>ENA-ORCV01000222-ORCV01000222.1-marine-metagenome-genome-assembly--contig:-NODE-222-length-68530-cov-4.112325_pt1 | contig 68530 bp, 56 predicted proteins | sample MGYA00237779_ERZ508509 | MGnify/ENA primary metagenome ERZ508509 (study PRJEB26180, sample SAMN06268772) | marine metagenome | isolation source: Bioluminescent Bay, La Paraguera, Puerto Rico | place... | reverse complement strand
GTCCTGGTCGATCTGCGCAACATCTACGACCCCGCACACGTCAGACAGGCCGGATTCGCCTATACAAGCGTCGGGCGATAGCGCGCCAGCGGTCGCACGCGGGCCGAATTCCCGAGGAATTCAACCGGCGTCCCGGCCTCGAAAGCCAGCGACTGAAGCACAACCGGGCCGGCGATTGCGGGGATGAAGCCGCGTTCGTCTTCCTCGCGACAGACCGCCATACATTCGCCCCTCCAGCCAGCCGCACCAAGAGAGGCGTAATGATCGACACCCCCTTCGCCACCCATAGCCGTAGCGCATCCGGCCCCCTGACCCGCGCCGCAGATGTGAGCCCCGACGACGAGACGGACCTGCCCTTTCGGACGCGCGCCCTGCTGGTCGGCGTCGGCGGCGACATCGCGGCGGTGATGGCGGATGGCGATACGGTCACCCTGCCCGCCCTGCGCGCCGGCGTGATCTATCCGGTGTGCGTTGACCGCGTGCTGGCTACCGGGACCTCCGCCGAGAGCGTGGTCGCGCTGGCATGATCGGAACGAGCATCTTCCCGGCAGCTGACGCCGCCGAGTGGACGCCTGACGCGCTTGCCGGCGCGGCGTACTGGTTCGACGCACGGCGCGCCGAGACGGTGTCGCGCGCCGCTGGCGGCACGGTCACGGGATGGCGCGAAGGCGTCTCGGCGGCGACCGCGCTCGAACAGGCCAATCCGGCCTATCGTCCTGACTGGAGCACCGGGGCGATCGCGTTCACGACAGACGATCTTTTGTCCGGACCCGACCCGGTGGGCGCGGGTTCGCCCTTCACCCTCGCCGTGCGGCTGACCGGATCGCCGGGTCAGGCCTGGACCAATCCGCTGTCCTTCGGTCAAACAGGGCTCAAGCTGACCCAGACCAGCCTCGACCAATGGCGGATATACACCCACGCTGGCGGACTGCAGGACGCAGACTATGGCGCGGTCGACGCCGAACGACGCTTCGTCTTCAGCTCTGCCGCCAGCTGGTCATTCGTCATGCGCGACGCTGTCATCATCCGGGACGAGCCCGCCAGCGGCGGCGGGCTGTTGAGCGACGGCGTGCTGACTGTCGGCGCGCGCACCCCCGAGCCGGTCTCGGGCTGGGCCGGCGCCATCGTCGCCATTGCCCTGCTGCCGCGTGCGGTCGCACAGGCCGAGGCTTTGTTCATTGACCGATGGCTTCGCGGAGACACGATCTGATCCCGCGATAGCCGCTGACACAAAAAATACGGCAGATTCCGCATTCAAAAAGCGTGACTTGCGCCGCAGACGGATGGCGTCTGTCCATGGTGCAGGCTACTCTGCGGACTTACGGGAAAGGGGAAGCCATGCGTGTGAACGACCTGATTTTCGATGTCGGTCTTCACAAGGGCGAGGATACAGAATTCTACCTGAAAAAGGGGTTCCGCGTGGTGGCGTTCGAGGCCAACCCCGAACTGGTGGCGTTCTGCACCGACCGCTTCGCACGGGATATCGACGCGGGCCGGCTGACTATCGAGGCCGGCGCCGTCGTCAACGATCCGAGCGTGGCCAACGTGAAATTCTACACCAACCCGGACAAGAGCGTCTGGGGAACGGTGGCGGAGGACTGGGTCGACCGCAACGCGCATCTGGGAACCTCCAGCGCGGTGATCGAGGTGCCGGCGGTGGACTTTGCCGCGGCGCTGCGGCGGCACGGCGTTCCCTATTATATGAAAATCGACATCGAAGGCATGGATCGCGTCTGTCTTCAGTCGCTGAAACATGTCCAGGACCGGCCGGCCTATGTCTCGATCGAGTCCGAAAAGGTCGATCGCAGCCAGTTGGTCGAAGAAATCGCGCTGATGGAAGAGCTGGGGTACCACGACTTCCAGGCTGTCCAGCAGTTCGGCATCCAGAAACGCCGCGAGCCGGACCCGGCCCGGGAGGGCGTTCTGGCCCATCACAGTTTTGCCGAAGGGGCGAGCGGACTGTTCGGCCGCGACCTTCCCGATCACTGGGTGAGCCGGGATGCGCTGCTGGACGAATATGACGGCATCTTCGAGCGCTATCGCAAGATGGGCGATGAGAGCTGGCTTCGCCGCAACGCGGTAACGCGCGTGGCGTTAAAGGCGCTGGAGCGACTGACCGGGACGCCTCTGCCCGGCTGGTATGACACCCACGCCCGGCACGAATCCGTCAGCGTCTGACCGGCCGCAATCTGAGTTGAATTCTCGCTACGCGCGGGCACCGGCCACCCCCACCACCAATCCGGTCAACCGCCGGTAAAGCTGGGTCGGCAGGAAGCAGCGGAGAAACTGACGCGCCACGATATTCGGCGGCACGCGAGCGGACACCAGCGCGTCCATCAGATATCCGACCACGCGGACCGGATGATCCTGAACGGCGAAATAGGACAGGATCGTCGCCTTGAACGCCTTGGCTTCCCGCGAGGTCAGATAGGGCCCGGACTTGTCCAGCCACACGCCCAGAGCCTGAGCGCCCTTCGTGTGGGAAACGCGGTTCGCAACGGTGCGGTCGATAAAGGTCGACAGCGGCTCCTCGATCAGGCGGAACTCCAGCCCCTCCGCGTCGACCCGCAAACAGAAATCCAGGTCCTGCCCCTTGGGCAGCATCGGGTCGAACCGCACCGCCTTGGCCACGGCGGCGGGCAGAATGATCGAGGAGGTCTGGATGAAATTGTTATAGACGAAGCAATACTCGGCGAAGCTCTCACCCGGCTCTTTCGGGCGCTTTGGCCAGATCCAGAGCTTCTCCTTGCCGCGATCGACATAATAGGTGGAGTGCGCGAAGATGTCAGGCTCCGCTTCGAACAGGTCGCGGAACATCGCGAGCTTCGTCGGTGCGAATAGATCGTCGGAATCCAGGAACGCGACATAGCGGCCTGACGCTTGGTCGATGCCGGTATTGCGCGCCGCGCCGCCCCCGCCGTTTTCGCGCCAGACATAGCGGAGCCGAGGGTCGCCATAGCTTTCGACGACCGCTTTCAGCGCCTCGCCATCCCTGGACCCGTCGTCCACCACCAGGGCCTCGAAATCCCCGAAGGTCTGATCGAGGCACGACTGGAGCGTCGGCCGCAGCGTCTCCGAGCGGTTGTACACCGGGATCACAATGGAGAAGTACGGCGCCATGTCCCCTACCCTAACTCCGCAATGTCAATGATACGTGTCTTGCACACAGGGAAGGCGCGGTCATGTCGAACGCTCCGGCTGGACGGAAGACGCACCCGAGCGGCCGCGCGTGACAAGTTTTATCGCGAAGCGAACGAGATCGAAATTCGTGGGGACGCTAACCACCACGAACATGATCGCGGCGAGCGAAAATTCCGCGGCGAACAGCGTAACGCCGCCAAGCCCGAGCGGCAGGATCGCGGGAAGCAGGCCGGCGCCGAGCGCCAGAGTAGCCGGCGCGGCCCCGCGCAAGACCGCCGCGGCGGGAACACTAACCGGTACGCCGAGAGCAACCGCCGCCAGCCAGAAGCACGGAATGACCATCGACACCTGCACGGCCGCCACGGCGACCGCGACCGTACGCAGGCCTGCGCCAGCCTGAAAGACGACGATCAGGGCCGCGACCAGCAAGACCAGATTCAGGATGGTCAGCCATAACGTCCAGGACGTACGCCCCGCGGCGCGCAGGGCGGCGGCGGCAACAGCATTCAGCGGAAGGATCGAGGCGCCGATACACATCACGGACGTGACGTAGGCCGCGCCATCCCACTCCGGTCCCAGAACAAGCGGGAATACAAAGGGCGCCAGCAGGGCCGCAGCAAAGAACATCGCCGTGCCGCCCAGCGTGGAGTAACGGGTCAGAAGAGCAACATCCCGCGTCAGGGCGCCGCGCTGACCGGCAACGGAGACCAATGCCGGGAAGGAGGTTCGCGCGACGGCGAACGCAATCATCTGTGATGGCTGGCTGACCAGCCGGCGCCCGAAGCCGTAAAGGCCGAGGTCCACGGGACTGAGGATTTTGCCGATCATCAACTGGTCGATCGACTGGTTGGCAAGCCCGAGAATCTGGACGCAGATCAGGGGAACCGAGTAACCGGTGATCCGCCGCATCGCTCCGCCCGACAGCGACAGGCCGGAGGCCCATCGGCCCGCCATCGCGAACCCGACGCCCTCGACGATCCGCTGGCCGACACTGAATACCGCGAGGGAGAACAGGCCCATGCCCATCATCAGACAGGCGATAGCGGCAAGACCGCTGACAATGCTGGAAACGCTTTCGATCAGGACGATCCGGTTGAACGCCATGTCCGCCGTCAGTCGCGCCATCGGCAGTGTGGTCGGGATCCCGGCCAGAGCCCCCAGCCCGATCATGGGCAGGAGCCAGGAGACAGGCGGCAGGTCGAGCGTTCGCGCCGCCAGAGGCCCGCACGCTACCATGATCAGGAGGACGATCAGGCAGAGGAGCGCGTTGATCCAGAAGCTGGCGCTGATCGCCGTCCGGCTCCAGTCCCGCCCCTGAACCAGCGCCTGGTGAACCGGCTGGGTCGTAAGCGTTGCGACGACCTGGTGACCGAGCAGGCCGATAACAGCCGATGCCAGAAGCTCCGGCGAGATCGCGCGCGCCAGCAGAACGACATAGAGCACCTGCATGCCAGCGCGAATGGCCCGGCCGCCGCCCGCCCAGATCATGGCGTGACCGGTGGTCCGCATGGGAACGGATGAGGAGGAGTCGCTGTTGAGCGCCGACATTTCCTGCGAACTCCAGACCTCAGGCGGTCGTCAGGCCGGTTTGCGTAGAATGAACGTGTAGCTGAGCGGCATTTGCTCATACCGCTTTCTGGTGAGCCTGTGCGCCACGGGTCCGATCAGCTTGTACAAGAGATAGACGCAGACCGAGGCCGCCTTGACCTTCGAGTGGTAGGTCAGCTTCCCGAAGACATCGAAGAGGACATCGACCCCGCCGCTCGGCTGGTGAATCTCCTCAGCCTCCAGCCCCGCCTCCTCCGCCATGAAGCGGATCGCGTATTTGGTGTAGCGGTAATAGTCGAATGGCTCTTCGTGCAGATGATACATATAGGGCACGCCCGCGATCAGGCGCCCGCCCGGTCGCAAGACCCTGTTGATTTCCGCCAGCAAAGACTGGGGCCGCGCGATATGCTCCAGCACGTCGGACAGAATAATGGTGTCGAAGCTCTGGTCCCCGAACGGTAGGGGCTGGTTCAGGTCTACCCCCTGATCGAGCTGGATCTCGGTATGCGGGCTGTTGGGCCAGTCGGCCCACACGACCGTATCGACCAGCGGCCCGTATATTCCGGCCAGCGGCGCGTTACCGCATCCCAGGTCGACCAGGTCGCCGCGCGCATGCCGCGAGATCAGGTCCTCATAGGACCGCGCCATGAGGTCGCCAAGGAGGCGGGAGGAAACCGGAACGGCAGCGCGCGAAGCGCGCCAGCTCGCGCCGGATTTTTCGAGTTTTGTCGGGCGCCAGGACTTGGCGGCAAAAGGAACGCCCGCAGCAGGCGCGCTGCCATCAGGCCGCCCGATTGCCCCGCCCTCGCCTGGCGCGCCTTGTCCGGCCGCCGGGGCGGCCCGCTCAGGTGTCGCCAACAACCTTCCCTCCATCCGCGCCTTCCTTTATACCGCACCGCAACATGAAGCGGTAGCCATGCCCAGCCCGGTCGTCCTTATTTATCGTGATCGGCTGCTGCCGATCTCCCAGACTTTCGTCCGTCAGCACTACGATTCCCTGACCCGCTACGAGCCCGTATTTGCCGGTTTGCGGGCCGTGGATTCGGGCATGGACCTCTCCGGCCGGCGGCGGATCCTGCTGGAGGACGACGGCCGGAGCAGCGCAAAAATTGCGGCGTTTAAACTGCTCGGCCGCGCGCCAGCTTTCCTCCGGGCAATCGAGGCGGTCAGGCCAGAGATCATTCACGCCCACTTCGCGATCGATGCGGTCGACATGCTGCCCGTGGCGAAACGCCTTGGCGTCCCCCTTGTGGTCACGCTGCACGGTTATGACGCCACCTATTCCGATGCGGCCCTGCGCAGGATGGGGCCGGTCGGGTGGAATTTCCTTATCAAGCGCAAAAGGCTCCAGCAGGAGGCGGCGCTGTTCCTCCCCGTGTCCGACTATTTGCGGGACCAAGCCATCGCTCAAGGCTATCCGGCGGATAAGGTCCGGACGCACTATCTCGGCATTGATCTGACGGCGTTTACCGGGCGGGCGGCGGAAGAGCCACGCAAGGCGATCGTCTTCGTTGGCCGGCTCGTCGAGAAGAAGGGCCTGAACTATCTGATCGAGGCGGTGGCGGCACTGCCCGAACCGTACCGGTCAACCGAATTGCGTATCCTGGGCGACGGGCCGCTGCGCGCCGAATACGAGGCGCTGGCGGAGTGGACGGGCGTCCGGGCGACCTTCCTTGGTGCCCAGCCGCATTCGCGCGTGGTCGAGGAGCTTGCCCGCGCGAAGGTGTTCTCCATGCCCAGCGTTCCGGCGCGAACCGGGGACAATGAAGGCTTCGGCCTGACCCTGATCGAGGCGCAGGCGATGGGCGTGCCGGCGGTCTCGTTCGCCCAAGGACCTATTCCGGAAGCTGTCGAGGACGGCGTCACAGGCCTGCTGGCGCCGTCGCGCGACGTGAAGGCGCTGTCGCAGCATCTGGCGACTCTGCTGGGGGACGATCAGATACGGCGGCAGATGGGCGATGCCGCAGCCCGGAGGGTGAGGACCCTGTTCGACCTGAAGGTCAGAACGTCCCTTCTCGAGGAGTCGTATGACTCGCTCCTCGCAGGGTCACTGGATTGAACGGTTCCAGAGCCGCTGCTGACCGCGTGCGCGGAGACCGCTGCGAAACCGGGTTCAGGCACAGCGTGTAGAACACGACAAAGAGCACCATGCCGGACACGCCGCCTTCGGAGAGGAAAACGGTCGAAAGCGAAACGATCGGCCCCCACCCGACGGCGGCGAGCCCTGCGGCGGTTTCGTCCTTGCCCGCGAGAGACACCAGCCGGCCGTAATATCCCAGCATCAGGAGCGAAAAGAGGATAAGGCCCGGAATTCCGGCGCTGAGCCCCCACTCCACATAGCTGTTATGGGCCGTCATGAAGCCGCCCCACCCCATCTGTTCATAGAAGCGGGCGAGATAACTCTGGTCCTGGAAGAACGCACCGGCACCGAACCCGGTGATCGGCCGGCTCATGATTTCGGACCAGAAGTGATTCCAGAGCGCTGTCCGGCCGGAGAAGGTCAGGTCGCGGCCGACCGCTCCCAGAAGGCTCTCCGCCAGCGGGCCGCTGACCAGAAAAATCCCGAACGGGATCAGCAGCGCCAATGTGATGGCTATCGACTTGCGGTCGCGTCGCCGGATTCTGACCAGGCCGCTGCCCAGCATCACGAAGGCGCAGCCCGCGATGGCGCCGCCCCAGGCGATACGGCTTTGGGACCCGTAGACGCAGACCGCCAGAACAATCGCGCCGAGGCCCAGAAGCGCCCGGTTCCGCGCGCCGCCCTTCATCAGGAGCGCCAGCAATAGGATCAGGAAGATGCTGCTGTTCACGCCGAACGCGATGCGGAACGGCAGCAGCCCTCGCCAGTCTCCCGCGCGCGACAACCAACCGGTCTCCACCGCATGGGCCGGTACGAGAATGACAGCGGCCAGGTTCACGAGACCGAACACCACCGCGTAACCCGCCAGGATATTCGTGAACCTGTCACGGTCCCGGTCGACCATGATTAACACCACGATCGCCAGGATGAAGATCTTCGTGACGATACGGATCGAGGTGAACTGATAGTCCGAGAAAAACGACATCATGACGCACGTCACGAAGATGCCCGTGACGACAAAAAATGCACGTTTTGTCAGGAAGGCGCTGAGCCGCCTGCTGTGCAGCAGGATGTAGCCGGTCGTAATCAGAATGACGACGTAGGAAATGACCTTGTTCAGGAACAGGTCTTCCTGGCCGAATTCGTTGACGGCGTGCGGCCAGTAGCTGACCTGACTGAGCTCGATCAGCAGGATCAGCAGCGTGAACGTGTCCAGGGAACCCCAGCGTCTGGTCTTCATGGCGTCAAACTTTCTCTGACGACATTGTAGAACGGTTTCGCGCCCAGCCCCTCATCGAAAGGAAGCGACCGCGCACGGCCGCCGTCTTCGCGCGGGTAGTATTCCGACACCCACGTGTAGCGGTCCGACAGCCCCCAGGTGAGCAAAGCTTCATACCCGCCGGTTTCCTCCACGACGTCGAGGAAAGTCCGGACCCTGTCCGCCACCAGCCGGTCACGCGTCTGCGGGTCCTGCGGCGCCTCGGCGTCCCGCACATCAAGCTCGGTGACATAGACTTTCATGCCCATGGCGCGGACTTCCTGGAGGAAGCTCCGCTGGAGATCGACGGGCACCTCCGCCTGGGTCAGCAAATGGCCCTGCAGGCCGAACCCGTGAACGGGCGCGCCGGCCGCCAAGAGGCTTTCGAGGGTCCGGAGCGCGCCGGAAACTTTCTCCGGCGCCGACTGCGGCCAGGAGAACATGAACTCATTCAGAAATTTCAGGGACTCGGGATCGGCGTCGTGCGCGACCTCGAAGGCGACGCGGATATAGTCTTCGCCCAGATTTTCCAGGAACACGCTGCGCCGTATGCCGTTGCGCGCATAGCGCCCGGCCTCAAACGGTTCGTTCACGACGTCCCAGGAATGGATCCGGCCACGATACCGGGCCGCGACCGTGCGAATATGATCTTCGAACACGCGCCACTTGTCCGGACCCTGAAGCTGTTCCTCGAACCAGGGCCAGGTCGAGCCGTGCCAGACCAGCGCATGGCCGCGCATAGCCATGCCGTGCGCTTCGGTGAATTCCAGAAACCGGTCGGCCGCGGTGAAGTCGTAGACATGCGGGTTCGGCCGGATGGCCTTGAACTTCATGGCCCCTTCGCACACGGCCATATTGCATTCCCGCACGACCAGGGAGCGGAAATCCGGGTCCGAGAAGAGCGTGTCGCGCAGGGCCGCGCCGAAATAGCGGCCGGACTCCGAAGCAATGTCCTTCAGATAGGGCGCGCCGGGATCGGGAAGACGGTCCAAGGGCGCAAAGGCCGAAGGCTCGACCGGCGCGACGGGCGCCGGTGTCGGCGGCGGCGTGCTCCGGGCGCCGAGCCGGGACCACCCGACGCTGGCCAGCGACGCGGCCGCAGCGCCAGCGGCGACGCAGGCGCCGCCCGTCAAAGCCTGCCTGCGCGAGATCAACTGCCTGCCTCCAGCCAATCTCCCCCGCGCATCCGCGTTCCAATGTGCCAAGGATCAAAACAGGACATAAGGCGAAATCCCGGGCAAACGCTGCGAAGCGGGGAATCTCCAGAAGCGGGGTTCGGCATCAGGCCCGGCGCGATCTGGCGTGGGCGAGACACGACCGGCCCCGATCAATCGGAATAATATTTCCGGTAGTTCTGGTAGTAGCTCTTGCCGTAGCGGTGGCCGTAACCGTACCGGCTCTCCGCCGCCAGATCGACCTGGGTGAGCGCCACGCCCGCGATGGGAGCATCCACTTGGCGCAGATTGGTCAGCGCCGATTGCACAACGTCCCGCGGCGTCTTGCGCCAGCGCGCCAGCAGCACGACGGAGTCCACCAGCGTCGACAGGATGCGCGTTTCCGCGACCGGAAGCGCCGGCGCGGTGTCGATCACGACCATGTCGTACTTCTCGCGCAGGTCGCGCAGCAGGCTGCGCATCTCCGCACGCCCGAACACGTCGCTAGCGCCGGTGGCCTTGGAGCTGAGCGGCAGGATGTGGAGACCCGTCTGCTCCTCGACGACGATGACGTCCTCGGGCGAGGCTTCGCCGCGCAGAACTTCCATCAGTCCCGCTTCGGGGTGCAGATGGCCGGAATGGGTCAGGATGCGCCGACGGATGTCAGCGTCGATGACAATCGTGGGCGAGCCCAGCATGGCCGAGACGCGCGCCAGCGCAAAGGCGGTCGCGGTCTTGCCCTCGCCCGGCAGAGCCGAGGTGATCGTGACGACCTTCGACGCCTCGCGACCGCGCGAGAACAGAAGTCCGGCCCGCAGGGTGCGCAATGCTTCGGCGTAACCCGACAGCGGCTTGTCGAGGACATAGTCGGCAACGCGGCCCTGGGCGCGGTATTTCTTCGGCACCATCGGGATGAGCGCCAGCGACGACAGGCCCAGCAGGCGCTCCACCTGGTTGCCCGTGGTCAGCCCGCGGTCGAAGACCTCCACCACCACGATGGCGCCCGCGCCGGCCATGGCGGCCAGAACCAGCCCGAGCAGCGCGTTCAGCTTCAGGTTGGGCGAGGACGGACTGGCCGGCACGTCGGCGACGGAGATGATGCGCGCGTCGGCTTCCTGCAGGGATTCCTGCTCGGTCGTCTGCCGGAAGCGGCTGAGGAAGGATTCATAGAGCGTGCGGCTCGCCTCGGCGTTCCGCTCGAGCTCACGCAGACGGACGCTGGCCTGGTTGTTGTCGACCAGTTCCCCGCGCAGCCGCGACGCGCTTCCCTCAACCGCATTCAGCCGTTGCTGCGCGATCGTCACTTCGCTTTCCAGGCTGGCGACGATGCGGTTCGCCTCCTGATCGATTTCCCGGTCGGTGTCGGCCAGCTGGCGGCGGACATTGATGACTTCGGGGTGGCGTTCCCCGTAGCGGCTCAGAAGCTCCGCCTGCTGGCGCACGATGTCGGCGCGCTGGCGGCGCAGTTCACGAATAACTTCGGAGTTCAGAACCTCGGAGACTTCCTGCTCCGCGCCCGCGGCGATCTGACGGCGTACCGTACTGAGACGCGCCTGGGCTTCGGCCAGTTCGGTGCGACGCAGGACCGCCTGCGCGTTCAGGTCCGCAATCTGCCGTTCGGTGAGGGTCGAGCCCTCCGCGTTCAGCAGACCGGCTTCGGCGCGATAGGCCTCCACGGCGCCTTCGGCAGCTTGAACCTCTTCCCGCAGGGTCGCCAGGCGCTCCGACAGCCAGTCATTGGCGCGCTCGGTCGCCTCGAATTTCGATTCCAGCTGGTCGACCAGATATTCCTCGGCATAGGCGTTGGCGATCCGGGCGGCCTTGGCCGGCTCCTCGCTGGTGACCGTAATTCCGATCACATAGGTCAGGCCCTGACGGCGGACCGACAGATGATCCAGCAGCCGCGCGACCACGGCGGCAGCCTCCGTTTCCTCTTCGGATGCGCCAGTCCCCATCGAGTCCGGCATCGAGGCGGTGACAAGGTTGGAGAGTCCGGATTTCAGGCCGCCGATCCAAGCGCCGACGCCCTCAGGCTCCCGCAGCGCGCCGTTGAACTCCGGGTCGGAATACAGGTCCAGCGCCCCGGCCACCCGGCGGGCCAGGCTGCGCGAACGCAGGACCTCGACCTCGGTGTCCACCGCGGCGGATTCGGACGGCAGGCCGGAAAGAACGGCGCCGATATCGACGATGTCCTGCTGGCGCGTATCGAGCAGGACTGTGCTGGTGGCGGAATATTTCGGGGTGATCTGGAAGGTGACGATGACCGTCAGCGCCAGCACGACGCCGGCGACCGCCAGAAACAGGCCCTGCCGGCGGCGGAAGGTCAGCCAGAGGCCATGAAGGTCCAGAAAATCGCCCTCATTTTCGGAATCCTGCAAATGCGGCGCCTCGTTACGAATAATGACCTGTTCGTTCATGACACCGGCCCGGCTGGCTCCCTAGAATTTCAAGCGAAGAGACACTCCGAACCGGTTCACTTCATATTCCGTGCCACCACCGGCTGTGCCAGAAGTGTTCTGCTCCAGATAATTATACGTGCCGCTGACGCCGACATAGCGGTTGACGTAGTAGGTCACGCCCAGCCCGGCGCCCAGACGGTCGTCGGTGCGGTCGATCCCCTCATAATCGTCCTCGGCATACAGCGCGTTGGCCGACAGGATGACGTTCCGCATCAGCTCGTGGTCGATGTTCACCGTGAAATTTGAGGACAGATAGCCGGAAGAGCCGGTGACCGTGGAATCCTCCACCGTGCGCGAGGCGCCGAAGGAGACGGTCGTCAACTGGGTCGGGAACCATTCGACGTTGCCGCGAAGGCCGACCCCTTCCACGCTGGGCAGGCTGGCGTTGTCGTAGTCCTGATTGACGTAGCCGACGCCGATTTCGCCGCGCACCAGATTGGTGATGTCGAAATTCGCGCCCGCGAGCAGTTCATAGCCTTCGGAGTCGCGCGCCAGGGTCACGGCCGGCGGCTGAAGGGAATAGGTGCGCTCGTCATAGATGGCCTCGAAGAACAGCGCCGTGTCGGGGCTGACCGCGAAGTCCGAGCGCAGCGAGCTGCGCCAGACGTCCTTGTCGCGGAAATCCTGGTCGAGGACGGCGCCCGCAGCCGAGAACGCATCGTCATAGTCGTATTCGTTGAACGCTGACGACACACGGAACCGCGCGCGGCCGCGCTCATACGTGCCGTAGCCGTCAAAGCCGGTCACCGAATACTGGATCGGCTCGGCGGCGCCGCCCGGCGCGCTGGACGAGGTCCGCGGCTCGGTCAGCTGTTGGTACACGGCCGACCCGCCAAGGGTCGTCGAGCGCACGACGTCTACGCGGCCATCGGCGCGCAGCGTGTAGTCCGTGTGGTTTTCGTCGGACAGATCCGAGTATTCGTCGTGGGAGACCACGCCGAAGAAGCTGAGGAAGTGCCGCGACCAGTTGGACTGGACCAGCATTTCCGCGGAGCCTTTCAGGATCGTGTCATCCTGGGTCGCCGTCGTGGTGGCGTAGACGTTATCGTTATATTCGACGCCGACGGTCGCGGCGGGATACGCCGTGAAGGATCCCATCGGAACGCCCAGAGCGTCATATTCGGGGCGGGGACGCTCCATGACGGAGACGTTGCGATCCCGCTCGAACGACTGGGCCAGCGCCGATGCGCCTGCAAACCCGACCGCGCCAAGCGCAAGCGTCGCGCCAAGTGCAATTTTCCCCACAAACCCCTCCTTAGCCCCTCAGGCGGAGCGCCGGTCCGGCGCCCCGCACCTGTACGTACGATTTTGGATAGACCGGACGGCCTATTGAGCGGTCGAGTAACCGCCGCCGCCGCCGCCGCCGGCCCCGCCGGCCCCGGCGCCAGCACCCGCTCCGGTGCCGCCCGTTCCGCCGGTGCCGCCCGTCGCGCCCGCATCGCCGCCGGTTGTCCCGCCAGTGCCGCCGGTCCCGCCAGTCGCGCCGGTGTTGGACGCAACCTGGGTCTGGGTGGTCGCCGTTTGCTGGGCCGCGGCCTGAACCGTGGCCGGAACGCCCGGCGTACTGGCGACGCGCGTCGCGGCCGCGGCTTTCACGCTGGCCGGCGCGCTGGAATTGGCCACAACCGCGTTAACGGCGGCCGTCGCAGCCGCCGCAGACGGGTTGGCGCCCAGCGCCGTCACCGCCGCCTGAACGCGGACAGCCACGTTGACCTGCTGCGCGGCGGCGGTAACCGCCGGGTTGCTGGAGCGCGTCGCGACCGTATTGGTCGCCGCCGCCTTTGCGGCCGGAGAGGCCGGAGAGGCCGCGACCGTGGCCGCAACCGCGTCCGCGATCTGGGCTTCGGTCGCCCCTTCACCCAGGTTCGCGATCGCGGTGTCGATCGCCGTGGCCAGAGCGTCAGCCGCCGCGGCTTCCGTCGCATCCAGCGTGGGCGCTTCGCCCGGGTCGCCGGCCGGAAGGGCCGGCGCGTCGGCGCTGGCGTCGTCCTGGGCCATGGCCAAGCCGCCGGCGGACACCGTCAGCATGAGACCCGCAACCGCCGCAGCGGCAATCCGCGCGATATTCTTCATAACAAGCACTCCCCGAATCCAGCCAGCCGAAAGCGGTCCGGCCCCCGAGCTTAAATCTCCGTAACACTCTATATACCTTTTCGCAGTGAACGAATAGCCCACTTCGCAGTCGCACAAATGTCATTTCGTACGATTTTTTCTTTTATTTGACCGGGAATCCACACCCTCTCCCGTCCCAGGAGAAGGATTCGCGCAAAAGGCGATACCGCGCCTGCGAAATTGCATGCTGCGCCCGCGAATAAACTTTGACGGGAATCGTCCCTCTCGGGTCGCCCGGCGCCGGCGAGGCTCTAGAAGAAGCGCTCGCCGATCCGCAGGGTGTCCCCCGGCTGGACATTGGTTTCGGAGGTCAGGCGGTATTCCTGCCAGCCCGCGGCCCCGGGGCGGCGGATATAAACCCGCCGCTCGTCCGCCCGGTAAGTGAACCCGCCGGCCGTCGCCACCGCATTCACCACGGTAAGCCCGTCGCTATAGGGATAGGTGCCCGGCTCGTTGACCTCGCCCATGATGAAAAACGGGCGATAATTGACGACTTCGGCGGAGACGCGGGGCTCGACCAGATAGCCTTCCGACAGCCGGCCCTCGATCGAGCGCTGCAGCTCGCGAACCGTGCGGCCGGCGGCCTCCACCTCCCCGATCAGGGGCAGGGAGACGGCGCCCGAGCCATCGACGACGAATTCGCCGGAGAGCTGATCTTCCCCGAACACGATCAAGCGAATTTGATCGCCGGTGCCGAGCCGATAGATCTCCGACGGGCGCTCGGCGAGCGCGGATGCGGAGTCGCCCGCGACAACCGAGCCGACCGGCGCGCTGCTGCATGCGGCCACGAAGGCCAGCAAGACCGCCATATAAACAAGCTTCATCGTCGCACCCACTCTCATCCGCCCAATTTTCCCGTTCTACCGAAGATATGCAACGCTTGCGCCAAGGCGCTAGCGCCTGGCCTCCTAGCGTCTGGCCTCGATGAAGGCGACCGTATCCTCCGCGATCCGGGCCGATGTCAGGACCCCGGTCACATAGGCCCCCGTATCCAGCCCGATCCGGCGCTTGTCCCAGACCGGGGCGCGCTGGGGGGTGTGGCCGTGGACGACGATCTTGTCGAACCGGCGGCGGTCGCCCAGGAAATCGTCCCGGATCCAGAGCATGTCTTCCTCGGTCTGCGCGTCCAGCGCCCGCCCCGGCCGCAGCCCGGCATGGACGAAGAGGTAGTCGCCGATCTCCACATACAGATCGAGCCCATGGATGAAGGCCCGGTGCGGATCGGGAAGGTTCTGCTCCAGCTCCTCCGACGCCGCCGCCCAGGCGTCCTCGTCAGCGGCAGAAATCGGCGCCTCCACGCCATAGGAGGCAAGCGTCTCTTTGCCGCCGTGCTGGCACCATTGGGGCCCGATGCCCGGGTCGGCCAGAAAGTTCAGCATCGTGGCCTCGTGGTTCCCCTTCAGGAAGTGAAGCTTCGCCTGGTCGGACTCCAGAGAGCGAAGCCGCTCCACCACGCCGCGGGAATTCGGCCCGCGATCGACATAGTCGCCGAGAAACACGACATCCATGCCGGCGGGAGACGCCTGGCCCGCGGCGTCCTCCGCTATCCGGTCCAGCATGATTTCCAGCAGGTCGAGCCGGCCGTGGATATCGCCCACGGCGTAGATCACGCGGCCATCTGTCGAACGTTTCCGCCGAAACATGCGCTTCTTCCTACCGAAGGCCGGATAACACCACGCCTTGGTTAATCAAAGGCTCCAAAGCACGTGCAATTTGTACTTCTATATTTATAGAAAACGTGAGGTAAATTCGGGTGGTTAACACGCGTTATCACCATAACGCCAAACACAACTAAAAACCAACTACGCGTCTACGCGCCGCTTTTACTTCGACATGACTTTAATGCGCCCAAGCAAAGAAGAGGCGCAAGGTCATGTTCCGTACGCAGGCGATCGGGGTTCTGCTGCTCGCACTCGGGCTTTTGACGTCCGCGTGCAGTACGACGACAGGCACAATAACCACCAGCGCGTGGATGCCGGTAGGCGCGCCTGCAGTGGCCCCGCACGGGTTCGAGGAATTCTGTCGCCAGAACCGGGCCGAATGCGTCGGCGACGAGGCCGCGCCCGACCTGTTGATCGCCGAGGCGGACGCCGCGGACGCCGTGGAGCCCGCCCCAGCCCCGGAATTCATTCCCGCCATGCTGATCCTGCCGGAGACCGAGGCCACCGCCGCCACCGTGACCGGCGGCGAACGCTATGCTCCGGCCGAACCGGGTTTTGCCCGCATCCTGGCCCGCGCGGCGGAGGAGCCCATCGAGACCCCGCTGGCGAAGGAGGCCGTCTGGCCGCTGCTGAAGCGCGTGAACGCCGAGATCAACGGCCAGATCCGCGCCGCGACCGACCAGGAAATCTATGGCGTGAACGAGCGCTGGGCGATGCCGCTGACCCAGGGGGCTTTGCGGTCCGGCGACTGTGAGGACTATGCTCTCGAAAAGCGGCACGCTTTGCTGGCGGCCGGCGTGCCGGAAAGCGCGATGTTCTTCGCGATGGGCATGCACCGCCGCTATGGCCGGCATCTGATGCTGGTCGTGTCGACGGACGAAGGCGATTACGTGCTGGACAGCCTGAACCCCTGGATCGTCCGCTGGGACGAGGCCGCCTATGAATGGCGGACCCGCCAGGTGAGCGCCCGTTCGCTGGACTGGGTTGCGATCCGCGAAAATCCACCGCAATTAATGGCGGTGACGGCGAGCGAAGACCCCGCCGGCTAGGCCGGAGACGCCCGTGGCGCGGTATGTCCTGACAATCGTTCTGGCCGGACTGTTCGTCATCGCCGGCGCGTACGGCCTGTGGATCGTCAATGGCGACTATCGGGACGCAATCGCGCTGCGCGCGCTGGACTCGGTCTCGACCGCGGACAGCGCCGAAGCCATCGACGCCCGGGTGAACCGCGCGGCGGACGCCCTGAAGGGGCCGGCGCAGACCGGCGCCCTGCACGAGCGGAAGGCGCGGCTGGCCCTCAATATCGCCCCGCCGGACCTTGCCCAGTCGGCCGAAGAAAGCCGCGAGGCGCTGCGCGTCAGCCCGGCGCGCGGCGAATCCTGGGCGCGGCTCGCCTATCTGGAGGCGACCCAGGCGGGCGAATTTTCGCCGGAGGCGCTCGCGGCGCTGAACCGCGCCTTCGTCACGACGCCAGTAGAGGTTCGGGACTTCCAGCTCTGGCGGGTGGAGTTCGCGCTGTCGAACTGGGACCGGCTGGACGATGAAGCCAAAGGCCATGTCCGGCGCGCGATCGAGGTCCTGACGGACAGGGGCCGGAATATGGGCGCGGTGACCCAGCTGGCCGACCGCCTGCCCGATCCGGAAGCCCGGCAGTTTGTTCTGGACCAGATCGAAGCGCCCTAGCGGAAACGCCCTAGAGTCAGGCCGTTTCCTGGCGCGCGGCGGCCAGTCCCGCCGCCACCCCGAGCAGCATCGCCCACTGGACCGTGTAGGACGGCTGCTGAAGCGCGAAGTCGAACATGCCGTGCGCGACGGGGATGATGCTGGCGCAGAGGATTCCCCGCATCCAGATGCGCGGCCGGCGGCGATGGCTCATTCCGCCCCGGATCGCCCACAGAATGCATCCGACACAGCCGAACATGGCCAGCGCGCCGGCGAGACCCGCCTCTTCCAGCCATTGCAGGACGAAATTGTGGGCGGAGCCGATGATCCAGAGGACTTCCCAGTTTTCCAGCGTCATCTGGACGTAATTGATCTGGCGGAACGTCCCCATGCCGTTGCCGAGCCACGGGGCGACGAGGAATGCCTCCCAGTGCGCAGAGAAAATATCGGCGCGGACGCCCATATCTGTCTCGACAGTGCCCAGGCGCTGGGCGACCAGCGCGCTCGACACGCCGCCGATCAGGGCCAGCGCCGCCAGGGCGCAGAGCAGGACGACCGCGCCGAGATTGCGGCGCTGGGTCTCGCTCCGGCGGCGGGTCAGGAACATCTCCCACGCCGCATAGATCATTCCGGCGGCGAGGAAGGACAGAACGCCGGCCCGGGAGGCCGACAGCAGCAGATCCGTGACACAGAACAGCAGCGCGATAGCGGGAATGGCGGCCTTCCGCGCCAGCCGGTTCACGCCGTCGACCGACCAGTCGCTCTGCTGGTCGCGCGCGACGCGGCGCAGTTCGGCCAGCATGACGATGGCCAGCGTTCCGAACAGCGTCGCCGCCGTGTTGGCGGTCAGAAAGCCGCCGGACAGCCGGTTCTGATGAAACGGCCGCTCCACGCCGAAGACGTGCGCGGGGTCGATGAAGAAATCGAGGAACGCCCAGATCGCATAGGCCGCCGCGAACCAGGCCAGAAGACGGAAGAACCAGCGCGTGCGGGCGTTATTCTGCCCGGTCCACAAGCCGATGACGAAAACCGCGGCAAGCCCCAGCAGTTTCAGGATTTCCCGGCGCGTGGCGTCAAGATCCATCGTCACCGCGGCACGGTCCGGGATCCAGGTCCAGAACGGATGCGCCCAGCCGGCGGGGGCCGGCGCGATCTGGATAAGGCCGACCAGGATGACCAGGACAAAGAGCGCCGCCGCCAGCACCAGCGGCCCGTTCAGGTCCGGCGCGCCGTACAGCCCCACGGTCACCGCGCCCAGCGCCAGAAACGCGACCGACAGCGACAGTGCGAGGAAATTCGTATCCGCGCCGAAGATCACATGACCCAGAAAGGTCAGGATCATCGCGGCGAGGACGATGGCGGCATCCGTCTTCGCGACGGGCGTGGGACCTCCGGATTTCCTCATATTCTCGGGATCGTCGATTGCCGCGGATAGAATAGCCGTTACGAATTAGGCTCTAGAATTCGCTTAGGCCGAATCGTTCACAGCGCATAGACGATGAGTAGTCACATCCTTGTTGCCGGCGGAGCGGGCTATGTCGGCTCGCACACCGCCAAAGCGCTGTCGCAAGCAGGTTTCACGCCAGTCGTCTATGATGACCTGTCGGCGGGATACGAACACAACGTCAAATGGGGACCGCTGGAGCGCGGCGACATCCGCGACGGCGAACGGCTGGACGCGGTTCTGGCGGCCTACGACATCAAGGCGGTGCTGCATTTCGCCGCGCGGATTGAGGTCGGCGAAGGCGAGCGGGACCCCGAGAGCTTCTACGACAACAATGTCTATGGCTCGCTGTGCCTGCTGCGGGCGCTGCGCAAGGCGGGCGGGCCGCCGCTGATCTTTTCCAGCACCTGCGCGGTCTATGGCCGGCCGCAGACCCCGCTGCTGGACGAGACCCATCCCCGCGCGCCGGAAAGCGTCTATGGCCGCAGCAAGCTGATGATCGAGCAGGCCATCGCGGATTATGGCCGCGCCTATGGCATGCCCTACGCCCTGCTGCGCTATTTCAACGCCTCGGGCGCGGACCGGGACGGCGAGCTGGGTGAGGAGCACGAACCCGAAACGCATCTGATCCCGAACGCCCTCGCCGCGGCCGCGGGCCGCGGCCAGACGCTGAAGATTTTCGGCACAGATTATGACACGCCCGACGGGACGTGCCTGCGCGATTACATCCATGTCGAGGATCTGGCCCAGGGCCACATTTTGGCTCTGCGCCGCCTGCTGGACGGAGAACGCGCGCTGGCCTGCAATCTCGGCACCGGCGCCGGCGACAGCGTCCGCGATGTCATCCGCGCCATCGAAACCGTCACCGGGCGCACCGTCCCGGCGGAGGAGGCCGGGCGGCGGCCGGGCGACGTTCCGGCCCTGGTCGCCGATACCTCTTTCGCGAAGTCGCTGGGCTTTGCGCCCGCCCGGTCCGATATGACCCAGATCGTCACGGACGCCTGGCGCTTCTACGCCGCAAAGGCCGGTCTGGCCTGAAAAGACGGGCCATCGGCGCCATCGGATCACGACCCCGTGAGAACCGGGCGCGCGGCGCCGTGACCCGGCCCCGGCGAGTTGTGGACATATGCCGGACTCGGTTAGTCTTCGGGAGCCGCTGAAGTCCCACCAAGAACGATAAAAGGGGAGGATCGGGTGAAGCGCGCACTGCACCGACCGTGCATGGACTCCCGTCCGGCGTGCCGCCGGGCGTGCATGGCCCAGTCTGTCCGCTGCGCCCCGGCCCCGTCACACCACCAAGAAAGGATCTCCCGATGACCATTCGCGGAGTTGCGCTGGCCATGTCCGTCGCGTGTTGCGCCATTTCCGCCGGCGCCGCCCAGGCCCAGGACTATACGCCCGACCAGACGGCATGGGGCGAACCGGATTTTCGCGGCACTTGGCCGATCGACCATCTGAACGGCACGCCGCTGCAGCGGCCCGAGGAATTCGGCGACCGCGAATTCCTGACCGACGAAGAATACGCCGAGCGCGCCGGCCGGATCGAAGCCGCCGCCGCGCGTTATGAAAACGAAGACTCCAGCGACACGATGGGCATGGGCCACTGGGCCGAGATGGGCGAGCCGAACCGCCGCACCTCCCTGATCATCGATCCGCCCAACGGCCGGCTGCCGGAGATGACCGAAGAGGGCAAACGGCGGAGCGCCGAGATGCGCTCCAGCTGGCGGCGCGGCCAGGATTTCGACTGGGTGACGGATTTCGATACCTGGGACCGCTGCATCACGCGCGGCCTGCCGGCCTCGATGTTCCCGTTCCAGTACAATAACGGCATGCGCATCTTCCAGGCGCCGGGCCTGGTCGCCCTGCAGATGGAAATGGTGCACGAGACCCGGATCATCCCGACCGACGGCTCGCCCGCTCTGCCCTCCCAGATCCGTCACTGGATCGGCGAAAGCCGCGGCCACTGGGAAGACGAAAACACGCTGGTTATCGAGACGACCAATCTGAAACCCGGACCGTCGGCGACCAATATCGGCACCACGTCCTCCCCGCCCGAGAACGACACGCCGGTCAGCGAACAGGCGCACGTCATCGAGCGGCTGACCATGACCGGGCCGGACACGATCGACTATGAGATCACCTATAACGATCCGGTCGTGTACACCCAGCCTTGGACGGCGCATCTGGATTGGGTGCGGGACGATAATTACGGAATCTTCGAATACGCCTGCCACGAGGGCAACGAGCAGATTCCGAACTACATCTCCGCCTCCCGCGCCCAGCGCCAGCAGGCCAGCGCCGAGTAATGGACGCGCGCGCGGCGATCCTCTGCGCCGCCGCGGCGGCTGGCGTACTCGCGCTCGGCGCCGCGCAGGCGCAGGAGGACGACTACAGCCCGCCAAAGACCCCGTGGGGGGAGCCGGACATCCGCGGCACCTGGCCAGTGGGACACCTGACCGGCACGCCGTTCCAGCGGCCCGACGAATTCGGGATGCGGGAGTTTCTCAGCGACGCCGAATACATGGAGCGCGAGGCCCGGCTGGAGGCCGCCGCCGCGCGCTACGAGAACGAGGACGCCCAGGACAAGATCGGGATGGGCCACTGGGCCGAGACGGGAAAGCCGAACCGGCGCACCTCCCTGATCACCGACCCGGCGGACGGCCAGCTGCCGGCCCTGACCGCGGAGGGCCAGCGCCGGTCCGACGCCATGCGGTCCACTTGGCAGCGGGACATCGCCTTCGACTGGGTGACCGATTTCGACACCTGGGACCGCTGCATCACGCGCGGCATGCCGGGGTCGATGTTCCCCTTCATGTACAATAACGGCATCCGCATCTTTCAGGCGCCGGGCACGGTCGCCCTGCAGCTGGAAATGATCCACGAGACGCGCATCATCCCCACCGACGGGCGCACGGCCCTGCCCGCCCAGATCCTGCACTGGATGGGCGAGAGCCGCGGCCGGTGGGAGGGCGACACGCTGGTCGTGGAGACGACCAATCTGCACCCCGGCCCCACGGCCGTGAATGGCGGCAGCACGGTCGGCGCGCCGCGCGAGAACAATATGCCGGTCGGCGAAAACACGACCATCGTGGAGCGGTTCACGCCGACGGGCCCGGACACGATCGATTACGAAATGACCTTCACGGATATGGACCTCTACGAGGCGCCGTGGACGGTCCACATGCCGTGGCGGCGGAACGACGGTTTCGGCATGTACGAATACGCCTGCCATGAGGCGAACTACATGGTGCGCGATTATATCAGCGCCTCCCGCGCCCAGCGCGCGCAGGCCAGCGTGGAGGCGAATTGATGCCCGTGAAAACCTGCGCCCGCATCGCGATGGCGGCGGCCGCCGCGATCGCCGTCGCCGCCCCGGCGCACGCCGCGTTCGACGAACCGGTGATGACGCAGACCGGCCTTGTGTCCGGCACGCCGGGCGAGGTCGAGGGCGTGACCGCGTTCAAGAACATCCCCTTCGGCGCGCCGCCGGTCGGCGCGCTGCGCTGGGCGCCGCCGCAGCCGCCCGAAGCCTGGGACGGCGTGCGCGACGGGTCGGAGTTCGGGCCGGTCTGCATGCAGCCCAACGGCCAGGGCCGGGTGAACGTCTCCGTCGACCTGCCGGACAGCCCGCCCCAGAGCGAGGACTGCCTGAACCTGAATGTCTGGACCGCCGCCGAAGCGGCCGGCGAAGACCGCCCGGTGATGGTCTGGATTTATGGCGGCGCCTATTACGAAGGCGCCGGGTCCAGCCCGCATAATTGGGGCGACCAGCTGGCCGCCAAGGGCGTCGTGCTGGTGACGTTCAATTACCGCCTGGGCTCGCTGGGCTTCCTGGCGCATCCGGCGCTGTCGGAAGAGTCGCCGCACGGCGCATCCGGCAATTACGCGCTGGCCGACAGCATCGCGGTGCTGCAATGGGTTCAGGACAATATCGAGGCCTTTGGCGGCGACCCGGACCGGGTCACCATTTTCGGCGAGTCCGCCGGCGCGGCGATGATCGGCGGCCTTGCCGGATCGCCCCCGGCGCGCGGCCTGTTCCATCGCGCCATCGCGGAGAGCGGCGCCTGGATGGGCCTGACCATGGCGCCGATGCGCGGCCTGCAATCGGCGGAGGCCCAGTCCTCCGAAGCCGCGGACGAGCTGGGCATTGCGAGTCTGGCGGATTTGCGCGCCCTGCCCGCCGAAGAGGCTCTGACCAAACTGCCGCGCCAGGGCATGATCGTCGACGGCTGGATCATTCCCGAGGACCTGTCGGTGACCTTCGCGGAAGGGCGCCAGAACCCGGTCGACGTGATCGTCGGCTCCAACCGCGATGAAGGTTTCTTCGCCGGCGCGCCGACCACGGTTGACGCCTGGACCGAACGCGCCGAGCGGCAATGGGGCGATTTGGTGGAGCTGGGCCTGGCCGCCTACCCCGCCGAGACCGACGCGCAGGCGACCGAGAACAGCCAGGCGCTGATGGGCGACAACATGGCCTGGCATATGCGCCTGTTCGCCAAATACCAGGCAGAGATCGGCCAACGCGCCTGGCTGTATTATTTCACGCACGAGCCGCCGGTGGAGGAGCCCCGCGCGCGCGGCGCCGTGCACACGGTGGAAATCCCCTATGTGTTCAACAATCTGGCGCCGCCGCGCGTCTTCCCGGACCCGAGCGTCCCGGAACTGGCCAGCGGCGACCCGCGCGAGGAGGCCTTCGCCGACCAGGTGTCGCAATACTGGGTGAATTTCGCCGCGACCGGCGATCCCAATGGGCCAGGCCTGCCGGAGTGGCCGGAATTCGACGACCTCGGCCCGACCGAGGCCATGGTGCTGGACGCCGACGGGTCCGGCGCGGGGCCGTCGATCAGCCAGGCCAAGATGGATCTGTACGACACCTTGTACGAGCGCCAGATGGCGCCCGAGAGCGAAGCCGACTGACAACGATAACAGGGCCGTGTCCGCACAGGCGGACGCGGGAGAGGAGACCAGACGTATGCAGCATGGATGGAAGATCGCCCTTGGCGCGGCCGCGACGCTGGCCGCCGCAACGGGCGCCCAGGCGCAGGAGCCGGCGGAGATTGCGGGCAACCCCAATCTGAACGGCATCTGGCAGGCGATGAACAGCGCCCACTGGAATCTGGAGCCGCATTCGGCCGCCATCGCACCGGCCGCGCCGGAGGAAATCGGCGCCATCGGCGCGATCCCGGCGGGGCTGGGCGTGGTCGAGGGCGGGGCGATCCCCTATCTGCCCGAAGCCGCGGCGCAGCGCGACGCGAACGCCGAAAGCGCGCCGCAGGCCGATCCGGAGGCCGCGTGCTATCTGCCCGGCATTCCGCGTGCGACCTATATGAATCACCCGTTCCAGATCATTCAGGGCGGCAATGACGACATCCTGTTCGTCTATGAATACGCCTCCGCCAATCGCGTGATCCATATGGACAGCGACGAGGTGGCCCCGATCGACACCTGGATGGGCTGGTCCAACGGCGCCTGGGACGGCGATACGCTGGTCGTGGTAACCACGGCGCAGAACGGCCGGACCTGGATGGACCGGGCCGGCAACTACCTGTCGCCGACCGCGACGGTGACCGAGCGCTTCACCCTGAACGGCCCGAACCATCTGGATTATGAGGCGACGATCGAGGATCCGGCGGTCTATTCCGAGCCGTGGACGATCTCGATGCCGCTGTACCGCCGGGTCGAGCCGAACGCCCAGATCCTGGAGTTCAAGTGCGTGCCATTTTCCGAAGACCTCCTATATGGAGATCTGAAGCCAGAAGACGCCGAGTAGAGGGACGCGGAGTCATGAGGAGAACCAAAATGCAGAAGACCATCATGGGCGCCGCGGCCGGCGCACTCGTCCTCGCCGCCGCCGGCGGGGCGTCCGCTCACCATTCCTTCGGCGCGGAGTTCGACCAGAACCGCCCCGTCACGCTCCATGGCGAAGTCGTCATGTTCGAATGGACCAATCCGCACTCCTGGATCCACGTAAACGTGGTGGACGAGGAAACCGGCGAGACGGTGCTGTGGCGGGTCGAAGGCGGCGCGCCGAGCGCGCTGCTGCGCCGGGGCTGGAACCGCAACTCCCTGCCCCCCGGCACCGAGATCGAAGTCTCCGGCTTCGGGGCGCGCGACGGCGACACCCGCATGAGCGCCAGCGACATCTCCTTCCCGGACGGTCGGGAACTGTCGCTCGGCAATCCTGGGGCCAGCACGGCCGCGGCCGCCGTCGCCTCCCAGGCCGAAGACTAAGGCTGCGCCGCCCGCGCGGACCTTGTTGCGAAATCGTGGACCGGAGCGGGCGCGGACCATCCGCGTCCCGCGCCTGCTCCCTTCGATATTGCAGACCGGCTGAATTCTTGGTCAGGTTGCATCGTCGCCTTCCTTCCATCTGACGGCGGCCGCCGGGGCGTGTCCTCGGCGCGACGCAGGGGAGACTGGGGATGCGGACGATCTTGGGACGCGCCGGGCTGATTGCCGGCGCGATTTTTTTGAGCGACGCCTGCGCGCAAGCGCAGGAATGGACGTACGAAGGCGAGGAAGGCCCCGAACACTGGGGCGAGCTGTCCGAGGACTTCGCCGCCTGCGGCGCGGGCATGATGCAGTCGCCGATCGATCTGGCCGGGGTCAATGCGCGGGGCGACGTCATGCTGGCCATGGCGTATGGCGAGATCGGCGCCCGCCTGCCGGAGAACCATCACACCGTTCAGGTGGCCGTGGATGAAGGCCTGACCGTGAGCTCGGCGGGCGAGACCTTCCGGCTTCTCCAGTTTCATTTTCACACGCCATCCGAACATGTGTTCGGCGGCGCGTCCTATCCCATGGTCGCGCACTTCGTGCATCAGGGCGAAGACGGGCAATTGCTGGTCGTCGGCGTGATGTTCGAGGAAGGCGAGGCCAGCGAACAACTGGCCGCGATCCTAGAGGCGCATGAAGACGGCGCGGAGGCGCTGAGCGTCGATGCGGCCGCGCTCGCGCCCGCGGGCGCGATGTATCGCTATATGGGCTCGCTCACCACGCCGCCCTGCTCCGAAGGGGTGCACTGGCACGTCCTGGCCGAACCGCAGAGCGCCAGCGCAGCCCAGATCGCCGCGTTCGAGGCGATCATGGGCGAAAACGCACGCCCCGTTCAGGCGCAGAATAACCGCCTGCTGCTCGGCCCGCCCGACTAGCGGCGCATCAGATTTTCATGAAGGGCTGAAGCAGCCGGGGCAGCAAGCCGCGAAAGCGGACCGGCGCGTCGGTGACCACCAGACAGACGCAGGGCGCGTCCTTCATCGCCACAGGCTTGTGCGGGCCCTCGTGCGCGACGACCTGGATGTCGCCGCGCTGGAACGCGTCCCGCCCATCATAATAGCCGCCGCTGAGCACCGCGGTCATTTCGAGGCCCCGGTGGCCGTGTTCGGGCACAGCCACGCCCGGCGCGATATGGAGCAGGCGCGCGACGACGCCGCCGTCCTGCAACACGATTTTCTGCCGCACGCCGCCACCGACCGGGGACCATCTGATGTCCGTCTGATCGCCGGTCAGGGAGCGCAAAGGCTCCGGAAACACCGGCGCCCCGCCGGACGGCGGCGCGGCCGGGCGCTTCTCCTCCACGGCGTCCGCCCGTTCGATCAGGGCGGCGATATCGACCGGTTCGTGCAGCGCCTCGGGCGCTGCGTCATCCAGCGCCGCACCGCCCAGCGATTCGTAGTCCGTCGCGCGCGCGCGGCAGGACGGGCACAGCGCCAGATGCACGGCGATAGCCAGATCCCAGCCCGCGCCGAGCGCGCCGGACGCATAGGCCAGCAGGACTTCATCTCCTGGGTGCTGATCTGGATGCCGGACGGACGTCACAGCGAGCCCTCCTCATGTTCGGACTCCAGCGCGGCGCGCAGGCGCTCCATCGCCAGGCGCATGCGCGACTTCACCGTGCCGAGCGGTGCGTTCAGATCCTCCGCGATCTGCGAATGCGAGTGTTCGGAGAAATAGGACCGCATGACGACGTCGCGCTGATCCGGCGGCAGCGTCGCCATGGCCTTGCGCACCCGGTCCGCACGTTCGCGCGCGGTCATCATCGTGTCCGCCGCATCCGGTTCGTCGGGCGCGAAGGCGGGGTCTTCGGGGTCCGGCTGGGGCCGCGCCTCCCGCCGCAGGCGGTCGATTCGCTTGTTGCGGGCGATGGCGAATATCCAGGTCGAGGCGCTGGCGCGTTCGGGATCGAAGGTCGAGGCGCGGCGCCACACGGCGACGAACGCCTCCTGCGCGATCTCCTCCGCCATGTCGGCGGCCATGCCGCCCCGGATCATCACCGCCTTTATGCGCGGCGCGAAATGCGAAAACAGTTCGGCGAACGCCGTGCGGTCGCGCTGGATCGCCACGGCGGACAGCCGCGCCTCCCAAAGCTCGCCGGCGTCTCCCTCCACGCGACCTCCGTGGCGAATGCGCCGCGGAATCGGCAACACCGCCGCGGCGGAACCGATCCTAGCGCAGGGCGGCGGCAGGTGCAGGGCGGAAATGGAGAGTGCGTTCACCATGCTGTCGATACGTCGGATGCCGCGCGGCGGATCACCAGAGGCGCGGCCCGTGAAGAATTTTTCACACAAACTGATCCGGCCGGACCCGGGCGCCGTAGTCCTCCCTACGACGCACAGGAACGATCATGCGCCCAGGACTTTACGCCGCCTCCGAACCCGCCCGGCCCCATATCGCCGTCATTGGCGCGGGCATATCGGGCATGGCCGCGGCCTATGCGCTGTCGGGCAAGGCGCGCGTGACCCTGTTCGAGGCCGAGCCGCGCCTGGGCGGGCACGCCCGCACCGTGATGGCCGGGCCGCACCGGGACATCCCCGTCGACACCGGTTTCATGGTGTTCAACACCAACACCTATCCGCATCTGACGGCGCTGTTCGAAACGCTGGAGGTTCCGACCCGGCCGACGGACATGTCGTTTGCCGTCTCGCTGGACGGCGGAGCATTTGAATATGGCGTGTCGGACCCGCACCGGCTGCTGGCCGATCCGCGCAACGCGGTCAGCCCGCGCTTCTGGCGTCTGGTGTCCGACATCCTGCGTTTCAACCGCGACGCCATGGCCGCCGCGCAGGGGCCCGAGATCACACTGGGCGCGCTACTGCGCCGGATGAATCTCTCCGCCGATTTCCGCGACCGTTATCTATATCCGCTGGCCGGCGCGATCTGGAGCACCGCGCGCGACGACATGGATCGCTTCCCGGCGCAGAGCTTCGTACGCTTCTTCGACAATCACTGCCTGCTGTCAGCCACCCAGGGGCCGAACTGGCTGACCATCGCCGGCGGCAGTCAGGAATATGTGTCCCGGCTGGAGCGCGCGCTGACCTTCCGCCGCGTGACGATCCGCACCGGCTGCCCGACCGAGGCGGTGGGCCGCGCGCCCGCCCCCTGGGTGAAACCGAAGGGCTCGGAGCGCGAAATGTTCGACGGGGTCGTGATGGCCTGCCACTCGGATCAGGCGCACGCGCTGCTGGCCGATCCGACGCCGGAGGAGAACGCCGTTCTGGGCGCGCTGCGCTACCGCCCCAACCGCGCAGTGCTGCACGGCGACGCGCGGCACATGCCGCGCCGGCGGCTGGCCTGGTCCAGCTGGGTCTATCGCGGCAAGTCGGGCGCGGACGAGACCGGAGGCTCGTTCACCTACTGGATGAACCAGCTTCAGCACATTCCGCGGAAAACGCCGTTGTTCGTCACGCTGAACCCCGCAGGGCCGATCGACGAGTCGCTGATCTATGACGAGGCGCGCTTCGACCATCCGCAATTCGATCTGGCCGCGCTGCGTGCGCAGGCGCAGCTGCCCGCGATCCAGGGCATGCGGAACACTTGGTTCGCCGGGGCCTATACCCGCTATGGCTTCCACGAAGACGGTATGGCCAGCGGTCTGGCCGCCGCGCAGATGATCGAGGGCGCATTCGCCGCCGAAGACCGCCGGGCATTGGCGTGAGCGCCATTCCCGGCATCCGTTTGGCGCGCACCCGCGTGTTTCACGGGCGCAAGGGCGGCGTGCGCAACGCCTTCCGCTATGGCGTCGACTACGTGCTGATCGATGTGGATCGCGCGGCCAACGACCGCGCCAATCCGGCGGCGCCCCGCCTGCCCGCGCTGTGGTCGGTGCGGGAAAGCGACCATGCTGACGGGAAGTCCAGCTTTACCGAATTCGCCGCGCGGGTGCGCCGCAATTTCGGACTGGATCCGTTCGGGGAGACCTTTCTGCTGACCCAGCCGCGCTGCCTCGGCTTCCTGTTCAATCCGGTCAGCTTCTGGTTCTTCCACGACGCCGCCGGGCGGCTGTCAGCCGTGCTGGCTGAGGTGAATAACGTCCACCGCGACCGGCACGCCTATTTCTGCGCGCATCCCGATCTGAGCCCGATCCGGCCCGGCGACGAGATCCGGGTGCGCAAGATTTTCCACGTTTCGCCGTTCCAGCCCGTGGACGGCGGCTACACGTTCCGCTTCCACAAACAGGAGCGGACCGTCGCGGTCAGCATCCGCTATGACAGCGCGACGGATGACGGGCTTCTGGCCACGCTGCACGCGAAATTGTCCCCGCTCACTCCGCGTGGCGTTGTGGCGTCGTTTCTGCGCTTCCCCTTCGGGGCTGCGCGGGTTATCGCCCTGATCTACTGGCAGGCGCTTAAGCTGAAGCTGAAAGGCGCCGTGATTCGTCCACGTCCAACGCCACCCAGCCAAGAGATCTCACGATGACCCAGACGCAACCCGCGGCCGCCGGCCGGTTCTTCGCAATGCTCGACCGCATCGAGACCGGAACGCTGCATCTTCATACGCCCGACGGCCAGCACCGCATTTTCGGCGGCGGCGAGCCCGAGGCCCATATGGAGATTCGCGACTGGCGGACGCTGAGCGCGCTGGCGCTGCGCGGCGATGTCGGCCTTGGCGAATCCTATGCCGAGGAATGGTGGGACACGCCGGACCTGGACGCGCTGGCGGGCCTGGCCATCGCAAACGAGCATCTGACGCACGGCCCGTTCGGCGGCGCCTTCCTGCAGCGGCTTCTGTTCCTGCTGTCCGACCGGGTTCTGCGCCGCAACAGCCGCTCCGGCTCGCGGCGGAACATCCGCAGCCATTACGATCTGGGCAACGATTTCTATTCGCGCTGGCTGGACCCCAGCATGACCTATTCGTCGGCCATTTTCGGCACGGAGAGCGACACGCTGGAAGACGCCCAGTGGCGCAAATACGACCGGCTGCTGGAGGTGACGGGCGAAGGCGGTCCGCGCACGCTGGAAATCGGCTGCGGCTGGGGCGGGTTCGCCGAACGCGCCGCGGACCAGAACCGCGAGGTCACGGCCATCACCGTGTCCGACGCCCAGCACGAATACGCGACGAAGCGCCTGGACGGGCGGGCCGATATCCGCCTGCAGGATTATCGCGATGTGGAGGGCCAGTTCGACTCCATCGTCTCCATCGAGATGATCGAGGCGGTGGGCCAGCGCTATTGGCCCGCCTATTTCGGCGCGATCGGCAAACGTCTGGCGCCCAAGGGCCGCGCCGCGCTGCAGGCGATCATCATCGAGGATCACGCCTTCGACTATTACCGGAAGAACACCGACTTCATCCGGCAATACACCTTCCCCGGCGGGATGCTGATCTCCCCCGACCAGATCAGACGCTGCGCCGAGAAAGCCGGCATGGCGATGGGTGAGATGTTCCGCTTCGGCCAGGACTATGCACGCACGCTGCGCCAGTGGAGCGTGCGCTTCGGCGAGATCGCGCCGGAGCTGGAGGAGCGCGGCTACAAGCGCCCCTTCCTGCGCGGCTGGCGCTTCTATCTGGATACCTGCGCCGCCGGCTTCGCCGCCAACCGCAATATCGATGTCGTCCAAGTGGAGCTACAGCATGCCTGACCGCCGCCCCGCCGCCGCACTGTTCCTTGCCGCCGCCCTGGCGGCCGGCGGCGCGCACGCGGCGGACGACGGCGAATTCGAGCTGGTGGGTCAGGCGACCTATCGCTTCGGCCCGCTGAGCATCTATGACGCGGCGCTGTTCGCGCCGGGGGGCGACTTCATGTGGGAACGGCCGTTCGCGCTGACGCTCACCTATCACCACGACATCCGCGCCGAGCGCATCATCAACGCCTCGTTCGACCAGATGGCGCACATCACCGGTGAAGACGAAGAGAATTTCGAGCCGCTCCGCGATGACCTGGCCGCCTGCATCCCGGATGTGCAGGACGGCGACCGCATCACCGGCGTCAGCGCGGGCGCGAACGAGGCGACCTTCTATCTGAACGGCGAAAAGACCTGCGAGCTGAGCGCGCCGGCGTTCGACCGGATCTTTTTCGGCATCTGGCTGAGCGAGAACAGCAGCAGCCCGGGTTTCACACGAAAGCTGCTTGGCGAGGCGGAATGACCGGCCGGTCCTTCGAGGGCAAATGCTACTGGATCGTGGGCGCGAGCGACGGGCTGGGCGAAGCCCTCGCGCAGGAATTGTCAGGCGCCGGCGCGTCGCTGGTGCTGTCCGCCCGCCGGCGGGAAAAGCTTGAGGCCGTGGGGGCCGCGCTGCCCGGGGTCGCGCATATCGCGCCATGCGACGTGCGCGACCCCGACAGTGTCATCGCGGCGCTGGACGGCGTCCCGCCCATCGACGGGCTGGTCTATTGTGCCGGGCTTTACGAGCCCACCGGGGCGGAAGACTGGGACATGAAATCCGTCGAGGCGATGTGCGACGTGAATTTCACCGGCGCGGCGCGCGTCCTCGGCGCAGCGATGCCGGGCCTGGCCGCGCGCGGCGGCGGACACATCGTGCTGATCGGCTCGCTGGCCGGGCTGAAGGGCCTGCCCAACGCCACCGGCTACGGCGCCAGCAAGGCTGGGGTGATCCATATGGCGGAGAATCTGCGCGCTGATCTGGACCCGGAGGCCTTCACCGTTCAGCTGATGAACCCCGGCTTCATCCGCACGCGGCTGACCGACAAGAACAGTTTTTCCATGCCGTTCCTGATGGAGCCGGAAGAGGCCGCCCGGCGGGTCGTGAAGGCGATGCGCGGACGGCGGTTCCGTACGGCGTTCCCGATGCGGCTGGCCGCGATCATCAGAACGATCGGGATGCTGCCGGACGGGCTGTATTTCCGCCTGAGCCAGGCGGCCTGAAACCAGCCTCTAGCCGGCCGCCCCTACGGACGCACCCTCGGCGGCTTCCGGATTGTCGAAGCTGCAGCCTGGCTCCGCCGCGCACAGCTGCTCCAGAAGCTCCATCGTCTCGGTGAAGGGCTCCGGCGGCGGCGCCAGATATTCGGCGCGGTAGCGGCCGGCGGCGAGGTCCATCGCGGACAGGCCGTCCCGGCCCACCACGCCGATATCCGAACCATGATCGGCCAGCCAGCGGACCGCGTCCGTGAAACCGTTGATGGCCGCGCCGTGCAGCGCGATCCGGCCGTCGGGCGGCACATAGGCCAGGATATAGCGCTGATTGCCCTGCAGAATCTGGACGCGGAACAGGAAATTATCCTGATCCGGCGGCGCGAGGCGGCCCTGGGACAGGGTGCGGCGATTGATGTCCGCGCCCTCGGCATGGAGCATCTCCATCGCCTCGATCCGCCGCGCCTCCGGCACGCCGACGCCGCGCGTGGCGCGCACGCCGAAGCCGACCCCGGCGGCGACCATGAAGGGCGTCACGCCGAATTGGTTCGGCAGCTCCACCAGCGCGCCATGGTCGATCAAGAGGCGCATCGCCTCCAGATCCGCGGCGCGCGAGGCGCGCAGCAGCGGCGTAGCGCCGGCGGACAGCATGATGTCGGAGCCGCGCTCGGTGACGCCCTGGCGGTATTCGGGGCGGTGCTTCAGCTGGATGTTCGGGTCGGCGCCGGCGGCGAGGAGCATTTCGACAATGTCCATCGCGCTCAGTTCGTCATCGACCGGATCGTCGGCGAAGAATGGCGGCGTGTTCACGTCGACCGCGTGATAAAGCGGCGTGCGGCCGGCGAAGTCCCAGAAATTCACGTCCGCGCCGGATTCAATCAGCAGCGCCGCGACGTCGAAATGCCGGTTATAGAGCGCCAGGTTCAGCGGCGAGACGCGGTCCGGGTCCGGGATGTTCAGGTCCGCGCCCGCTTCGATCAGATGGCGCGCGCATTCCAGGCAGTTCTCGCGCGCCGCATAGTGCAGCGCCGCGAAGCCGCCATTGGCCATGATCTTCTTGCGCGGCTCCACGGTGACGCGGCGCTGCCAGTCGCGGACCGCGCCGCGCGTGTCCAGATCGGCGCCTGCCTCGATCAGCAGCTGAACCATGGCCGGCTGGCCCTGGGAGGCGGCCCACATCAGGGCGGTCTGGCCGCCCCACCCTTCGGCCATGTTCACATCGGCGCCGGCGTTCAGCAGCGCCTGCGCGGCGTCCAGCCGGCCGGTGCGCGCCACGGCCATCAGGGCGGTCTGCCCTTCCCGGCTGGTCTCGTTCGGGTCCGCGCCGGCTTTCAGCAGCGCCGCAATCACCGGCGCGTCACCGGTGGCCGCGGCCTCCGCCAGCGCCGTGGCGCCCAGCAAGGTCTTCGCTTTCGGATCGGCGCCGGCGCGCAGCAGGCGGCGCACCAGTTCCTCGTCGCCGCGATGGGCGGCCCAGATCAGCGCCGTGGCGCCGCCGCCGTCCCGTTCGTCCACGTCCGCGCCGCCGCGGATCAGGTCGATGGCGGCGTCCGTCTGGCCGTCGCGCGCGGCGTCGGCCAGCGCGCTCTGCGCATGAGCGGGCGCGGCGCCGAGGACCAGCGCGGCGGCAAGGACGAGTGCGCGCATCAGATTTCCGTCAGTTCGGAGGTCGCGTCGCCGAACGTCTCCACCGGCGCGCCGGCGCGGGTCAGCATGGTCAGCAGCAGATTGGCGTGCGGCGTGCTGGCCGGATAGCGCGCATGCACCCCGCCCTTCAGGCGGCCATGGCCGCGCCCGGCGATGACCGACGGCAGAGGGTCGTTATTGTGCAGGTCGCTGTTCGACATGTTCGAGCCGAACAGGAACATGGCGCTGTCCATAACCGTGCCGTCTTCCTCCTCCATCTCGTCCAGACGGGTCAGGAAATCGACGAAAATCTCGCAGTGATAGCGCTGCAGCACTTCCAGCTGGTCCAGCTTGGCAGGGTTCTCGCCGTGGTGGGACAGCGGGTGAAAGGCCTCCGAAATGCCCAGATGGGTATAGGCCTTCATGCTGCCCTCGGCGGCCATCATGTAGGACGCGATGCGGGTCAGGTTCGCCTGGAAGGCCAGCGCCAGCAGGTCGAACATCATCACCTGCTGATCGCGGAAATCGACCTGAACGCCCAGCGGCGGCTGCGGCAGGTCCAGATGCGAAAGATCCTGATCCTTCATCTTCTGGACGCGGCGCTCCACCTCCCGCACCGAGTCCAGATAATTGGCCAGACGGGTACGGTCGCGTGCGCCGAGCTCGCTGCGCAGGGTCGCGGCGCGGTCCATCGTGAAGTCCAGGATCGAGCCGGTCTCGTTGATGATCGCCGCGCGCTCGGTCTCGTCGTCGCCCTTGCCGAACAGCTTGTAGAACAGCTTGCGCGGATTGTGCTCCATCGGCAGAGGCTGGGTCGGGGTGCGGAAGCTGATCGTGTCGCCGAAGCCGCCGGCAGAGGAGCCCGCCGGTCCCGCCTTGCCCTCGGCCCCCACCTCGATCGAGGGGAAGGTCGTCAGGTCGCCCATATGCTGGGCGGCAATCTGGTCGCACGTCGTGCCGCCGGCGGCGGAGCCGGGCGCGACGCCGCGCAGCCAGGTACCCGGCGTGATGCCGTGCGGGTCCGGGCTTTCGGCCGGCTTGTTGCGCAGATTGGAGACGACGGTCAGCCGGTCCTTGAACGGCTCGAACGGCCGCAGGATCGGCGACAGTTCGAAATTCGCGCCCTCGCCCGACGGCGTCCAGCGGTCGTCATGCTCCAGCAGCAGCGCCCCGTGCGGGAAATAGAAGAAGCCGAGACGCGGGGCCGGCGCGGCGGCCTGCGCCATCGCGCGGCCGGCGGGCAGCATCGCCTCCAGGAAGGGCAGCGCCACGGCGCAGCCGGCGCCGCGCAGAAGCGTCCGCCGCGAGAGAGCCTTTTTCCGGATTATCATTGTTTTGCTCCTCCCAAACCTGACGTCAGTTCGCGACCGAGGCTTCCTGCACGCGTCCGTCTTCCTCGTCCGGATCGGGCGCGCGCATTTTACCAAAGGCGTCGCTTTGCACCACGCCCAGCACGATGGACGCGATGCGATAATCGTCTTCCTCCGCCTCGCGCGCGATGGCGCGCACGGTCGGCATGTCGGCATGGGTCAGCGTGCGGCCCAGCGCGAAGGTCATCAGCTCTTCGGTGAAGGTGCGGGCGAACTGTTCCGGGCGCGCGGCCAGCGCGGCGCGCAGATCGTCCGGGCCGTTCAGCAGCGTGCCGTCGGGCAGTTCGCCGCTGGCGTCGATCACCTGACCGGCGAAGCGGTCCTTGGCCCGCCATTCGCCGACGGCGTTGAAATTCTCCAGCGCCAGGCCCAGCGGGTCCATGACGCCGTGGCAGGAATTGCATGACGGGTCGGCGCGGTGCGCGGCCAGCCGTTCGCGGATCGTCAGCGGCGCGACCTCGTCGTCGCTTTCGGTCAGGTCGGTGTCCACGCCCGGCGGCGGGGGCGCCGGCGGCGCGCCCAGGATATTCTCCAGGATGAACTTGCCGCGGATCACCGGGCCAGTGCGGTTGGGATAGGACGTGGCGGTCAGCACCGCGCCCTTGCCCAGCAAGCCGAAGCGGGAGGAGTCCGTCAGCGTGACGCGGCGGAACTGGTCGCCCCGCACATCGTCCATGCCGTAGAGCAGCGCCGCGGTCTCGTTCAGATAGGTGTAATCGGCGGTCAGCAGCTCCGGCAGCGGCGCGTCGTTGCGGAAGATGTCGGCGATGAACAGGGCCAGCTCCTCCCGATACGCCTCGCGCGGATCGCCGGAGCCGGCGGCGTTCGGGAAGATCGCGCCGTCGGGAATGACCTCGTCCAGCTTCGCCACCTCCAGCCACTGGAAGGCGAAATCGGTGACCAGCGCGCGGGCGCGCGGATCGGCCAGCATGCGCTGAACCTGCGCCTTCAGCACTTTCGGCTCGTGCAGGCGGCCCGCCTCGGCGGCGTCCAGCAGCTCGGCGTCCGGAATCGACGACCACAGGAAGAAGGACAGGCGCGAGGCCAGCTCCAGATCGTCCAGCGCGAACACCTCCCCCGGCTGCGCGTCGGCGGGCGGCGCCGCGTAGCGGTAGAGGAAATCGGGGCTGGCCAGGATGGCGGTCAGGGCCTGACGGACGCCGGCGGCGTGGCCACCCTCGGCCGCCGCCTGATCGTAGAACGCCATCAGCGGCGCGATGTCGCCGTCATTCACCGGGCGGCGATAGGCCAGACGCGCCAGGCGCGACAGGTCGGATTGGGCGCAGGCGCGTTCGTCCGCCACGCTGTCCGGCGTGCAGGCGAAAATCTTGCGGTGCGGCGCGGACGCGCTGACGCCCTGCGGGCTGAACGGCCCGCGCACCTCGAACGAGGCGATGCGCATGATCGTATCCTGCCCGCCGCCCGGGATGTTGGCCTGCAGCCGCCCGTCGGACTCCGCGAAAGTGCGCGCCAAGAACGCCACGCCGACCTCGTGCGGGCCGGACGTGGTGCGGAAATTGATGTTCTTCAGCCGCTCGTTGATCTGGTCGGCCGCGCCGATGCCGTGCTGGTCGATCGCCTTCTGGTCCTGATCGCCGCCGACCGTGGTCTGATAGATCGGCCGGCCGTCCAGCGTGACCACGACATGGTTTTCGTACTCCATGTTGTAGACCCACAGGGCCCCGGCCATGTCGGCGATATTCAGCATGTATTCCCCGTCGGCCGGGAAATAATGCGTGGCGACCAGACCGCCGCGCGTGCCAAGGGGCAGGCCCTCCACATGGCGTTTGTGTGAGCCGCGGTCGCCATTGTTCACATAGGTCGCCGCGGACGGGCGCGCCGCGCCATCGCCCACCGCCGTCAGCGCGACCTCGCGCGCGGCGGAGACATATTGCTCCATGAAGGTCGGAGAGACGGACAAGACCTCCGCGATCTTGTCGTAGCCGCCCTGGGAATTGTCCTGCGGCAGCAGGGCGGCCGCGTCGACCTCCACGCCCAAGAGGTCGCGCACGGCGTTCGCGTATTCCTTGCGGTTCAGGCGCTGCAGCTCGACAAAGCCCGGATCGGCGGCCGCACCGGCCGCGTCGTCCAGCGTCATCTCCATGGCGTGGACAAAGGCGTCCAGCTCCGCATGCGGGGGATGAGGTTCGCCCGGCGGCGGCATCAGCCCGCCGCGCAGCTTGCGCACCGCCTCTTCCCAGATCGCCGCGTCGTCGGCGATCCCGTCCGGCGTCATCACGTCGAAGGCGATCTCGCCGGCCCAGTCGGTGAAGTTGTGGCACTCCACGCAATAATCTTCGATCAGGCCCCATTCCTCCGCCACGTCCTGGGCATGGGCGGAAGACGCGCAGGCGGCGGCCAGCGCCGCGCCGGCGGCGATCAGGCGGGATGTGCGAACGGACTCAGGCATCGGGTGCAAAATACCCCCAAAGGCTCTGATAAGCCTTTATCACAAACGGGTCAGGATCGCCCCATTCCGGCCTGTAATCGGCCGTGGGGCGCGCGGCGGCGGCTTCCTCCGGACTCAGCCCGGTGAACAGGAGTTCGTCGCGGAAACGCAGGAACAGCGTGGTGTACATGTCCCGCTGGGCCTCCAGCTCGGCCCGGCCGAAGACCGGCCCCTCGGACGCGACGAAGCGGGTGTCGGCGTCGGAGACCTGGAGCAGCGTTTCGGTCGCCTCGGCGAGGCCGCCGAGCCAGCCACCGGTCCACCAGTCGATCTCCGGCCAGCGGTCGGCCGCGATGGCGCCGCCGACATGAATGATGTTCGCCTCAGGAAACTGGACGAAGATGTCGCCGTCCGTATGGGCCTGCAGCATATAGCCGGCGCGGGCCGCGCCGCGCAGGAACGGGTCGTTGTAGAAGACGGTCCCGGGCCAGGCGTCCTGCGGCGCGGGCCCCGCCACGCCGCCCCATGGCCATTCGACCTTTGTCGTCATCCAGAGGCGGGTGTTGGCGTGGGCCACGATGTCCGCCCCGGCGCCGGCGAAGGCGGCGTTGCCGCCGGTCTGGCCGGGGTGCCAGTGGGTGTTGAAGACCGTAGAGACCGGCAGGCCCGGGAACGCGGAGCCGACAGCGGCCATCAGCTCGTCCGTCCGGGCGCCGTCGCCCGAATCGACCAAAGTGACGCGCTGGCCGTCGGACACCGCCAGCACATTGCCGCCGGCGCCCGCGATCATGACCGCGGCTTCGCCAAGCGGCGTGACCTGAAGTCCGCTTTGCCCAAATGCCGAAAAGGGCAGCGCGGCGCCCGCCAGGCCGCACAATCCGGCCTTCAGAACGTCCCTGCGGCTGTCCATGCTCTCTCCCTGGCTCTCTTTCGGAGCCTCTCTCGGCCAGAGCATTAGCATAGGAAGCCGCGAACGTAATAGATTACCGGCTGCTCCGCATCAGACGGGGAAACGGGGAGGAATGCGATGCGCCTGTTGAAACCCTGGGGGGCATGCGCCCTGGTATTCGCATTGGCCGGCGCGGCCGCCGCGCAGACGGCCGAGAGCGGAATCCATCCAGAAACCTGGCCGCGGGCCGATATTCCCGCCCTGCCCGATGTCGAGGCGCGCGTGGACGCCCTGCTGGCGCGGATGACGCTGGAGGAAAAGGTCGGGCAAATCCTGCAGCCCGATATCGGCAGCGTCACACCGGCGGACGTGCGGGAATACCATCTGGGCTCGGTCCTGAACGGCGGCGGTTCCGCCCCGGACGGCCATATGCAGGCCCCGGCGTCCGAATGGCTGGCCCTGGCGGACGCGTTCTGGGAGGCCTCGACCGACACGTCCGACGGAGGGGCCGGCATCCCGGTGATCTGGGGCACCGACGCGGTGCATGGCCACAACAAGGCGTTCGGGGCGACGCTGTATCCGCACAATATCGGCCTAGGGGCGGCGAACGATCCGGAGCTGATGCGCCGGATCGGCGCGGCCACGGCGCGGGAGGTGCGCGTCACCGGCCATGACTGGACCTTTGCGCCGACCCTGGCCGTGCCGCAGGACGACCGCTGGGGCCGGACCTATGAAGGGTTTTCCGAGGACCCGGCCATCGTGGCGGTGCTCGCCGGCCCCTATGTCGAAGGGCTGCAGGGCGCGCCGGGCGGCGACGAATTCCTGAACGACCACCACGTCATCGCCACCGCGAAGCATTTCCTGGGCGACGGCGGCACCGAAGGCGGCCGGGATCAGGGCGAAACGGTGGGGGACGAGGCGACGCTGCGCGACGTGCACGGGGCGGGATACGTCCCGGCGCTGGAAGCGGGGGCGCAGACGGTGATGGCGTCCTATTCCAGCTGGCGCGGGCGGAAGATGCATGGCTTCGCCGATCTGCTGACCGGCGTGCTGAAGGAGCGGATGGGGTTCGACGGCTTCGTCGTCGGCGACTGGAACGGTCACGGCCAGGTCTATGGCTGCAGCGCCCAGAGCTGTCCGGAGGCGTTCAACGCCGGGATCGACATGTTCATGGTCCCGAACGACTGGAAGGCGCTGTACGAAAACACGCTGGCCCAGGTGCAGTCGGGGGAGATTTCCGAGGCCCGGCTGGACGACGCGGTGCGGCGTATCCTGCGCGTGAAGGCGCGGTCCGGCGTTCTGGACGCCCCGCGCCCGTCGGAGCGGCGTCACGCCGGCGATGAGCGCGTCCTCGGCGCGGACGCCTATCGCGAGATCGCGCGCGAGGCGGTGCGCAAATCGCTGGTGCTGCTGAAAAACGCCGACGGAGTCCTGCCCCTGGCGACCGACCAGCGGATTCTGGTGACCGGTCCGGGCGCCGACAGCCTGCCCATGCAGAATGGCGGCTGGAGCCTGACCTGGCAGGGCGCGGAGAATACCAATGCCGACTTTCCCGGCGCGACCAGCATCTATCAGGGCGTGCGGCAGGCCGTGGAGGCCGCAGGCGGCGAGGCGGCGCTGAGCGCGGATGGCGCCTATGCGCAAAGGCCGGACGCGGCCATCGTCGTGTTCGGGGAAACGCCCTATGCCGAGGGTGTCGGGGACCGGGAGACGGTGGCCTACAGCCCCGGAGACGATTCTGATCTGGAACTGCTGCAGCGGCTGAAGGCGGACGGGATTCCGGTCGTCGCCGTCTTCCTGTCGGGACGGCCGCTCTGGGTGAACCGGCATCTGAACGCCTCGGACGCCTTCGTCGCAGCGTGGCTGCCGGGGACGGAGGGCGCGGGCGTGGCGGATGTGCTGATCGCCGCGGCGGACGGGACGGCGCGCCACGACTTTACGGGCCGCCTCTCCTTCTCCTGGCCGCGCGACGCGGGCCAGACGTCGCTGAACGCCGGACAGGCGGATTACGACCCGCTGTTCCCGCTGGGTTTCGGCCTGACCTATGCGGATGACGGCGCGCTGGCCCTGCTGTCCGAGGAGCCAGGCGTGGATCTGGAGCCGGCCAATTCCCATTCGATCTATTTTACCGGCGGCGAGACCGTGCGGCCGTGGCGGCTGCGCATGGAGCCGCCCTCGTTCGGGATGGCGCAGCCCGCGGAGGACGGCGCCCGGACGCTGGTCTGGACCGGCGACGGCGAGGCGACGGCCACGATCAGCGCCTTTCAACCCATCGACCTGGCCTTCGAGACCAACGCCGATATGAGCCTGGTCGCCGATCTCACCGCCAGCGCGGCGCCGGAGGGGACGGTGACGCTGAGCCTGGGCGGCCCGGGCGGCGCGGCGACGTTCGAGATCGGGCCGCTGCTCGCCGGCGCCGTAGATGGCGGGGCGGTGCGCATTCCACTGTCCTGTTTTCAGGACGCAGGCGCGCCGATCGACGCGGTCAGCGCGCCGTTCGCGATCACGGCGTCGGAGCCGCTGCGCATCGAATTGCGGGACGTGCGGGTCGGCGAAGGCGCGGCGGCGGATTCCTGTCCGCCGGCGGCGGACTAGCCGCCCTCGGCCAGGCGCTGGCGGCGGCGCTCAGCGATGCGGGCGCGGCGGGCGGCGCGAAAGCGCAGGACCAGCCAGCGGACGCCGAAATAGAAGATCAGGTACATCGCGAGGGCCAGCGGCAGCGCGCCGATGAACATCGTCTTGAACACCGGCCAGAGCGCGTCGAAACCCGCCTCGAACACGCTGACGCTGAGACTGGCGCCGGTGGCGGCGCGGCCTTCCCCCTCGCCATGGCTGATGCCCAGAACGTCCAGGATGAAATCCCCGACGCCATAGGCGGCCGCATAGAAGATCGGGAAGGTCAGCGGATTGCCCCAGGCCGTCCCGACCGCGGCGGCAATCAGATTGCCGCGCATGAAGAACGCCAGGACAAAGCCGAGGATGAAGTGCAGGCCGACCAGCGGCAGCATGGACACCGCCGCCCCGGAGGCCACGCCCGCCGCGATGGCGTGCGGGCTGGCCGACATGCGCAGGACGCGCTTGCGCAGGAACGTCGCGTAGCGCGCCCAGCCCATTTTGGGCCAGACATAATTGCGCAGTTTCTGGAGCCGCCCCCGCCCGCCGGTGCGGGACTGTGCGTCTGATCGGACCATGTTCGCCTAGCCGGCCTTTCGAAGCGCAGCATCAACGCGCGAGGGCGCGTCTGCGTTCTGCCCGCCGTCTACCGCGTCTCCGCCCTCGCGGGAATCCACCCGGCGCAGATTGTCCTCCGAACTGCGGTCGATCAGCTTGATATAGGGGTCGATCCCGCCCACGACCGGCTCGGCGTCCACGGTGAAGGTGAAGACGTTCTCTCCGCTGGTGACCCGGCGCTTTTCCAGCACCAGGACATGATCGTCCCCGGCGCCGGCCTGGTCCGGGTGCTCGGTGAACAGGCCGATATCGATCATGTAGTCGAGCGGGACCTCGGTCTCCTCCCCCTCGCCGTCAGCTTCCAGTTTCTTCGCCTCTGCGGTCAGGCGGACGTCGAAGCGGCCGTCGGGGCGCTCGGTGACCTGCAGGTCGGTGGCGCGCAGGTCGAACAGGACGATCTTCTCGAACAGGTCCTCGATCAGGCCGTCATGCTCCGGCCCGGCCTCCTGCCGCAGAATGTCCAGGAAATCGGTGGAGCGGGGATAGGGATCGGAGCGGTAGGCGTGCTCGTCCAGCAGCCGGGACAGAGCGCGATTGACCGTCGCCTCGCCCAGATAATCACGCAGCGCGTACATCACCAGCGAGCCCTTCTGGTAGTGGATATATTGCTGGTTCTCGACGCGATAGAGCGGCAGCTCCTCAATCCTCTCCCCTCCCCGGCTGGCGAGATAGCGGTCCAGCTCGTACTTCAGGAAGCGGCGGATATGGTGCTCGCCGAACTCCTTTTCCATGAGCATCAGCGCGGAGTACTGCGCAAACGTCTCCGACAGCATCGTCGCGCCCTGGACATTGGCGCCGATCAGCTGGTGCGCCCACCACTGATGCGCCGTCTCATGCGCGGTGATGTAGTAGACATAATCGATCTTGTCCGGATCGCGGTTGTCCATGATGAAGCCCGCGCCCTCCGAATACGGCACCGTGTTCGGGAAAGACTGGGCGAACTGTCCGAAGAAGGCCGGGAATTCGAAAATCCGCATCTGGCGATGCTGGAACGGGCTGAACGCGTCGGAGAAATAGGCGATCGAGTCGCCCATGGCCTCGACCATCCGTTCCACATTGTAAGTGTGGTCGGGGTGATAGAAGACCTGCAGCGTCACGCCATCGCGCTCGGCCTCCTCCACCGCGAAGCGGCCTGACAGGAAGGCAAAGAAGTTCACGATCGGCGACTGCATCCGGTATTCGAAATAGCGCCGCCCGTCCTCCTCCCACTCCCGCTGCAGCTGACCGGGTGCGATGGCGATCTGGTCCGGCGTGGTGGAGACCGTGGCGTGGAACTCCAGCCAGTCCGCGTTCGCCGCGATATAATTTTCGCGCGCGGCGTCCTCGTCCTCCAGCTTCGGCATGCGGTCGATTTCGTCGAGGCCGCGCCCGCGCCGACGGCCCGGGTCTTGCAGCATCTTGCGCGGGTTGAAGCCGATCTGGGGCAGCGCCTGGAAATTGTTGAAGAAGCTGCCGTTCCAGATCACGAAGCCGCCATTGCCGCCGCCAGTGAAGCCCGGCCATTCGCGCGAGACGTCGAAGCGGAAGTCCCGGCTCTCCCCGGGCTTAAGGGGCGTGTCGAATGCCAGCGTATAGAATGAGTATTCGTCGTCGGCCTCGGCGAGGCGCCCGCCTTCGACCTGCTGGTCGTTCACGTCCAGCGCATAGTCGTAATCGACATGCATGGTCTCGATCGGCGCGTCAGAGGCGTTGCTAACCGTATAGACGCCGCGCGCCCGGTAGCGGCGCTCATAGGGATAGATGTCCACGTCGACATCGACGGCTGTCAGGCGCGGCTCCGTCGCGTCCTCGTACTGGCGGTAGCGCTCCTCATACTCCACGGAGATGTCGCGCAACTGGCTCGGCATGAAGAACGGGTTCAGGACGTTCGTATTGTAGAAGATGAAGCCGCCGGTTGCGGCGAAGGCGACCAGCAGCACGGCCACCGCGCCGATCCCCGCCGCGCCCAGCCGGCGCGGCACAAGCGGGAAACGCCGCCAGACCGGGCTGAGCGTTCCCCGGTTCCACAGCGCGAAGGTCAGCGCCACGAGAATGCCGGCGAACAGCGTCCAGTACAGTTCGAACCAGAACCGGCCGACCAGGAAATGGCCGTATCCGTTCATGTCCGAATAGGGCGCGGCGGAGGTTCCGGGGAACAGATAGAGATTATGGCCGAAGCCCAGATTGCCGATGATGGTCCGCACCACGATGTAGGCGACCATCAGCGCCATCCCGAGATAGCGGTTATTGGCCAGCACCTGAACGAACACCGACAGCGCCGCGATCAGATACAGATTGTACGGCCCGATCAGCAGCATCTGGGTCAGGTAGAGGTCCAGCTCCACCGGCGCGCCGCCGATGACGAGCTGGGCGATCACCGCGGTGGCGATGGCGACGCAGAACAGCGCCGCCAGCATCGCCCACATCGCGACCAGCTTTGCGAAGACGAAGGCCCAGCTGGGCGTCGGCGTTGCGTCCAGGATTTCGTGAGCCCGGTTGATCCGGTCGCGCCAGACCAGTTCCGAGGCGAAATAGATCAGCACGATCATCGGCACGAGGGAGAACTGGGCCGCGGCCAGCTCCGCCAGCACGCGCGTCACCGGAAGCACCGGCGTGCCGTAGAGAAGCTGGAGATTGAACAGCACGACGCAGACCAGCAGCACGCCAAACGCCAGCAGAACCCAGAAGCTGACCCCGCGCACGATCAGCCCCATTTCGTAGCGCACGCGCAGCAGAAACTGGCGGAAGGCGACCAGCGGGCCGAATTGCGGCTGGACCTTCGGCATTTCGAACTGCGCCGGGGCGGGCGTCGCCGGCGCGGCCTGTTGCTTGCGCCGCCAGGGCGTCCAGCCGCTGGCGCGGAAGGAGAACAGGCGGATATTCAGCCCCAGCAGAGCCAGCGCGACGCCGATCCAGAGCAGCCGGTTCCACAGGAACAGGCCGTCCAGCGGGATCAGGCGGGAGTTCATCTCCGCAGGCGTCCAGTACCGTGTGACCTCCGTGAAGGCCATGACGCCGAACGGGTCGAGAAGGCCGACCAGCGTGCGGTACTGCGCCTCGCTCGTGAGAAGCGAGCCGATCAGATAGAGTAGGAAGAAGGCCAGCGCCGCCGTATAGGTCAGCATGTTCGACCGCGTCAGATTGGCGACGGTGAACATCAGCGCGCCGGGCACCAGCAGGTTCGGCACGCCCAGCACGACATAAGCGTAGACATAGTCCAGCGGCCGGACCGGCCCCAGCATCGCTTCGTCGATCCAGGGCGCGAGCGAAGCGAGGAAGGCCGCAAGGGGCACAGCGGCGAACACCAGACAGGTGACCGCGAAAGCGCCCAGGAAGCGCCCCGTCAGATAGCCGAATTCCGAAACCGGGCGCGTGAAGAACAGCGGCTCGGTCCCGAAATGCCGGTCGCGCAGCACCGCGCCGGACAGGAAGGCGGTGGGAATGAAGATGCCATAGACGCCGAGCGACAGCGTCACGAGGCTGATCGTGAACGGCGAATTCAGATGCGCGGTGGCGCTGAGCGCCCCGGCCGCCTCGGGAACCGCCAGCAGCACGAAGGTGATCAGGAAAAAGGCCAGCGTGACGACGACGAACATCGGCGACAGAAGCTGGTAGCGGAATTCGAACGCGGCGAACCGTCCAAGCATCGCGCGGCCCTCCCTAGGCGGCGGCCTCTGCGACCGCGGGCGGATCGGCGCGCCGCTTCGCCAGCGTGGCGAAATAGACGTGCTCCAGCTCCGCGCGGACGGGCTCGAACCCCTCCCCCGGATTGTCGTCGGACAGCACGTGAATCTCGCGCCTGCCCGCGGACAGGCGGCTGGACAGGACGAGGTATCGGGCGGCGCAGGCCTCCAGCTGATCCTTGTCGATCACGGTGCGCCAGACCTTGCCTTCAGCCTGTTTCACCAGATCGGCCGGCGCGCCGCGCGCCACGATCTGTCCGCCATCCATGATCGCCATCTGCGGGCACAGGTCGGCGACATCGTCCACGATATGGGTGGACAGGATGACCGCGACATTCTCCCCGATCTCGGCCAGCAGATTGTGGAAACGGTTGCGCTCCTCCGGGTCCAGGCCGGCGGTCGGTTCGTCCACGATCAGCAGTTTGGGATCGCCCAGCAGCGCCTGGGCGATGCCCCAGCGCTGGCGCATGCCGCCGGAATAGGAGCCGAGCGATTTGGTCGAGACATAGAGCAGATTGGTCTGCATCAGCATCTCGTTGACCAGGCGCGAACGCTCCGCCCCGTTCGTGATGCCTTTGAGCTGGGCCAGATGGTCCAGCATCGCGCGCGCCGACACGCGCGGATACACGCCGAATTCCTGGGGCAGATAGCCCAGGACGCGGCGCAACTTTTCCGGCTCTTTCAGAACGTCGATACCGTCGAATTCGATTTCGCCGCTGTCAGGCTCCTGCAATGTCGCGATGGTGCGCATCAGGGTCGACTTGCCGGCGCCGTTGGGGCCGAGCAGGCCGAACATCCCCTTCGGAATCTCCAGCGAAACGTCGTCGAGGGCCTTCACGCCGCCCCCATAGGTCTTGGACAGGTTGCGGATGGACAGCATGGCGTTTCCCCAGACCGCGATGCACGCGGCTCCTCCGAATTATTGATAAACGATAATATTGAAAGTCGATATTTCCGCAAGGAAATTCGGAGCCGCCCGGAAAAACCGGAACTTGCGCGCGCGGGCCGAAGCGCCTCAAATCGCGCAAAACATATCCTGGGGAGGACACTATGGACGCGCAGCGCCGCTATGGAGCGGGCTATCAGATCATGCTGGTGGCCCTGCTGAGCCTGACTTTCGGCATCGTTTTCTTCGACCGCAACGCCTTCAGCTTCCTGACCCCGTTCGTGGTCGGGGAAATTCCGCTGACCAATACCCAGATCGGCCTGATCGGGTCGGCCATGTCGCTGACCTGGGCGCTGAGCGGCCTGATCATGGGCGCGGCGTCCGACCGGGCCGGCAAGCGCAAGGTGTTCCTGGTCGCCGCGACGGTGATCTTCTCGCTGTGCTCCTTCCTCACCGGCCTCGCCACCACGTTCGCGATGCTGCTGGGCGCGCGGCTGCTGATGGGCGCTGCCGAGGGCTCCATCCTACCGATCTCGCAGAGCCTGATTGCGCGGGAAGTGTCTGAGAAACGGCGGGGCGTCGCCATGGGCACGGTGCAGACCACCGGCGCGGCCCTGCTGGGCACGTTCCTGGCCCCGATCATTCTGGTGGCGCTGGCCGAGACGTTCGGATGGCGCAACGCCTTCTATATCGCCGGCGTGCCGGGTCTGATCTGCGCCGCGCTGATGTGGACGATGGTGAAGGAGCCGGTTGGCGGCGCCGGCGTGAACGCACCGCAGGAGCGAGCGAGCCTTTCGGACGTGCTGACCAACCGCAATATCTGGGTCTGCACGGCGATCGCCATTTTGCTGGTCGCCTTCATGCTGATCACCTGGACGTTCATGCCGCTGTATCTGACGCAGGTCGGCGGTTTCAGCCCGACGACGATGAGCTGGCTGATCGGCATGCTCGGCCTGGCGGCCGCCACGTTCGGTTTCCTGGCGCCGGCGGTGTCCGACAAGATCGGGCGCAAGCCGGTGATGGTGGCCGTGCCGCTATCGGCGGTGCTGATCCCGCTGGCGGCGCTGTATGGCGGCGACTCGGTGATCCTGATCGCGGTGGCGTTCTTCGTCGGCTGGGCGTTCGCCGGCACCTTCTCCATGTTCATGGCGATCGTGCCGTCGGAATCGGTCCCCCCCGCCTTCCTGGCCACGGCGATGGGCTTCGTCATCGCGGTGGGCGAGGCGGTCGGCGGCGTCGGCGGGCCATTGCTGGCCGGCTTGGCGGCGGACGCCTTCGGCCTCGGCGTCGTGAACTGGATCCTGGTGGGGCTGTGCCTCGGCGCCTCGGTGCTGGCGCTCGGCATTCGGGAGACCGCCCCGGGCAAGGTTGCCGGGACCGCCGCGGCCGGCGTGGCCGCGGCGGCCTAGCGAAACCCGCTCAGTCGTCACCCTTCCGCCCCCGGAAGGGCAGGGTCAGCATGAACCAGATCAGGCCGGGAGAGAGCATTTTCGTCATCTCCCGCGCCTGATCCGGCGTCAGTTTGGCGGCCATGGGCATGGAGCCGAACACCTTGCCCCGGATCACCAGATTGTCGCCGTCGCGCTCCATGGCGCTGACGGTCATCAGTTCGCTGCCGTCGGAGGAATAGAGCTTCACGCCACGCGTCCCTTCTTGTCGAAGTCCATGCCCAGATCCTCGAACATCTTCATCGCCGTGGCCCGGCCGGCGCCGAACACGCCGCCGCCCGGATGCTGGAACGGACCGACCAGATAGAAGCGGTCCAGCCCCGGCACGGTGAACTGGCCGAGATCCGGCGTCGGGCGGTGCGAGCCGGACTGATAGGTATAGGTCGCGATGCCGTGCAGGTCGCCGCGGCGGAAGCTGGGCGAGGTGCGCTCCATATCGACGGGGCTGTCGATATGCGCCTCGATGATATTGCCTTCGATATTCTCCACGAACTTCTCCATGTGGGAGATCATCGCGCGGGCGTAGTCGCCCTTCGCCTCGTCCCAGGAGCGGCCGTCGGCGCGCTCATAGGGCACATAGTCCCACAGGTGCAGGACGGCCTTTCCGTCCGGCGCGCGGGTCTGGTCGAACTGGGACAGCGAGCCGAAGCCCAGCAGCGGGTACGGCATCAGATTGGCGTAGCGGATTTCGTCGAACGACCGGCGCAGCGTGTCGTAGCCGTCCGGCAGCAGCTCCACCATCACCGAATCCGGGGCCGCCCCGCCCTTCAGCCGCAGCGGCTCGTTCAGCGCGGCGTGGACCGTAATGCAGGCCGCGCCGGAAATGTGCGTCGCCTCCGCGTCGCGCTTCACGACCGGGTCCAGCCCGTCGATATATTCGGCCAGCAGATGCGGGTGGATGGCGCCGATCACCGCATCATTCGCATCGTATTTCCGGCCGTCCACCGTCTCCACGCCGGAGGCCCGGCCGTTGGAGATCACGACCCGCGCGACTTCCGTCTCGGCAATCACCTCGCCGCCATGGTCGCGGATACAGGCGACCAGCGCGTCGGTCAGCGCGCCTGAGCCGCCTTCCGCGATCCCGAAGCCATAGGCCTCCAGGAAGCCCAGGAAGACATAGGCGCCAAAGGCGGTGTTCTTCTCATCCGGGGAAACCAGATTCTCCCCCGCCACCCGCGCGAACATGGAGCGGACCTGCGGACTCTCGAACATGTCGCAGAGCATGTCGTGGCTGGACATCTGGATGGTCCGCCACAGCTCCCGCCCCTCGCGGCTGGAATCCATCATGGCGTGGGCCGCGCCCTCGCCCATCGGCGGCGAATACAGGCCGGCTACGACCATGGGCAGCCATGCGGCGGCCTGTTTCGACATCGCCATGAAGGTCTCGGCGTCCTTCGGCGAATATCTGGCGATCTCCGCCTTGGTCCGCTCCGGGTCGCGATAGAGTTTCAGCGTGGAACCGTCCTCGAACGCCGCCATCATCGGGGATTCGGGGAAGATATAGTTCAGGCCGTATTTGGCCTTCAGCTTCAGGTCGTCATTCTTCAGCAGGGGATTGGCCTGGATGAAGATATGGCTCATCGAGTGCTGGTCGTGGCGGAAGCCGGGCTGGGTCAGCTCCCGCGTCACCACGCCGCCGCCGAACCAGGCGTTACGCTCCAGCACCACGACCTTCTTGCCCGCCGCCGCCAGATAGGCGGCCGCGACGAGGCCGTTATGGCCAGCTCCAATGACGACGATATCGGCCTGGCTCATGACGGCCATTCCCTCCCCTGTTATGGCTTTTCCGGCGCGCCGGTTTGTTGCGGCCAGTCTATTCGCCAAAGCAGGCTTGGCTAGCGCGCAGGGGAGGGAAAACGCCGATGAGCGCAGCGCCAGAGGATATGTGGGAGGTCCACGCCGTGCGCTATGGCCATCACAAGCGCACCGCAGCCGAGAATTTTCTGGACGGCGACCCCCATAACGGCCCCATGCCGATGGACTATTTCGTCTGGGTCGTCCGCAACGAAGACCGGACCTTCCTGCTGGACACCGGGTTCGGCGCCAAGGCCGCCGCGGCCCGCGGGCGGGAGCTGGTGCGGCCGGTGGAGGATGGGCTCAAGGCGCTGGGCGTGCAGCCGGACGCACTGACCGACGTCGTCCTCAGCCATATGCATTACGACCACGCCGGCAATCTGGACCGCTTCCCGGCGGCGCGATTCCACGTCCAGGATTCGGAAATGGCGTTCTGCACCGGAAGGCGGATGTGCGATCACGGCGCGCGCGCCGCATTCAGCGCATCGGACGTCCAGGCCATGGTTGGCAAGCTGTTCGACGGGCGCGTCGTCTTCCATGAGGGCGAGTCGCAATTCGCGCCGGGAATCACCCTGCACCATATGGGCGGCCATACGGCCGGCCTGCAGGTGATGCGGGTGAAGACGCAGCGCGGCTGGGTCGTGCTGGCCTCCGACGCCGCGCATTATTACCGCAACTGGATCGAGCGGCGCCCCTTCCCCATCGTCGAGGATGTCGAGGAGTACCTCGCCGCCTATGCGAAGATCGAGGCGCTGGCCACGTCCAACAACCATATCATCCCGGGCCACGACCCGGCGGTGATGGATTTGTATCCGGCCTCGCTTTCCGGCGCGCCCGGCATCGTCCGGCTGGACGTCGACCCGAAACAATCACAGCCCTGAAATCCGGGCATAGAAATCCGCGCGCGAAGAGGCCAGTATCGCGCCGCGCCGGCCGCAAGAGCCGGAACGGGATATGGAGGGGATGTATGAGCGCCGAGCCGGCCAACGACCAAGAACGCACCGTGGTGGAGTTTTTCGACACGCTGTCCAGTGGCGATCTGGAGGCGCTGCGCGCGCTGCTGCACCCGGACGCAAGCTGGACGCCGACCGCCAAGGACATTCCCGGCGCCGGCGTGCATCACCCGCGCGACGCAGTCATCGACGAATTCCTGGCCCCGGTGCGCGGCATGTTCAAACCCGGCGATCCGAAGGTCTATATCTCCAACATCGTGTCCAGCGGCGACCGGGTGATGGTGGAGTCGCGCAGCCTTGGCGAATTCGCCGACGGGCGGACCTACGACAATCTCTACGCCTGGGCGTTCGACCTGAAGGACGGGCAGGTCTGGAAGATCCGCGAATACATGGACAGCCTCTATATCCATAAGCTGGGCCTGCAGACCGCGGACGCCTGATCATGTCGGGTCTGGAGGGAAAGCCGGTCTTCATCACCGGCGCGGGGCGCGGCTTGGGCCGCTCCACCGCCATGCATCTGGCGTCGATGGGCGCCGTTCTGGGCGTCGCGGACATCGACGGCGACAATGCCAAAGAGACCGCGAAGCTGATCGCGGACGCCGGGGGTAAGGCGAGCGCCTTTGCCTTCGACGCGTCGGACCAGAGCGCGTTCCACGCCGCGGCGGCGGACTTCGCCAAGAGCGCCGGGCGCATTGACGCCATGGTCAACAACGCCGCGCATCTGATCTATGAGCCGGTCGAGAATGTGAAGCCGGAGACGCTAGACCTGATGCTGGGCGCGGGCTTCAAGTCCGCGGTCTGGGGCTGTCAGGCGTTGCTGGCGCATTACGACCCCGATCGCGGCGGCGCTATCGTCAACTACTCGTCCCCCGTCGCGTTCAAGGGATTCCCGACGACGTCGATCTATTCCTCGATCAAGGCGGCGGTAACGGGCCTGACCCGGACGCTGTCCGTCGAACTGGGTCCGAAGAATGTCCGCGTGAACGCCGTGGCCCCGGCCAGCGTCCCGACGCCGGGCGCCAAGGGCAATGTCAGCGACGAGGAATATGCGCGGCGCGCCGCCAATATCCCGCTGCGCCGCAACGGCCGCGAGGACGACAATTATAATGCGGTGGCCTTCCTGCTGTCGGACGAGGCCACCTTCATCAACGGAACCGTGCTGCACGTCGATGGCGGCGTGGTGGCCAGCGGCGTCTAGGAACACCCCATGAGCAAGGATTTCGACAAGGACCGGCTGGAGCTTCTGCGCGAGTCCATCCGCGCGGACACCGAGCGCGACCTCTATTATGGCTGCGTGTTGCGCGTGCTGCGCGGCGGGCATGTCGCGATGGAAGAGGCGTTCGGCCATGCGGACGCGAACCGCTCCCGCGAGCTGACCACCGACAGCGTGTTCAGCATCTTCTCCGTCACCAAGGCGTTCACGAACATCCTGGTCCTGCGCGCCTGCGAGCGAGGGCAGCTGTCCCTGACCGCCAAGATCGGGGAGATCATCCCGGAATTCGACGGGCTGCGCGGCGAGATCCGCATCTTCGACCTGCTGCGCCATTCGTCCGGCCTGCCGATGGTCTTCAGCCCGAAGCCGGGCATGTATATCGACAAGTTCGACGAGGTCCTGGCCGCGATTATCGAGACGGTGCACGCGCAGGAGCCGGCGGGCGAGCGGGTCGCCTATTCGCCGATGGCCAATCACGTCCTGATGGGCGAGGCCCTGCGCCGGACCGACCCGAAAAAGCGCGGCTATCGCGAAATCGTGCATGAGGATCTGTTCGGGCCGCTGAAGATGACCTCCAGCGCCATCGGCCTGCGCAAGGATTTGCGCGACCGGCATGTGAAGCCCGATCTGCGCAACAATTTCCCGATCACGCATCCGGGCTCCAGCGATCTCGGCCCGAACGGGGCGTTCGAGGAAGAGCATGCGGAGATGCCGTGGGTCGGCGCGGCGTGCAGCGTGCCGGACCTTTCCCGCTTTGCCGAAATGCTGCGCCGTGGCGGGGAACTGGACGGCGTGCGCATCCTGTCGCCGGCCACGGTCGACCTCGCCAGCCGCAACTGGACCGGCGAAAAACCGAACGAGCTGTACAAGACGCTCGCGCACAAGCGCGGCTGGATTCCGGCCCCGGCCTATATTGGGCTCGGCTTCTCCATGCGCGGGGACTCGATCTGCAACCACATGTTCGGGACGCTGACGACCGAGCGCACCTTCGGCAATTATGGCGCGGGCAGCAGCCTGTTCTGGATCGACCCGGTGCGCGACATCAGCTTCACCTATCTGTCGGCCGGGGTGATGGAGAGCAACGCCAATATCGAGCGCTTCCAGCGCATCTCGGACCTGGTGACCTCCGCCGCCCTGTAGGCGTCAGTCGGAAGAGCCGGCCAGCGTTTTCACGAAGTCCAGCCGGTCGGCGATCGGATCCGGTCCCACGACCGGCCCGTCTTCAGTGAATTCCACGATGACGGGGTCGTCCGGGTCGTATTGCGGCACGGAGGGCAGCCCGCCCAGGGCCATCTCGGCCATCTTCGCAAACGCCACCCAATAGGCGTGGGTCTCCGCCGCCACGCGGGCGTCCGTATCGGTCAGCGCGTCGCCGTATTTGGCGTCCACCGTGTCGAACACGAAGGGGATTTCCGTGGCGTGCGCCGCGCCGTGCGGCGACTGGTCCCGGATGGATTCGGCGACATAGGAAAAACGATAGAGCCAGACCGGCTGTCCCATGCCGGACAGGACCGAGGCGACGTACCGCGCCGGCTCGTTCATGCCCATGTCGGACGAAATCCGCGTGCCCACGGCGGCCGCGTCGCCCGTCCCTTCGGGGTCGTACAGCGCCTCGGCCGCCGGCGAGCGCCCGCCGAACGGGCCGTACGCGGCCTCCAGATCGCCGCCGAAAAAGAAGGAGTCCGCGTCATTGGCGCCGACCAGAACCGGCACGGGCGCCGCGCCGCCGGATTCATAGACGTCCGCAGGCTGGACCGGCAGCAGGCTGTCCTGCATCGGGCCGATGGTCGCGACGCGCCCCATCGTCGCCATGCTGAGTCCGCCTTCCAGCGTTTCGGCGTCCAAAGCACGCAGGGCGGCCAGCGCCTCGGGCCCCTCGCCCTCCACGCCCAGCGATTGCGCGATTTCCACCCCGCGCCGCTCGGCCTCGACAAAGCTCGGCGTCGGGCGGTCGCGGCCGCCGCCGGATTCGATGATTGCCTTGTCGAACAGGCCGTCCGCCGCCGACGTCGTCATCAGATAGTGGACGGAGAAGCCCCCGGCGCTTTCGCCGAACACCGTGACATTGTCCGGATCGCCGCCGAAGGACTCGATATTGCGCTGGATCCATTCCAGCGCCGCGATCTGGTCCATAATCGCGAAATTGCCTTTCGGCGCGCCGCCCTGTTCCGCCGACAGCGCCGGGTGGGCGAAGAAGCCGAAACGGCCCAGCCGGTGATTGGCGCTGACCAGGATCACGCCGTCGCGCGCGAAATTCTCGCCCGAATAAACCTCCGGCGACGATCCGCCGTTCACGAACCCGCCGCCGTGAATCCAGAACATGACGGGCAGGTCGTCGCCCTCCTCCGCGGTCTCCGGAATCCAGACATTCAGATAGAGGCAGTCCTCCGCCGGCTCTGCCCCCAGCGGCGCGGCGTCGCTCGGGAACGGGGTCTGCTGGCAGTCATTGCCGTAGGCATTGGCTTCCAGAATGCTGGTCCATGCGCGGACGGGCTGGGGCTCGCGCCAGCGCAGATCGCCCACCGGCGGCTGCGCAAAAGGCACGCCCTTGAAGGCGGTCACGCCGTCCTCGGTCACGCCGCGGATACGGCCGCTATGGACGGTGACGACCTCCTCGGCCACTGCTGCGGCGGGAACGCAAACGGCCGCCAGCGCGGACCACAGGACCAGCATACGCATCGCAATCTTCCTTTCCCGGCGCCCTGTCACGGCGCCCATTCCTGTCCTTTCAGCGCGGCCGCGCCGGCCAGCGCCGGATCGGCGGCGGACCGCGCCACGCTGAACGCATAGTCTCCGGCCGGCATGATCCACATGTCGCGGGCCTCGTCATAGCTGGCCAGCACGCGGCGGTCCGCCTCGATCGTGACGCGGCGCGTCTCGCCGGACGCCAGATCCGCCTTCACCCAGCCTGCCAGACGGTGCGCCGTTCCCCCCGGCGGCGTGACATAAAGCTGCGCCACCTCCGCCCCGGCGCGCGCTCCCGTATTGGTCAGGTCGAAGCTGACGCTGAGCATGTCGCCGCCGGTGGCCGTGAGCCCGTCATAGGCAAAGCTGGTGTAGGTCAGGCCGTGGCCGAAGGCGAAAAGCGGCGTCAGCCCCTGCCGGTCGTACCAGCGATAGCCGACATCCGAACCCTCCGGATACCGCACCGCGAAGGGCGGCGGCTGGGAGGATGGGCCGCCCGGGCCGGGCTCCGTCGTCTCCAGATCGAGGCCCGGCAGGGCCGACAGCGGCGTCTGCTCCAGACTGGCCGGAAAGGTGACCGGCAGGCGACCGGACGGATTCACGGCGCCGAACAGGATATTGGCGATAGCCGCCCCGCCGCCGCTGCCCGGATACCAGGCTGCCAGAACGGCGGACACATCGTCCAGCCAGGGCATAACGACCGGGCCGCCGGTCTCCAGCACCACGACCGTTTGCGGATTGGCGGCGGAAACCGCCGCGACCAGATCGTCCTGACCGTTCGGCAGATTCAGATCGAGTGCGTCGCTGCCCTCGCTCATCCATTGGGTGACGAAGACGATGGCGATATCGGCCGCTCCAGCGGCCTGCGCCGCCTCATTCAGATCGTCGCCGCTGACGAAGCTAATCTGTGCGTCCGGCGCCAGCGCCTGCATAGCGGCCATGGGCGAGGACGGGTGCCAGATGGCGCCGCCGAACCCGAACATCCCGCCGCGCAGACGCTCCTCCGCCGCCGGTCCGCCGACCGGCCAGACGGTAGACGAACCGCCTCCCGAAAGGACGCCCACATCCGCATGGCCGCCGATCAGAAGGATGGACGGCGCGTCCGCCGTCGACAGCGGCAGCAGGCCGTCATTCTTCAACAGGACCGTCCCGGCCTCCGCCGCGCGCTGGGAGACCCGCGCGTTCGCCGCGTAATCGATCTCCTGCGGCTCGGCCGGGGGCGGATTGTCGACCGCGCCGACCGCGATCAGGGAGCGCAGGATACGCACCGCCATATCGTCGATCCGCGCCTCTGGAACCGCGCCGGACTCCACGGCGGCCTTCAGCGGTGCGCCGAAAAATATCTCGGCGTCCAGCTGCTGGCCCGATTGCTGGTCCAGCCCGTTCATGGCCGCATCCACCGTGGAGTGCACCGCGCCCCAGTCGGACATGACCCAGCCCGGATAGGCCCAGTCGCCCTTCAGCACTTCGTTCAGCAAGAAAGCGTTCTCGCAGGAATAGACGCCGTTCACCCGGTTATAGGCGCACATGATCGAGCCCGGCTCGCCGATCTCCAGCGCGATCTCGTAGAGCAGCAGTTCGCTCTCGCGCATCGCCGCCTCGGACAGGTCGGAGGAAACGACGTGGCGCCCGGTCTCCTGCGCGTTGAAGCCGAAATGCTTGGCGGTGGAGACGATGCCGTTCGACTGGACGCCCGCGATCTGGTTGCCTGCGATCACGCCGCCCAGCAGCGGGTCCTCCCCCGGATATTCGAAATTCCGTCCGTTGCGCGGCTCGCGCACCTGATTGGCCGGGCCGGACAGCATCACGTTAAAGCCCTTGGCCCGCGCCTCCGCCCCGATCATCGCCCCGCCGGCGCGCGCGATCTCCGCATCCCAGGACGCCGCGACGCCGAGGCCGGATGGCAGCGCCGTCGCGCCGTCGCCGGGCCGCAGGCGCCCGGCCGGATTGGTGACGCCGATGCCGGCGTCAGTCTCGAACAGCGGCGGCACGCCCAGCCGGGGAACGCCCGGCACATAGCCCGCCGCCGGAATGGCCTCCTCCGGCAGTTCCACGCCAATAGTGGGGTTCACCTCCATGGGCGTCGCCATGACGCCGTTCAGCATCCCGATCTTTTCGTCCAGCGTCATTTCCGAGATGGCGAGGCGCGCCCGCGCGTCCGGCGACAGCGACGTGTCCATCCAGGATTGCGCCATCGCGCCGGCGGCCGAGAGGACGCCGCCCAGCAGACCCGCGGCGAGCGGAATCAGGCGTAGACCGCCCGAAACATGCGGACCCATGGCGTCCCTCCCCGCCGGAATCTTCGCCCCGGCGCGCCCCAAGCCTAGCCGGGCGGCGGCGCGCATCAAGCTGCACCGCACAAGGCACACGCTTCTTCCGGCGCGACCCGCCGGCTTGATTGACAGGACCCCGGCGCGCCGCGAGGCTTGGCGTCGCCTGAGGGCGCGGCCGGCCGAAAGAGCCGCCGCCGGGGAGGATGCCAATGTTCAGCGCGCTCGATTGGGCGGTGGTCGCCGCCTATTTCCTGGTCGTCTTCGCCGTGGCCTTCAACGCCCGCCTGCGCGCGCGCCGGACCGACGAGGCGCAGGACTATTTCCTGGCCGGGCGGAATGTCGGCTGGTTCATCATCGGCGCGTCGATCTTCGCGTCCAATATCGGATCCGAACATCTGGTCGGGCTGGCCGGGTCCGGCGCCACGGGCGGCCTGGCCCCGGCGCAGTTCGAGATTCTGGCCGGGCTGATCCTGCTGCTGCTGGGCTGGCTGTTCGCGCCCTTCTATCTGGCCAGCGGCGTATTCACGATGCCGGAATTCCTGGAGCGGCGGTTTTCCCCGGGCGCGCGCACCTATCTGGCTGCGGTGTCCATCGTCGCCTACGTGCTGACCAAGATTTCGGTGACCATCGCGGCGGGCGCCATCGTGTTCGAAACGCTGATGGGCGTGCCTTTCTGGACCGGCGCGGTGATCGTGGTGGTCGCCACGGGCGTCTATACGCTGTGGGGCGGGCTGCGGGCGGTGCTCTATACCGACCTTGTCCAGCTGTTCGTGCTGGTCGGCGGGGCGCTGGCGGTGACGCTGATCGGGCTGAACGCTGTGGGCGGCTGGTCCGGCCTGACCGCTGCGCTGCCCGCCGAGACGTTCACGGTGTGGCGCCCCATCTCCCACCCCGATTATCCCTGGACCGGCATCCTGTTCGGCGCGCCGATCCTGGCGATCTGGTACTGGTGCACCGATCAGTTCATCGTCCAGCGCACGCTGTCGGCGCGAAGCGTCGCCGACGCCCGGCGCGCGACGATCTTCGCCGGCTTCCTGAAACAGCTGCCCCTGTTCGTGTTCGTGCTGCCCGGCGTGATCGCCGTGGCGCTGATGCAGTCCGGCCGGATGCAGTTCGAGGGGGATCAGGCCCTGCCGGCCCTGGTGCAGACCCTGCTGCCCGCCGGCCTGCGCGGGCTGGTGGCGGCTGGATTGCTGGCGGCGCTGATGAGCTCGCTAAGTTCTGTCTTCAATTCCTGCACGACGCTGATCTCCGTCGACATCGTGAAGCGGATGCGCCCGACGATCAGCGATCACCATCTGGTCACCGCGGGCCGTGTCGGCGTGGCGGCGATGACCGTGTTCGGCCTCGCCTGGGTGCCGTTCATGGACGTCATCTCGGGCCAGCTCTTCACCTATATCCAGAGCGTCCAGGCCTATATCGCCCCGCCCATCGCGGTGGTGTTCCTGCTGGGCGTGCTGTGGCCGCGGGCGAACGCCGCGGGCGCGGGCGCAGCGCTGGCCGCCGGGGCGATTGCCGGCGTGCTGCGCCTGACCGGCGAGGCATTGCTGGGCGATACGGCGGGCGGCGTGATTGGCGCTTTTGTCGGCGTCAATTTCCTGCACTTCGCCTTTCTGCTCTTCGTAGTGTGCGGCGCGCTGATGATCGCCGTCAGCCTGGCGACAGGTGCGCCGGATGCTGCGAAGACCGCAGGCCTGACCATCGCGACGACCGACCGGGCGGCCGCCGCAGCGCCGGAATCGCCGCGGCTGGACATCGTCCTGTCCGTTCTTCTGGTCCTGCTGATCGGCGCGATCTGGGCGGTGTTCTCTTCGCTGGTTTTCTAGGCTGGTCTTCTAGGCCAGCGGAACGCGGCGGCCGGTTTGGGCGCTTTCGAACGCCGCCTCGATTACCGCGATCGTCTGCGCGGCCTCTCCCGCACTGACCGGGACCGGGCCGTCCTGTTCAATGGCGCGGCGCATGGCGGAATAGAAGTCGATCCAGCGCCCCGTTTCGGTTGGCGCCCGGCGCGCCTCGCCGTCTGGCGTCCAGACCGCGCCGGCCTGTTCCGCCGGCTCCACGCCGAATCCGGGCGCGAGGGGGTCGGTCCCGGCGCGCAGCTGGTCCTCCTGAACGTCGAACCCGGTCTTCACAAAGCTGGCGTCGGTTCCGTCCAGCCGGATTTCGCGCGGCGGCCCGCCGGACAGGGAGGCCGCGCCCAGCGCGATGCGGACATTCCCCTTCGCCATCAGCAGGTCGAAACCGTCATCGGGCGCGCCCTCCCCGCCGCCGCGCTGATGGAAAATATCGGCCTGGACCCAGTCGGGCATGCCGAACAGGACCAGCGCCTGATCGATCAGATGGGGTCCGAGGTCGTAGAAGACGCCGACGGCGGGGCCGGCCTTTTCCCGCCACCGCTCGGGGCGCAGCCCGGCGCGATGCCGGTTCCAGCGATTGACGAAGCGCGCCGGCGCGCCAAGCGCGCCGCCGTCGATCAGCGACCGGACGGTGAGGAAGTCAGAGTCCCAGCGGCGGTTCTGATACACGGCCAGCTTCAGCCCGCGGGAGTCGGCCAAGGCCTGCAGGGACCGGGCCTCGGCGGCGGTCGGCGTCACCGGCTTGTCGACCACGACGTGTTTGCCCGCCTCCAGCGCCGCGCGCGCCTGTGCGGCGTGCAGCGCATTGGGCGTGGCGATGACGATCAGGTCGATATCGCCACGCGTGGTCAGCGCCCCGAAATCGGAAACCGTCTCCGCATCCGGAAAATCCGCCTGGACCTCCGCCGTGCGCGATGTGGCGACCGCGCGCACCGCCATGCCGGCGGCGCGGATCAGCGGGGCGTGAAGATAGCGGCCGGCGAGGCCGAACCCCGCAAGGCCCACTCCGATGGTCATCCGCCAGATCTCCTGCCCCCGAAGGCGTGGGCGCGGAGCCTATGGCGGCGGAAAGACCGAAGTCAAAGCATCAGGCCGCGGTGTCCCGGCCCATCGCGCGCAGGCCTCGGAACACGACCTCGTCCGGGTCGAAGGGCTTGGCGACGAAGTCCGTCGCGCCGCGCTTCAGCCAGGCCAGCGCGTCGCCCGGATGCTCCGATGCGGTCAGCATAATGACTGGCGTCTTGCGCGATTGCGGCGTGCGCCGCAGCTCGTTCAGCACCGGCCCGCCTTCCAGCCCCGGCATCATCCGGTCCAGCACCACCAGCGCCGGCGTCATTTCGCGCAGCACATGCAGGGCCGCGAGCCCGGATTCCGCCTGCGCCGTGCGCAGGCCACTTGCCTCGAACTTCGCGACGAGCATTTCGCGCACCGCCTCGTCGTCATCGACGATCAGGACGGTGTCTTCCGCCTTGGCGAGGACGAAGCGCACATATTCGACAAAGCCCTCGCTATCGAACGGCTTGTTGAAATAATTGATCGCGCCGGCGTCCAGCGCGCGCGTGACGTTCGCCGGGTCGGTCGTGGCGGTCAGCATGATGGCCGGCGTGCGGCGCAGATCTTCGTTCCCGTGGAACGCTTCCAGAATTTCGACCCCGGTTCGACCCGGCAGGTCGTCGTCCAGGATCAGAAGGTCCGGATGCTCCTCCGCGATCAGGCCCTCGGCGTTCCGGCCATGCTCCGCGGTGACGATCTCGAACTCGCCCTGCATCAGCGTCCTCAGGATATCGACGATGATCGGGTCGTCCTCGATGATCAGGATTTTCGGGCGGTTGGCGTTGGCGGCTGCGGGCGCGGCGGGCTTCGGCGCTTGGCGCGCGGGCTGCCGCGCGGCCGCCGCCGGCTGCGGCGCTTCGGGTATGGCGGCGGGCTTGGGTTCCGGCGCGCGGGCGGGCGCGGGCGCCGTGGCCGCAGCGGACTGGCGGATGCCGCCGAACGGGTCCTGCGGCCCCTTTTGCGGGGTCAGCTGCGTTCCCGGCGCCGATTTCAGCGGCGCGGGCGGCACGCCCATGCCTGCCTTCCGGATCGGCTCCGGCGTGATGGAGGGCAGCGCGTCCATCTCCTCCAGCAGCACGGTCAAGGCATGGCGCAGCGCCTGGCCCCGCGGGCGCTCCGGCCCGGTCAGCTGCTCAACCCGGCGCGCGGCGCCGCTCAATTGTTTGTAGCCATAGGTGCCGCCGGAGCCGGCGACCTTGTGCGCAATGCGGTTCAGCTTGGCGCGGTCGGCGTCCTTCAATTCCCCCAGCGCTTCGAGCTGGAGGAAATATTTCACCGTGTCGCGAACGCTGGCGATCTGATCCAGATAGCGCGCGCGCAATTCCTGCATCTTGTCGTGGGCATTGGGGGCGGCGTTCATCGGGCGTCTCCGTCGCCGTTCCAGAAATCACGGACCTGGTCGGCCAGGGTCATCGGGTCGAAGGGCTTGGTGATGACGCCCAGCGCGCCGGCCTCGACATAGCGGTGGATTTCGCTGGGCTGCGCCTTGGCCGTCATGAAGACACAGGGCGTATTGCTGAGCGCCGGCATGGCGCGCAGGCGCGACAGCGTCTCCAGCCCGTCCATGCCGGGCATCATGACGTCCAGCAGGATCATCTGCGGCGCGGTCTCTTCCATTCCGGCCACGGCGGCGGCGCCGTTCTCGAACAGCGAGACGTTCATGCCGCCGAGATCGCCGAGCGCCAGCTCGACAATCGAGCGGATGTCGCTGTCGTCTTCCACGCACGCCACATGATTGAGTTCGCTCATTTTCCTATCCTGCCCGTCTATGGTTCGCCGCGCCCTGTTCGTGGGCCCGGCCGCTGCGCAGCGTGTCCAGCACCGCGGCGCGCAAGGTTTCGTTGTCGACCTGCGTCTTCACAAAGGCCCGCGCCACGAAGGGCGGCTGCGGGAAGCCCGTGACGTCGTCGACGGAGTAGATGATGACCGGCGGCGCCTCCGCGCCATCGGTCTGGAACAGGTGCTCGATCACGACCTGCCCCGGCTGGTCGGGAAGCCGGATGTCCAGAACCACCAGATCGTAGGGGACGCGGCTGAGGCGCTGCTTGGCGACCGCGACCGAAGACACATTGTCCACGTCGGCCACGTCGCTGATCAGGTGGCCGAACAGATCGGCGGTGTCGCGATCGTCCTCCACATGCAGGACGCGGCGGCGCATGCGCGCGCGGTCCCTGAACGCGCCATGGTCCCCCTTGCCGGCGGCGTCAGCCTCCTCCGCCTCCATCTCGCAAAGGATGATGCTGAAGGTCGCGCCCTGTCCGGGTTCGCTTGCAACGCGCAGCTCCCCGTCCTGGGCCTCCAGGATCGCCTTGGAGATGGCCAACCCCAGGCCCGTGCCTTCGTTCGTGCGGCTGTCGCCGCCATCGATCTGGACGAATTTGTCGAAGATGGATTCCAGCTTGGCGCGGGGAATTCCCGGCCCGTTGTCCGCCACGTCGATGCGGATCCGGCCGTGATCGCGCACGGCCAGGATGTCGATCTGCCCGTCGTCGCCGGTGAATTTCGCGGCGTTGGAAATCAGGTTGGTGAGGACCTGCATGATCCGGTCGGGATCGACATAGGCCGCCGCCGCCCCGATCTCGTTTGTGAAGCCGATCCGGGCGTCATGTTCGGCGGCGAAGGCCCCGTTCTGGTCCACTGCGTCTTCGATCAGCTTGCTGAGCACGGTCTCCTTCGGCGTAAACTCGATCTTGCCGGCCTCGATCTTTTCGATGTCCAGGATGTCGTTGATCAGGCGGACCAGGCGCTGGCCGTTGCCCGTCGCGATATCCAGCAGGCGCGCGGCGCGCGGGTCGATCTCCCCGAAATTGCCGGAGCGGATCAGGCCCAGCGCCCCCATGATCGACGTCATCGGCGTGCGCAGCTCATGGCTGACCGTCGAGACGAATTCGCTCTTCATCTGCTCGGCGAGTTTGCGCTCGTGAACATCCTTGATCGAACCGATCATGCGGCGCGGGTTGCCCTCGGCGTCCCACACCGCCTGACCGGTGCCCAGGAACCAGTGATAGGACCCGTCCTCGCAGCGCAGCCGGTATTCCACCGCGTAGGGGCCGTCGCCCTGCAGATGCCGCTCCAGGCATTCGAACGTCTGCGCCCGGTCGTCGGGATGCAGGATGTCGCGGAAGGTGGACAGCGAACCTTCCAGCCCACCCGGCGGATAGCCCAGCAGGCTATAGAACTGATCGGACCACAGGATCGTGTCGAACTTGACGTCCTGCCAGTCCCACACTCCGACGCTGGACCCCTGGACGGCCAGGGAGAAACGCTCCTCGCTTTCGCGCAGGGAGGCGATGTTCTCCTCCCGCCCGATCTCGTAGCCGATCCACTGCGCGATCAGGCGCAGCAGCCCGCAATCGGCTTTGGTGAACGGCGCGGAGCGCGGTTCGGCGGAGGAGAAGCTGACCGTGCCGTAGCGCCGGCCCTCAACGACCAGCGGCGCGCCGATATATGATTCCAGACCGAAAGTCCGGTAGCAGGGGTGATTGCGGATTTCGCTTTCCGCCACATGGTGGAACGCCTGCGGCGCGTCGGCCTTCAGAACGTGGAGGCAATAGGTGTTCTCCACGTCGAATGTCTGACCGGGGACGACCTCGCCCTCGGTGTCCACCGCATAGCGGATTTCGTATTCGCCGTCCTCGATCTGGCTGATCAGGCCGAGGCGCATCCCGAAATGCGCCCGCACCAGCTCCAGCACCGTCTTCAGCTTGTCCGTCGTTTCGACGCCCTGGTCCGTCAGGATGCCCCAGATTGTCTCCCGCACCGCTTCGATCCGGCGTTCGTCGGTGACGTCGATGAAGGAGCCCGTAAGGCGCTTGGGCTCCCCGTTGACGTCCAGGATCGCCGCGCCGCGAATGTGGAGGTTCACGTAGTGGCCGTCCTCGTGCCGGACGCGGACATCCATCGCACAGGCGCTTCGCCAGTCCTTATCGGTGACCAGCGACTCGAATTCCTTCAGATCGTCCGGATGCGCCCGGGCGCGGAAATCGCTGCCCGTAAAGGCGCCGGATTTTTCGGGAATCCCCAGAACGGTCTTGATCAGGTCGGCCCAGCGATGGCGGCCGGTGGCCAGGTCGATTTCCCACAGGCCCAGCTCGGCGCTTTTCATCGCCAGGTCGTAGCGTTCCTTGGTGCGCCGGATTTCGGCGTTGCGCTCATGCCGCTCGGTGACGTCCTGGAAGATACCGAACAGGGCCTCGACCTCGCCGTCCTCGTCCAGCCGCACCTGACCGCGGGACATCACCCAGCGCACGTCGCCATTGGGGCGCACCAGCCGCTGTTCGAACGAGAACGGCCCCTTCCCCTCGACCGCGCCCTTGAGATTTTCCAGCACGGCCTCGCGGTCGTCCGGGTGATAGCACTCCAGCGCGGTCTCCAGACCCGGCGTGAACGTCGCCGGATCAAGGCCGTGAATGCGATAGATTTCCTCCGACCAGAAAGTCGTGTCGTTCCGGCGGTCGACGAACCAGTAGCCGATCTTGCCGATGGACTGGGTCAGCTCCAGCCACTCCGCCTTGCGCCGGTCGGCCTCCCGGGCCTGGTCGTGCTCCTCCACGGTCTGGCGCAGGCGCCGCACCTGTGGCGCGAAAATAAACGCGGCCTCCAGCGCCAGCAGCAACAGGGTCGCCAGCCAGATCATGGCCTCGATCGTATTGATGCGGGAGATCGTCGCGTCGGTTGCGCGCTCATAGGCGCGGACCACGGCTTCCAGCCCGGCGAGCAATTCGCCCGCGCCCAGATCCTGCATCGCCGCAAGATCGGGATCGTTCATGGAGAGCGCGCCGCGCCGCGCCTTGTCCTGAACCCGCTCGGCGAGCGTCAGGAATTCCGTGACCAGCGCGTCGACGGACCGGTCCCCGTCGAAATACAGGGCCCGCACCTGGTCGCCCATATGCGGCTCATAGATCAGACCGGGGTGCTCGCCGCCATGCGCCAGGGCGCGATGCGCGTTGCGCATTTCCATGATCGACAGGTCCAGCCGCTCCATCAGCCGGGGATCCGGCCGCACGGCCAGCTGGATCGCCTCCACATTGATTTGCTGGGACAGCATGCGCTGGCGGCCGGCGACATTGATCGTGCCGGCGGAGCCGTCGCTCTCGCGCACGACCAGCTGCACGCTGGCGAACGCGGCTGTCGCGAAAATCGCGATCAGGCACAGCGCCGCCACGTAGCGAAACGTCAGCCCTTGCGTCGCCGTGTTCATCGGCCGGGGTCCCATCAGCGCATCGGGGGGATGCTTGCAGGCGGGACGGCCATCCGACCGCCCCATACAACCCCTAGTGGCGCCGGGATTTCGACGGGGGAAAGAAAGACGGTTAACCGCTGGTCACGGAATTCCGCGCAATGCCAACGACTTGCCGGCCCGCAACGCGGACCCGCCCCGATCGCCGCAAAGAACGCGGGAAGTTCGCTCTAGGCCGAGGGTCCCAGCATCGGCAGCTGGCGCGGACGCGCCCGGCCGGATGCGGCGATGGCGTTGGCCACCGCGGGGCCGACCGGCGGCACGCCCGGCTCCCCCACCCCGGTGGGGTGCTCGGCGGACGGCATGACATGAACCTCGACCTCAGGCATTTCCCGGATGCGCAGCGAGCGATAGGCGTCGAAATTCGCTTGCTGGACCCGCCCCTCGTTCAGGCTGATCTCGCCATACAAAGCATGGCCGAGGCCGAAGCCGATGCCGCCTTCCATCTGGGCGCGGACGACGTCCGGATTGATGGCCAGACCGCAATCCACCGCGCACCAGACCTTGCGCACGCGCACCGCGCCGTTCTCCTCCACGACCTCCGCGATCTGGGCGACCGTGGTGTTGAAGGACGACACGACCGCAACGCCGCGCGAGCGGCCCGGCCCGGCGTCCGCACCGCTCCAGTCCGCCATGTCCGCGACGGCGCGCAGGGTGCGCGCCTCTTTGGAGTCCTCAGGCAGCATGGCCAGGCGCCCTTCCACCGGGTCGGCGCCGGCGGCGGACAGAAGCTCGTCAATGAAGCTTTCCTTGGCGAAGGCGCTGTGGGAGTGGCCGACCGAGCGCCAGAACAGCACCGACACGCCGACGTCCGGATTGTGGGCGTCGCAGGCAAAGTTCGCGATGTCGTAGGGCAGCTCGCTGACGCCCTCGACGCTCATTTCGTCATAGCCGTGCGGGGCCAGCATGGCCTCGAACATCGTGCCCTTCACGATAGACTGGCCGACCACAGTGTCGGCGAACGCCGTGACGCGTCCGTCCTTCACCGCGCCGCGCATGCGGTGAACCATCATCGGGCGGTAATTGCCGCCGCGGATGTCGTCCTCCCGCGTCCACTGCACCTTGATCGGGCGGCCCGGTCCGATCGCCTTGGCGGCCTCGGCCAGCTCTTCGGCGAAGGAATTCAGGAACTGTCCCCGCCGGCCAAAACTGCCGCCGGCCTGGATCACCTCGACCGTCACATTCTCATGCGGCACGCCCAGGACCTGGGAAATGGTCTGGCGGTCGGTCGTCGGCATCTGGCAGCCAAAGCGGGCGACGACGCTGTCGCCCTGCCAGTGGATGAAGCCGTTCAGCGGCTCCATCGGCGCGTGCGCCAGATACGGGAATTCATAGGACGCCTCCACGACGTGGTCGGCGTCGGCCATCGCGGATTCCACGTCGCCATGGCTGTTCACCGGAATGCCCGGCGTCTGCGCCAGTTCGCGATACTCCTCGAACAGCTGGGCGGTGCTGCGCGCCTCAACCGCGCTTTCGTCCCATTCGACCTTCACTGCGCGGCTGCCCGCGATGGCGGGCCAGGTGCCGTTCGCATAGACGGCGACGCCGCTCGGCAACGCCTTCACGTCCACGACGCCGCGGATGGCCATGGCCTCGCTGGCGTCGAAGCTGGCGACCTTCGCGCCGAAGCGCGGCGGGCGGGCCAGAACGACGGTCAGCATTTCCGGTTCGTCGATATCCAACGTGAAGACCGGCTCGCCCCGCGACTTGGCCGGGCTGTCGATCCGGTGCACGGCGTGGTCGTGGCCCACGAGCCGGAATTGCGACGGGTCCTTCAACGTTACGCTCGCCGGGTCCGGCGGCGTCAGGCGGGAGGCGGCCTCGGCAAAATCGCCGAACGATCCCTCCTGACCGGAGGGATGGCGCATGACGCCGTTTTCGATGGTGATCTCCCCGGCCGGCACGCCCCATTCCTGCGCCGCGGCGGCTACGAGCATGGCGCGGACGACCGCACCGGCGCGGCGCATGTCGTCATAGGTCGAGGTCATAGAGGTGGAGCCCCCCGTGCCCTGCATGCCGAAGGCCGGGTTGGTGTAGACGGCGGCGGCCGGCGCGCCCTCGGCGCGCATCTGGCTCCAGTCCGCGTCCATTTCCTCGGCCACCAGCGTGGCGAAGCCGGTATAGGGTCCCTGCCCCATTTCCAGATTGCGCGACAGGATGGTGACCGTGCTGTCGGGCGCGACGCGGACATAGGCCTCGGCGACCAGCGGCGGCGCGGCGGGCGCGCCCTGGGCGAAGGCGCGGCCCGCGGGCAGCGCAACGGCCACGACCAGCCCGGCCATGCCCTGCAGGGCGGCGCGGCGGGAAATGTCCATATTTCCAGCGATCTCGGCGGTTTTGGTGGTCATGGGCCCTCTCTCCCGCTCGTGCGAGCGCGGCGATTCAGCGCCGCCTTTGGACGGAGATTAGCATATGGGGCCTGCTGTCCGGAAACGAAGCCCTGCACAGGGTCTCAAGACGAGGCCTCTGGACCGGCCTCAGGCGGCGAAGGCGCCGGACAGCCGCTCCAGGAACCAGAACGCCGCCGGGACGCCCAGCGCATAGGCGCCCAGAACCGCCGCGGCGGGCGCGGCGCGCGGCCAGGACAGGTTCCTGGCAACAGCCAGCCTTCGCGCCGCAAGGACCAGCGCGCCGGCGGCCAGCACGAAGGCGATCTGCCCCGCCTCCACGCCCAGATTGAAGAAGACCAGACCCGCCGCCAGCTCCCCGGTCGGCAGGCCGATCTCCTGCAGCGCGCTGGCAAAGCCGAAGCCGTGCAGCAGGCCGAACACGAAGGAGAGCGCGATCGGAAAACGCCGGCTGAAACTTTTGGCGTTTCCCCGCGCAAGCTCGGCGGCGAGGAACAGGATGGACAGCGCGATCATCGCCTCGACAATCGGGATCGGCAGGCGGACCAGACCCAGCGTCGCCAGCGACAGCGTGATGGAATGGGCCGCGGTGAAACCGGTGACGGCCAGGAAGATGCGGCGCGGCCGGCGCGCCAGCATCATCAGCCCGGCAACGAACATCAGATGGTCCGGCCCCTCCCAGATATGGGTGAAGCCCAGCTTCAGATAGTCGCGCGCAACGGTGCGCCAGTTCGGCGCCTCCGGCACGGTCCAGACGAGTTCGTCCGGCGGCAATACGGCGCTGCGCGCCGCGCCCTCGGCGTCCTGAATCCGGAAAAGCGTGGTGATCGACGGGTTGTAGACGGGATAGGCGATGCGCACCTGGCCGCCCTCCAGCCCGCCCGGGCAGGCGATCAGGCTGATCCCGCCCGGCGCCAGGGACAGGCCTGCGGTTTCCCGCACTTCGCAATCGGCCGGCCACTGGATCGACGGGATATTCTCGACCTCCAGCGTCGGCGGCGCGCGCACCACGACGCGGTACAAATCCGCCGACTGCTCCACGATGGTGATGGACAGCGGCCGGGCGTCATGCGCCTGCGCAGCGGTGGACAGCAGCGCTGCGAAGGCAAGGATCAGCCAGACGAGCCGCATCATTCGCCGGCCGGGGCCTCAAGGTCGCGCACCTCGACGCGGTAGCGCTCCACCAGAGACTTCGTGGTCTCCGCCAGCGCGGCGTCGGCTCGCTCGCGCAGGAAATCGGCCTCCACCTGCTCGCGCACCGCGTCCAGCTCCGGATAGCTGCGCTCGGTCCGCCGGGTCACCAGAACCGCGTGCTGGCCATAGGCGGAGGGGAACGGCCCGGCCCATTCACCGCCGGGCGGGACCGCCGCGACCTGGGCGGCGAACTCCTCCCCGAAATGGCTGGCGACGTAGTCGAACGTGCGATCGACATAATTACGCAGGAAGGGAAAGCGGTCGCCGTGGCCGGGCGCATCGTTGAACCCGGCGTCCGCGGCGTTCAGCGCCGCCGCCTCGGCCTCCGCCGCCGCGCGCGCGTCGTCCGCGCCGCGGCGGTCGGCGTCGAAGAAGACATGGGTGAAGGTGATCGCGGGCGCGGCCGCATAGGCCTCGCGGTTCTGCGCGTAATAGTCCGCGAGCTCCGCCTCATCGACGCTTTCGCCGGCATAGGCGATGTCGCCGATCAGGAACTGCATCTTCTGGATCATGCGCTGGCGGATGATGTAGTCGCTCTGCTCCAGCCCCATGGCGGCCGACTCCCGGTACAGCGCCTCTTCCTCCACATAGGCGTCGATCAGGTTCTGGCGCTCCGCGTCCGTCATGGCGTCCAGGATGGCGGAGAAGGCCTGCGGCTCGAACGCATTGGCGCGGTATTGCAGGAAGGTTAGCAGCGCCGCCCGGTCGACGACGATGGTCGTCTCGTCCTCCGGCGCCGGCTCGCCGCCCTTCAGCACGACGAAAACGCCGAACAGAAGCGCGCCCGCGACCAGAAAATGCAGCAGCGGCTCCC
>ENA-ORCV01000220-ORCV01000220.1-marine-metagenome-genome-assembly--contig:-NODE-220-length-68804-cov-4.095072_pt1 | contig 68804 bp, 70 predicted proteins | sample MGYA00237779_ERZ508509 | MGnify/ENA primary metagenome ERZ508509 (study PRJEB26180, sample SAMN06268772) | marine metagenome | isolation source: Bioluminescent Bay, La Paraguera, Puerto Rico | place... | reverse complement strand
GCTATCCCTCGCGCCACCGCATCGAGCAGATGTTCCGCCGCGCCGGCGTGCCCGCCCGCCCCCGCCCGGCCGCCGACGATTCCGCCCCGGAATGGCTGCGCCGCTGCGAGGCGGACGCCGGCGCCCTCGCCAAACTGCCGGAAGAAGAACGCCAGACCGGGGAGACCGACGCCCGCCAGGTGTTCGACCGTCTGGCCGGCGCCTGGACCTGGTGGGGCTGGTGGCTCGGCTATTTCGATCACGAGGCCGACGCCCGCGCCTTCTATGACGAGCTGCGCGCCATGCTGGCCCGTCAGGTCGCCGCCCCGAACAGCCCGCAATGGTTCAATACCGGCCTGTACTGGGCCTACGGGATCGCCGGCGCGGCCCAGGGCCACTACGCCATCGACCCGCAGAGCGGCGAAGCCGTGCGCACCGACGGCGCATACAAGCGGCCCCAGGTCCATGCCTGCTTCATCAACGCCGTGCGCGACGATCTGGTCGGCGACGGCGGCATCATGGACCTCTGGCGGCGCGAGGCGCGGCTGTTCAAATACGGCTCCGGCGCCGGCTCCAATTTCTCCGCCCTGCGCGGAAAGGGCGAGCCGCTGTCCGGCGGCGGCCAGTCCTCGGGCCTGGTCTCCTTCCTGCGCGTCGGCGACCGGGCGGCCGGGGCTGTAAAGTCCGGCGGAACCACCCGCCGCGCCGCCAAGATGGTCATCGTTGATATCGACCACCCGGATATCGAGGAATTCATCGGCTGGAAGACCGCCGAAGAGACCAAGGTCGCCGCCCTCGTCGCCGGCGCGTCGGTCCTGCGCCGGCGCCTGGGCGCCATCGTGCGCGCCTGCGTAAACTGCTCCGGCGCGGATGAGGAATGTTTCGACCCGGCGAAGAACGCCGCCCTGAAGCGGGAGATCACCGCCGCCCGCCGCGACGGCGTGCCGGAAGGCGCCATCGCCCGCGTCATGGACCTGGCCCGTCAGGGCGTGGACGAGATCGAGATTCCGGACCTGACCGTGGACTGGGACTCGGAGGCCTACGCCACCGTCGCCGGCCAGAACGCCAACAACTCCATCCGCATCCCCGACGCCTTCCTGAAGGCGGTGGAGGATGACGAGAGCTGGGACCTGATCCGCCGCACCGACGGCGCGGTCGCCAAGTCCGTCCGCGCCCGCGATCTGTGGGCCGCGCTGTCGCGCGCCGCCTGGGCCTGCGCCGATCCGGGCGTCCAGTTCTCCGACACGATCAACGCCTGGAACACCTGCGCCGCGGACGGCGCGATCCAGGCCTCCAATCCGTGCAGCGAATATCTCTTCCTGGACGACACCGCCTGCAATCTCGCCTCGCTGAACCTGGTGAAATTCGTGCGCGGCGACGGCTCGTTCGACACCGCGGCGTTCGAGCACGCCGCCCGGCTCTGGACCATGGTGCTCGACATCTCGGTCACCATGGCCGCCTACCCGTCGCAGGAGATCGCAAAGCGCTCCTGGGACTACCGCACGCTCGGCCTCGGCTTCGCCAATCTGGGCGGCCTGCTGATGCGCCGCGCTTTGCCCTATGACAGCGAGGAAGGCCGCGCCGCCGCCGGCGCCATCACCGCCCTGCTCGGCGGCGTCGCCGCCCGCACCTCGGCGGAGCTGGCGCAGGCGCTGGGCGCCTTCCCGCGCTTTGACGCCAACCGCGCCGACACGCTGCGGGTGATGAAAAACCACGCCGCCGCCGCGTCGGGCGAAGAGGGGCTACAGGCCTATGACGGCCTCGCCATCGCGCCCCAGCCGCTGTCCGCCGCTCGCTGCCCGTTCGAGGATCTGGCCGAGCGCGCCCAGACCGCCTGGACCGAGGCCGTCGCGGGGGCGCAGCAGCACGGCCTGCGCAACGCCCAGCTCACCGCCATCGCCCCCACCGGCACGATCGGCCTGGTCATGGACTGCGACACCACCGGCGTGGAGCCCGACTACGCGCTGGTGAAGTACAAGACGCTGGCCGGCGGCGGCGCCTACAAGATCGTCAATGACGCGATCCCCGAGGCGCTGGAGACACTGCACTACAGCCACGCCGAAATCGCGGACATCTGCGCCTATGCGGTGGGGCGCGGCACGCGGAAGGGCACCCCCGCCATCGGCCACGCCGCCCTGCGCGCCAAGGGCTTCACCGATCACGAGATCGCGGCGGTCGAGCGCGCGCTGAAATCCTCGTTCGACATCCGCTTCGCCTTCACCCCCTGGGTGCTCGGCGAAGGCTTCTGCAAGGACGCGCTGGGCCTGGACGAGGCGGCGCTCCGCCGCCCGGGCTTCGACCTGCTCTCGGCCATCGGCTTCCCGGCGGACGAGATCGAACAGGCCAATGTCTGGGTCTGCGGCGCGATGACGGTGGAAGGCGCCCCGCACCTGCGCGACGATCATCTGCCGGTCTTCGACACCGCCCAGCTGTGCGGCCGGCGCGGCACGCGCGCGCTCAGCGCCGCGGCCCATATCCGCATGGCGGCCGCCGTCCAGCCCTTCGTCTCCGGCGGCATCTCCAAGACGATCAACCTGCCCCACGCCGCCACCATCGACGAATGCGCGGACGCCTATCTACTGTCCTGGCGGCTCGGCCTGAAATCCAATGCGCTGTATCGCGACGGCTCCAAACTGTCCCAGCCGCTGAACGCCGCCATCTTCTCCGGCGAGGCGCTGGACGCGATGGAGGACGCCTCCGAGCGCGGCGCGCCGGAACGCGCCGCCCGCGCCGCGGAGCGCATCGTGGAAAAGGTCGTGGAGCGCGTGGTGGAGCGCCCGGCCGAGCGCCGCCGCCTGCCCGACCGCCGCAAGGGCTATATCCAGAAGGCCACGGTCGGCGGCCACAAGGTCTATCTCCACACCGGCGAATTCGACGACGGCGAGCTCGGCGAGATCTTCATCGACATGCACAAGGAAGGCGCCGCCTTCCGCAGCCTGATGAACAATTTCGCCATCGCGATCTCCATCGGCCTGCAATACGGCGTGCCGCTGGAGGAGTTCGTGGAGGCCTATGTCTTCACCCGCTTCGAACCGGCCGGCCCGGTCACCGGCAACGACTCGATCAAGCACGCCACCTCGATCCTGGACTACCTGTTCCGCGAACTGGCCGTCTCCTATCTCGGCCGCGAAGACCTCGCCCATGTCCCGCCGTCTGCGGCGGACGGGCTCGGCGGCGGCGCGAAGGAAAGCGGCCTGCTGAATTCGCCGGAGGAAGCGGCGGAGGCCGCCAGCCATTACATCTCGCGCGGCTTCGCGCGCGGCCTGACCCCGCCCAACCTGATCTCCTTCGCCAACCACCCCGCCCGCCTGAAAGGCAAGAAGGCGGACGGCGAGGATGAGATCGAGGAGGACAGCGAGGAGCCGGTGGCCCTGTCCGGCCAGGATTCCGGCCCCGCGATTTCCGGCGCCGGCGGCGTGACCATCACCGCCGAGCCCGCCGCCACCGACGCCTCGCGCAAGCGCGGCTATACCGGCGACGCCTGCCCCGATTGCGGCCATTTCACCCTGGTCCGGGCCGGCGCCTGCCTCAAATGCGACACCTGCGGCAGCCAGACCGGCTGTTCCTAAGCCATTGTATATATGTAATTTTCGTTGATGTGTTGGGTCGCAGCTTACTTTTTTGATCTCAGTTGACAGAATCGCAAATTTGCCCAACAAAGGGGGTGTTGTTGGAGGCTTCGATGACCCCTTGGGAACACCACCCCGCGCTTACCCGTGATCGCCTAATCATCGTCGGAAAGCTGATTCAGGCAGGCCGATACGATGCGCTTGACCGCAATGATCCGAACGTCGGCTGCACCCCGTGGACGGTAGGGTGCGAGGCCTTCGCGTTTCAAAGGCACCAGATTCTCGAAGCAAGCGAAGAGATCGAATGGCTGGGGATTGTCGACCCGAGTATGCAGTTCATTTTTACGATTGGCGGAGTGCCAATCCGGTTCTACAGGGGCGCGCCGGGTGACCCCACACAGAGGACGCTGAGGCAGTCATACTCGGAACTTTGGCAGCTCAGTCTTTTCGGTTCCGGAGAATTGGTGAAACTCGCGTGCGATCCGGCATACCGGCTCGCCGTAGAGACCGATTTGGAAGGAGCTATCTCCGGGATCACGTTCGTTGTGCTGGACGGCGACGCTCCAGTCCTAACATGGGCCGTACCGTTGGATGAGCCTGTGCGAGCCATTTCGCCTCTCACCATTGCTGATGCGGATGGGGTCGACCTGCCGCCACCATCCGTGGAAGTGGCCGGTGACGATGCTGGGGAGAGCGTTACCGACGTCGATGCCGACGAAACGAAAAAGAAGGACGCTGGCGGCGAATGACCAGCGCATCGACATAGGGAGCGGTCGTCGGACCGGGAACCATGGACACGAAGGGAAAGATAGCGGGCGAGCAATTACGCCTCGCTAGGCTGGCGCACGGCTATTCTTTAGAAACGGTGGGCACGCTGATAGGCGCGACCCGCCAGTTCATCCAGCAGCTAGAGACCGGGGCTCGATCGCCTTCCGACGAGGTCACAGACGCGCTCTGTGATGTCTTGGGCGTAACGCACGGTTTCTTGGCAGAGCCAGTTTCATCCACCGTTCGCCCTGAACAATGCCATTTTCGCGGCCACATTACGCGACCAGCCTCGATAACCAGTCAGGTGTTAGCCAGAGGGACTATCCTTGATCAGTTCATTGCTGCGGCTGAACGGCATTTGAAACTGCCGAGCGTCTCGTTTCCTGACATGCCAGTGAGCTCCGCGGAAGAAATTGAAACGGCGGCCGAAGAAGCAAGGCGCTACTGGGGGCTGGGCACCACCGGGCCAGTTAAGAGCATGATGCGCGTGGTGGAGAACGCAGGAACTATTGTTACCTACTTTGCCGATCTGTCCGAACGGGTCGACGCATTTTCTATGGATCGTCGACGCCCCATCATCGTTCGCAGCTCGCTAAAAGAAAGTCTGTGCAGGCAGCGGTTCGATTTTGCACACGAATGTGGGCACCTGATCATGCACCGCGGGATTCAAACCGGTGATCGTGAGACTGAAAATCAAGCTCACCGCTTTGCCGGCGCGTTTCTCTTCCCGCGCGGAGCGCTTCTGCGGGAGTTCCCCAGAGGGAGGACGATAAATTGGCATGCGCTTTATGAGCTAAAGCTTCGCTGGAAGATTTCAGTAAGAGCAATTGTTCGTCGAGCGTATGACCTACGGGTTTTGACACCAGCTCAATACCGTACGGCTAACATCCACCTTGTGAAAACGGGTCAAGCCAAGCTGGAAAAATACGATGACGATGAAAGGATGCCTGTAGAGACGCCAGAATTATTGCCAACGGCGCTGGCTGCGTTGGACAAAGCAGTCGATGGTGGCGCCCGCGCAATAGCGCAACGGGTCGGGCTCTCGTCGTCCATGTTCGAACGGGTTGCTGGGGTTGCGTTGCCCGAACAGCCCATGACGATTGATGATCCAAAAATCGTTCCGCTTCGACCAACCTAAACATACCGTTCCCGGCGACGCCTGCCCTGATTGCGGCCATTTCACCCTGGTCCGGGCCGGCGCCTGCCTGAAATGCGACACCTGCGGCAGCCAGACCGGCTGCTCCTAAGCGCTTGCCGCTGCATGAAGTTTTCCCGTTAACCATAACAATGGAAAAACTTTTTCGGAACGAACTGGCGGCGAAGTTGATTTAGATTGCCGTTGGCGGGGCCGGTTCCTGCAATCCCTCCGGTGGGAAAAGGGATTGCGCGAAGACTGTGCCAGATGACACGGATCTTGAACTTGCTTTTCGTTCTGGGCGCGATCTACGCGCTCGCGCCGACGGACGCCTGGATGCGCTCCGCCGCTTCCGCCTCCGCGCCCATCCAGCCCGCCTCCTATAGCGAGACCGGCGATATCGCCGCGGCGCGCGCGGACGCCGGGCTGCAGGACCCCTTCTTCACCCTCGCCATGCGCGAGCCCCGGCCCGGCACCTTCGCCGGCGACCTGGCGGACCTCGCCGCGCATCTCTGTGCGCGGCACTGCCCGCAGGATGGGGTCGAGACGCCCTCCTTGCAGGCCGTCCCCCACATTCCGGACCCGGCCGCCGTGATGGCGCTGGCGCAACTGGCCCAGGCCTCCCGCTAGCCTCCCCTCCCCGCTGCCGTCGGAGACGCAACCGCCTCCGCGCGCTATGCTGGCTGCGGGAGGACTACGGACATGCACAAGCTCACGCTTTTCGCGCTGTGCCTGACGCTCTGCGGCGCGGCCCACGCCCAGGACGCCCCGGCGGAAGCAGACCCCGCCGAGCCGGCTCCCCTTGAGGAGGCCGAGGCCGCCCCCGATCCCCTCGCCATCCTTCAGGAGGAAGTCGCCGCCCTCCGCGCACGCGAAGACATCCGCGAACTCCTGCACGCCTATGGACGCACGCTGGACACGCGCAATTTCGCCGCCTTCGCCGATCTGTTCACCGCGGACGCCGAATATGTCGGCGGCCCGAACGCGGAGCCGATCAGCGGAAACCGCGAGATCGCGGTCTTCCTGCGCGACATCATCGCCTCCGACCCGTCCGGCTATGGCGAGCCGAACCGCCACGTCTTCTTCAACGAGCACATCGTGGTCGACGGCGACACCGCCACGGGGTCCAGCATGTCCGCCTTCGTCGTGCCGGGCCCGCAAGGGCCGATGATGGCCATCGTCGCCCGTTATGAGGACGACTATGTGCGCCAGGACGGGGTCTGGAAATTCGCCCGCCGCGCGGTCTACGGCGCCATCCCCGGCCCGCCGAACGGCCCGCAATAGCTTGGCTTGCGGACCCGCGCCAAACCCTCATACTCCGCCAAAATTCAAACGGACCCTCTGGGAGGAATTTCATGTCGCGACTGCTTCCGACTTCGCTCGTCGGATCCTACGCCCAGCCGGAATGGCTGCTGGACCACGCCAAGCTGAAGGGCCGGTTCCCCCCGCGCACCCGCGCCAAGGAGCTGTGGCGCATCCCCGAGGAGTTCATCGAGGAAGCCTGGAACGACGCCACCCTGCTGGCGATCCGCGACCAGGAACGCGCCGGGCTGGACATCATCACCGACGGCGAGGCCCGCCGGGAATCCTATTCCAACCGCTTCGCCACGGCGCTGGAGGGGATCGACGTGGACAATCCGGGCACGGCGCTGGACCGCTCCGGCGAGCCGAACCCGGTGCCGCGCATCGTCGGCAAGATCAGCCGCACGGGTCCGATCCAGGTGGAGGACGCGAAATTCCTGCGCGCCAACACCGACCGGATCACCAAGCTGACCGTGCCCGGCCCGTTCACGATGAGCCAGCAGGCGCAGAACGACTATTACCCCTCGCTGGCCGACGCGGCGATGGACTACGCCGCCGCGATCAATCAGGAGATCAAGGACCTGCACGCCGCCGGGATCGACGTGGTGCAGATCGACGAGCCCTATATGCAGGCCCGCGCCGACGCGGCCCGCGAATACGGGGTGGACGCGGTGAACCGGGCGCTGGAAGGCGTCACCGGCACCACGGCGCTGCACATCTGCTTCGGCTACGCCCAGATCATCCATGAGCGGCCGGAGGGCTATAATTTCCTGCCCGAGCTGGAAAAGACCGCCATCGACCAGATCTCCATCGAGACCGCGCAATCCAATCTGGACTGCGCAATCCTGGACGAGCTGCCCAACAAGACGATCATCCTGGGCGTGCTGGACCTGTCCACCAACGAGGTCGAGACCCCGGAACTGGTGGCCGAGCGCATCGAGCGCGGGCTGGAGCACCACAAGGCCTCGCAGATCATCCCGGCGCCGGACTGCGGCTTCAAATACACCCCGCGGGACGTGGCCTTCGCCAAGTGCAAGGCGCTGGCCGACGGCGCCGCGCTGGTGCGCGCACGGCTGGGATAGGCGGAGACGCCGAGACGTCGAAAGCCCGCATCCGCAAGGATGCGGGCTTTCGCGTTTCTAACGGGCGGCGGCGGCCAGCCGAACTAGGCGGACACCCTGACGCCGGCCGGGAGGGAGATCAGTTCTCCATCCCGGATTCGGCTTTCAGCATCGCGCGCACTTCCTCGTCGTGCTCGCCCAGGGTCGGCGGCGGCGTCACGCTGGTCGCCTTTTCCCCGTCGAAACTCACGGGGAACCGGACGGTGGTGAACTCGCCCATTTCGGGGTGCTGGCCCTTCACCTTGATGCCCAGATGCTTGGCCTGCTCGTCTTCCAGCGCCTCGGTGGAGTCGTACATCGGGCTGTGCGGCACGTCGTTCGCCGCCAGGATGTCGCACCATTCGTCGCGCGTCTTGGTTTTGAAGATCGGGCGCATCACCGCCATCAGCTCTTCCTGGTGCTCGATCCGCGCCGGCCGGTCGGCGAAGCGCGGGTCCTCGAACAGGTCCGGCTTGATGGAGGCCGCGAGGCCGTCCCAGAATTTCTGGGGTGAGGACATGTGCAGGGCGACCCATTTGCCGTCCTTGCACTCCATCACATAGGACTGCGACACGCTCGGGCGGCTATAGGCGTTCATCACCTCGCCGACCGAGAAATAATGCGTGAAGTCGTCCAGGTTGAAGTGCGTCATCGCCTCCAGCATCGACACCTCGACCAGACGCCCCTTCCCGGTCTTCTCCCGCTCCAGCAGCGCGCCCAGCGTGCCGAACGCGGCGTAGAAGCCGGTCATGGCGTCGGCGATGGCCGGGCCCACCACGCGCGGATTGGCCGGGTTGATCAGCAGGCGCAGCCAGCCCGACGCCGCCTGGGCGACCGTGTCGTATGCCGGGCGGTCCTTTTTCGGCCCGTCCTTCCCGAACCCGGAAATGGCGACATAGACCAGGCGCGGATTGATCTTCTGCAGCCGCTCGGCCCCGACCATCAGCTTGTCGGCGACCCCTGGCCGGAAATTCTGGATGAAGACGTCGGCCTCCTTCACCAGTTCGTCGAACGTGGCGAGGTCCTCGGGGTTCTTCGTGTCGATCGTGATCGACCGCTTGTTGCGGTTATAGGTCTGGTAGTGCGGGCTATACAGGCCGCCCTTGAAGGCGCGGAACGGATCGCCCGTTTCGGGGCGCTCGACCTTGATGACGTTCGCGCCCATATCGGCCAGATACATGCCGGCGGCGGGCCCCGTGATGAAGGTGCCCATCTCCAGCACTTTCACCCCGTTCAGAACCTTCAGCATTGCGCCCGTCTCCTCTCCACTTTTAGTTTCCTGTCTCCTAGAGAGTTCGGCGCCCTCGCGTCAATTTTATAACCAGTCAAAAAAAGGGAGCCGCCCATGCGTATCGGCAAGCAGGACCAGCCCCACACAGCCATCGCGACGTCCGACGCCGAAAGCGTCACGGTCCGCGGCAAGGACCTCTGCAGCGAGCTGATCGGCAAAATCAGCTTCACCGACTATTTCTTCTTCCTGGTGACGGGCAAGGAGCCGACGGAGGAACAGCGCTTCTTCATCGACGCCCTTCTGGTCTCCATCGCCGAGCATGGCCTGGTCCCCAGCGTCCAGGCCGCGCGCATGACCTATGATGCCTCGCCGGAGGCCTTCCACGGCGCTGTCGCCGCCGGCCTGCTGGGCTGCGGCTCGGTCGTGTTCGGCAGCTCGGAATCCGCCGGCCGCTTCCTCGCCGCCCTGGTGCAGAAGGCCGAGGAGACCGGCGAAGACCCGAAGGCGGTCGCGCTGGAGACCCTGACCGAGATGCGCAAGACCAAACAGCCCATCCCGGGCTACGGCCACCCCCAGCATTCCGGCGGCGATCCTCGCGCCAATGTCCTGTTGAAACTGGCCGACGACCGCGGCGTGTCCGGCAAGCATATCGCCATGCTGCGCACCGTGGCGGAGGTCATTCCGGAGGTCATTCCGCGGGCCCTGCCGATCAATATCAGCGGCGCCATCCCGGCCATCCTGCTGGACATCGATTTCCCGCTGGAGGGGCTGAAGGGCGTGCCGCTGCTGGCCCGCACCGCCGGCCTGATCGCCCACCTGACCGAGGAGTCCAAGCGCCAGATCGGCTTCATCATGTCCCACCACGCCGACCTCGCCATTTCCTATGACGGGCCGCCGGCCAAGGGCTGAGGGGAACAGCGGCGGCGGTTTGGAAACCGCCGCGAACCCATGTAAACCTGCGCAAAAGCGCGGGACGCTTTCGGGCGTGAACATGAAGAGCCTGTAATCATCTTCTGGGCGCGCCGGCGTAAAGGGATAGGAACATGAAAACCGCACACATTCTTGGACTGGCCGGCGCCGCCCTGTTCGTGGCCGCCGCTCCGGCCATGGCGCACCATTCGACGGCCATGTTCGACCAGACCAGGACCGTGGAGCTGGAAGGCACGGTGGTGGAGTTCCAGTACACCAATCCGCATTCCTGGCTGATCATCGAGATCGAGGAAGAAGACGGCACGAAAACCACCTGGGGGTTCGAGGCCGAAGGCCCCGGCACCCTGATGCGTCAGGGGATCGGCAAGAACACGTTCCCCGCCGGAACCGAAGTCACCGTCCACGGCAACCCGATGAAGGACGGCCGCCCCGCGGCCGCCTGGATCGACACCGTCATGCCCGACGGAACGGTGGTCAGCCCGCGCGGCTAACGACAATCACAATCGCCGGGGCCGTGCGCAGACACGGCGAGGCGGCATGGGTATTGGGGAGGAATATCTGTGAGGGACATCAACCAGTTCACCGTGACCGACGCGGTGAAAGACTCGTTCCGTGACCGCAGCAATGAGCGTCTGGTCTTTCTGCTCGATAAACTCGTGGAGCATCTCCACGACTATGTGCGGGAAACCAATCTGACGCAGGAGGAATGGCTGGCTTCGCTCAACTTCCTCTATGATTGCGGCCAGATTTCCACCCCCGACCGCCACGAATTCATCCTGCTGTCCGACGTGCTCGGCCTGTCGGCTGTCGTGGACATGGTGAACACCAAGGGCGGCGGGACGGAGATGAGCAATCTCGGCCCCTTCTATTTGCCCGAGGCCCCGGCCAAGGAGCTGGGCGCAGACCTGTCCGGCGACCGCGAGGGCGTGGTGATGCTGGCCAACGGCGTCGTCCGCGACACGCTGGGCAACCCGCTGCCCAACGCCACCGTCGACACCTGGCAGGCGGACGGCTCCGGCATGTATCCGATCCAGGATCCCAAGCAGGACAAGTTCGACATGCGCGCCGTCTTCAAGACGGACGACCAGGGCCGCTACTACTACACGACGCTGCTGCCGAAATCGTACACCGTGCCCTATGACGGCCCGGTCGGCCGCATCCTGCGCGCCACCGACCGCCACGCCTGGCGGTCCAAGCATCTGCACTACATGCTCAGCGCGCCCGGCATGCGCGGCATCGTCACCGAGCTGTTCTTCGAAGGCGACGAATATATCGACTCCGACGCGGTGTTCGGCGTGCGCAAATCGCTGATCGGCAAGATCCAGCGCGTCGGCCGGGACGACAATCTGGAATACGATCTGGAGCGCAAGCCGGACGTGCGCGTCGATTTCGACTTCGTGCTGTCGCCCGTCGACCGCTAGGCCGCCAAGCCGCTGCGCTACAGCGGCCGGGAGTCGGTCACCGTATAGGTCAGGTCGTCGCCGTCGGCGTCGTGGATGGTGACATAGTCGCCGATGCGCAGCTGGTGGTCGCCCAGCTTGAAGGCCGGCTCGTCCGGCCCTTCGTCCTCTTCGTCGTAGCGGAAATACCAGTTTTCGCCGCGCCGGCTCAGCCAGCCGTCGGCCTCGTTGTCGTCGTCTTCGGTAAAGCGGACGACGACGCATTTTTCCTTGGCCTCGCGCCAGGCGTCGGGGTCCAGCCGGCCCTCGCTGTCCAGCGGCGCGACCAGGACGTATCCCTGCTTGTCGTCGCCGTCGGGAAAACCGGCGTCGGGGTTACGCGCCAGCCGCATCACGATCCGGGTCAAAGCCATCCGAAAGGCCCTCCTGTCCTGCCGAAACCATCTGATTGCTAGGTACGGTGCGGCGGGGCGAATTTCCAGACAGCGCCCCTGCGGCGACCGGGCGCAGGCCCGGAAGAATTCAGAAGGCCCCAGAAGGACTCAGAACAGGCCTTCGGGCCAGTCCTCCCCGTCGACCGCGCCGCCATTGGTCATCTCGCGCCATACGCGCCAGCCGCCGGCGCCGTCGGGCCGCAGGATCTGCAGCATCCGGCCCTCGCTGCGCGCCTCGCCGCCCGGCCCGCTGCGCGCCTCGCGCCAGTTCTGCAGGATCACCGCGCGCTCCTCGTTGGCGTCGGTGCTGTCATAGGACAGCGCCATGCGCGCGCTCTCCCCTTCGTCCCGGCCCGCGAACATATCGGTGAAATAGTCCTCGATCGCCGCGCGCCCGTGCAGGGTTTCGTCGTCCGCCGGCACCAGCACCGCGTCCGGATCGTACAGATCGGCCAGGCAGGCCGCGTCCGCCGCGTCCCGGCACGTCACCCAGTCCGAGCTGAATTGCATCAGCCCGGCGTACAGCTCGTCCGCCGCGATGCACTCGACATAGCCTTCCGGCTTTTCGGCGTTCAGCTGCGGCGGCGCCTCGATCGCGTCGAACACCGCGGGGCATTCGGCGGAGTCCGCGGCTTCGTCCTCGGCGGCGAAGGCGGCCCCGCCGCCTGAAACGGCGATTGCGAGAGCGGCGAAAACGGTGCGCGCGTGCATCATGACCTCGTCTGCTGCTGCGGCTGTTCCAGCGTACAAATTATAACGTCCCGCCCTGCGCCGCCGAACCGCCCCGTGCAGCGCCCAGTGAAGCGTCCAGTGCAGCGCCCTCACCCCGCCGCGCCGGCGGTCAGCGCGCCCGCGCATTCGGTTTCGGCCGCCGCCTCCATCGCGCCATGCCGCCCGGCGGAATCGCCCAGCGCCGCCAGCAGGCGCCCGTCCCATCCATAGACGTCCGGCTGCAGGATCAGCGCCCCGTCGGAGGCGCGCACATAGGCGGTGTTGTGCATCACATAGACCGGCACGGGCAGGTCCAGCGGCACGGTCTGCGTCTCGCCCGTGGCGATCGCCGCGTCCACGTCCGCCGCGCTCCAGCCCTGCGTCCCCAGCAGCGCAGCGGCTATCTCGCGCGGGCGCTGCATGCGCATGCAGCCATGGCTGTAATAGCGCCGCGGCGTATCGAACAGCGCCTTCGCCGAGGTGTCGTGCAGATAGACCGTATGCGGGTTCGGCATGTCCAGCTTCACCCGGCCCAGCGCATTATGGTCGCCCGGCGTCTGGACCAGCCGCCCGCCGGTCTGGACGAAATGATTGCGCGCCAGATAGCCGGGGTCCGCCCGCTCCTTCGGAAACAGCTCTCCCCGCGCAATGGACGCCGGCACGTTCCAGGGCGGGTTCAGCACCACGCCCGTCACCGTGGCGGAAAAGGTCGGCGTCGGCGTCGACGGCTTTCCGGCGACGATGCGCATGGACAGCGCCGGCGCTCCGTCCCGGTACAGCACCGCTTCGGCCGCGGCCGTGTTCACCTCGACCCGCGTCGGCGGGAATTCGTGCGGGCCCCAGCGCCAGCGCTCCAGACCGGCCTCGATCTGGCGCACGCGGCGCGCCGCCGGAATGTTCAGCGCCTGCCGCGTCTGCGGCCCGACCACCCCGTCCGCCGCCAGCCCGCGCCGGTCCTGATAGGCCTCGACCGCGCATCTCAGCGATGCATCGAACATATCGGCCTCGCCCGGCGCCTCCGCGGGGCAGGAAAAGCCCTCAGCAGCCAGCCGCGCGCGCAGCGCAGCCACCGCAGGCCCGGAATCGCCTTCCTCCAGCGCGGGACCGTCCGGCAGCACCGGCCAGTCTGCTCCGGCGGCGAGGTCGCGATACTCCGCATAGGCCGCAACGAGCGCGTCATAACGCGCGTCGGCGGGCGGCAGGTCGGCCAGCCACGCGGCGACCCGTCCGCCGTCGCGCGCCGCGGCGAACGCCGCCCGCGCGTCATAGGGCTCCGGCGCCAGCGCCCAGATCGTGCTGACGGCGCCCGGGTCCACACGCCCGCCCCGCTGGGCGTCGGCATAGGACAGCACACGCGCTTCCAGCTCGCTGGCGGCCGCGCGGTCCTGCGCCCCGCCGGCCGTCAGACGCGCGCGCAGATCGCTCGCCGCGAACCCCGGCAGGCCATGGTCCGCCGCCCCGTCCAGCGCCTCCAGCATCGCCGCCCCATCCGCCCGGCTCAGCGCCAGCGCATCGTCCTGGGACCACGCCGGACCGCAGATGAAAGACGCCCCGCCCAGCAGCGCGGCGGCCGCCATCGCCCCCGCCGCGCGCCGGCCGGCGCCGATCCCGATATCCGTGCAGACTCTCATGCCCGAAATATAGGAAGGCATGGCGCGACAGTCCTGTGGCGGATCAACGCGGCTTTCACGGCGGACCTCCCGCAGCTCTGCCGGAGTATTCGGCTGTCATGGGCAAGCGATACGGTCATCCCGAACCACGTCTCACGCCGTAGTCGGACAGACGCAGGATGTCCAAACCGCACATCGGACTGCGCAAGGCCCCGCCTGAACCCGTCCGGCCCCGGTTCTGCGCGATCCCGGCCCAATATAGTTGGCCGCGTGGTTTTCGTCCGCGAACCGTCAAATCTGGCCGGTATGAACTCGCGCGCCGGGCGAAAGCACCCGCCGCGTTCAACCCAACTAAATCGCATCCTCCAATTGAACAATTTGCTCACTTCTTCGAATCGATGTGCAATTTCCAAGATCAAAGGGCCCTTGTGATCTTGACCTGAACAAAGACGGGTCTTATCGCCCGTCTTTTCGGAATTCGGTAAGGACAATGGAACAAGACAATACGCTCATCGAAATGACAGCGGACGTTGTCGCCGCCTATGTCGGCAAGAACGCCCTGCCGTCCAGCGACCTGCCGGCCCTTATTCGGGACGTGCACGGCGCCCTCTCCAAGGCGCATTCCGGCGAACCGGAAGCCAAGCCTGTCGAGCCGGCCGTGCCGGTGCGCCGTTCGATCTCGAACGACTACATTATTTGCTTGGAGGACGGGAAGAAGTTCAAATCCCTGAAACGCCACCTGAAAACCAAGTTCGATCTCACCCCGGAGGAATACCGCGAAAAATGGGGTCTGCCGGCGGACTATCCGATGGTCGCCCCGAACTACGCCAAGCAGCGCTCCGAACTGGCCAAGAAGACCGGTCTCGGCCGCAAGAGCGGGCGCAAGAAATAGGCGGCCCGCAGATCGCGACGCGCATCAGAAAGGCGCCGGGTCCCGCCCGGCGCTTTTTCTTTCCGCATTCCGGGGCCACGGACGGACGCATTCGCACACATTGAAAATTCGCGTCCGTTCGCCCAAGAAACGAACTGGCCCGTTCGGGCCGCAACGACACATAATCCGGGACATGGTCGGGAGGATCACAGCGTGGCTGAACAAAGACGTCTGGTTTGGGACCTGCCGCTGCGGCTGTTTCACTGGCTGCTGGCGGTCAGCATCGGCCTGCTCTGGCTGACCCAGAAATACGGCTCCAACCCGGTGCCGGGCGTCGACAGCATCGAATGGCTCCAGGACTATCCGGCCATCGCCTACGCCACCTGGCTGAACGTCCATATGTGGCTCGGCTACTGGGTGCTGGGCCTGATCGTGTTCCGCGTGATCTGGGGCTTTGTCGGCCCAAAGCACGCCCGCTTCACCAGCTTCTTCCCGCTGCCGGGGCGCATCATCGCCTATATCCGCGCCATGGCCTTCGGCACGGAGTCCAAGCCTGTCGGCCATAATCCGCTGGGCAGCATGATGGTGTTCCTGATGCTGGCGCTGGTCGGGCTCCAGGCGGTCAGCGGCCTGTTCGCCGACGACGACATCTTCACCAGCGGCCCCTACCAGACGGCCGTCAGCGGCGACACCGCCGAGTTCTTCAACGGCCTGCACCACACGCTGTTCGACTACATCCTGATCGCGATCGGCCTGCACGTTGCGGCGATCATCATCTATGCGGTGGTGCTGAAGCAGAACCTGACTGGGCCGATGATCACGGGCCACAAGCCCGCCGCCCTGGTGCCGGAGCAGGAGGCGATCACTTCGTCCCAGCTGATCCGCGCCGGGATCGTGATCGCGGTGTCGATCGCGGCGATCTGGCTCCTGATCGGCCTCGCGCCGGAGCCCAGCTTCGACTTCTAGACAAACGAAAAGGCGGGCGGCTTTCGCCGCCCGCCTTCGTCGTTACGCGTTCGCGCCTAGTCTTCGGCGCGGAAATCGTCGTGGCACGAGCCGCAGGCCGCGCCCACGCCGCCCATGGCCTGGCGCGTCGCGCCCTCGTCGCCGCTGTCGGCGGCTTCCTTCAGCTGGCCCAGCGCGTCGATCAGCGCCGCGGCCTTGTCGTTGAAGGCGTCCTGGCTGTCCCAGATGCCGTCCAGCGCCGCGGTTTCCACATCGGCGCCGCGTGTGTCGGTCGCGAAGGCGTCCGGGATCATCGGCGCGAGGGCGGACATCCGTTCGGCGCTCAGCTGAACGCGCTCGATGTCGAAGTCCATGTTGCCGCGAAGCATCCCGCCCAGCGGGCCCATGTTCCAGCCCATCAGCTTGAAAATGGACTGGCGGATTTCGACCGCGTTCTGCGCCTGCGCGTTCGCGTCCTGCGCCCAGGCGGAACCCGCCGCCAGCGCCGCTGCAGAGACCGCCGCGGCGATCCCGACCTTCACGAAGGTTTTCATTTATTGCTCTCCCATATTCGGCCTGCCTGCCAACACCGGTCACGCCAGCCTGTCGCGTGGTATACCAGCATGCATCATAGCCTGTAAGGGCCGCAATGGCGGGAAGCCGGTAAACGTTCCTCTAAATTCCCGATTTTGCGCAAAAAAAGGGCGGGCCGTGCGGCCCGCCCTTCAACTTTATCGATGTAAGCGCCTATTCGTTCTTGTGCGCGTCGTGGCAGGCGCCGCAGGCGTTGCCGACATCGCGCGCGGCCATCGCCAGGGCGCGGCGGTCGCCGGACCCGGCGGCCTCTTTCAGCGCGACCAGCGTGACGTCCAGCGTTGCGGCCTTGTCCAGGAACGCGTCATGGCTCTGCCAGATATTGTCGCGCGACTGGGTCTCGATGTCGTCGAAGCTGCTGGTGTCGACGTCGAACAGCGGCCAGATCTCGTCCGCCAGGACGCGCATCTCCTCGATCACGGCCGGATCGGCGTCGGCGCGGCCCATGACCATCGCCTTGACCTGGCCGTCCATGATGTCGCCCAGCGCTTCCAGCTTCTCGATGCGCTCGGCCACGGCGGCCTCCGCCGCTGCATGGTCCGCCGCGGGAGCGACCTGGGCCAGGGCCGTGCCGGCCGCCAGCGCCGCCGTCGAAACCGCAGCAATCGCGCCAATCTTTGCGCCCATCTTTGCGAACGTATTCATCTGTCTGCTCCCTGCTCCTTCGGGTCCGGCCTCGCCGGCGTCCGCGGCTAATTCCTCGCCGCCGTCGGGGTTCCACTTACCCGATCGGCCTCGCGTATTCGACCCTTGGACGATTCCGTCCTCCGGCCTTCGCACGCACTATGGAACGGGGAATATGGCTGCAACATGAACGGCGTCATTTCGCCTGCATGAACAAATAGAAAGCTTCCGAAAACCGGAGGTCATGCGGCGGGACGTCCGGTTGTATTTGGCGGCGCGCGGGCTCACACTCAAGTCAACAAAATAGGGTTTCAGGGAGGAACCTCATGGTCGATTTCAGCGACGGCCCGCATCCGGGCGGCTTCGCCGCGCCCATGCGTTATGACGCCGAAATTCTGGATTGCGAGGTCGAGGGAACGATCCCGCCTGAGCTGGACGGCGTCTTCGTCCGCACCGGGCCGGACTGGTACTACCCCCAGCTCTATCCCAACGACGTCCCCTTCTCCGCCGACGGCTACACCAGCACGTTCCGGATCAAGAACGGCCGGGCGGCCTATCGCGGCCGCTTCGTGCGCACCCCGCGCTTCGTGAACAATCTGGAGGCCGGGCGCCAGCTCTACGGCGTCTACCGCAACCCCTTCACCGACGATCCCTCCATCCAGGAAGAAACGATGGAGAAGCCGTGGGAGCGGACGGTCGCCAACACCACGCCGATGGCGTTCGCCGGCAAGCTGTTCGCGCTGAAGGAAGACGCCCCGCCGATCGAGCTGGACCCGAACACGCTGGAGACGCGCGGCTTCTACGATTTCGGCGGCAAGCTGTCGTCCCAGACCCACACCGCGCACCCCAAGCCCGACCCGGTCACCGGCGACCTCTGGACATTCGGCTACGAGGCCACGGGCCTCTGTACCGACGATGTCTATTTCTACTGCTTCGGGCCGGACGGATCGCTGAAGCACGAGATCCGGGTGAAGACGCCCTATGTCTCGATGATGCACGACCTCATCATCACCAATGAGCACATCGTCATCCCCGTCTTCTCCTATATCGCGACGATGGAGCGGCTGAAGGCTGGCCTCGCGCACTGGGGCTGGGACCCCAGCCTGCCCGGCTATTTCGGCGTCATGCGCCGCGACGGCGATGGCTCGGACCTGAAATGGTACGACGCGCCGTCCGGCACCACGATCATCCATACGCTGAACGGCCACAGCAGCGGCGACCGGCTGGTGATGGAAGCCCCGCAATTCGACAACAACCCGTTCCCCTTCTTCCCGGCGGTTCACGCCCAGACCGGGGACATGGGGCCGATCGGCCGGTCGCATCTGCGCCGCTTCACCTTCGACCTGAACGGCGACTCGTTCGCGACCGAACAGGTGTTCGACGACCCGATCAGCGACCTGGTGCGCGTGGACGACCGCTACCTGACCCAGGAGCACCGCTATTGCTACACGCAGTACACGGAGCCGGGCGTGCAGGACCGCGGCTCGGGCTGGATCCGGCTGGACGTCCAGACCGGCGAAAAGGCCGTGTGGTACGCCGGTCCGGGCCAGGCCCTGCAGGAAGTCTCCATGGTGCCGCGCAGCGCCGACGCGGCCGAAGGCGACGGCTGGCTGATCGGCGTGGCCAACAACCCGGCGGAGATGCGGTCCGAATTCGTGATCGTGGACGCGGTGGAAATGCAGGAAGTCGCCCGCGTCATCCTGCCCTTCCGCTCCAGCGCGCAGGTTCACGCCCGCTGGTTCAACGCCGCCGAATTGCCGGAGATGGTCTGATGGGTGCCCCCCTTACCCGCCGCGGCTTCGTCGCGGTGCTGGGCGCGGCGGGCGGCGCGCTCGGCGCGGCCCCGGCGTCAGCCGCCCCGAACGCCCCTGCGCTTCGCCCCGGCAATTCCGCGCCGGTGCGGGCCACCTATCGGGACACGATGGCCTATTTCGACTTCAACGGCGCCCAGCCGGCCCGCGCGGCGAAGGCGAAGGCCCAGCCCCGGCTGGAGGATCTGACGCCGGAGCAACGCTGGCTGCTCGGAATCCTCTAGGGGATTCCCGACCGGCAAAGAAAAAGGGCGGACCGCAAGGTCCGCCCTTTTCACGTCTGGAAGCGCGCGCCGCCTAGAGGCGGGAGAAGCGCTTTTCCTTGCCCGTCATGAATTCCAGGATGGTCGGAATCCCCTGCTGGGTTTTCTTGATGCCGCGCTTGATGGCCGGGACGATGTCCTCGACCTTCTCGACGCGCTCGCCATAGCCGCCCATCGACTTGGCGAACTTGGCGTAGTTCCCGCTGATGTCGGTGGCGCGATAGCGCTTGGTGGCCTCGGGCATGATGTCCAGCTCGATCGCCATCGCCTCGTTGTTCAGCAGGATGGACAGGATCGGCAGGCGCTCGCGCACCGCGGTCTCGAAATCCATGCCGGTGAAGCCGATCGCCGCGTCGCCCCACACATTGATGCAGAGCTTGTCCGGACAGGCCAGCTTCGCGCCCATGGCGAGGCCCAGCCCATAGCCCAGCTGGGTCGTCTTGCCCCAGCCGATATAGGACAGCGGCGCGGTGGTCTTCCAGAACGGCGACAGCTGATCGCGCGGGCTGCCGGCGTCGTGGGTGATGATGGTGTTGTCCATGTCGACCGTGTGCTGCAGGTCCCACAGCACGCGATACGGCGTGAAGGGCGTCTCGTCGGAGGTGAGCAGCGGCAGCCACTCCTTCATCCAGCCCTTCTCGATGTCCTTGATCTCGGCATGGACTTCCGACGGATCGCGGCTCTCGCCCTTCAGCAGGTCGCGGCAGGCGTCGATCATCATCTGCAGCGTCAGCTTGGAGTCGCCCAGCAGCGCGCACTCCGCGATGATGTTCTTGTTGATGTCCATCTCATCCAGCGTGTTGTGGATGACCTTCTTGTTCCGCGGCAGCTGCACGCCGAACGAGGTCTGGGACATCGAGGCGCCGACCGAAAAGATCACGTCGGACTCGTCCAGGAAGTGGCGGACCGTCTTCGGGATCGCCGCGCCGCCGGAGCCGAGCGCCAGCGGGTGATGCTCGTTGAAGGACGACTTGCCTTCCAGCGAGGTGCAGACCGGGATGGCCAGCAGCTCGGCCAGCTCCTGCAGCTCTTCATAGGCCTCGGCCCAGTGCACGCCCTGGCCGGCATAGATGACCGGGCGCTTGGCCTTCACCAGCAGCTTCGCCGCCGTCTTCACCGCGTCGGGGTCCGGCGCGAAGCGGGTCTCCAGAACCGGCTTGTAGTTCACCCGGCCCTTGAAGTTCTCCTGCAGCACGTCCCACGGCATCTCGACCACCACCGGGCGGCGGCGGCCGTTGCGCAGCTGCGTGAACGCGCGGCGCATGATGTTCGGCGTCTCGGCGGGGATATTGATCGGCTCGGCGTGCTTGCTGATCGACGCCATCTGGATCGTGGCGTTGAAATTGTCCGGCACGTGCTGCAGCGCCTGGGCATAGCCCATCGGCAGCACCAGGACCGGAATGGATTCGCTATAGGCCTGCGCCACGCCGCCCCAGGAATTTTCCGCGCCCGGGCCGTGCTGCATGGCGAAAACGCCCATGCGCTTGCCGCGCGTCATCCGGGACAGGGCGTCGGCCATGTGCACCCCGGTGCGTTCCTGGCGGACAATGATCGGCCGGATACCGGCGGCCGCGCCGTCTTCCAGGACGCGGTTCCGCGGATAGCCGAAAATAACGTCGACCCCCTCACGCTTGAGGATTTCCGCAATAGCTCCGCTGACTTTCATTGCTCTGCTTGCCTTCCTTGGGATTCGGGGGAATTGCGGTCTAGCGCCGCTGTCGCGCCGCTTTCAATCATTTCGTGGCCGGAAGGTCCATCCCTGACGGTCGCAGGCCTGCGGCCTCGCCGCCGCATGGCTCTATCGCCCGGTCCGGCCCATGCGCAGGCCCGCCAGCGCCGCAAAGCCCAGCGGCGCGGCCCAGACCGCCAGCAGCGGCGTCACCACGCCCGATTCCCCCACCGTGCGCAGGATTCCCGCCACCAGCACGAACAGCAGGCCCAGCCCCAGCGCGATCGCCGCCTGCAGGCCGATCGTCCGGCTGCGGGTGGAGCCGAACGCGATCGGCCCGGCCAGGACCAGCATGATCGCCGGCGTCGCCACCAGCGCCCACATCGCCATCATCCGCGTGCTGAAGAACGCCTGGCTGCGCATCCCCGTCGGTCCGCCCGTCGCGCCCTCCCACAACTGGGCGAAGGACAGATGCTCCAGCGGCTGCGACAGCTCCAGCACGTCGTCCGGCGCCATGCGCAGATCGATCTCCATCGCGTCATGGCTGACCCGGCGGTCGGCGGTCGTCTCGTTCACCGCCACGTCCGACAAAAGCCACAGCGGGCCTTCATAGACGGCGCTGGCCGCGGCGATCCGGCGGGCCAGCTGTCCTCCCGCGTCGCGCTCATAGATCAGTACGTGATCCAGCTGCGATCCGTTCGGCGCGGCGGAGGCGAAGCCGACCAGGACGGGCCCGGACCGGATCCAGTATTCGGCGGTTTCGGACGGCGCTTCCGCGCTGGCGCTGCGCAGCAGCCAGTCGCGCAGCGCCGTCTCCGCCGGCGGCGCCAGCATGTCGCTGGCGATCACATGCAGCGCGCCGACCGCCAGCGCCGCCGGGACCAGGAACATGATGATGCGCTGGGGCGCGAGGCCCAGCGCGCGCATCGCCACCACCTCGCTCTTGGAGGCCACGGCCATGAAGGTGAACAGCGCCCCGATCAGCACCGCGAACGGAACCACGTCGACCATGATCACCGGCAGGCGCAGCAGGGCGTAGCGGCCGAGCCCCGCAATCCCCTCCCCGCGCTCCAGGATCGTCCCGGCCATGTCGAACAGGTCCAGGATCTCCACCAGCGCCGCGAAGCCGAACAGCGCGCCCAGAACGCGCACGACGAACAGCCGCGTGAGATACGTCGCCAGGATCATGCTTCGGCCGACCGGCGCAGCAGGCGCGAACGGGTCCGCAGGAATGCGCGGTTGATCAGGCGGATCAGCGCCTCCAGCGTATGGAACATGCCGGTGAAGGCGTTCCGGCCCGGCCGCGCGCTGCTATAGGTGAAGGCCCAGATACAGAAGCCGGCGAACACCGCGAACGGCGTCCACACCGCGATCACCGGCGGCACCAGCCCCAGATCGCCCAGGCTCTCGCCCAGCTGGAACAGGTTCTGGAAGATCACCAGGATCGCCGCGCCGACCGCGATGCCCAGCGCCCGTTTCCGGCGCTTGGCCGCCACCCCCATCGGCATCGCCAGCAGCGGCAGGAACGGCACGGCCAGCGCCCGCGCCATGCGGCTGTGCATCTCCGACTCCAGCCGGTCGTGCGGAACGTCGGTGGTCAGCCGCCCTGCCAGCGCGTCCGCCAGCTCGGTCTGGGTCAGCTCCCGCTCGTCGCCGCCGCGCCGCCGGAACGGCGGGATGGTGGCGGAGAATCCCCGGTCGACGGTCAGCTGGTTGAACTGGCCGATCTGGCTCGCGCCCGAATCGGCGAAGCGGTGCAGCTCCCCGTTCCACACGGTCAGGATCAGCCGCCGCCCGTCCGCCGACAGGCGCAGCGTGCCGCGCTCGGCGTCGATCACCTGCTCCCCGCCGTCGCGCGGCCGGCGCAGCAGCACGCCGGTCAGGTTGCGGCCCGTCGCGTCCACCGCGTCGGCGGTGATGACCACGCCGTCGCCCGCGTCCACCACCACGCCCGCCTCCACCCGCGCGTCCCACGGACCATTGCGCACCATGTGCGCCACCTCCCGGTAGGCGTAGCGGCTATAGGGCTGCAGATAGCCGAACAGCGCCATGCTCAGCACCGCGAAGACGCATCCCATGGCGACGAAGGGCCGGACCAGGCGCCAGTGCGAAAAGCCTGCCGCGTACAGGGCGTCCAGCTCCTCGCCGTCGTCCATGGACGCGATGACGATGAACAGCGCGATGAAGAAGGCCGCCGGCAGGGCCATGCCCAGATAGTGCGGCACCAGATTGACCGCCATCTGCGCCACCGCGTCGAACGAACCGCCGCCGCGGGCGATCATGTCGAACAGGCGCAGCACCCGCTCCAGCACCAGCGCGGTCAGCGTGACCAGCAGCGCCAGACTCATCGGTTTGATCGTTTCGCGCAGGAGGTAGCGCTCGACGGCGCCGCCCGCGCCCGCGATCCAGCGGCGGCGCGTCTCACGCTCCTTACCAGCGCGCGGAAAGCGCCAGGTCCGTCCGGCGGTCGGGCTGTCCATGTTTCCTCCGCGCCCAGCTTAACATGGCGCAAGCATTCCCGCTCAAGCAGACGGCGCCAGATCCGTGCAGCGCAGCTCTGCGAATTCGCCGTCCCCGGTCAGGCGCCGCGTCTCGGCCGAAATGCGCCAGGCGCCAGGCCCGCCCGCGACCCGCACCAGATTCCAGTTCGCCGGCTCCGCGCCGCGCACGTCGGCGGCGGACGCCGAGGCGGCGGACAGCACCGGAACCGGCCCGCCCGGCCCCGCCAGCCAGCTCAGCACCCAGTGATGGATATGGCCGTGCAGCACCAGCTCGGCGCCCCGTTCGGCGATCACGCGCGCGAAGGCGTCCCGGTCCTTCAGCCCCTTGCGCCAGTCCGCCGCGCCCTTCCCCGCCGGCGGATGGTGCAGCATCACGACCCGGCACAGCCCCTCTTCCGCAGTCTCCGCCAGCAGGCGGTCCAGCGCCGCGATCTGATCCTCGCCCAGCGTGCCGTGCGCCATCAGCGGCGCGGTCGGCTGCGCCGTGGACAGGCCGATAAAGGCCACCGGCCCGCGCCGGCGCAGGAACGGAAAGCGCACGGCGGCGTCCGGCGCGCCGTCGCCGCGCATATTGGCGGCCCAGCGGTCCAGTCCTTTTTCCCCCGCGATGCGGGCATAGGCGTCGTGATTGCCCGGCACGGCGGTGACCTCCGCCGCCGGCCCCAGCGCCGACAGCCAGTCCCCGGCGCGCGCGAATTCCCCCGCGACCGAGATATTGGCGAGGTCGCCCGTCACCGCGACATGGTCCGGCGCCTGCGCGCGAATGTCTTCGATCAGCGCGTCCAGAACCTCAGGCCGGTGGATATGGCGGCGGTTGCCGGTCCAGGACAGGTATCCGGTGATCCGCTTGCCCAGCAGCATCCAGGGCGGCGCGTCGCCAGGGCGCAGCGGCAGATGCGGGTCGGTGAGGTGCGCAAACGCGTATGCCTGCGGGTTCACGTCGCCATCCGCCATGATACCCTGACCTTTGCCTGCCCACGCGCGGGCCATTGCGTAGGCTGCGCGTTTTGACCCACAGCACAGAACTTGTCCAACCGTCCGGCGCCGCGAGCGCAGCGCCGCGAATCCGCCTTGTCGGAACCGAAGAGAACCCCGTCTGGGGCCTGTCGGGCGGGGAGCGCCTGCGCCGCATGGCCCGGCAGCTGGGCGCGACCATCGTCGACGAGGCGCAGGACGACGAGGCCGTGCTGCTGGTCCGCTGCGACGCGGTGATCGGCGCCCGCATGTTCGCCGCGATGCTGCGGCTGGAGTCGGTCGTGGTGCTGGACGAGGACGGCGCGGCCGCCGTGGCCGCCGCCGCCCCGCCCGGCCGCGCGGCGGAGCTGGAAGCCTTCCTGCGGGGCGGACGCTGGATCGGCGACGAACAATCCCTGCCTCTGCCCGTCCTGCGCCCGACCGATCTGGACCGCGCCTTCGACGAATCGCTGCGCCGCCGTCCGGGCCGCCCGATCGCGCGTCTGGTCGATGCGGAGAACACGCCCCGGGCGGAATGGTCGCTCTACAACGCCGCCAATCTCGGCGTGACCGACATCGTCGCCAAATATCTCTGGCTCTACCCCGCCTTCCATCTGGCCCGCACGGCCCAGCGCGCGGGCGTGCCCGCAATGGCGGTGACCGCTGGCGTGCTGCTGCTGTCGCTGCTGGCCGCGCTGCTGTTCCTGAACGGCGGGTTCGCCGCCGGTCTGGTCGTGGCCTGGGCCGCGTCCCTGGCCGACGCGGCGGACGGCAAGCTCGCCCGCGTCACCGTGGCCACCAGTCCGCTCGGCGACGCGCTGGACCGGGGGACGGACATTCTGGCCCCGCCGATCTGGTACGCCGCCTGGCTGGCCGGGCTCGCCGCGACGGGGCAGATGGCGGGCCCCTGGGTCTGGATCGCCGTGATGTCCGTCGGGCTCTATTTCGGGTGCAAGCTTCAGGAGTTGTGGTTCTACCGCCGACACAATCTGGGCCTGTATGCGTGGCGGGCCTTCGATTCCTGGTTCCGGCTGATCGCCGCGGGCCGCAATACGAATCTGGTCATTCTGACATTGTTCGCACTTGCAAAATCACCCTATCTTGCGATTGCGGGCGTGGCGGTGTGGACCGGATTCGCGTTCGCCGTGCAATTGGTGCGGATCGTGCAGGCCGAGGGGGCCGGGACGATCCGCTCCTGGATGGAACCCTAAGGACACGCTGGACGCTTTCCGACAGCAACCGCCCTTGGTTTTCAGTGACGTGGCTTGACGTTTCGACTAAAAGGCCGCCTTCGAGGGTGGGGGAAACGCCCGCGGGCGCGACACAGGGAGACAGGCTGGTGAGAGCCGGCGCTTGGAACACCGAATCGAATCGTCTGGACCGGATGAGCTTTGGCGACCTGATCCGCGCCTTCCTCGTCCATCCCAGCGTCCTCGCCTATGCGGCGGTCGCGGCGGTGACCGGCGTGATCGCGGCGATGACCATCGACCAGCCGCTGCGCGCCGGCGTGGCGATCCTGCTGGCCGCGCTGATCTATCCGTTCGCCTGGTACGTCCTGCACCGCTTCGTGCTGCACGGCACGCTGCTCTACAAGCACCCGGCCACCGCGCGCCTGTGGAAGCGCATTCACTACGATCACCACCAGGACCCGCGCGACCTGCGCGTCCTGTTCGGCGCGCTGTACACCACGCTGCCGACGATCGGGATCATCGTCCTGCCCGTCGGCTATCTGCTGGCCGGGGTCGGCGGCGCGGCCGGGGCGTTCACCTCCGGCGTCGTGATGACCATCGTGTATGAGTTCTTCCACTGCGTTCAGCACCTGAACACCGCGCCGCGCAGCAAATTCCTCACCCGCATCAAGCGGCTTCATCTGGCCCACCACTATCACGACGAAAACGCCAATTTCGGCATTATCGATTTCGGCTGGGACCGCGTGTTCGGCACCTATCGCGACTCCATGCGCGGCCGTCCGCGCAGCGCCACGGTGTTCAATCTCGGCTATGACGAGACCATGGCGGCGCGCTACCCCTGGGTCGCACGCCTGACGCCGCAACCCGCCGCGGCGGAGCGCCCCGCGAAGACCTCTTAAGGCGCGCAGGGCAACCGTGGAGGGCGGTCCCGAAATTCGCGCGGTCCGCTCCAGGGCCGATCTGGAAGCCTTCCTCCGCGTCCCCTACCGCATCTACCGCGACGATCCGAACTGGATCGCCCCCCTGCTGATCGAGCGGCGGGAGCATTTCTCCCCCAAGAACCCGTTCCACGCCCACGCCGATGTCCAGCTCTGGACCGCCTGGCGGGACGGCGAGGCCGTCGGGCGGATCAGCGCCCAGATCGACCGCATGCATGTGGAGCGGTACGGGCCGCAGGGCCATTTCGGCTTTATCGAGGGCGCCGACGATCCGCAGGTCTTCGCCGCGCTGCTGGCCACGGCGGAGGCCTGGCTGCGCGAGCGCGGAATGAGCGAGGCGATCGGCCCGGCCAGCTTCTCCGCCAACGACGAATACGGGCTTCTGGTGGACGGCTTCGACGGCCCCGCCATGATGCTGATGAATTACGCCAAACCCTGGTACGGCGCGCATATCGAGGCCGCCGGCTACGCCAAGGCGAAGGACCTCCTGGCCTATCTCTACGAACTGGACGACCCGATGCCGCCGCTGGCGGCGCGCCTGGCGGTCAAGGCCGCCGCCAATCCGCGCGTCCGTCTGCGCCCGTTCGACATGAAGCGGATGCGGGAGGAGATCGGCGTCGTCGTCGACATCTTCAACGACGCCTGGTCGGAAAACTGGGGCTTCGTCCCGATGACCGAGGCGGAGGTCGACCACATGGCCGCCCAGATGAAGCCCCTGCTGCGGCCCGAGCTCGCCTGGATCGCGGAGATGGACGGCCGCCCCATGGCGATGATCGTCGCTTTGCCCGATCTGCATGAGGCGCTGGACGGGCTGAACGGCAGGCTGCTGCCCTTCGGCGCGATGCGCCTGCTGTGGCGGCTGAAGGTCGCCGGCCTGAAATCCTGCCGCGTCCTGATGATGGGCGTGCGCAAGGAGCTGCAGGACAGTTTCCTCGCCGGCGCCCTCGCCTATGCGCTGATCGAGCGTCTGGCGCAGGAGGGCGAAAAGATGGGCATGCAGAAGGCCGAACTGTCCTGGATCCTTGAAGATAATCTCCGGATGCTGCGCATTGCCGAAACCGGCGTGGGCGAGCCCTATCGCCGCTACCGCCTGTACCGGAAGGCCCTGGCCTGACCTGCGCCGCCGCAGGCCCGCGCGCGATAGACGGCGCCGCCGGCGCCGGCCTTAACTTTCGCTTTCAGAGAATCGCTTAGCGCACCCCCATGAAGATCGGCCTGATCAACAACCCGCTCAGCCGCAGCAACCGCACGCGCGGCCTGCAGCGCATTGCGGAGATCGCCGACCGCAACGGCGTGCTGCGGGTGATGGAGACCGACATGAGCGGTCTGGACGAGACGCTGGCCCGCTTCGCGCGCGAGGGGGTGGAGCTGATCGCCGTCAATGGCGGCGACGGCACGGTGCGCAACGTCCTGACCCGCCTCTGGCGCGACCAGCCGTTCGCGACGCCGCCGCCGCTGGCGGTGCTGCGCGGCGGCCGTTCCAACACGATCGCCGCCGATTGCGGCCTCAGCGGCCCGCCCGAGCGGGCCTTCCAGCGCCTGCTGGACACCGCCAAGGCCGGCCGCATCGCCGACCATGTCGTGGAGCGCCGCCTGATCCGCGTGGAAGGCTCCAGCGACGGCAAGACGCGCTATGGCATGGTGCTGGTCGCCGCCGGCGCGGTGCCGATCATCGAGGTCTCGCGCAGCCAGATCGACCCGCTCGGCCTGCCGGTCTGGGCCAGCGACCTGATCTCGCTCGGCAATATCATCTCCTGGACGGTGCGCCGCCCGCGCGAGGCCTTCCCGCCGGAAGGCTACGCGGTGGAGGCGACGGTGGACGGGCAGGCCGTGCCGTTCACGCGCAGCGCCTTCGTGCTCGCCTCCACCCTGCACACCCATATCCTGAACGCCCTGCCGTTCTGGAACACCAGTTCCGGTCCGGTGATGATCACCATGGTGCGCCATCCGCCGCGCGGCATGTTCTGGCGCCTGCCGCGCCTGCTCTATGGCGGGGAGGTGCGCGACCTGCCCGCCGACCGCTTCTACAGCCGCGGCGCGCACGAGACCCAGCTGGCGTTCGACGGCCGCTTCGCGATGGACGGCGAGTTCTTCGAGGCCGCCAGCCACACGCCGCTTTGCCTGACCGCGCAGGACGGCGCCCGGTTCGTCGCGCTTTGACGGCCGCGGCCGATCCGGTCGAGGCCATCGTGTGCCGCCGCGCCCGCACGCCCCCGCCCGGCCCCGCCGCGGCGGAGGCGCAGGCCCACGCGAACGCCTTGCGCGGCCGTCACGGGCCGGGCGTCGCCGCCATCCTGATGTACGGCTCCACCCTGCGCGACGGCCAGGTCGATGGGCGCATCCTGGATTTCTATGTGCTGGTGGACCGGATCGGCCCGGCCTACGCCAAGGCCCTGCCCCGCGCCCTCGGCGCGCTGGACCAGCCGAACGTGCATTTCCTGCCCGCCGGCGAGGGGCGCGCCGCCGCCGCCAAATACGCGCTGATGACCCTGCCGCAATTCGTGCGCCGCTGCGGGCCGGAGGGATTCTCCTCCTATATCTGGGGCCGCTTCGCCCAGCCGAACGCGCTGGTCTGGGCGCGCGATGAAGACGCCGAAGCCCAGGTCATCGCCGCGCTGGCGCGCGCCGCGCGCACCATGCTGGGCTCGGCCGCGCCCCTGCTGCCGGCCGGCGCGGCGCCCGAAGACATCTGGACCCGCGCCTTCTCCGAATCCTATCGCGCCGAGCCGCGCTCGGAGCCGCCGGGCCAGGCCGCCGCCCTGTATCGCGCCAACGCCGATTATTACGACGCCATCGCGAACGCCGTGGGCGAGACTCGCGGAACGGCGGAGGGCGCGCAGCGCGCCTGGGCGCGGCGGCGCGTGTTCGGCAAGGGGCTGGCCGTGGCGCGCATCGTCAAGTCCGCCCTCACCTTCGAGGGCGGCGTCGACTACGCGATCTGGAAGATCGGCCGGCACAGCGGCGCGCCGGTCAGCACCGAGGGCAAATCGCGCGCGCAGAAGCTCGCCATCCTGTGGCGGCTGGTCAGAACACGGGCGATCCGCTGAGGTTGGCCGCTGACGCGTCCGCCTATTCGGCGGCGGTCTGCAGGCTCAGTTCCTGCTTCAGCTCGGCGAAGGCGTCCATCGCCTTGGCGATCTGCTCGTCGGTGTGCGCGGCGCAGACCGAGCAACGCAGCAGATAGGTGTTCGCCGGCGTCGCCGGGGGCAGCGCCACGTTCACATAGACGCCCCGGTCCAGCAGGCCGCGCCACGCGCCCATCAGCGCCTCCAGCCCCGGCAGCTTCACCGCCACCACGGGGTTCGGCTCCGGGCCCAGAGAGAAGCCCATCTTGGCGAGCCCGCCATAGAAGGCCTCGGTGTTCTTGCGCAGGCGCTGGCGCAGCTCCGGCCGCTCTTCCATGATCTTCAGCGTCGCGATCGCGGTGGCGACCAGCGGCGGCGGCATGGAGGCGGTGAACAGATAGGACCGGCACGCCATGCGCAGCAGGTCCAGCTTCGGATGGTTCGACGCGCAGAAGCCGCCGATCGTCGCGACGGATTTGGAGAACGTGCCCAGCACGAAATCCACCTGGTCCTCGACCCCGACCTCTTCGGCCAGGCCGCGCCCGTTTTCGCCCAGCACGCCGAGCGAGTGCGCCTCGTCCACCGCCAGATAGGCGTTGTACTTGGTGCAGAGGTCGGCGATTTCCTTCAGCGGCGCGCGGTCGCCCAGCATCGAATAGATGCCCTCGACCACCACCATCTTGTTGCGGTCCTGATCTCCCAGCTTGCGCAGCACGCGCTCCAGGTCGCCGACATCGTTGTGGCGGAAGCGCAGCACCGTCGCGTCGGACATCTTGCATGCGTCATAGATCGAGGCGTGGCTGTCGCCGTCGATGATGATGTATTCGTCGCGCCCCACGAAGCCGGACAGGAAGCCCAGATTGGCCTGATAGCCGGTGGTGAAGACCATCGCCTTTTCGCGCTTCATAAAGGCGGCGACGGCGGCTTCCAGCTTCTTGTGCAGGCTGTAGGTGCCGTTGGCGACGCGCGAGCCCGTCGTGCCGACGCCGAATGTGCGCACCGCGTCGATGGCCGCTTCCTGCGCCGCATCGTCGAAGGTCAGGCCCAGATAATTATTGGTGCCGAACAGAACCGTCGGCTTGCCGTCGATCACCGCCTCGGTCGGGGACGACACCTCTTCCATGGTCACGGAGAACGGATCGCCGCCGAGCATTTTCAGCCCTTCGACCCCGGTGCCCAGCTGGGCGAACTTGTCGAACAGGTCCTTGGTCATTGCCGCGCGGCCTCGTCTTCGACCCGCTTGGCGAGGTCTCCGATGGTGCGGACATTGGACAGCGTGTTCAGGGGAATCATGACGTCGAACTCTTCCTCCAGCGCGCAGACCATATCCATCACGGCGATGGAGTCGACGCTCAGGTCCTCCAGGATGTCAGTGGACTCCGTAAGCTCCACATTGCCCGGATTATGGGGCTCCAGCTCGCGCCGGATGGCCGCCAGGATCCGCTCGTGGCTGCCTCCGTTGGCTCCGCTCATCGTCCTTCTGTCCCCGCCGTCATAACCAGCCAGCCTTTCGATACCAATCCAGAGTTTCGCGCAAGCCGCTTTCCAGGTCACGCGCCGGACGCCAGCCGAACCGCTGTTCGAACGCACCCGGCGTGCAATGCCAGTCGGGCCAGCACAACTCCCGCAATTTGCCCGCCGTGACCATCGGGGTCCGCCCCGCGGCCCGGGCCAGCCCCTCATAAGCCGCCGCGCCCGCGATCAGAAGCGGCGCGGGCGCCGAGAACACGACCGGCCGCACGTTCATGTTCTTCGACGCGATGGCCAGCACCTCCGGCCATGTCCGCCCGCCCGGATGGCCGTCGTCGATCTCATAGACGGCCTGGGTGGTTTCGCCCTTGTCCGCCCAGGCCAGCACCGCGTCGGCCAGGTCCTCGACATGGATCATGGAGACCTTCGCCGCCCGCCCGGCCGGCACCGGGGCCAGGCCCCGCGCCACCCAGCGCACGATCTTCAGCGTCTCGGCGTCGCCCGGCCCATAGACCGCCGGCGGCCGGATGACGTCCCAGCCGGCGCCGCCGGCCTCCGCCACCTCGGCCTCCGCCGCCGCCTTGCTGCGTGCGTAATCGGACAGGTCCGGCTGGCGCGCCGTCAGGCTGGACACCAGCAGCAGCCGCGCCCCGGCGCCCGCCGCGGCCTCCGCCATGCGCCGCGCCCCCAGCCGGTTCACCCGGTCGAAATCCTCAGGCCGGCGCGCCTTGATCAGGGCCGCGCCATGGACCACGGCGTCCGCCCCCTCTGCGAGCGCCGCCAGCGCGCCCGCATCGTCCAGCGACCCGCGCACCGCCTCCACGCCCGCGTCGGTCAGGGCCTCGTCCAGCGGCCGGGAATGGACCAGCGCCCGCACCCGCCAGCCGGATTGCGCCAGACGGGCCGCCGCCGCCGCCCCGACAAAGCCGGAGGCGCCGGTGACCGCTACGGTTCGGGACATGATCTAGGCTGCGAGCCCGACAGAGGCGGCCGATTGCGCAACGACCCCGGCCGCCGCGGCCTCGCGCACGTCGGACGAGAATTTGCCCGACAGATAGAAATCCTTGGCCTTGGACCGGCTCAGCTTGCCGGACGACGTGTAGGGAAGGCTGCGCGGCGGCACCAGGACCACCCCGCAATCCACGCCGAGACGCTCCTGGATCGCCGCGTGCACGGCGCGCGCGCGCGCCTCGCGCTCGGCGGGATCGCTCAGGCCCGATTCGACCAGGATGATCGGCGCCTCCAGGCCGTCTTCCAGCGCGATGGAGAAGGCCGCCGTGGCGCGGTTGCGCACCTCGGCCATCTGCTCCACCGCCCATTCGATGTCTTCCGGCCAGATATTCCGGCCATTGACCAGGATCAGGTCCTTGCTGCGCCCGGTGATGACCAGCTCGCCCTCGACCATGTAGCCAAGGTCGCCGGTGTTCAGCCAGCGGCCGCTCAGCACCCGGGCGGTCGCTTCGGGCTGGTTGAAATACTCCGTCATGATCGACGGGCCGTGCACCCAGACCTGGCCCACGGCGCGGTCGCCCAGAACGGCGCCGTCGTCGCCGCGGATCTCGACCTCATGGCCCGGGATCGGCCGGCCGCAGCGCACGAAATTGCGCTGGCGCACCGGATGGCCGTTGATCTTCGGCGTCCGCGCCACGCGCTCGGACTCCAGAATGTCGAGGTCCACCGGATCGACGCGGAAACCGCTGCCCGGCGGCGTGAAGCTGACGGTCAGCGACGCTTCGGCCAGGCCGTAGGACGGCCCGAACGCGTGCGCGTCGAAACCGTCGCGCGCGAATCGCTCGGCAAAGGCCTCCAGAACGTCCTCGCGGATCATTTCTCCGCCCAGGCCCGCGACGCGCCAGGACGACAGGTCGAAATTCGTCTCGCCCTGCCGCTCGGCCCGGCGGGTGCACAGCGCATAGCCAAAGGTCGGGCTGGTCGCGATCGTGCCGCGATTGCGGCTGATCAGCTCCAGCCACAGCAGCGGCCGGCGGGCGAAGGAATCGGGCGACAGGAAGTCGACGGAAAGCTGCGCCGCCATCGGCGACAGCAGACAGCCGACCAGGCCCATGTCGTGATACAGCGGCAGCCAGGAGACCACCCGGTCGCCCTCGCGCGCCCCGGCGCCGTCGCGCGCCAGCCCCGTGCAATTGGCGCCCAGCGCCAGCTGCGTCGCCGCCACGCCCATCGGCGTGCGCGTGGAGCCGGAGGAGAACTGCAGATAGCCGTAATCGGTCTCGGTCAGCGGGTTCAGCGCGCCCTCGGCGCCCTGCCCGTCCAGCCATTCCGGCGTCCCGGCGAAGCGCACGTTCGCAGCCTTTGCCGCCTGTTCGATGACGCTGAAATTGGCGGCCGAGGAGAACGCGGCCGAGGCGCCGCAGCCGGCCAGCAGGCGCGCCAGCTGCTGTTCCCAGGCGCTCTCGCCGCCAAGGCGAATCGCGCTCGGCAGCGGCACGGGCAGCAGCCCGGCGTAATGGCAGCCGAAAAACAGCGTGACGAAATCGAAATTGGCCTCGGCCAGCAGGCCGATTCGCGCATTCCGCTCCAGCCCCAGCCCGGCCAGTTTCCGGCCGCGCGCCACCGCCGCGGCGGCGATGTCCGAATACGTCGCGGCCCGCTCCAGGCGGCCCCGCGCATCGTGGAAATTGAACCCGGTCGGCCCTTCGGCCGCAAACTCCAGCGCGCTCACCAGCGTGGTAAAACCGCCCACGCGTCTGGCGCCGCCTGCCGTTGGGGTCGGCGCAATGTCCGCCGGCTTGTCGGAAGTCGTCGTTACCATATGCCCCGATTCCAGGAACGGTCCCCCGGTTTTACCGGCCCCCTCGCGGCTGCGCACCCCAATGCTGCGCTGCGTCACCGCTCTGATGACCTAGTTGTTATAATAGAGGGAAATTCCGATCAATGCGCCGTGAACAGGCCCGGCGAACCAATCTCGACGGCGTGTCGGCAGGGTTACGCCGCCATCTGCATCACGGTCTTGCCAAAATCTTCCGCTACGGCGAGCACTGCGCCATATTTATCGAGCCCCGGGTCATGGTCCTCTCTCCGTTCCGCTTCCTCTTCGCGGCCGCAGCATTGCTGGCCGCAGCGCCCGCCGCCGCCGCGCCCATCGGCGCCCCTGCGGGCCCGCCTGTGGACGCCCTGCCCGGCACGCTGTGGCAGACAGAGGACGGCAAGTTCGTGATCCAGCTCACCGCCTGCGGCGCGGAGGATATGTGCGGCGATCTGGTCTGGCTGCTGCGCCCGCTCGACAAGGAGACGGGCGAGATGAAGCTGGACAAGCGCAATCCGGACCCGGCTTTGCGCGACCGCCCGGTCTGCGGCGTGCGTCTGGTCGACGGGCTGGAGCCCGACGGCGAATCCGGGCGCTGGGAAAGCGGCCGCTTCTACAATCCCGACGACGGCAATTTCTATGGCGCGACCCTGCGCTACGACCCCCAGACCGACCGGATGATCCTGCGCGGCTATCTGGGGATCGAGATGCTGGGCAAGAACCTGCATCTGTTCCGGGTCGAGGGGCCGCTGCCGGGCTGTGAGGCGCGCGTCGCGGCGGCCAAGGCCGATCCGGACTATTTCGACGACTAGGCGGCGCGGCCCCGGCCTGAACTGCCTAGTTCCGGCCCAGCCCCTGCCAGCGGCGGACCAGCGCGTGATCCCGGATTCCGAACAGGTCCAGGATCCGCCCCGTCGTATGGTCCACCATCTCTTCGATGGAGGCCGGCTTGGCGTACAGCGCCGGCACCGGCGGATAGACGATGGCGCCCATCTGGGTCAGCGTCTCCATATTGCGGATATGGACCAGGTGCAGCGGCGTCTCCCGGAACATCAGGACCAGCCGCCGCCGCTCCTTCAGCATCACGTCCGCGGCCCGCGCCGCCAGCGTGTCGCACGTCCCGGCGGCCAGCGCCCCCATGGTGCGGGCGCTGCACGGCGCGATCACCATGCCGTCGGCGAGGAAGGAGCCGGAGGCGATCGCCGCCCCGATATCGGCATTGTCATAGGTGACGTCCGCCAGCGATTTCAGCGACTTCTGATCGAGTCCTAATTCGCTGTGCGCGGTCAGCGCCCCGGCCTTGGAGACCACCAGATGGGTCTCCGCCTCTTCAACCTCTTGCAGAGCTTGAAGAAGGCGCACGCCATAGGCCGCGCCGGAGGCGCCGGTGATCGCGATCACCAGCCGGAGCGTCATTCCAGCTCCAGCTTCTTTTTCAGGATCTCGTTCACCGCCTGCGGGTTGGCCTTGCCGCCCGTGGCCTTCATCACCTGGCCGACGAACCAGCCCAGCGCCTTCGGCTTGGCCTTCACCTGTTCGACCTGGTCGGGATTGGCGGCGATCAGGTCGTCCACGACCTTTTCCAGCTCCCCGGTGTCAGACATCTGGCGCAGGCCTTCGCGCTCCACGATGTCCGCGGGGGCCTCGCCGGTTTCGAACGATTTTTCAAAGACATCCTTGGCGATCTTGCCGCTGATCGTGCCGTCCTTGATCAGGCCGATCAGCTGGCCCAGATGCGCCGCCGTCACCTTCGATTCGGACAGGCCGATCCCGGCCTTGTTCAGCGCGCCGAACAGATCCTGCGTCACCCAGTTGGCGGCCAGCTTGGCGTCCCGGCCGCTGGCGACTTCCTCGTAATAGGCCGCCGTCTCCCGGTCGCCGGTCAGGACGCCCGCGTCATAGGCCGACAGGCCGTATTCGGCCTGGAAGCGCGCGCGCTTCTCCGACGGCAGCTCCGGCAGGGTCGCGGCGATCTCGTCCACCCAGGCCTGTTCGAACTGCAGGGGCAGCAGGTCCGGGTCCGGGAAATAGCGATAATCGTGCGCCTCTTCCTTGGAGCGCATGGACCGCGTCTCGCCCTTCACCGCGTCGAACAGGCGCGTCTCCTGATCGATGGTCCCGCCGCCCTCGATGATCTCGATCTGGCGGCGCGCCTCGTACTCCACCGCCTGGGCGATGAAGGTCATGGAATTGACGTTCTTGATCTCGCAGCGCGTGCCCAGTTCCCCGCCCGGCTTGCGGACAGAGACGTTCACGTCAGCGCGCATCTGGCCCTTTTCCATGTCGCCGCCGCACGTGCCCAGGCTGCGCAGAATCTCGCGCAGCGTGGACATGAAGGCCGCGGCCTCCTTGCTGGAGCGCATGTCCGGCCGGGACACGATCTCCATCAGCGCCACGCCCGCCCGGTTCAGGTCCACATAGGTCGCCGTCGGGTCCAGATCGTGGATCGACTTGCCGGCGTCCTGCTCCAGATGCAGGCGCTCGATGCCGACCTCGATGGTCGTCTCCTCGTCGAGGCGGACCTCGATTTTCCCTTCCCCGACAATGGGATGCTTGTACTGGCTGATCTGATACCCCAGCGGCAGGTCGGGATAGAAATAATTCTTCCGGTCGAAGCGCGACCATGTGTTGATCTTCGCCTTCAGGCCCAGCCCGGTGCGGATCGCCTGTTCGACGCATTTGCGGTTCGGCACGGGCAGCGTGCCGGGCAGGCCCGCGTCCAGCAGCGCCACATGCGTGTTCGGCGCGCCGCCGAAATCGGTGGAGGCGCCGGAGAACAGCTTGGACTCGCTCGCCACCTGGGCATGGACCTCCATGCCGATAATGACTTCCCAGCCGCCGGTCTCGCCGGGGATCAGTTCGCCGCGCTGTTCGGAATGGGTCGTGAACGCGTTCATGTCCGCTCGCCTAGCCTTGCCAACCTTCGCTGCGCCCCGCCGGACGCCGCCACGGAACCACGATCAGCGTGACGCCCAGAAAGGCGAACATCGCCGCACAGGCCAGCGCCCCGGCCACCGCCAGGGCGGAGGTCAGCTGGGCCCAGAAAATATACCAGACCAGAACGCCCGCGAACGCGATCACCGCCAGCCCGACCAGCGAGGTGATCGCCTTGCCCGCGATGGCGCCGATGCCGCCGGCCGTCACCACCAGCGCTCCGGCTTCGCGGTGAACCCGGCCGCCTCTTCCAGCGCCGCGCCCGCCGCGAACAGCGTCTGCTCGCCCAGCGGCGGCGCGATCAGCTGCAGCCCCAGCGGCAGGCCGTCGGCCGACAGGCCCGCGGGCACCGACATGGCCGGCACCCCGGCCAGGTTCGCCGTCACCGTGAAGATGTCGTTCAGATACATCGACACCGGATCGTCGGTCTTCTCGCCCAGCGCGAACGCGCCCGAGGGCGTCGCCGGGGTCAGCAGCACGTCGCACTGCTCGAACGCCTTGGCGAAATCGTCCGCGATCTTCCGGCGCACCTTCTGGGCGCGCAGATAATAGGCGTCGTAATAGCCGGCGCTCAGCACATAGGTGCCGATCATCACCCGGCGCTGGACCTCCGGCCCGAAACCGGCGGCCCGCGTCTCCTCATAGGTCGGGACCAGGCCCTCGCCGTCGACGCGCAGGCCGTACCGCATGCCGTCATAGCGCGCGAGGTTCGAGGACGCCTCCGCCGGGGCGATGATGTAATAGCAAGGCAGCGCGTATTTGGTGTGCGGCAGGGAGACCTCGACGATCTCCGCCCCCTGCCCCTTCAGCCAGTCGGCGCCCGTCTTCCACAAATCCGAAATCGCCTCCGGCATCCCGTCGGAGACATATTCCTTGGGCAGGCCGATCCTCAGCCCCTTCACGCCCTTGCCCATGGCGGCGGCGTAGTCCGGAATCTCCACGTCCAGCGAGGTCGCGTCGTTCGGGTCGTGCCCGGCCATCACGCCCAGCAGCAGCGCGGCGTCCTTCACCGTCTTGGCGATCGGCCCCGGATGGTCCAGCGAGCTGGCGAAGGCCACCACGCCGAACCGGCTGCACAGCCCATAAGTGCCCTTCACCCCCACCGTGCCGGTCAGGGCGGCGGGCTGGCGGATCGACCCGCCGGTGTCCGTCCCCGTGGCGCCCAGGCACAGATCGGCCGCGACCGCGGAGGCCGAGCCGCCGGACGACCCGCCCGGCGTCAGCGCGGCGTTGGAGCCGTTCGCGCGCCAGGGGTTCACGGTCTTCGAATAGGCGCAGGTCTCGGTGGAGCTGCCCATGGCGAACTCGTCCAGGCTGGTCTTGCCGACCATCGCCGCGCCGGCTCCGAACAGCCTGCGCGTCACCGTGGATTCATAGGGCGGCTTGAAGCCTTCCAGGATCTTGCTGGAGGCGGTGGTCTCCACCCCTTCGGTGCAGAACAGGTCCTTGATGGCCAGCGGCGCGCCTTCCAGCGGCCGCGCCTCCCCCTTCGCCAGACGCGCGTCGCTCTCGGCGGCCGCCTTCAAAGCGTGGTCGGGGGTCAGTTTCAGGAAACAGCCCAGGGAGGCGTTCGCGGACTCGGCGGTCGCGATATGCGACTCGGCCAGTTCCTTGGCCGAAAAGTCCTTGTTGCGCAGGCCCGTCAGGGCGGCGTCCAGCGTCAGGGCGGAAAGATCGGCCATTATTCGACCACCTTCGGCACCACGAAGAAGCCTTCCTCGGATTTCGGCGCGTTCGCCAGCACCCCGTCCCGGTCGTCCCCGGCGGTCACCGCGTCCTCGCGCAGCTCCAGTCTGGCGTCGACGGCCGAGGTCATCGGCTCCACGCCCTCCACGTCCACCTCGCCCAGCTGCTCCACCCAGTGAAGGATGGAGTTCAGTTCCCCGGCCAGCCCCTCCAGACGCGAGTCGTCGACCGCGATCCGGGCCAGCCGCGCGATGCGGCGCACATCTTCCTTGCTGACGGACATGAAAAGCCTTCTAGCACGCGAAACAGCGGGCGGAGGTAACAAGGCGCACGCCCAGCTTCAAGATACATGCGCCGTGCTATCGTGCCGCGAGTCTTTGGGAGGAACCGGCAATGGCGACAGAACTCTGGATCCTGCTCTGGGCGGCGGCTCTGGGCCTTGTCCATATCCTGCTGGCGGCGTTCGTCTGGACCGGCGAGGTCGGGCTCGAATACAACGCCGGCCCGCGCGACCGGGAAAAGCCCGTCAGCGGCAAGCTGACCGGGCGGCTGAAACGCGCCCAGGCCAATTTTTTCGAGACCTTTCCGCTGTTCGCCGCGGCCATCCTCGTCGCCGTCGTCGCGGGCCGGACCGGCGGCCACGCCGCGCTCGGCGGCTGGATCTATCTGGCCGGCCGAGTCGTCTATATCCCGCTCTATGCGGTCGGCGTGCCCTATCTGCGCTCCATCGCCTGGGCGGTGTCCCTGATCGGCCTGGTCATGGTCTGGCTGGCCGCCGCCGGAATTCTCGCCTGACCGGATTTCGCCCGGAATTTCGGTTTGACGCGATAAAATTCATGTCTTAGTTGAATTTTCCTGCGGGGACGTTGGGAAATTCTGTCATGCAAGATCGTGAAGGCGTAAAGCGGCTGTGCCGCGTTCTGGCCATGCTGGCGCTGGCGGGGATGGCCGCGGTGCCGCTGGTGACCCTGACCGTCTGGTGGTTTCCCCAGCTTCTGAGCGACGAGGTCTACGCCACGCTCGGCGGCAGCAATGTCGACCCCGCCGCGCTTCTGGCGCTCGGCCCGCTGCAGCGGATCACGGGCATGCTGGTGCTTCTGACCGGCAGCGGACTGCAGATGGCCGCCCTCTGGTTCCTGCGCCGGACGTTTCTGGAGGGCGCGGAGGGGCGCTGGTTCTCCCTCGCCGCGGTGCGCAATTTCCGCCGCTTCGCCTGGCTCAGCCTGGTCATCGTGGCGGTCTCCGTGGTGCAGGACAGCGCGCTCAGCGTCATCACCACGATCCACCTGCCCCCGGGCCAGCAGATGCTGGTGCTCAGCTTCGGCAGCAACGACTTCCAGCGCCTGTTCACCGGGCTGGTCATGCTTTTCGTCGCCCATATCTTCGCCGCCGGGCGGGAAGTGGACGAAGAAAACGCGTCCTTCATCTAGGGCGGGCGCGGGCCGTGAAGATCGTCGTCAATCTGGACGTGATGCTGGCGCGGCGGAAAATGCGTCTGAAGGAGCTCGCCGCGGCCATCGGCGTGTCCGAACAGAACCTCTCCATGATCAAGACCGGCAAGATCAAGGGCGTCCGGTTCGAGACGCTGATGAAGATTTGCGACGTCCTGGACTGCCAGCCCGGCGACCTTCTGGAGTTCAGCCGCGAAGATTAAGTCCCCGCCCGACTCGCCATTTACAAACCGCGCGGGCCGCGCCTAACATCCGCGTCATAAAAATTGAGCCGCGTCAGACGGCCAATAAAACATAGTCGGCGGGGAGGACTTCGATGAAGTACGCCGTTTGGTTTCTGCGATTTCTGTTCGCAGCCTGGATGATTCCAGCCGGGCTCATGCACTTCTTCGGCATCTTTCAGCAGCCGATGGGCAGCCAGCCGCTCAGCCAGGCGCTGATCATCGCCCTGCTGGACAGCCATCTGTTCGACCTCGTGAAAGCGGTCGAACTGGTGGCCGGGGTCTGCGTGCTGCTGGGCTTCTATACGCCGCTGGCGCTGCTGGTCTGCATGCCGGTCTCGTTCTGCGTGTTCTACTGGGACACGCCGCTGGAGGGCTGGGGTTCGCGCGCCTCGATCTTCGGCATGGCCGTGCTGCTCACCAATTCGCTGCTGTGCCTCGCCTATATCAAATACTATCTGCCGATGTTCGCTCTGCGCGCCAAACCGCGCACGCTGGGCGGCGGCGCGGCGGCGCCGGTGGGCGCCACGGCGGGGGCCCGGCCATGAAACATCTGGTTCTGGCGATCCGACTGATCTTCGGCGCCTGGATGGTGCTGAACGGTCTCAACCATTTCGTGCTCGGCCTCTATCCCGAGCCCACGGGCGCCACGCCGCTGGCGGCCCAGCTGATGGACGCGCTGGTCAACAGCCGGCTCTACGACGTCGCCATGGTGTTCCAGCTGGTCACCGGGGCGCTGATCCTCACCGGCTTCCTCGTGCCCATCGCGCTGGCGGTGCTCATGCCGATCTCCACCTGCGCGCTGTACTGGGCGGTGATCCTGGACCATCAGCCGGTGAACATGCTGCTGGCGCTGATCGCCTTCGCGCTGAACGGCCTGCTGATGCTGGCCTATATCGACTACTACCGGGGCGTGCTGCAGCGGCGCACGCTCAGCCTCGGCGAAGCGTGAGGGAGACGCGCTGTGAATAATTTCGACACGCTCTACGTTGATCCGCGCGGCCGCACCGCCCGCAACGCCTTTATCGGCGCCCTGATCGTGCTGATCGCCATCGCGGCCTTCTATTACCGCATGGTGCCGGGCCGCAGCGGCCAGTGGTCGCTGGTCACGCTGATCTTTCCCTACGCGATCCTGCACGCCCGCCGCCTGCACGATATGGGGCAGACCGCCTGGCTGGTCCTTGCGCCCGTCCTGCTGCTGATCGCAGCGGCCTGGTTCCGCCTCTACAACGCCGAGTCCGGCCTGACCCAGCCTGCGCTCTATCTGGCGCTGGCCGTCGCGGCGGGCTTCAGCATCTGGGGCCTCGCCGGAAAGGGCCAGGACGGCGCCAACCGCTACGGGGCGCCCGCCCCGGCCTGAACCGGCGCTGGCTGAACCGGCCCCTCGCCCGCGCGCGCCGATCGCCTATAAGCGGACCGTCACGGACAGGCGGAGCGGCATCGGCATGGCGAAAACGGACAGCGGCGAAGACGACCCGTCGGCCCTGATCGACGCAAAGATCGCGTCGCTCGGCGGCTGGCGCGGCGAGACGCTGGCCCGGCTGCGCGCGCTGATCCGCCAGGCCGACCCGGACATCGTCGAGGCGGTGAAGTGGCGCAAGCCGGCCAACCCCGCCGGCGTGCCGGTGTGGGAGCATGCCGGCATCGTCTGCACGGGCGAGACCTATAAGGACAAGGTGAAGCTGACCTTCGCCAAGGGCGCCGCGCTCGCCGACCCCTCCGGCCTGTTCAACGCCAGCCTGGACGGCAACGCCCGCCGCGCCATCGACCTGTTCGAGGGCGACGCGGTGAACGCCGCCGCGTTCAAGACACTGATCCGCGCCGCCGCGGACCTCAATCTGTCGAAGGCGAAATGACGGCCAGGCGCGGCAAGGCCCCGGCGCTGCCCTAGCCGCCCTGCGCCAGCACCGCGATCTCCCGGTAATTGCCCTGCATCTCCCACGTCCCTTCATAGCCGGCCGGCAGGACCAGCGAGTCGCCCGGCAGGAATTCCTGCGGTTCTCCGCCCGGCGGGGTCAGGATCAGCTTGCCGCTCAGCACATAGACGAACTCGTCGCCCTCGGTCGGCCGCGTGCGGTGGTCGGTCGTCGCCGGCGTCGACTCGAAGATCGTGACGCGCAAATCCCGGCCCTGGAACAGGCTGGCGACGCGCATGTTCAGCTCGCCTGCCACCAGGATGTCGGAATAGGCGTCCGGCGGCACGGCGGTCAGGCCGACGCCCGCCATCTTGTCCCGGTCCAGCTGCGTCGGGCCGACTGTGTCGTCAGCCATGGCCGGTCCGGCCATGCAGATCGCCGCGGCCGCGGCGGGCGCGCAGATCGCGCGGACAGTCGTGATGATCATGGCGATGCACGGTTCCTCCCCTTGTGTTTGGGGGGACCATAACCGTCAGCCGCGCATGCGCGCCAGCCGCCAGGTCGCCTCGCCACATTCTGGATCCGCCTCCACCAGCGCGACGGTCTCGAACCCGGCCGCGGCCAGCAATTCGTCGTATTCCGCCCGCTCCAGGCTGGCGTGATACAGGGCCTCGCCGTTGAACGTCCCGATGGCCTCGCCCAGCCCGTGGCCGCAGGTGAACAGCAGCATCGCGCCCGGCGCGGCGTGCGCGCCAAAGCGTCCGATCATATCCCGCTGCGCGTCCTGCGACAGGTGGAAGAAGCTGTTCCAGGCGATCAGCCCGTCGAACCGCCGCCCCAGATCCAGCGTGCGCATGTCCGCCGCGATCCATTCGCCCGCCGGATAGCGCTGCGCGCACAGCGCTGCCAGCGCCGGCGCCGCGTCCACGCCGGTCACCGCAAAGCCCCGCTCGATCAGATAGGCGGCCACCGGCGCGCCCGAACCGCAGCCGATGTCCAGCACCGATCCGCCGGGCGGCAGGCCCGCTGCGAAACGGTCGATAACGGGGCGTTCGAAGAAATCGCCGCCGGCGCGCGCGGCGTCCCATGCGGCGGCGTTGCGCTGATAAAGATCGGGGACGTCCGCGGCGGACGGGCGCCCACCCTTCCCCATCGTCAGTTCCGCACCGCCTCGGTCAGCGTCACGCTCTCGCCGCAGCCGCAGGCGTCGGTCTGGTTCGGATTGTTGAAGACGAATTTGGAGTGCAGCTGGGTCGTCTCCCAGTCGATCTCCGCGCCCAGCAGGAACAGCACCGCCTTGGCGTCGATCACGATCTCCACGCCCTTGTCCGCGACGCGCTCGTCGGCCGGGGCCGGCTCGTCCACGAACTCCATCAGATATTCCATGCCGGCGCAGCCGCCATTCTTCACGCCGACGCGCAGAAAGCCCGCGCCCTTGCGCGCCATGATGGATTTCACCTGATCGGCGGCCCGATCGGTCAGCGTGACGACTTGGCCCGCTCCCAGCATCACAGCATCCCCAGTTCGAGGCGCGCCTCGTCGGACATCTTCTCCGGCGTCCAGGGCGGGTCGAACACCATGTTCACCTCGGCGCTGCGCACGCCCTGCACCGCTTCCACCGCGCTCTCGACCCAGCCCGGCATCTCGCCCGCCACCGGGCACGCCGGGGCGGTCAGCGTCATCTGCACCGACACGTCGTAATCGTCCGACACGTCGACGCCGTAGATCAGGCCCAGCTCATAGATATCGACCGGGATTTCCGGGTCGTAGACCGATTTCAGCGCCGCGATGATATCGGCGGTCAGGCGCTCCAGCTCCGCCGGCGGAATCGTGGAGTCCTTCGCATCGGACGCTTCGGCGGGCGCCGAGGCGGCCTCCGTCTCCGGCGCCTTGGCCGGCGCGCCCAGATCGATCACGTCGCGGGCTTCAGGTGTGCGGGCGGTTTCGTCCATCGTGCTCTCTAGGTCAGCATTTCCCGGGCGCGTTTCAAGGCGTCCAGGAACATGTCGACTTCCTCTTCGGTATTGTACGCGGCGAAGCTGGCGCGCGCGGTCGAATGCACGCCCAGATGCTCCATCAGCGGCTCCGCGCAATGCTGTCCCGCGCGCACGGCCACGCCATATTTGTCCAGCAGCTGCGCCAGATCGTGCGGGTGCGCCTTCTCGAAAGAGAAGCTCAGAATGCCGCCCTTGTCCGGCGCGGTCCCGTGCACGCGCCCGCCCTGGGCCAGCACGCCCTCGGTCGCCTTTTCCAGCAGCGCCGCCTCGTGCGCGGCGATGGCCGGGCGGTCCTGCGCCATCAGCCAGCGCGCGGCCTCGCCAAAGCCGATGGCCTCCACGATGGCCGGCGTGCCCGCCTCGAACTTATGCGGCGGCGGGGCATAGCTGACGGCCTCGCGGCTGACGCTTTCGATCATCTCGCCCCCGCCCAGGAAGGGCGGCAGGCGGTCCAGCCAGTCCCCGGCGGCGTACAGCGCGCCCGCCCCGGTCGGCCCGTACAGCTTGTGGCCGGTCACGACATAGAAATCGGCGCCCAGCGCCATGACGTCCGGCGCGCCGTGCACCGCGGCCTGCGACCCGTCCAGCAGGACCGGCGCGCCGCGCGCATGCGCCATGCGCACGATCTCCGCCCCGTCGGTCCTGGTGCCCAGCACGTTGGACATATGGGTCAGGGCGACGATCTTCGTCCGGTCGCCGAGCGCGGACGCATAGGACTCCATGTCCAGCGACCCGTCCGGGTTCAGCTCCACCCATTTGATCACCGCGCCCTTGCGCTCGCGCAGCAAATGCCAGGGCACGATGTTGGAATGGTGCTCCATGATCGACAGGACGATCTCGTCGCCCTCGCCAATCGATTGGCCGAGCGAGCTGGCGACCAGATTGATCGCCTCGGTCGTGCCGCGCGTGAACACGATGCGCTCCGGCGCATCGGCGCCCAGCAGGCGCGCGACGTCCGCGCGCGCGGCCTCGAACGCCTGGGTGGATTCGTTGGCCAGCGTGTGCAGGCCGCGATGCACATTGGCGTAGGAATGCTCCATCGCGCCCACCATCGCGTCGATCACCGCGCGCGGTTTCTGGGCGCTAGCCGCGTTGTCCAGATAGACCAGCGGCTTGTCGTTGATCCGCCGCGACAGGATCGGGAACTGCGCGCGGATCGCCTGCGGGTCGAACGCCGCGACGGGCTGTTTCAGGGCGACCGTCATGCCGCCGCCTCCGGCCCGGTATCAGGATCGGCCAGCCAGCCGCGCGCGGCCTCCAGCATCTGCTCGCGCGCCGTGTCGTTCTGCACGTTGCCGAACGCCGCCGCCACGAACGCCTCGATCAGCAGCGCGCGCGCCGCCGCCTCCGGCAGGCCGCGGCTGCGCATATAGAACAGCGCGTCCTCGTCCAGCGCGCCGACCGTATTGCCGTGCGCGCACTGCACGTCGTCGGCATAGATCAGCAATTCCGGCTTGGCGTTCGCCTGCGCCCCGTCGTCCAGCAGGATCGCGTCATGGTGCATCCGCGCGTCCGTGCCCTGCGCCGCGCGCTGGACCAGATAGCGGCCCTGGAACACGCCGTTTCCGCGCTGGGCGACCACGCCCTTCACCGTCTGGCGCGTGGCGCAGTCCGGCTCGCAATGGCTCACCAGCGTCGTGATGTCCGCATGGCGCCGGCCGGTCAGAAGGTAAGCGCCGTCCATCTGCGCGTCGGAGTTTTCGCCGGCATGATCCAGATGCGTCTCCAGCCGCGCCAGCCGCGCGCCGAAGGCCAGCGTCGTCTGATTCAGCTTGGCCCCGGTGTTCAGCGTGACATTGGCCGTGACCACCGCCACGCCCTCGCCGCCGTCCTCCTGCCGCACGATGCGCTGCAGGGTCGCGCCCTCGCCCAGATGGTATCGGATGGCGAGGTTCAGGAACGCCCCGTCCTCGACGCGGTAGGTCTCCTGAACCATCGCCGTCGCGCCGGGCGCGATCTCGACATCCACGACGCGGTGATGCGCGGCGCCCTCCGGCACGTTCACTTCGATCCAGACCGGCTCCGCATCGCCGTCCAGGCGATAGACGTCCGCCGCGCCCGCCATGCTGGCGGCCAGCGCCGGCATCGGCAGCGCCGGCGCACCCTCCAGCAGCACCCGGTCCGACGGCGCCGGCGAAAAGCCGATCGCGTTCAGCGACAGCGGCGCGTCCGGGTCCTTCAGCGCGCTGCGCAAATCGGAATATTTCCACTCCTCGACCCGCCGGTTCGGCAGGCCCACCGCCGCGAAATTCGCCCAGGCGTCCAGACGCGCCTGATCAGCGCCTTCCAGCGTCGCGAAGGCGTCCGCATAGCCCTGTTCGACGGGCGTGGGGTTTTTGACGGCCAGCGGCGTCACTAGGCGGCCTCGCTCAGATACTTGTCGTAACCGGCGGCCTCCAGCTCGCGCGCCAGCTCCGGCCCGCCGCTGTCCACGATCCGCCCGCCGGCCAGCACGTGCACGCGGTCCGGCGACAGATGATCCAGCAGGCGCTGATAGTGCGTGATCACCAGCATCCCGCGGTTCTCGTTGCGCAAGGATTCCACGCCCTCCGCCACCACGCGCAGCGCGTCGATGTCCAGGCCCGAATCCGTCTCGTCCAGGATCAGGAATTTCGGCTCCAGCAGCAGCGCCTGGAAAATCTCCATCCGCTTCTTCTCGCCGCCGGAGAAGCCGGCGTTCAGCGACCGCTTCAGCATCTCGCTGTCCATGCGCAGCGTCTTGGCCGCCTCGCGGGCCGCCTTCATGAAGTCGGGCGCGGAAATCTCTTCCTCGCCGCGCGCCTTGCGCTGGGCGTTCACCGCCGTGCGGATAAAGGTCAGCGTCGGCACCCCCGGCAGCTCCAGCGGATACTGGAACGACAGGAACAGGCCCTTCGCCGCGCGCTCGTCCGGCGACAGGCCGTTGATGACCTCGCCCTCGAATTCGATGTCCCCGGCGCTGGGCTCATAGCCCTCCCGCCCGGTCAGCACATAGGACAGCGTGGACTTGCCCGCGCCGTTCGGTCCCATCACCGCGTGCACCTCGCCCGCGGGCACGTCCAGCGACAGGCCCTTCAGGATTTCTTTTCCGTCCAGCGCGACGTGAAGGTCTTTGATCGAAAGCATCGTCATTCCAGTCAGGGCTTCCCGCCCTTCGATTTGTCTTGCTCTTCCCAATAGGATTCCGGCGTGCGCTCGGTGTCGGTCTTCTTCTGCACCGCGACGTAATAGATCGCGATCAGCATCACCGCCCACGACACCGCCACCCCCACCGCCGGCACGGCGCCGATTTGCAGCGTCAGGTTCGCGATCAGCAATTGCGACCCGCCGATCATCCCGACCAGCCACACCCCGAACAGCGTCCAGCCCTGCCAGGTCACCGGCTGCGCAATCCGCCGCCCGCCGCTGGCGTACCAATATGTCTTCTTCCCCTCGCTCACCCCACGCTCCCTTCCAGGCTGACGGCGACCAGCTTCTGAGCCTCCACCGCGAACTCCATCGGCAGATGCTGCAGCACGTCGCGGCAGAAGCCGTTGACCAGCAGGGCCACCGCCTCTTCCTCGTTCAGCCCGCGCTGCTGGGCGTAGAACATCTGGTCCTCGGACAGCTTGCTGGTCGTCGCCTCGTGCTCCAGCTGCGCGTCGCGCCGCTTGCACTCCACATACGGCACGGTGTGCGCGGCGCAGTCATGGCCGATCAGCAGGCTGTCGCACTGCGTGAAATTGCGCGCGCCCTCGGCGGTCGGATTGATCCGCACCAGCCCGCGATAGGCGTTGGACGATTTCCCCGCGCTGATCCCCTTGGAGATGATGCGGCTGCGCGTGTTCTTGCCCAGATGGATCATCTTGGTGCCGGTGTCGGCCTGTTGCCGGCCGTTGGTGATCGCCACCGAATAGAACTCGCCCTGGCTGCCGTCGCCCTTCAGGATGCAGGACGGGTATTTCCAGGTGATCGCGCTGCCGGTCTCCACCTGCGTCCAGGAAATCTTGGACCGGTCGCCGCGGCAGTCGCCGCGCTTGGTCACGAAATTATAGACCCCGCCCTTGCCGTTCTCGTCGCCCGGCCACCAGTTCTGGACGGTGGAGTATTTGATCTCCGCATCGTCCAGCGCCACCAGCTCCACCACCGCGGCGTGCAGCTGGTTCTCGTCGCGCATCGGCGCGGTGCACCCCTCCAGATAGGAGACGTAAGAGCCCTTGTCGGCGATGATCAGCGTCCGCTCGAACTGGCCGGTGCCCGCCGCATTCATCCGGAAATAGGTGCTCAGCTCCATCGGGCAGCGCACGCCCTCGGGGATGTAGACGAACGTGCCGTCGGAAAAGACCGCGCTGTTCAGCGTGGCGAAGAAATTGTCCGACTGCGGCACCACCGTGCCCAGATATTTGCGGATCAGGTCGGGATACTCCCGCACCGCCTCGCTGATCGAGGTGAAGATGACCCCGGCCTTGGCCAGCTCCTTCTTGAAGGTCGTGGCGACCGAGACGCTGTCGAACACCGCGTCGACGGCCACCTTCGGCGCGCCTTCGACGCCCAGCAGCACCTCCTGCTCGCGCAGCGGAATGCCCAGCTTCTCATAGGTGTCCAGCAGCTCCTGCGGAACGTCGTCCAGACTCTCGTACTTCGCCTCGGTCTTCGGCGCGGCGTAGTAATAGGCGTCCTGATAATCGATCGGCGGATAGTGCAGCAGCGCCCAGGACGGCTCCTTCATCGTCTGCCAGCGGCGGAACGCCTCCAGCCGCCATTCCAGCAGCCATTCCGGCTCCTCCTTCTTGGCGGAGATGAAGCGGACCGTGTCCTCGTTCAGGCCCTTGGGGGCCAGGTCCTGCTCGATATCGGTCTGGAAGCCGTATTTGTACTTGTCGGATTCCAGCCCCGCGACATCGCTGACGGTCTCCCGGCTGATACGTTCTGCCGGTGCGGTATCGGTGTTGGCGGCCATCAGGCGGCCCTCGCTTTCACTCTGTCATGCGCCGCGCGCCAGGCGTCTGCAAAGCGCGCGACATCTTCTTCAGTCGTATTCCAGCCCAGGCTGACGCGGATGGCGCAGCCCGAAAGCTCGCCCGCCCCCATCGCCTCCAGCACATGGGATCTGCTCACCTTGCCGCTGCTGCAGGCAGCCCCCGCGCTGACGGCGACGCCGGCCAGGTCCAGCGCCATCACCTGCGTCTCGCCGGCGAATCCCGGCGCGGCGAAACAGGACGTATTGCATAGCCGCCCGGCCCCGCGCGCGAAGATCGTCACGTCCGGCGCGGCGGCCAGAAGCGCCGCCTCCATATCGTCGCGCAGCCGGGTCAGCTCAGCCTGTGGCCACAGGCCCAGCTCCGCGACGGCGCCAAAGCCCGCGATCGCCGGCAGATTCTCCGTCCCGGCGCGGTGCCCGCGCTCGTGCCCGCCGCCATGCTGGATGCGCGAAATCTGCGCGCCATTCCCCAGCACAAGCGCCCCGGCGCCCACCGGCCCGCCCGCCTTGTGCGCGGACAGCGTCAACGTGTCCGCGCCCAGTCCGGCCAGCGAAATCTCCATCCGGCCCAGCGCCTGCGCCGCGTCGACGTGAAGGCGCCCGCCCGCCGCGTGCACGATCTCCGCGGCCTCGGCTGCGGGCTGGATCGCGCCGGTCTCGTTATTGGCCAGCATCAGCGCCACCAGCGCCGGCCCCTCCGCCATCGCCGCCGTCAGCGCGTCCAGATCGGCCAGCCCGTCCGCGGTGACCGGCAGCGTATCCACGCGCACGCCCTCTTTCGCCAGCGCCTTCGCCGGGGCCAGCACGCTGTCGTGCTCCGCCGCCGAAACGATCAGCCGGGTCAGGCCGGCGGCCGCCAGGCCGCCGCGCAGCGCCAGATTGTTCGCCTCCGTCCCACCGCTGGTGAAGATCACGTCCTCCGCGCACGCCCCGGCGGCCGCCGCCACCTGTTCGCGGGCATTCTCCAGCAGCGCCTTGGCCGCCCGGCCGCTGGCGTGGACGCTGGACGGATTGCCGCCCAGATCCAGCGCGGCCAGCATCGCGGCCTTCGCCTCGGGGCGAAGCGGGCTGGTGGCGTTATGGTCCAGATAGACGCTCATTGCTGCTGCGCCTGTTGCTGCTGCACGGCCAGCGCCCCGGCGTCCGCCCCAGCGTCGGGCTGAGGAAACCGCCCCTCGGCCAGATCGGCCAGCGTCACGCTGTCCAGAAACTCCGCGATATGGCGCCCGAACGCCGCCCACAGATCGTGGCTGAGACAGCGCTCCGCCGTGCCGGTGCACGGCGCGCCGTCGATACGGCAGCCGGTGATCTTCAGCGGCTCCTCCACCGCCTCCAGGATCGCTGAAATCGTCAGGTCCTCGGGCGCGGAGGCCAGGCGATAGCCGCCGCCCGGCCCGCGCACGCTTTCGACCAGCCCGGCCCGGCGCAGCTTGGTCATCAGCTGGTCCAGAAACGCCCCGGAAATATGCTCGCGCTCCGCGATCTCGGACGCAGGCAGCGCGCCGTCCCGGGCGCGTGCGAGCGCGCCCATCGCGGTAACGGCATAGCGTCCCTTGGCGGAAAGCTGCATTCGTCAGGTCCAATCGGTTCGCAAAGCTCGCAATCCGGCGCGGGCTTTGTTATAGCCCCGCGCCCTGCGCGCACCTGATCGACCTAGTAAGCCTGACCTATTTGGTCAAGTATTCAAACCGCCAGCCCGCCTTGCAGATTCACCGGAACGCCCATGCCTGACGTGATCATTCCCGGCCCCGCCGGCCGACTGGAGGGGCGTTACCGCCCCGGCCGCACCGAAAACGCGGCCATCGCCATGATCCTGCACCCGCACCCCAATGGCGGCGGGCACATGAACAGCCAGCTGACCCTGGCCCTGTACGACATCTTCAAGGAGCGGGGCTTCGGCGTCCTGCGCTTCAATTTCCGCGGCGTGGGCCGCAGCCAGGGAACCTGGGACCAGGGCCTGGGCGAACTGTCGGACGCCGCCACGGCGCTCGACTGGCTGCAGGAGATCAATCCGAACGCGCCGCTGACCTGGGTCGCGGGCCACAGCTTCGGCGCCTATATCGCCATGCAGCTTCTGATGCGCCGGCCGGAGATCGACGGATTCGTCTCCGTCGCGCCGCCGACCAACATGTACGATTTCTCCTTCCTCGCCCCCTGCCCGTCCTCGGGCATCATCATTTCCGGCGAGTCGGACCAGATCGTCCCGCATGACGACGTGGCGCGCGTGGTGCCGCGCATCCGGGTCCAGAAGGGCCGCGTCATCACCCATGAATCGATCAAGGGCGCTGGCCACTTTTTCCAGGGCAAGGTCGATCCGCTGGTGAAGAAGATCAACGCCTATCTCGACTCCCGCCTGCCCCCGCAATACGGCGGCTACGCGGAGATCGAGATCGAGGAACCCGCAGAAGACTACGACGACAGCTCCTACGACGAAGAAGAGGACGACGCCGATGAGTGAGGCCCGCCGCCTGAAAGGCATGACCGCGATCGTTTCCGGCGCCAGCTCCGGCATCGGCGAGGCCGTCGCCAATGCGCTCGCCGCCGAAGGCATGAATCTGGTCATCGCCGCCCGCCGCGCCGACAAGCTCGCCGCCGTGGCCGGGGAGATCAACGCAAAGGGCGCCGGCAATGTCCTGCCGGTGAAGGCGGACGTCACGGTGGAGGCCGACGTCGAAAACCTGTTCGCCAAGGCGGTGGAGCATCTGGGCCATCTCGACCTTCTGGTGAACGTGGCGGGCGTCGCCCAGGCCACCCCGATCGAGGACATGCCCTATGACGAGTGGCGCATGGTCCTGGACGCCTCCATCACCTCGGTCTTCCTGACCGGGCGCGCCGCATTCCGCATCTTCAAGCCGCAGAACCGCGGCCGGATCATCTCCATCGGCTCGATCAGCGCCAAGGCCGTCCGCCCCGACGCGGTCGCCTATTGCGCCGCGAAATACGGCCTGGACGGCATGACCCGCGCGATGGGCCTGGAAGGGCGCGACCACAACATCACCTGCAGCGTCATCCACCCGGGCTTCGTCGCCACCGGCTTCGGGCCGGACGCCGGCACCGAACCCAGCCGCAACGCGCTGGACCCCAAGGACGTCGCCCGCATGGTGGTGCTCGCCGCCGACCTGCCGGACGAAGCCAATATCCTGGACACGACCATCGTGCCCATCGGCCAGCCTTTCCTCGGCCGCGGCTAGTTTTCGTCCGGGGATTGGTCACCGCCGCCGGCCATCCGGCGCGCGATCTCGTCCTCCACCCGTTCCTCCACGCGCAGGGCGATCAGGCGCTCGACCTCCCGGTCGAACGCCCGCCGCTGCGCGGCCAGGTCTTGCGGGTTCTCCTCCGCCTCGCGCTGACGCGCCGCCTGCAGTTCGCGCAGGACGGCCGTCAGCTTGATCGCCAGCGCCGCAGCCTCTTTCGGCTCGGCCGCCCGCATCCCCGCGCGCAGCGCCGCCGCCGCCTCTTCCAGCACCGTGGCGGGGCCGGGTCCCCGCATCCGCTTGGTGTTAAATCGGCTCCGGCCCCTGACCCGGCTGTGCGTGCGTCTCGGCATGACGTCATCATGGCGCCGCCCGCCTCTGCGTGGACAAATCCGGCCCGGACTCCCGCAAGCGCACGCATCCCCGCCTTTGCCCTGAGGGAATTTCGCCCGCCTGTCCCCCTCGGCGGAAACCCGGCGATACTCGTCCGGTCTCCGCGGTTGAAGGGACATGGCCGATCACCAGGACCGCGGGGCTCGCAGGGCCTGTCCGCGCCGCCGGTCTGATCGCCGGCGGAACCGGCAGGGCCGTCATGGAGGCGGGCGGCACAACACGACCGACCGTTCCAAATCCATGGCCTGGACTCGGTCGCGAGAGCGTCCGCCAAATCCCTGCGCGGAGCGTCTGGTCCAAACTCTCAGAACCAGCAGCGCTTAAAATCCGGGTTTGGACCAACGCTCCGCTCCCTTCACCCCTGACGCCGCTCGCTTCGGGCGAACGCATCCGCGCGTCCGCGCGCACGCACATCATGGACAGCCGCGGAATGACTGATTTGCAGGAATATTTCGGGCCGGCGGCCCTACCCCGCCTGGCCCGACGGCGCCTTCTGGCAGCCGACGGTCAGATAGTCGTCGCTGAAGCAGCAGAACTCGCACAGCTCGTCCCAGCGCAGAATGCGCAGCAGCCGGTTCTCCAGCGACAGGAAGCCGGCGCTGCGCAACATGCCCAGCGTCCGCGAAACATGGACCGAGCTGATGCCCAGATAATCGGCCAGCTGGGTCTGCGTCAGCGGCAGCTGGATGGCGTCGCCCCGCGCCGTGCCGGCCATGCGGCAGCGCACCGCCAGCTCCAGCAGCAGATGCGCCAGCGCCTGCGCGGAGGTCAGGCGCCCCACCCGCGCGATATGCTCGCGGAAAATATTATCGGTCTGCACCACCGCCCACCACAGCGCCTGCGCCACTTCCGGCTTGTCCACCAGGACCGAGCGCAGCCGGTCATTGCCGAACGCGCGGACGCGCAGGTCGCTCGCCGCGCGGATGCCCGTCATGGTCTGGCCGCCCGGCAGAAGCGACGCGCCGTCCAGGATGTCCCCCGGCACCAGGATCTGGCAGATCTGGCGCTCGCCGCCCGGCAGTTCCTTGTGATGGAAGGCCCAGCCCTCCTCCAGCATCATCGCGAAGTCCGGGCGCTCCATCTCGACCCAGATCTGCGCGTCGCGCTCATATTCGCGCGCCTCGGCCTCGACCGCGTCGAAGATCGCCAGCAGTTCGTTTTTCCGGTCGGCGCCGTGATAATGGCTCAAACGGCTGATAACCGGATGATCCGTGCCGATATGCCCGGTGTCAGTCATTGATGCCGCCCCGCCCAAAGATACCTCGCGCTGACGGCCCTCCTCCGTCTGCCGCGCGAGTCCTCGCATGTCAGTATTGTCGAATATTCTGCCCTGGTCACGACCGCCCGAACGTTTTCCCCGAGGCCCTAGGCGTTCGCCGGAAGCAGGAAAAATCCCTCTTCCGCGATCGTCTCGCGAATGCCGGCCGCCGAAAGGCCGAAGCGCTCTTCCGCGGTCCCGTCGATCATCATCGGCCCGAGGAAATTCCACTGCTCCGGCGTCGGCAACTCCACGCCCGCCTTGTCCCCGGCCAGCACCCTTCGCTGACCGTCGGTCGATACGAATCGATAAAAATCCATGCGCCGCCCCAATCGTCCCCGAATCGAGGCTAAGGGGCGGTCGCGCCCGCAGAGAACTACGTAGGTTAAGCGGCGCCTCATGCAGGGCGCCCAAATACAGCGACAATCCGTCAGCCGGCCAGGCGCGCGGACGACGAGGACGGCGCGCGGTGGACTACGCCGCCGACGATCGGCGCAGGCGCGCCCGTGGTCGAGGGGACCGTCGTCGGCAGGCCGCGCAGATGGCGCACGGCGAGCCAGGCGAAGGTCTCCGCCTCGATCAGATCGCCGCGCCAGCCGGCGTCTTCGGCGGCGATCACGCGCGCCGGAGCGCAGCGGCGGGCGAGCGCGTCCATGAGCGCGGCGTTATGCCGGCCCCCGCCCATCGCCACGACCGCTGAGGGCGGCGCGCTGGCCCAGGCCAGGCCGCGCGCGACGCCGGCGGCGGCCAGCTCTGTGAGGAGCGCGGCGCCGTCTTCCAGGTTGAGGCCTTCGGCCATGTCATGCGTGAATTCGTAGCGGTCGAGGGATTTGGGCGGCCGGGCGGCGAAGAACGGGTTGGCCATCAGGCGTTCGAGCCGCTCCGCGTCGAGCCGGCCCTTGGCGGCCAGCGCGCCGCCTTCGTCCATCAGGCCGGCGCCGTGGGCGCGGACCCATTGATCGGTCGGACCGTTGGCCGGGCCGCAATCGAAGGCGAGGACCGAGCCGTCCGCATCGACCAGCGTGAGATTGGCGACGCCGCCGAGATTGAATGCGGCGCAGGGCAAAGCGAACCCGTCCCGCGATATTAGCGCGGCGTGGTAGAGCGGGGTGAGCGGCGCGCCATGGCCGCCGGCGGCGACATCCGCCGTGCGGAAATCGTCGACCACGTCGACGCCCGTCAGCTCGGCCAGCAGGGCGCCGTCGCCGATCTGGCGGGTCGCGCCGATCCGCGCCGCCGTCGGCGCGCGGTGCAGCACGGTCTGGCCATGAAAACCGATCACGTCGATGTCCGCCGGCGTCATCCCGGCCGCGTCCAGCAGGCGCGCCGCCGCGTCGGCGTGGGCGCGGGTCAGGGCCTCCCCGGCTTCGGCGAAAATCGCCGGCTCCGCGCCCTCGAAATTCCATGCCCGCGCCTCGGCGACGCAGCGCTCCAGCAGGCCCCGCAAAGCGGGGTCGAACGGCGCGCATTCGCCGGGGCCGTGGACGATCGCGCTTTCGCCGTCGGTCTCCAGGATCGCGCAATCCAGCCCGTCCAGAGAGGTGCCGGTCATGAAGCCCAGGCTTTTCAGGATTTCCGCCATTGGTGCTAGACGTCCTGCCCTTTCCGCAGCATTCCTGCCGCCTCCAGCCTCCGAGTGTACACCATGCCGTCCGCGCCCCAATTCCGCTCAGAATTCATGCAGACCTTCGCGGCCCGCGGCGCCTATTACGACTGCACCGACCCGGAGGGGCTGGACGATCTGTTCGCGAAGGAACGGGTCACCGCCTATATCGGCTTTGACTGCACGGCCAAGAGCCTGCATGTCGGCAGCCTGGTCCAGCTGATGACCCTGCGCCGGCTGCAGCAGTGCGGCCACCGGCCGATCCTGCTGATGGGCGGCGGCACGACCAAGATCGGCGACCCGTCCGGCCGCGACGAGTCGCGCCAGCTGCTGACCTCGGACCAGATCGAACAGAACAAGCAGAGCATCCTCAGCGGGATTTCCCACCTGCTCCGGTTTGGCGACGGGCCGACGGACGCCATCATGGTGGACAACGCCGAGTGGCTGGACCGGCTCGGCTATATCGAATTCCTCCGCGACTACGGCCGCCACTTCTCGGTCAACCGGATGCTGTCCATGGAAAGCGTAAAGCTGCGCCTGGAGCGGGAGCAGCCGCTGTCCTTCCTGGAGTTCAACTACTCCATCATGCAGGCCTACGACTTCGTGGAGCTGTACCGGAACTATGGCTGCCGCGTGCAGTCCAGCGGCTCCGACCAGTGGGGCAATATCGTCAGCGGTATCGATCTGGGCCGCCGGGTGGAGAATGTCTCGCTCTACGGCCTGACCACGCCGCTGCTGACCACCGCGTCCGGCGCGAAGATGGGCAAGACCGCCGCCGGCGCGGTCTGGCTGAACAAGGACATGCTCAGCCCCTACGACTACTGGCAATACTGGCGTAACACCGAGGACGCGGACGTCGGCCGTTTCCTGCGCCTGTTCACCGACCTGCCGCTGGACGAGATCGGCCGGCTGGAAACGCTGGAGGGCGCGGAGATCAACGCCGCGAAAATCGTGCTGGCCAACGCCGCGACGGAAATGCTGCACGGCGAGGCCGCGGCGAAGGACGCCGAGGCGGCGGCGCGCGAGACGTTCGAACAGGGCGGCGCGGCGGCGGGTCTGCCCACGGTGGAGGTCGCGCAAGCGCAGATCGAGGCCGGAATGTCGGCGCTGGACCTGTTTGCGCTGGCCGGTCTCGTCGCCTCGAAGGGCGAGGCTCGGCGGCACATTTCCGCCGGCGCGCTGAAGATCAATGACGAGACGGTCGGCGATGTCGGCGCCACGGTCGGCGCGGCGGATTTGCGCGACGGCGCGATCAAACTGTCTGTCGGCAAGAAGAAGCACGCCCTGGTCCGCACGGCCTAGGGCGCGACTGGCTCTCTCTCCAGCTCCAGCTCCAGCTCCGGCTCCAACTCCGGCGCAGTCTCGTCTTCGACGTCCGCTTCAGGCTCCGGGTCTGGCAGCGCCTGATCGCCCTCGAAGATGCGCCGCAGGAATCCCGGCGCGAGGCCGGACAGCGGATTGACGACGACGTCGGCGGCGGAGAACGGCCCCGCCACGGTGTATTCGAAGGCGAACAGGCCTTCCCCCTGCGGCGCGCCCAGAATGTCGCCCAGCACCCGGTTGCCGAGCGCCGCCGGCGCGATGGCGCCGTCCAGCGCCAGTTCGCGCATCCCCAGATCGATGTCGCCGTCCGCCGACAGGCCGAGGGACGGCCCGGTCGCCCGCGCCCCGTCCAGCGTCAGCCGCCCGGCGTCCAGCGCCGCGTCGGTGGTAAATTCGGCGAAACCGATCCCCTCCCCGGACAGCGCCTCGGCCATGCCCACAAAGGACGCCAGCGACAGGATGCGCGCCAGGATCGGCGCCTGGACCAGCGTGAAATTGGTCATCCGGGCGTCGAACAGCCACGGCTCGTCCGGCGCGGCCGAGGCGCCGGTCAGGGTCAGCCGTCCGCCGCGCACCTGATCGGCGCCGAACAGCGTGCGGAACAGCAGGCCCGCGTCGTCGGAGCTGGCCTCCAGCGTCCGCGACGACCCGCCGGTCGGCAGCAGGCGCGCACGCACCGCCTTGCCGCCGGTCTGTGCGTCCAGCGACAGCGTCGTCACCGCCTCCCCGTCATGGGTGAAGGACAGCAGCGCGTCGTCCAGCGGCGCGCCCGGCGCGATCACCAGCTCGCCCAGCCGGGCGTCCAGCTCCAGCGGCGCGCCCAGCCCGCCGGCGGCCCCCTGCCACAGCCCGGCGACCAGATCCGAAAGGTTCAGATAGCCGCCCTCGACGGAGACGGTCAGCGCCTCCCCCGACCGCCCGGCGACGATCTGGTCGACATCGGCATAGGTCTCCATCCGCAGCGGCGCGATCTCCGCGGCCAGCAGCCGGGCGGCGCTGTCCAGCCGGGCGCGGGCGCGCGCCTCCAGCCCCGGCGCGGTCGCCTCGCCATTCTCGATCCGGATATCGCCGGTCTCCGCATCGGTCAGGAAGGTGAAGCGCGCCTCGCCCGGAACGCCGGCCGGCTTGTTCCATGTGCCGACCACGATGTCGGCGGCCAGCAGGTCCGCTTCCACATCGGCGCTCGCGACCTGCAGCCCGTCGCCGCTGGTGCGCACCCGCACCGGCACCGGGCCTTCCAGGAAGGCGCGCATCGGCACGCCCAGCGCGTCGAAATCGTCGCGGTCCAGCGCGGCGGTCAGGTCGAATTGCGTGCCCGGCGCATCCCCGGAAAAGAAGGTTTCGCGCCACGCGATCCCGGCCTCGACCGGGCCGATCCGCGCCGTCCCCTCCGCCGTCAGGCCGTTGGGATTGGCGGTCAGGGCGATCACGCCCTCGCTCAGGTCCAGCCCTTCCGCCGGGCCGGGCGCGGAGACATCCTCGAACGATCCGCGCAGATCGAAGCCGATGCGCCGCGGCGGCGCATAGCGGCGCATCGGCCGCCAGATGTCGAAGGCAAGTTCGCCCTGCCCCCCGATGGTCGCGGGGTCGACGCCGAACGCCTCCGACAGGTTCAGCGGCTCCCGGTCCAGCAGGGCCAGCATGTCAGCGGCCGAGCCGGTCGCCGTGGCGCTGATCCGCGCCAGCCCGCCGCGCGGCGCCAGCCGGGGAATGTCCACCGCGCCATCCCGCAAAGACAGATCGCCGATCCGCCCGTCCTCCATCGTCAGAGAGAAGGCGTTTCCGCGCAGCACGGCCGCGCCCGAGGCGTCTTCCAGCGGCGGCATGTCGCCCAGATAGCGCACGCGGGCGCCGTCCATGCGGAAGGACAGCTCCATCGCGTCGTCTGGCAGAACGCCGGCTTCCAGACGCTCGGGCGTCAGGTCCAGCATCAGGTGCGCGTCATGCACGCGCCCGGCCTCGACATGGTCCGCCACCCAGTCGCGGCCCCCGGCCGCGAAATCCAGCGGCCAGTAGCGCAGGACGTCCGCGGGCGTCGCGTCGCCCTCGATCGGACCGGCCAGAGACAGCTCGGGCAGCGGCAGCCCGTCGGCGCGCTCGGGCAACGCCGCCCGGCCCGAGAACCGGCCGGTGACGCCACCGGCCTCCACGTCCAGCGCATCGAAACTCGCCGCCCGCCCGGCCGGGTCGAACACGCCGCGGGCGGCAATGCGGCGGGCGGCAGGCGGCTGCGGGAAGGCTCCGCCGAAACTGACGACCGGGTCATCGAAGACGAGGTCGAAGGCGAAGCCGCCCTCCACGTCCGGCCCCTCGACGCTGCCCGACGCCGCGCCCGTCACCCGTTCGGATTCGATATTCGCGCCATTGATCACCACGCGCTGCGCCTCGGCGTCATAGACGAGGTCCAGCGCCACCGCGGACAGGGGCGAACCCTCCTCGGTCAGCAGCAGGCGCCCGGCCCCGGCCTCCGCCGTCATCGCCACCTCGCGCAGCCGGCTCTGCTCCAGCGTCACGCGCGCCTGGGCGGAGGCCGGCGCGTCCAGCAGCCGCAGAAACGCCAGCGGCCCGCGCGCGGGGCCCGACGCCGCGCCGTTGAATCCCGCGATGCTGAGATCGAACACCCCGCCGCGCACGCCGTCCTCGACGCTGGCCTGCGCCTTCAGGGCGGCGCCGCCGCCGGGCTGGACCAGCGTGCCGGAGGCCGAGCCGGACAGGCCGTCGCCTTCCTGGCGATAGTCCAGCGCCGCGCCGTCGATTTGCCAGTCCACGCCGTTCTGGTCGTCCACGGCATAGAGCGTCACGCCCGACAGGCGCAGGCTCCGCAGCTCCGCCAGCGCCGTCGTTCCCGAGTCCTGGATGACCGGCTGGGCGCCCGGCGCAATCGCCATGCTGTCCGGTGGGCCGAGATGGAAACTGATGCGCCCGTCATCGCCGCGGGCCAGCGTGAAGGCGCCGCCCTCCGCCTCGATCCGCGAGGGGCGGAACTGCCGCCGGGCCAGACTCAGCGCCGGCAGGCCGGCGGACAGGCGCGCGGCCCGGGCCTGCTCCCGCCCCTCGGCGTCGCGGATGACCATGTCGGTGGCGGTCACGACGACGGATTGTTCGTCCGGCGACCAGACGCTATCGATGGCGCCGATATCGATCCGCTGTCCCTCGAAGGCGCGGGCGAAGACCTGCTCGGCCGGTTCGCGCAGGAAGCCGGCCTCGATCCGCCCGCCGCTCAGCCCCCAGGCGATCACGCCCGCCGCGGCCAGCGCCGCCACGATGGCCAGCGAGACGACCTCGGCCAGGATGATTCCGGCGCGCCTTGTCATCCGGCCGGGCGGTGGACGGCGCGCCGCGCGGAATTATGGTGGCCGCGAAACGGGAGAGACATATGACGCAGACTCCGGATGCGGGCGACAAGGCCCCCAAATTCGACATGCCGGCCGACAGCGGCGGACGCGTCCGGCTTGCCGACTTCAGGGACAAGACGCTTGTCCTGTACTTCTACCCCAAGGACGACACGCCTGGCTGCACAAAGGAGGCCATCGGCTTCACCGAAGCGGCGGCCGCCTTCAAGAAGGCCGGCGCGGTGGTGGTCGGCGTGTCGCGGGATACGCCCGCCAAACATGACAAGTTCAAGGCGAAGCATGAGCTGACCGTTACGCTGGCCTCCGATGAGGACGGGTCGGTGTGCGAGGCCTACGGGGTCTGGAAGGAGAAGACCCTGTACGGCCGGAAATTCATGGGCGTCGAACGCTCGACCTTCCTGATCGATCCGAAGGGCAAGATCGCGCAGGTCTGGCGCAAGGTCCGCGTGCCCGGCCATGTCGAGGCGGTGCTGGAAGCGGCGCGCGCCCTGAAATAGCCGGGGCCCGGAATCGCCCGGATTTGTTGCACTGCGATATTAACCAGGACTCAACCATGCTGCGTCAGGCTCGCGCCATGGGGTATCTGCTTGAATCGTGAGCCAAGTTAAGCTTTCATGGACTGGATTGGGGATATCGAGAGTGGGGGCTCACGGGGAATGAGGACGCGGACTGGCGGCCGGTTTTGGTCGAATATCGCGCGTTGGTTTCCGGAACGGCAAATCTATCACCGGTCAGAGGGCAAAGTGTCCTACATGACCGTTTCGACGGGCGTACAGCTTGCCTCGATCGGCGCGCTCGCCCTGCTTGCCGGCTGGCTCGCTTTCGCTTCTGCGAGTTTCGCCCTGCGCGGCCGCGCAATCGACGTCCGGGCCGCAGCATCCCAGACCAAACTCGTCCGCTATGAGCGCCTGCTTCAGGAAGCGCGCTCGCGCGAAGCCTCCGCCCTGGCGCTGCTGGAATCGCGCACCCAGGAATTCCGCACCATCGCCACAGATTTCGAGACCCGCCACGAGGCGCTGAAATCGCTGCTGGGCGAAGGCGCAGAGGACATGGAGACGATCCTCTCCTCGCCGTCGCTGGCTGCGCTCGCGCCCGGCGCCGCGGAGGCCGCCGCCCCGCACAGCCAGGTCGCCATGCTGCGCGGCGACACCGCCGAAAAGCCGGCGGCCGTGCGTCTGGAGGCGCTGCGCGCCGAGCAGGAACGCATGATGGCGGTCGCCGCCAACGCCGCCGAGACCCGCATCAGCACCGCCCGCGAAGCCATCGAACTGGCCGGCCTCAAGCTGGAAGACCTGCTCGACGGCGCCGAGGGCATGGGCGGGCCGCTGGTCGAACTGGACCTCAGCGAGATCGCGCCGGACGTGAACGCCGACGAGGCGTTCGAGGCGCGCATCGCGGCCGTGGCCCAGCGCGTGGCCGAGGCCGACGAGCTGGACCGCGCGATCGATTCCGCGCCGTTCCGCGCGCCGGTCGCCGCCGATTACCGCCTGACCAGCCGTTTCGGCGGCCGGGTGGACCCGTTCACCAAGAAGACCGCCTATCACACCGGCCTCGACCTCGGCGCGTATTTCCGCGCGCCGGTCGTGACGACCGCGCAGGGCGTGGTCAGCTTCGCCGGCTGGAAAGGCGGCTATGGCCGCACGATCGAGATCGATCACGGCAACGGCTTCAAGACCCGCTACGGGCACCTTTCACAAATCGATATCAGTGTGGGTGATACGGTTGCTGCCGGTGACCGCATCGGATCCATGGGATCGACTGGAAGAAGCACGGGAACCCACCTCCATTATGAGGTATGGTTCCGTGGCAAGGTCCAGGACCCTTCGAAATATCTAAAGGCCGGCAAACATGTTCAACAAAGCTAAAGACGACACGACGATGCCCGATCCGCTCAGCACTCCGCAGACGCCGGCTCCGCCCCGGCGGCGCAGCGGCGGGGCTGCGTCGATCCTCGGCCCCGATCTGGTCATCACCGGCACCGTCTATTCGGAAGGCGAAATCCAGCTCGACGGCGCGGTGGAAGGCGACGTGCGCGCCGGCTCCCTGACGCTGGGCGAGAACGCCTCCATAAAGGGTGAGGTCGAGGCCGACCTGGCCGTGATCCATGGCCACCTGATCGGCTCCCTGCGCGCGCGCGAAGTGCGCCTGGCCGCCAGCTCCCGCATCGAAGGCGACATCGTGCACTCCACCCTGTCGATCGAGGCGGGCGCCTATTTCGAGGGCCAGTGCCGCCGCGCCGACGATCCGCTGTCCGAATCCAAGTCCGCGCCCAAGCCGGCCGCTCCGGCCAAAAAGCAGGGCTTCTATTCCGGCGCGACTCCCGCGCAGGGCGGATCTTCGACGCCGTCCAATTCCTCGGCCAGCGTCCCGGCCGACAAGGCGCTGAACGCCGAATAGCGGCTTTTCCATCGCCGACATGATTTCGCCCGCGGCCCTGGCCGCGGGCGTTTTCGTTTAGCCCTCCGCCCCTCGCCTCACGCGTGCGCCGTTCCGGCCTGCGCGCTCCGATGGTATCCTGCCCGCGCCGTCATGGGCGGGGGAGGACGATCATGACATTCACGGGCGTGAACTATCTGGCGGTCGTGCTGGCGGCCGCGGCCGGCTGGCTGGTCGGGGCGGCCTATTACATGTCGCTGTCCAGGCCCTGGGTCGCCGCCCTCGGCACGACGATGGAGCGGCTGAAGGCGGAGAACGATAACAAGAGCCAGGCGGCGAAGGCCGCGCCCTTCATCCTCGCCGCCATCGCCAATCTGGTGATGGCCTGGGTGCTGGCCGGCCTGCTGGCGCATCTGGGCCCGGGCGAGGTCACGATCTGGAACGGGATCGTTTCGGGCGCCTTTGTCTGGCTCGGCTTCACGCTGACCACGATGAGCGTGAACTACGCCTATGCGGGGCGCAAACCAATGCTGACGGTGATCGATTCCGGCTACTGGATCCTGGCCCTGATCGTTCAGGGCGCGGTGATCGGCGCGTTCGGCTAGTCGATATCCTCGACCTCGGCAGTCTCCCCGCTCACGCGCGCGGCCAGCGCCGCCGCCATGAACTGGTCCAGATCGCCGTTCAGCACGCCCTGCGTGTCGGACGTCTCCACGCCGGTGCGCAGGTCCTTCACCATCTGATAGGGCTGCAGGACATAAGAGCGGATCTGCCGCCCCCAGCCGATTTCCGTCTTTGAGTCGGCCTCCGCCTGGGCGGCGTCCTCCCGCTTCTGCAGCTCCGCCTCATAGAGCCGGGCGCGCAGCATGTCCCACGCCGCGGCGCGGTTCTTGTGCTGGCTGCGGTCGGCCTGACAGGCCACCACGATCCCGGTCGGGATATGGGTCAGGCGCACGGCGGAATCGGTCTTGTTGATGTGCTGGCCGCCCGCGCCGCTGGCCCGATAGGTGTCGGTGCGCACGTCCTTGTCCAGGATCTCGATATCGATGGAGTCGTCGATCTTCGGATAGACCCAGGCGCTGGAAAACGAGGTATGGCGGCGCGCATTGGAGTCGAACGGCGAAATCCGCACCAGTCGGTGCACGCCGGATTCGGTCTTCATCCAGCCATAGGCGTTCTCGCCCTTCACCAGCACCGTGGCGGACTTGATGCCCGCCTCTTCGCCCGGGCTTTCCTCCACCACTTCGGTGGCGAAGCCGCGCGCCGCGGCCCAGCGCAGATACATGCGCAGCAGCATCTCCGCCCAGTCCTGGCTTTCGGTGCCCCCCGCCCCGGCGTGGATTTCCAGATAGGCGTCGTTGCCGTCCGCCTCGCCGGACAGCAGGGCCTGCAGCTCCGCCTCCTCCGCGCGCGCAGCGATCTGGGCCAGCGACTGCGCCGCCTCGTCCAGCAGCTCGGTCTCGCCGTCGGCCTCGGCGATCTCCGCCAGCTCCAGCGTGTCGGCCAGTTCGGTTTCCAGCGCGCGGACCGCGCCGATTGCGGCGTCCAGCCGGTTGCGCTCGCGCATCAGGCTTTGTGCGCGGGAGGAGTCGTTCCAGATGGCCGGGTCTTCGGCGCGGGCGTTCAGCTCGTCCAGCCGGCGGATGGCGCTATCCCAGTCAAAGACGCCTCCTCAGCAGTTCAATGGACTGCTTGATCTGCCCGGAACGGGTTTCGAGGTCGGCGCGCATGGGAAAGGACTCAGAGCTTGGGAAGGAGGCGGAAGAAACGCACAGCGGACGCTGGCGTCAATAGATTCCGTCGAGCGCCGCGGCCCCGGAATCCTCTTCCTCCGACTGGCCGTCCGCCGAGGCGATGGCCGCGGGCGGCGGGCCGGCCGGCTCCACCATCGTGCTGGCGGCCGGCGGACGCGGCGCCGCGCCGAAATCGGTCGCGCCCGGCACGCGGAAGCTGTTGCGCTCGGAGGTGTAGGAGCGGCGGCCCGGCTCGGTGCCCGGCTTGAACGGCTCCAGGATCGAGCCCGGCGCGCCGAACGACATGCGCTCGCCGCTGCGCGGATTGATCGGCACCAGCCGCGCGCCGGACGGCACGCGGAACGGCACGTCCGGGGTGTCTTCCAGCGCCGCGATGAAGAAGTCGCGCACGACCGGCGAAGCGGTGCGCCCGCCGGTTTCGCCATAGCCAAGGTCGCGCGGCTGGTCGAAGCCGATATAGGCGCCGGCCACAAGGTCGGGCGAGAAGCCGATAAACCAGGCGTCCTTCTGGTCGTTGGTCGTGCCGGTTTTGCCGGCCAGGGTCTTGCCGACGGCGCGCAAGCGGGTCGCCGTTCCGCGCTCCACCACGCCCTGAAGCATGGAGGTGATCTGATAGGCGCTGACCGGATCGATGATCTGTTCGCGGGGGTCCATCAGCTCCGGCTCAAGCTGGCCGGTGAATTCGGTCGCGTCGCAGCCCTCGCAAATGCGCGGGTCGTGGCGATAGATCGTGTTGCCGTAGCGGTCCTGGACCCGGTCGATCACGGTCGGCTGAACCTTCTTGCCGCCATTGGCGAAGGTCGAATAGGCGCCCAGCATCCGCCACAGCGTGGTCTCCTGCGCGCCCAGCGCGATGGAGAAATTGCGCTGCATATGGTCGGCGACGCCGAACCGCTCGGCGGATTCGGCGATCTGCTCGATGCCGATCTGCCGCGCCATGCGCACGGTCATCACGTTCCGCGACTGCTCCAGGCCGCGGCGGAGCGTCGACGGGCCATAGAAGTCGTTGGAATAATTCTGCGGGCGGTAATAGGTGCCGTCGCCGGCGTCCAGCACGATCGGGGCGTCCAGAACGACGGTGGACGGCGTCATGCCGTTTTCCATCGCCGTGGCGTAGACAATCGGCTTGAAGGCAGAGCCCGGCTGGCGCTGGGCCTGGCTGGCGCGGTTGAACTGCGAATGCTGGAAGCTGAACCCGCCGACCAGCGCCAGAACGCGGCCGGTATGCGGGTCCATCGCCATGAAGGCGCCGGACACCGCCGGAATCTGCTGCAGCGTGTAGCGGCCGGGGACGGTTTCGCCCTCCTCGGTCTTTTCCGGGCCGACATAGATCACATCGCCTTCGGAAACGGCGTCCGACACGCGGCCCGGGGCGGCACCCACCCCGCCATTGGAAAGCTGTTTGCGCGCCCAGCGCACCCCTTCCAGCGGAAGCACGGCTGTGGAGCCGTCGACAAAGCCGATCTGGCCTTCGGCCGCGCCGGCCTCCAGCACCACGGCGGTGCGCCAGTCGTCCAGATCGGCGGCGGTGTTCAGCGCGGCCAGCCGTTCCGGCCACCCCTCTCCGACCTCGATCTGCATCGTCGCGCCGCGCCAGCCATGGCGGCGGTCGTAATCGATCAGCCCGGTGCGCAGCGCCTTGCGGCCCGCGCGCTGCAGGTCCAGGTCCAGCGAGGTGCGGACCGACAGGCCGCCGTCATAGAGCGCGCGCTCTCCGGCCATGGCGATCAGGGCGCGGCGGACTTCCTCCGCGAAATACTCGGCCTCGGCGGACTGGACGCCGAAGCGCTGCTTGGTCACCACCAGGTCCGTGGCGACTGCGTCCCGCACTTCGGCGCGGGTCAGATAGCCATTGGACTGCATCCGGCCCAGCACCCAGTTGCGGCGGTCGATGGCGCGCTGGCGGTCGTCGACGGGGTCGTAATTGTTCGGGGCCTTGGGCAAAGCGGCCAGATAGGCCGCTTCCGCCGGGGTCAGCTCGTTCATCGGCTTGCCGAAATAGTTCAGCGCCGCGGCGGCCACGCCGTAGGACCGGTTCCCGAGATAGATGTCGTTCAGATACAACTCCAGGATCCGCGCCTTGGAGAAGGTGCGCTCGATCCGGCGGGCCAGCACCATTTCCCGGATTTTCCGGTCGAACGTGCGGTCCGTGGTCAGCAGGAAGTTCTTGGCGACCTGCTGGGTGATGGTCGAAGCGCCCTGAAGCGAGGCGCCGCTGTCCATGAATTTGTATTCGACGTAATTGAGGCCGGCGCGGGCGATGCCGACATAGTCCAGACCGTCGTGACGATAGAAATTTTTGTCCTCGGCGGACAGGAACGCCTCGATCACCAGCGGCGGGATGGCGTCGATCGGCACGAAGGCGCGGTGCTCGTGCGCGTATTCGGCGATCAGCGTGCCGTCGCCGGCGTGCACGCGGCTGGTGATGGCGGGTTCATAGTCGGCGAGCTGGTCGGTGTCCGGCAGGTCGTCGGTGACGCGGATCACATAGACGGCCGCATAGCCGAGCACGGCCAGGCACGCGAGTGCGCACACCGCGACGACGGCTCCGCCGCCCCACAACACCCATTTCCAGCCGGATTTCATTTCGCCTCAGCCCTTCAGGCCTTGAACGCGCGCATCATGCAAAGGTTCTTGGCGATAATATGGTGCAACTGCAACAGAACGAAACGCCAGGATCAGTTGCCCGCGAAGCGGCGCTGGCGGGCGCCGAAATATTCGTCGATCGAATCCGCAACGGCGGACATCATCTTTTTCCTGTAAGTCGCTGACATTAAATTGGCTTCGTCCGCGCGGTTGGACATGAAGCCCATTTCCAGCAGCACCGCGGGCACGTCCGGCGCCAGCAGCACATACAGATTTCCTTCGCGGTGAGTGTTGCGCAGAAGGTTCACCCCGCGCCCCTCAAGCTGGTCCATCATCATTTCGGCGAAGGCGGACGACTGATTCTTTGTGTCCCGCTGGGACAGGTCGACCAGGATCTGGCTGACCTCCTGCGGGCGGCCCGTCAGGGTGACGTCCATCACCCAGTTATTGGACAGGACCTTTTTCCGCGCCCGCGCCGCGCCGGTGGTGTCCAGCGTATAGACGGAGGCCCCCTGCGCCGCGCCGTTCGCCGTCGAATCGGAGTGCAAAGAGATGAACAGGTCCGCTTCCTTGCCGCGCGCGATGCTGACGCGCTGGTCCAGCTCCAGGAAGATGTCGGTCGACCGGGTCAGCACGACCTCGTAGCGGCCGGTCGCGCGCAGGATTTCCCCCAGGGCGAGGGCCGCGGCCAGATTGGCGTCTTTTTCCCGCTTGCCGGTCGCGCCCAGCGCGCCTGGATCTCTGCCGCCATGGCCGGCGTCGATGACGATCACGGGCTTTTCGGCCAGCTGTGCCGGGGGCGGCGCGGAGGTGATGCGGGATTCCGGAACGGTTGCGTCGCCCTGAGCCTCCGGAACCTGCACCTCGGGAACCGGGGCGGCGGCGAAGGCCGCCGGCGGCGGCTCAACCGACACGCCGGAGGCGGCGGCGAATTCCTGAAAACTGACGGGGGAGAGGTCCAGAACCATGCGGTAGCTGGCTGATCCGGCGCCCGGCGCCAGCGTGAACTGGTTGGCGACCCTGGCCGGCGAGGCCAGGTCCAGCACCAGGCGGGACGTGTCCGCGGTGTTCTGGGCGAAGCGGTATTGGGAGATCAGGCCCTCGCCCGCCGCCCGGCGCTGGCCCCCGGCGGCCGGTTCACCCGGGATCGCCCAGTCCACCCGCGGCAGGTCCAGAACCATGCGCAGGCCCTGATCGGCAAGCGTGAACAGGCGATAATCCAGCGGCTGGTCGGCCTCGATCACCAGGCGCAGGCCGTCGGCCTCCGCCCCCATGCGCACGTCGGTGACCTGCGCTGCGCCCGCGGGCGCAGCCAGCACGGTCAGGGCCGCCAGCGCGGCGGCCATCCGTTTCAGCATGGGGAATATGGACCGCATCGGCTCCGTTCCGCCCCGCCGCCCGGGGCATTTCCCGGCCGGCGTCAAAGTCTAGTCACAACACCGCCCGCAGGCAGCCTTTTCGCATGTGCAGAAACAGCCTTACCAGCGGAAGTTTGACAGGGTGTTGATATCGTAAATGGCGTTACTGCTTTGCAGGACCGTCAAACTGTTGCAGATTGGGGACGGCCCGCAGCGATTTGCGCTGCTGCGCCGAAGAATTGAGCGATCCGGCGGCGGCGGGCCCGAGAATGGCGGCCTTGCACCCCGGAACGCCCGCCCGGCCGCGGAATTCGCGGCTTTGCAAGGTTTGGTCAATGCGCTCCGCCGCTTCCCTCCATCCGCGACAGACACGCCGATGCGAAAGCAGCGATTCGAGCGCCTATCGCCTGCGCCGGCGCGCTTTGCGCGCCCGCAGCGGGCTAGGAGATTCCCTTTATGGTCCAGAAAATGTTGATCGACGCCTCCCACCCGGAAGAAACGCGGGTGGCGGTGATCGACGGAAACAAGCTTGAGGATTTCGATTACGAGACCCAGGCGAAGAAACAGCTCCGCGGAAATATCTATCTCGCGAAAGTGACGCGGGTGGAGCCATCGCTCCAGGCCGCATTCGTGGAATATGGCGGGAACCGGCACGGTTTCCTCGCCTTCAACGAAATCCATCCCGACTACT
>ENA-ORCV01000219-ORCV01000219.1-marine-metagenome-genome-assembly--contig:-NODE-219-length-68976-cov-4.423286_pt1 | contig 68976 bp, 76 predicted proteins | sample MGYA00237779_ERZ508509 | MGnify/ENA primary metagenome ERZ508509 (study PRJEB26180, sample SAMN06268772) | marine metagenome | isolation source: Bioluminescent Bay, La Paraguera, Puerto Rico | place... | reverse complement strand
CTTGCGCCCATTGTCCAATATTCCCCACTGCTGCCTCCCGTAGGAGTCTGGGCCGTGTCTCAGTCCCAGTGTGGCTGGTCGTCCTCTCAGACCAGCTACTGATCGTCGCCTTGGTAGGCTTTTACCCCACCAACTAGCTAATCAGACGCGGGCCAATCCTTCGGCGATAAATCTTTCCCCCGTAGGGCGTATCCGGTATTAGCACAGGTTTCCCTGAGTTATTCCGAACCGAAGGGCATGTTCCCACGTGTTACTCACCCGTCTGCCACTCCCCCGAAGGGGCGTTCGACTTGCATGTGTTAGGCCTGCCGCCAGCGTTCGTTCTGAGCCAGGATCAAACTCTCAAATTGAGAGCGTGCCTGACATGTACGTACTTGCGCATTGACGGGCGCCTTTCCACTGGCCCCGAAGGGCCGTGAATAAGCACCTTTTGAGATACGCAAGCCAGTCAGGTCGTTCTGTGTGAAGCGCGCGAACGCGCTCCCGCTAGACGACCGCCGCCTGCGTTTCTCTTTCTCGATCTTCACAATGTCAAAGAGCGGGAAACCGAGGCTTTGACCCCGTCGATTTCCCCCGCTTGAGAGCCCCTTGTGGGAGGTCCCCGCCGCGGCGAGGCGCGCTATATATGCGCGCGACTTTTCTGTGTCAAACGCCTATTTCGCGATCTTCGCAGTCCGTGTGCAGTGACCCGCCTTTGGACCGTTCAGTCGACAAAAAACCCGGCCGAATGTCCCCCGCGAACGGAGGGCGACCGGGCTTGGCGTCAAGAAAACCAAGCTAATCCGCTTTGCCCGCGGGATCAAGAAAAATCTCAGCGCCCGCGCCTTTTTCCTGGCTCCCGGCCGGCCGGATCGCTTGTAGCGAAAGGGACCGCGCCAGCTGTCATGAACGTGGGCGGCGGCGACTCCGCTTTTCCTCGACCGGCCCGAAACGGCGTGAAATGATCCGTCCGGGAAGGATATTCGCGCATGCGGGATTCGGCATATCTCGCCCGGCTGCGCCGGGATCTGGAGCGCTGGCGCGCTGAAAAAATGCTGCCGGAGGCGTCCGGCGCGGCGATTTTGGCGGATGCGGAGCGCCGTTACGGCTCCGATTCTCCCCCTTTGCACACGCTTTCCCTGCTCGCGGCCTGCGCTTTCGTGCTCGGCGCCCTGTCCCTGATCGGGGCGAACTGGGACCGACTCGGCGATTTCTGGCAGTTCCTGTGCATCGCGGCGGTCTTCAATCTCACCCTCGCGGCCGCCGCCCAGCTGCTGTCGCGCGGCTATTCGGCCGGCGGACACGCCGCCGCGATGGCCGCCGCGGCCATGTTCGGCGGCGCGCTGATCCTGATCGGCCAGACCTTTTCCATCGCCGGCGCGCCGGAGGGCCTGCTGTTCTGGTGGTCGCTGGGCGCGGCCGCCGTGGCCATCGCCCTGCGCTCGCCGCCTGCCCTCGCCTTTGCCGCGGCTCTGGTCTTCGTCTGGTTCGCCCTGCGCATGCCCGCCGACCGGGACGAGGTCATGCTGCTGCCCGGCCTGCGAGACCTGGGCGCGCTCGATCCCCTGCTCTGGCTCGCCGCCGCGGGCCTGGCCGGCCACGCCGCGCTGGCGCGGCGCTGGCGCAAACACGCGCCCTGGCATGTCGCCTGGCTGGGCATGTGGCTCTGGCTCGGCGTGCTCGCCTTCCTGCTGGCCGAGCCGGAAGAAGCCCTCGGCCTCGCCGCAATCGGCTCCATGCTCTCCATAATCGGCGGCCTCGCCTGCGCGCTTTTCCTCGCCGCCCGCGCGCGCGGCGCCTGGGGCGCGGGCGCCGCGTCCGGCTACGCGTTCGGCGCGGCGGCCGCCGGCGTGCTGCTGACCGCGGCGTCCGCCGCCGATACCGGCGGCGCGCACGCGGCCTTCGGCCTGTGCCTGATCCTGTCCGCCGGGGGCGTGGCGGGCGGCGCGCGCCTGCGCCATCGCGGAATCGTCGCGCTCAGCATCATCGCCTTCCTGATCTCCGCCGCCGCGATCTACATCCTGATCGGCGGATCGCTCATCGCCGGCGGGGTGATTCTGCTCTTCGCCTCGGCCCTGATCGGCGGGCTGACCTTCCTGATGTCGCGCAGGGCGCGGAGGGTTTCCGCATGATCGCCCGCCTGCGCGCCCTCTCCTTGCCCGCACGCGCCCTGATCGCCGGCGTGCTGCTGACCGCCTTCTTCGTGCTGGGCGCGGCGCAGCAGGTCTGGCTGCGCACCGCCGGCGACGAGGTGATTCTGGACGTCGCGCCCGTCGATCCGCGCGACATTTTCTTCGGCCATTACGTGATCCTGGCCTATCAGGCCGAGCGTCTGGACAGCGGCGAGGTCGCGATTCCGCAAGGCTTGGAGCCGGGCGCCGCCTGGCTGACCCTGCGCGAGGATGCGGACGGGATCTGGGTCCCCGACAGCCTGCTGAAAGACCGGCCGGACGGCGCCGTGGCCCTGCGCGGCGTGCTGAACAGCCCCGCCGGGCCGGACGAAGACGGCCCCATCTTCATCGAATTGCCCCTGCCGGACCGCTATTACGCCTCCGCCGGAACCGCCCGTGCGCTGGAGGACAGCCGCAATGACGGGGCGCTCCAGGTGATCCTGTCGGTGCGCGGCGGCGCAGCCGCGATCAAGGGCCTCGTCGTGGACGGCGAGGCGCAATACGACCGCCTGTTCTGACCGGCCTCAACCGGCGGCGATATAGGACTTCATCGCCTGCGCGTCGGCCTCGGCCTCCGCGATCCGCTGTTTGACCAGGTCGCCGATCGAGATCACGCCGATCAGCATCTCCCCGTCCATTACCGGCAGATGCCGGATTCTCCGGTCGGTCATCATCCCCATCAGGTGCTCCAGCGTGTCGCCGGCGCGGCAGGTGACCACGTCCCGCGTCATGCAGTCCGCCACGCGCGCGGTCAGCGCCGCGGCGCCCATGCGCGCCACCGCGCGGGTGATGTCCCGCTCCGACAGCACGCCCGCGGGCGCCCGCACGGAATCAAGGATGATGACCGCCCCGATACTGTACTGGTCGAGGATCCTCGCGGCGTCCGCCAGACTGGCGTTCTGGTCCACGGTGATCACGTCCCCGCCTTTGCGGGCGATGATCGCAGCCACATTCATGACCGCCTCCCTCTGTGACCTATGGGGCGGTCCGATCATGCGCCGCGCTGCGGCGTTAATCAATCTGAACGGGAATCAGCGCCGGGCCGCAAGGAAGGCTGGAAACAGGAAACCGGCGGCCAGCCCCCCCAGATGCGCGGCCCAGGCGATGGGCAGGGCGACGAATCCGCCGGTCAGGGCCAGGATCAGATTGATCACCACCCAGGGGACGGACATGGAGACGGCCCCGCGCCAGCGCCGCTGCAGATAGCCCACCGCCGGCAGGAATCCGGACAGCGCCGAAGACGCCCCGATCGCCACGCCCGAAGGCCCGCTCTGGAAATAGACGAGCTGCGCCAGCCCTCCGCCGATCGCGCAGACAAAGAAGAAGGCCAAAAAGAGCCCCGCCCCGCGCAGGCCCCGGCCCAGCGACAGGGCGATGGTCGGCCCGAAGGCGACCATCGCGGTCATATTCATGAACAGATGCAGCCAGCCGCCGTGCAGGAAGACGTGCAGCACCAGCGGCGCGGCGGGCCCCAGCGGGCGCGGAATCCCGCGATACTCGGCCCCGCCGATCAGCGCCCCGGCGCGCATCATCTCTTCCTGCAACCCCGGCGGCCCCATCAATTGCGCCGCCGTCGCCGCGACGATCGCGGCCGACAGGGCCAGCACGATGGACGGAAAGGCGTTGAACAGCGGCTGGCGCGGCTTTTGACCGCCCCAGGGGCCATCGGGGGGGCCGGCGTGCCGCGGCGTTTCGGATTGGGACGGGGGGGCGGTCATGGACCCTCGGATTCGCTTACCGCGCCAATATGGGGCGCATCCTGTCCGGGGAAACCCGCAATCCCTCTTCCCCTTTCAGGAGAACGGATTTTCCCCCTCGGGGCGAGCGCAGTTCGTCTGGCACGTGCGTTGCACCACCCCTGTCCAAACGGACCGGCAAAAGCCGGCCAGAACCGAAAGACAGGTTGGGTGCTATGAATACGTTTCGCTTTCCACTTCTGGCGGTAGTCATCGGCGCGACGCCGATGGTGGCCCACGCCCAGGACGCGACGTGGAACTTCCCCTACGGGACGTTCAACAGCGAGAACCAGGGCTGGAACAATCCGCACCGCGACGACAACGGCAATCTGCAGGTCGTCAACGGCATCATCCAGAGCGGAAGAGGCTCCCACTCCACGCTGGCCCAGGTGAATTCCGGCGGCGTGGGCGACGGGGTCGCGGCGGGCGTCTCCACCGCCACGGCTTATGGCAACCAGCTGAATGTGATCACCAGCGGCAAGTTCAACACGGTGATCGTCAATTCGAAGCAGATCAACAACGGCGACGTCGTCGCCGCAGCTGGAACGCAACTGGGCGGACAAGGTGAAGACGATGACCAAGGCTAACACCAACACCAAGCGCATGGGCCGCTTCGCGCGGGTCGCCATGCTGGCTGGCGCCGCCGCGGTGGCTCTGTCGGCCTGCTCCCTGACCGGCGCCCCGGGCGCGGACGGTCTGTACGCGGCGCCCATCGGCAGCGCGCCGGTCACGACCAACCCGACGCCCTACACCAATGCTCTGGTCTGTCTCGGCAACTTCGCCCGCAGCGCCAACATGTCGGCCCCGCGCGTGGCGGTCGGCCGGGTCGCTGACTACACCGGCAAGGTCGAACAGGACGGCGGCGGCGCGAAGATCACGCAAGGCGCCTCCCTGATGGCGATGAGCGCCTTTGCGAAAGCCGGCGCCCGCCTGGTCGAGCGTTACGACACCTCGGTCTCCGAGATGGAGCTGAAATACGCGAACAACCAGCTGATCGGCGACGACGCCTCGGGCGGCCTGCGCCAGATCAACGCCGGTCAGGTTCCGGGCTCCGACTACTACCTCGTCGGCGGCATCACCGAGCTGAACTACAACATCCACTCCTCGGGCGTGGACATCATGGGCGGCGGCGTGAACGCCACCGACGGCTCGGGCCTGTTCTCCCGCCGGGTCTTCGTGATGAACGTTGGCCTGGACCTGCGCCTGGTGGACACCCAGACCCTCGAGGTCGTGGACGTGATCTCCTACCAGAAGCAGATCATCGGCCGCGAAATCTCGGCCGGCCTGTTCACCTTCTTCGGCGGCCAGACCGTCTCGGCCGACATCGGCGCGGGCGGCAAGGCGCTGGAGCCGATCCAGCTGGCGGTGCGCACCGTGATCGAGCGCGCGGTCCTGGAGATGAGCAGCAATCTGTACGGCGCGGCGCCGGGCGTGTGCGGCTACAGCGATCCGCTGGCCAACGCCGTCGCCCAGCCCTACGTCCAGCAAACCCCGAGCGCGGCCTATCCGGCCCCGCAGGCCTACGCCTACAGCCAGCCGCAAGTCGCGGTCGGCGCCCAGGCGGCGGCCCCGGCGGGCGGCGACCCGTATGTCCGTTCGTACCTGCGCGGCACGTACTGATCCGTCCGGCTCTGGAGCAAGACCGATGACCATCATCACCAAGTCCCTGCTGGTCGGTTCGGCCCTGGCGGTCCTGATCGCCGCCCCGGCCTTCGCCGACACGATCGACAACCCGACGGCCGTCGTCGACAACGACCAGTCCGCTCTGGAGTCCGATGTCTGGGGCTTCGCGGGTAACGAGGCGGACACCGCCCTGGCCGTGACCAGCGCCGGCGTCGCCCTCGGCAACACCGCGTCCGCCACGACTTCGGAAGACGTCAGCCTGCAGGCCGACAACGTCCAGGAACTGCGCGGCCATGTCGAAAGCCAGGCCCAGGGCCTGGTCCGTCAGGCCGGTCCGATGACGACCACCGGCACGACCTATGGCAACACCTTCACCGCCGAAAACGGCGAGGCCGATATCGGCGTGAACAGCAACCAGACCATCGGCGAAGGCGGCTGGATCAAGTCGCGCGCGCTGATCGAGGCTGCGGAGTACGCCGAAAACGCCACCGCCACGGCCGTGGCCGGCGCCAACACCACCGCCGTGATCTCCGAGTCCGGCTATGCCGGCGCCGATGTGGTCCAGTCCAACGGCGCGGAACTGCACGCCGAGGCGGAGATCCTGTCCGAACAGGCCGATATTCCGGTCGCCGTCGGCACGTCCTTCGCCGTGATGAACAACGCCGACCTCGCCACCCAGGGCGAAGCGCGCCTGGCCGGCGAGCAGACCAATAGCGGCGACGGCAACGCCCGCACCGTGGTGCTGACCAACGGCACCTATGGCGCGACCGGCGCGGCGACGATCACCGGCAACAACCTCAACATGATCAATGAGGGCGGCGTCGGCGCGTTCGACGCAAACCAGACCAATAGCGGCGACCTGAAAGCCGAAAGCTTCGTCGACGCGGGCGCCTTCCCGGGCGTGCTGTCGTCCACCGCGACCGCGATCGGCAACAGCGCCAGCACGAACACCACCGGCCCGCAGTCGGACATCAATATCGTGCAGAACAATCAGGGCGCGGTGCTGAGCGATGCGCTGGTCACCGGGGTCAGCGGCATGGTCGCCACGACCAACGCCTCGGCCTACGGCAACTCGGCCACCGGCACGCTGTGCAATTGCGACGGCGCCATGACCGCCCGTAACGTTCAGACCAATTCCGGTCCTGTCCGCGGACGCGCCTACAATTATGCGGGCGACGCGGCTGCGCTGACGGCCACGACCGTCGCCGCGGGCAACACCGCCACCTACACCGTCGGATCGCCGGAGGGATAACCCTTCGGTGGGGCGAAGGCGGACGGCGCACCCGCGTCCGCTTTCGAGGGGGCCGCGTCTGAACAGGCGCGGGACTTTGGGGAGCCCGGCGGGCGGCCGGCGCTCCCCGTTTTCTTATTCAGAGCCGCGGGAGAAGCGACGCTAGTCGATCCCCTTCTTCGCGACCTCCCAGTTCGAATCCGTACACAGCTCGCAATCGGCGCCGACGAACCGGCGAGACGCCTCTTCGTCGCCTTTCAGCCGCCAGTTCAGCCAGTCGGCCGCGACATTCGCGAACTCCCCGCCATTGGGATGGAAATAGGTCGCCGAATGGCCGGCATTGTCCCGCGAGCCATAGAATACCGGCACATCGTCGATGGCCTCGAAATTCGCGCGCGCGGCCTCGTACATGAAATCGACCTCGCCGCCGTCGATATACAGCGTCGGCCCGTGCAGGTCGGACAGGACCGACATCGCCTCGCCCGACACGCCTGAATTCCACACCCCGACCGTCGTCACGCGCGGGTCGGCGGCGTTGTCCAGCGCCATCACACCGCCGCAGGACACGCCCATGACCGCGACATTGCCGGTGTCGACCTTGCCCGCCAGCGGGCTGTCCGCCCGTTCGTTTTCCGCAAACGCCCAGTCCAGTCCCGCGCCCAGATCCGCCGCCGTGGCGCGGCGGCCGGTCCCGTCATCGGCGGTCGTGACGACCAGGTATCCGTAGGACGCCAGCGTATGAAGGAAGCCGCTGAACCGTCCCGGATCGGCGGCGCAGCCGCCATTGCCCCACAGCACGACGGGCAGCGTGTCCTCGCCCGGAAACGCCTCCAGGTCTTCGGGCCGGAAGAATGTGTTCACGTCCGACCCTTCGGTCCGGTTGGACAGAACGTCATAGGGCCCGACCTCGGCCAGCGGCGCGCCCTCCTCCGGCAGCGTCCGCTCGATCATCTCGAGCGTGATCCCGGCCGGCTGCGCCAGCGCGGCGCCGGAGACCAGCGCGGCCGCGGCCAGCCCGGCCAGCGCCGCCAGTGTGCGGTTCATTTTGCGGTTCATGGAAACCTCCCTTGTTTCGGTGTGTGGCGCGCGTCAGGGCGCTTCGGACACGGTGCGCTTCACGATCAGCCATTCGCCGTCGATCTTGCGCAGCTCGTCCACCGTGCTTCCGATCTGCACGACGGAAATGTCGGTCTCCGCGCCCTCGCCGCTGCGCGCCAGGGTCAGGAAATAGGCGTGGTGATAGGCGTGATCGGCGCCGTCGAACTCCACGCTGGAATTCGCGTCCATATGGAACAACTGGCGCGGCGGCTCGCCGTCGGCGGCCAGTTGCTCGCGCCGGTCCGCGACGCCCTGGGCCATCGCCTTCAGCGCATCGTGGCCCTGCGCCTCCATGTTGCCGGCGGCGAAGACTCCGTCCGGCGCCCAGGCGCTGGCGTAGAGCTCCGCATCGCCGCGATCGAGGCCGCGGGAATAGCGGTACAGCGTCGCCTCGATGGCTTCGCGGTCGGCGAGCGTCGGGCCATCTTCGGCACGGGCCCCGGCGGGAATCGCGGCGGCGCAGACCGCCGCCGCGAGGACGCATGCGAACATCTTCATCGGTGAACCTCCCCGTTTGCGGGCGCTTGCGGCCCGTTCGGGGAGGACTCTACCGGCCGGCGCCCCCGGCGCGAAGCGCCGTTCAGGCCAGCGTCCGCTCCGCATAGACCGCCATCGCCTCGGCCAGATAGGCCGCCAGCCCGTCCCGCCCCGGCGTATCGTAGAATTTCCGGAAATCCGGATGCTCCAGATACAGCTGGCCGAGGCCTGCATAGGACTCGCGGTCCGGCGTCCAGAACGTGGTCACCCATTGATAGTGGCGATGCACGGCCGCCTGTGTTTCTTCGGAATCCACGGGCAGCCCCTTTTTCATCGCCGCCGCCAAATCGGCGTTGATGTCCTGGGCCTCGCCCATCGCGGCCTGGATTTTCGGATCGCCGCCCGCCGCCTGCAGCTTCGCGCGGCTTTCGTCGATTTTTTCCTGCATGCCGTCGCCGAAGCGATCGACCAGCCAGGTCTCGTATTCCTTCTGTCTGGGCGAGTTCAGCCCATAGAAAATGTCGTCGTCGCTCATGGTCCCGTCTCCGTTCAGATCGGCGAGCGTGCGGTCGATGGTCTGAAGCAGGCGGCGATAATTCTCCGCCTCTTCGGCCAGCCGCGCGCGATGAGCGCGCAGCGCTTCGGCCCGGTCGAAATCGGGCGCCGCCAAAATGCGGCGCACGTCCTCCAGCGGGAATTTCAGCTCCCGATAGAACAGGATCTGCTGCAGGCGCAGCAATTCCTCCCGACCGTAATAGCGATAGCCGTTGCCGCCCTGCTCCGCAGGACGCAGCAGGCCGATCTGGTCGTAATAATGCAGCGTCCGGACAGACACGCCGGACATCCGCGCGACCTCGCTGACCGTATACCGCTTCATCGAACCGCTCTTTCGCCGTGACGGCGCCCCTTCTGGCCTATCACGCGGCGTCAGGGTCAAGCGGCGATTTGCGGGCGGGGAGCCTAGGCCTCCGGCTCCGCCCAGACAGCCATTTCCGCCCCGCCCGGCTCGCGGAACTGGAACCGCCGGCCGCCCGGAAAATCGAACGGCTCGCGCGTGATCTCCGCCCCGGCGGCCGTCACCGCCGCCAGCGCCGCCGGCAGGTCCGCGGTCTTCAGGATCACCAGCGGCGCGCCGGCCGGCCCGGTATTGTCGATCCCGCCGTCCAGCCCGGTCCCGTCCGGCCCGTCCTTTTCGAACGCCGAATAGTCCGGTCCGTAATCCACGAAGCCCCAGCCGAACGCTGTCTCCAGGAATTTCCGGCTGGCCGCGCCATCGGCGCTCCGCAGCTCCACATAATCGATCACGCAGCGCGCACCCATGCCGGCCTCCAGTTTCGTTCCCTTTATGTTCTTATTCAGCCACGCGCCTGTCCAGCGAAATCGCCGCCAAGGCCCGGCTTGATCCGGCGCCCGCACGGGCAGACCATCGGGTCATGGCGGTAGTCCAGCTTCGCAACGTCTCCAAAGCCTTCGCCGGCCGCCCGGCCGTTGCGGACGTTTCGTTTTCCGTGGCCGAGGGCGAGACCGTGGCGCTGGTCGGGGAGTCCGGCTGCGGCAAGACCACGACGCTGAAGATGATCAACCGGCTGATCGAGCCGGATTCCGGCGAGCTGATGCTGTTCGGCGAACCGGCGGAGGCCGCGCCCGCGCCGCTGCTGCGCCGCCGCATCGGCTATGTGTTTCAGGAGATCGGCCTGTTTCCGCATCTAACCGTCGCGGAAAATATCGGGATCACGCCCGCACTTCTGGGATGGGACAAGGCGCGCATCGCCGCGCGCGTGGACGCGCTACTGGACATGGTGCGCCTTGGCGCATCGCGGCGCGGGGCCATGCCCGGCGAACTGTCCGGCGGCCAGCGCCAGCGCGTGGCCATCGCCCGGGCGCTCGCCAGCCAGCCATCGCTGCTGCTGATGGACGAGGCGTTCGGCGCGCTCGACCCCCTCACCCGTCACGATCTGCGATCCGACCTGAAAGCGATCCAGGCCGAGGCCGGCTTCGCCATCGTCCTGGTCACCCACGATATGGCGGAGGCCGCGATCCTGGGCGACCGCATCCTGGTGATGCAGGAGGGGCGCGTGCTGCAGGACGCCGCGCCCGCCGAACTGATCGCCCGCCCCGCCGACGACTATGTCGCCCACCTGCTCGCCGCGCCGGAGCGGGAGGCCGCGGCCTTCGCCGCCGCGCGCCGGGGCCACGGCTAGGGCGGGCCGATGAGCGCCAATCTCGCCGAACAGTTTTCGCGCCTGCCAGACCTGCTGGCCGCGCACATGCTGCTGGTCGCCGCCGCGCTCGCCGCCGGCGCGGCGATCAGCCTGCCGCTCGGGATTCTGTGCGCCCGCTCGCCCCGCCTGCGCGGCCCGGCGGTCGGTTTCGCGTCCACGATCCAGACCGTGCCGGCGCTGGCCCTGCTCGCGCTGATGGTCCCGCTGGTCGGGCGGATCGGCTTCCTGCCCGCCTTCCTCGCTTTGACGCTCTATTCGATGCTGCCGATGCTGCGGAACGCCGTGGTCGGCCTTGCCGGCGTCGACGGGGCGGTGCGCGAGGCCGCGCGCGCCGTCGGCATGACGCCCGCGCAATCGCTGTGGAAGGTGGAGCTGCCGCTGGCCGCGCCGGTCATTCTGGCCGGGGTTCGTACGGCAACGGTCTGGGTCGTCGGCATGGCGACGCTGGCCACGCCCGTCGGGGCGTCCAGCCTCGGCAATTACATCTTCTCCGGCCTGCAGACTCGGAACTGGACGGCGGTGCTGTTCGGCTGCGTCGCCTCGGCGCTGCTGGCGCTGGCGCTGGACCAGTTGCTGCGCGCGCTGGAATCGGGCGTCGCGCGCCGCCGCCCCGCGCGGGCTGCGGGCGCCGCCGCCGGCTTCGCCGCGCTGATCCTCGCCGCCATCGCGCCGGCCCTTCTGCCCGCGTCATCTTCCGCGCCCGCCGCAGGACACGCTGCCGTGGCATCCGGTCCCGCGCCGTCTCTGGCCGGGCGGCGCGTCACGGTCGGCGGCAAGCCGTTCACCGAACAATATGTGCTGGCCCATCTGATCGCCGGTGTTCTGGAGGACGCCGGCGCACAGGTCCGGCTGCGGGAGGATCTGGGCTCCACCATCGCCTTCGACGCCCTGATCCGGGACGAGATCGACCTCTATGTCGATTACACCGGAACGATCTGGGCCAGCGTGATGAACCGGGACGATGCGGCGGGCCGCGACGCCATGGCGGTGCGCGTCGCCGCCTGGCTGCTGGACCAGCACGGCGTCACCGATCTGGGTCGCCTCGGTTTCGAGAACGCCTACGGCTTCGCCGTCACCCGCGCGGCGGCGCAGGAGAACAGCCTCGCGTCCGTCGCGGATCTGAACCGTCTGGACGGGCTGTCCATCGGCGGCGACCCGGAATTCTTCGGCCGCCCGGAATGGATCGCCGCGCGCGACGCCTACGGCCTGCAGGCCACACGCACGCGGCCGATGGACTCCACCTTCATGTATGGCGCGGTGCGCGACGGGGCGGTGGACGCCATTACCGCCTATACGACCGACGGGCGGATCGACGCCTTCGATCTGGTCCTGCTGGCCGATCCGGCCGGCGCCCTGCCGCCCTATGACGCGATCCTGCTGCTGTCGCCCGCCGCCGGCGCGGACCGCGCCCTGACCGATGCGCTGCGCCCGTTGCTCGGCGCGATTCCGCCGGGCGCGATGCGCCGCGCCAACGCGATGGTCGATCTGGAGGGGGAGTCGCCGGAGGCTGCGGCGGCGTTCCTCGCCTCCGAAATCGGGATTTCCGGGGAACCCGCGGCCCCCTGAGGGCGCTTTGCGGGCATATGACAACCGGATTCGCCATTCATGGACGCCGCAGCCGCGCCGATGCACATCCCGCGTAGCCTGCGCGGATGGGGCCGCGCCGCCATCCAGGCCTATATGCACGCCGGCGAGCACAAGCTGGCGCTGCTGGCGGCCGGCGTGGCGTTTTTCGGCTTTCTCGCGATCTTTCCCGCGCTGGGCGCGGTGCTGATGATCTGGGGCCTGTTCGCCGACCCCGCCGCGGTGTTCGAGCGGGTGGAGTTCCTGCGCACCATCATGCCGGCCGGCGCCTATGACGTGATCGTCACCCAGCTTCAGGCGATCACCGGGACCGAACAGGAAAACGGCGCGACCTCCACGATCGGGGCGGTCTTCGCGCTCGGCTTCGCAATCTGGGCCGCCTCCAAGGGCGCGCGCGCCCTGATCCTGGCGCTGAACGTCGCCTATGAAGTGAAGTCCGCCCGCAACATCGTGATGCACTATCTGATCGCGCTGGCCTTCACGTTCGGCGGCATCCTGTTCGTCGTGCTGTCGGTCGCGGCCATCGCCGCCATCCCGCCGATCCTGCAGGCGATCAGCCTCGGCCTGTTCGCCGAGACGCTGATCCATATCGCCCGCTGGGCCGGGGTGATCCTGCTGTTCCTGCTGGCGCTGGCGACCGTCTATTACTGGGCGCCGGCGGGCGACCGTCCCCGCTTTCGCCTGATCTCGCCGGGCGGGCTGGGCGCGGCGCTTCTGTGGATCGTCGCCTCGGCGGCCTTCTCCATCTACGCCCAGAATTTCGCGAACTATAACGAGACGTTCGGAAGCCTGGGCGCGGCCGCGGCGCTGCTGATGTGGCTGTGGATATCCGCCTTCATCATCTGCCTAGGGGCGCAGTTCAACGCCGTCCTCACCGGCAAGACCGGCAGGCATTTGTCCCTCAACGAGTCCGATTCCGAAGGCCCGACCGACGAGAAGGTGGAGGAAGGCGCGGAGGAGAATAAAGAGCGGGTCGAAGCCCGCGAGGAAGGCGTGTCGTTCGAGGAAAAGGAAGCGAAGGCCGGCGCCTGACGCGCCGGCCTTCTGCGCCCTAAAGGACGTCCAGCATGCTCGCCACCAGCGGGTGACGCACGATGTCTTCCTGGCCCAGCCGGATGACCGCGATGTCCTCCACCGCCTCCAGCTTCTCGGCCACGCCCGCCAGTCCCGACAGTTCGGGCAGCAGGTCGCTCTGGTGCGGGTCGCCCGTCACCACCATCGTGGAGTTCCAGCCCAGCCGCGTCAGCAGCATCTTCAGCTGACCGAAGGTGCAGTTCTGCGCCTCGTCGATCACGACGAAGGCGTTGTTCAGCGTACGGCCGCGCATGTATCCGACCGGCGCGATCTCGATCAGCCCCTCGTTCATCAGGCCGCGCAGCCGTTTCGGCGACAGCCGGTCGGCCAGCGCGTCGTAGAGCGGGCGCAGATACGGCGCCAGCTTGTCCTCCATCGCCCCGGGCAGGAAGCCGATGGACTCCCCGGCCTCCACCGCCGGACGCGACAGGACGATCCGCCCGACATCGCCGTCCTCCAGCGCCTCCACGGCCTTGGCCACGGCGATATAGGTCTTGCCGGTGCCCGCCGGGCCCAGCGCCAAGGTCAGATTGTGCTCCTCGATCGCCTCGATCAGGCCGCCCTGCCCGTCCGAGCGCGGTTTTATCCGGCGCAGATAGGACTGGTCCCGCTGCACATTGGGCGCGCTGTCGCCGGGTCCGCCGGCGCGGTCGGGAAACAGCGCACGCACTTTGGATTCCTCCTCCCGGTAGTGTTCGGCGTTGAACTCGCCCGGGCGCGCGCGTCGTCTCGTGGACCGTTTGGCCATTAGGAAACTCCGTATCCTGGTGTGAAACACGGGCGGCGGCGCCGCCCCGTTGAGGAGGGAGGCAGGGCAAACAAAAAGGGCCGCATGGCGGCCCCGGTGATGTGCATGGTCAGAAGAAAAGCCGAACGCCGTGCTCGGCGGTTCTGGCGGGGGTTAAGACCCCGATCGGATGCGCATGACCTCACGTCCGCCCTCATCCCGTGCGATCCGCCTTCCGAATCGCAACCACACTTCATCATAGCCGGGTGAACAAACTCTCACCGCGCCAGACGCACAGATTTCATAAAAAAATTTGGCCGAGGACGTTTCAGGCCGCGTCGGATTGTTCCTCGCGGGCCGGCGGCGGGTCCAGGCGCACCGCGAAACCGTCCGGATAATGCCGCGAAACCTCGCCCGACAGACGGCCGAGCCGGGCCGTCATGCCCAGGCGCGGCTTGAATTCGCTGCGGAAGGCGATGCCGGTGGCCGAAACGTCCACGACCTTGGCGCGGACCTCCGCGCCGTCGGCGAACACGATCTTCGCCTCCCCGCGGCGCTTGTCGCGGACGCTGGTCCGGTCGTCGCCCAGCCCCAGGCGCGGCGCGTTGTAGCGCCAGATCAGAAGCTCGGCGAGCCGCTCGCGCCGGCGCGGGCCCGCCAGCCAGCGGACGGAGAATTCCCCCTCCGCCTGGCGCACGACTTCGGCTTCCAGATGCCCGAAATGATCCACATGGATGACGGTCAGCGCGCCGGGCCGGGGCGCATATTCCGCCGTGATCCGCGCCCCGCCGGGCGACAGGTCCACAATGGTGCAGGCATGCTCGCGCTCGTCGGCGCCCAGGAAAACCCCGTCGAGGGGCAGCGCGACGCGCTGAAAGCGCCGCGACTCTTCCATCCCGCGCGCGGCGATGCGCGCTTTCTTCTTATCCAGACGTCGTGTGGCTTCCATGGTCCCGTCCCCCGCACGGGGAGACTAGGACCGCGGATTTTAAGAAATGGCTGATGGCGGGCGAAAAACCGGCCCTCAGGCCGGGGTCGCGCCGGCGTCCGCCTGGGCCATGTCGCGCGCCATGGCGGCGCTGTTGTCGGCCACAAGGCGCAGCGCCGGACGGGCGCGGCGCGGGGCCGGCGCCTGACGCTCCGCCTGGGCCGGCGCCATGCGGCGCGACGGCGCGGCGTGCGCGTTCGGCGGATACAGCGCGATCAGATGCTGGCGGATCAGCGGACGTCCGCCCAGCGCATCCTCGCCGGACAGCGGCTGGAACAGGCCCAGATAACGGTCGACCTCGCCGTCCGCGCCGGCCAGCGGGGCCAGGAAGATTTCCGCCTTGATCTTGCGGCCGTCGATTGTCTCGGCCCCGGCCAGCGCGATGGCCGGTCCCGGCGCGATCGCGGCGGCGGCCAGAAGCGCCGCCATATGCATCCGGTCGGCGCCCTGCCACAGGCCCAGGAAATTGTGCTCGCGGAATTCGCGTTGATACAGAGAACAGAGATTGGTGCCGGCCAGGCGGAACACCGCGTGCTCCCCGTCCAGCTTCTGCAGGATAAATACGTTCGCCAGCAGGGACGAAAGATCCGACGGCGACAGATCGTCCCGCGCCGGCGTGCCCTCACCTTCTTTTAGCGATTCCCAATAGTCCGCGATCGCTCGTGTGTTCGGATGCCGCATTGTCCCCTCTCGCATCGTTTGCGGGGGCTGGTCGCAATCCGCGGGCCAGAAAAACTGCATCGAATCCGTCGCTTCTCGCCCTGAGGGGGAATTCCGGCGCCCTGATTGCACCCCGAGACGCGAAGACGACAGGAGCGAGCACATGAGCGTTTCATTCCGGTACACCCTCGCTGCAGGCGCCGCGGGAGCGGTCCTTCTGCTGAGCGCGGCCGCCGCGAATGCGGGCAATTATGGCGGCGACGGCTGCGGCGGCTGCAGCGGCTCTCCGCCCCCGCCCCCTCCGCCGGTGTGCTGCGAGCACAAGCCGAACGTCGTCAGCCAGCCGAAAATCATCAACAACACCAATGTGGTGAACAAGGTGAATGTCGGCGCGCCGAAGGTCTATAACAACGTCAATATCGGCGGCCCGAACATCAATATCGGCGGCCCCAAGGTCAATGTGACCGGCCCGAAGATCACCAATATCTACGGCTTCGGCGGCGGCTGCTGCGGCGGCGGCAAGGGCGGCGGCAAAGGCGGCGGCGGTGGCGGCGGCGACCAGGGCCAAGGCCAAAATCAGGGCCAGGGTCAGGAACAGAACCAGGGTCAGGGCCAGGAGCAGAACCAGAACAGCGAGAACAACAACAACAACACCGCCAATGGCGGCGGCGGCGGCACCGGCGTGGGCGTCGGCACCGGCGGCGCGGGCGGCCAGGGCGGCGGCGGCGGCAACGGCACCGGCGGCAATTCGAACAGCGACGCCACCGGCGGCAATTCGAACTCGTCCTCGGACAGCTCGGCCAACAACAACGCCAGCAATAATTTCACGGTGAACATCACCACGACCCCCGGCGACGGCACGCCCGGTTCGGGCTCGCAGACGGTGACGGTCACCAACGGTCAGCAGCAGGGCCAGCAGCAGCAGCAAAGCGCTGAAGGCAACGGCACGGGCACCGGTTCGGGCGACGGCGGCGGCAGCGGCGGCGGCAACGTCAATGTCGTCAACAGCAACACCGCCAACGCCTATGCCTACGCCACCGCGATGGGCGCCAGCGCGGCGTCCGGCACGGCCAACGCCTATGCCCGCAGCCTCGGCACCGGGTCCGGCTTCGCCACCGGCGGCGGCGGCAGCTTCTACGCCCCGTCCGGCGTCGTGGCGCAGGGCCAGGTCAATATGTGCGTCGACCGCGAGCAGCTGGTCACCAAGACCCGGCTGATCGAGCAGATGGTCATGATCCGCGCGGTCTGCATCGACGACCGCGGCGCCCCCCACCCGGCCTCGCGCCTGAACGGGGACGAGCGGATCGCGGCGGGCTATAGCGGCGAACTGTATCGCTGCGTCGCCGGCTCGTTCATGCAGGTCACGTTCGGCACCGCCGAAGGCGACTTCAATGGCGGGCAGACCATGGAGTGCCGCAAGGGCGAAGCCCTGTGGCACGAGGCGTCCACGGGCGAGCTGTCCTGCCGCCCGCAGGCGCCCCAGCGCGACTGCTTCGAGCGTTCGCTGCTCCGCAAATACGGTCCGGGCACCAAGATCCTGATGACCCGTATCGAGGAGCAGTATCAGGAAGTGGAGGTCATGCAGTGTGTCTCCACCGCCGGCCTGTATTTGTCCGGCGGCGTGGGCGGCTACTGATCCAGCCTCTAATCCCGTTTCTGGCCGTGGGGGCCAACGCGTAGCGTGCAGCAACAGGAAAAGGCCCGCCCCTCCCGGCGGGCCTTTTCTCATGGCGGGTTCCGTCTCAGTCGGCGTCGCCGTGCGGCTCCAGCCGCCGCGGCTCGAACCTGTAGTATTTCAGCAGCCAGTCGCCGGCCGCGCCCAGGAACATGAAGCTCGACCCGGCGACGAACAGCCACACGCCCAGCGTCCGCGCGTCGAACCGTTCGAAGAACAGGATCGACCCGGCGACGAAGGTCGCGTTCCCGACCAGGCCGATGGTCGCGTGCACCATGGGAAAGTCCTTGATGAGCCGGCGCAGCATGCTTTCCTCCCTGTCTGCCCTGCCGGGGCCTACGCATGGCCCCCGCGGTCCGTTCCGCCGCATTGATCCGCGCCCCGGCGCTGGCTAGACCCGCGCGGTCAAGGAGACAGACGCGCATGAGCCAGACCCGCACCGAGTCCGACACGTTCGGCCCGATCGAAATTCCGTCCGAGAAATATTACGGGGCCCAGTCGGCGCGCTCCCTGATGAACTTCCCCATCGGGGTGGAGACGATGCCCCGGCCGCTGATCCAGGCGCTGGCCATCGTGAAGAAATCCGCAGCCCTGACGAACAAGGCGCTGGGGGAGCTGGACGGCCAGCTCGCCGACGCCATCGCCGCGGCCGCCGACGAGGTGATCGCCGGCAAACTGGACGGCAATTTCCCGCTGACGGTGTGGCAGACCGGCTCCGGCACCCAGACCAACATGAACGTCAACGAGGTGCTGTCGAACCGCGCCATCGAGATGCTGGGCGGCGAGATCGGGTCGAAGACCCCGGTCCACCCGAACGACCACGTCAATCGCGGCCAGTCCTCCAATGACGTGTTCCCCACCGCGATGCATATCGCCGCGGCGCTGGAGATCGCCAACCGGCTGATCCCGGCGGTGGAGCGCCTGCACGGCTCCATCCTCCAGAAGTCGGAAGAATTCGCCGACATCGTGAAGATCGGCCGCACCCATTTGCAGGACGCCACGCCGCTGACGCTGGGCCAGGAATTCTCCGGCTACGCCGCCCAGCTCGCCTCGAATCTCGTCCGCCTGAAACAGGCGCTAGAGGAGCTGTATCCCCTCGCCCAGGGCGGCACCGCCGTCGGCACCGGCCTGAATTCGAAGGCCGGTTTCGCCGAAGGCTTCGCGGCCAAGGCGGCGGACCTGACCGGCCTGCCCTTCGTCACCGCGCCGAACAAGTTCGAGCAGCTGGCCGCCCATGACGGCTATGTCTACGCGCACGGCGCGCTGAACACGCTGGCCGCCTCGCTGTTCAAGATCGCACAGGACATCCGCCTGCTGGGCTCCGGCCCGCGCTCGGGCCTGGGCGAACTGTCGCTACCGGAGAACGAGCCCGGCTCGTCCATCATGCCGGGCAAGGTGAACCCGACCCAGTGCGAGATGATGACGATGGTCTGCACCCGCGTGTTCGGCAACCACACCGCCATCAGTTTCGCCGGCAGCCAGGGCAATTTCGAGCTGAACGTGTTCAACCCGGTGATGGCGGACGCCATGCTGCAATCCATCCGCCTGCTGGCCGACGGCTGCGACAGCTTCGCCGAGCGCTGCGTCGAGGGCATCGTCGCCAATCGCGAACGGATCAAGGAGCTGGTGGACCGCTCTTTGATGCTGGTCACCGCGCTGAACCCGAAGATCGGCTACGACAACGCCGCCAAGGTCGCCAAGAAGGCGCACAAGGAAGGCACGACGCTGAAGGAAGCCGCCCTCGCCCTCGGCCTGGTGACGGAGGAGGAGTTCGACTCCATTGTCCGGCCCGAAAACATGACCGGCCCGAAATAAGGATGGGCGAGGTCGTCAATCTTCGCGAGGCGCGCAAGCGCAGGAAGCGCGCGGAGAAGGATCAGGCGGCCGCCGAAAACCGCGCCAAATTCGGGCGCACCAAGGGCCAGAAGCAAAAGGACGCGGCGGACGCCGAAAAGTCCGTGCGCGATCTTGAGGGCCACCGGCGCGACCCCGGCGACGCCCCCGAAGACGACGGCGGCGCGGCGTGACGCTGAAGAAGCGTTCGCTCTCCATCGCCGGCCATCAAAGCTCGCTGGCGCTGGAGCCCGAATTCTGGGCGGCGCTGGAGGCTGCGGCCGCGGACCGCAAATGCAGCGTCCCCGCCCTCATCGCCGACATCGACGCTGAGCGAGACCCCGATCAGGGTCTGGCGAGCGCGGTGCGCGTCTGGCTGCTGAAACGGGCCGGCGCCTAGCGGCGCGCTAGAGAGTGAGCGCCTAGCGGCGCAGGGCGGGCGGCGAGCCGGCGGTGTCCAGCGCCGCCACGATTTCGGGCAGCCAGCGCTGCTGCTCCCGGTCGAAGGCGTCGAAGCCGGCCGCATAGTCGAAATAGCACCAGCCCATGCCGTTGGCCTCCGCGCCCTCGCGCATCGCCTGCGTCCAGGCCGCGCGGTCCACGGCGTTCGCTTTGTGGAAGGCGCCGAATTCGCCCAGGAAGACCGGCGTGCGGTTCTCCGCCGCCCAGGCCCCGGCCGTATTCATGTGCTCACGCAGCTGGTCCCGCTCCTCCGGCGCGCCCCAGGGCGCGCCCAGCGGCGGCGGATCCTCGAACCAGTCGCCGCCCTGATGGGTGAAATCGTACGGCTCGTAATAATGGAAGGTGGCGACCAGATACGGGTCCTCGGGCAGATGCAGGCGCTGCAGCCCCCACAGAGAGGACCAGTTGTCGCCGCCCAGCACGATGGTCCGCACCGGGTTGGACTCCCGCACTGCGCGCACCAGGTCGGCGGCCATCGCCTCCCACAGCGCGCCCTCCAGAACGTCGCGCGGCTCGTTCACCAGTTCGAAAATCAGCCCCTGCGGATAGTCCGCATAATGCTCCGCGATCTGCCGCCAGATCGCGATGGCGCGGTCGCGATGGCCGCGCGGGTCGCTGTAGATGTCCTCGTAATTGTGCATGTCGATGATGACGGTGAGCCCGGCCGCGAAGCTCTGGGCGATCACTTCGTCGATGCGCGCGAAATAGGCCGGGTCCACCATGAAGGGCGGGGTCTCCAGCGCATGGCTGTGCCAGTCGACCAGCACGCGCACCGTGTCGAACCCCGCGCCCGCGATGCGCTGCAAATCCTGTTCGGTGATCGTATAGCCCCAGTCGCCCTCGTTCGGGGCGTTCAGGGCGTTGGCCAGATTGATGCAGCGCTGGACCGGGAAATAGGCGCTGGAGGCGGTCGGCGCATGGGTCTCCGGCCCGCCCGGCGAGCAGGACGCCAGCAGCGCCGCGGCCGCTGCGCCCGGCAGAAATCGTCCAAATCCCCGGCGAACCATCGCATCCACCCCGTTTTCTGGCCGAATTGTCGCGCAGAGCCCCTAAAAGGGCGCTAATATGAACGCTTGCTTTTGGTGAACGGCAAAGAGGGACGCCGATGCGCCTGCTCGTACTCTGCGCAATGCTGCTGGGCCTTGCCGCCTGCGCCACCGCGCCCCGCATGGACGCGGCCGGCGCCTGCCCGGCGGAGATTTTCTCGATCTATTTCGCGCGCGACCAGGTCATGCTGGACGAGCTGTCCAACGAGGTGCTGGACGCCGCCGCGGACCAGATCGCCGGATGCGCAGGCGCCCGTCTGGAAGTGGCCGGCTTTGCCGACCCGGCCGGCGATCCCGAAACCAACCGCCAGATTTCGTCCGACCGCGCCCATGCGGTGTTCGAGGCGCTGCTGGCGCGCGGCGTCACCGCCGAACAGGTGGAGATCCTGGCGATCGGCGAGGCCGGAGCCCGCAGCGCCGAGGGCGTGACCGAACCGATGCGCCGGCGGGTCGAGGTGCGGTTCTTCCCCGAAGGGTCGTAATCGCTATCATCGCCCCAACAAGACTGGGGAGGTTTTCATGAGTATCGGCTCCGCACTGCTGAGTCCGGGCGGCCGCCTGGGCCCTTCGATGTTCCTGAAAAGCGGTCTTATCCTGATCGTGATCGGGTTTTTGATTTCCGTACTGACGGTCGTCAGCCCGGCCGTGCTGATCATCTCCGGCCTGCTGTCGATCCTGCTGCTCTATCCCTGGGTCGTGATCTGGGTGAAACGCCTGCACGACGCCGGCAAATCGGGATGGCTGGTGATCGCCGTCCTGGTCGTCTGGATCATCGTCAGCATCGTGGTCAGCCAGATCATCACCGGCATGTTCGCGCCGCCGCCGCCGGAGACCCAGCCGACGACGGTCAGCGCGGTGTTCGAACAGGCCCAGGCCTCGGCCCGCGCCACCGCGATCCCGGCCGGGATCGCCAGCGCGGTGATCTCCTTCGCCTTCGTCTATCTCGGCAACATGCTGCTGAAGAGCGATCCGGGCCCGAACCCGTACGGCCCCCCGCCGGCCGACTAAGTAACCGCCGGCGGCGCGGCGCTGACAGGGCGGGCGCCGAACACGGCGGGGAAGCTGCGGCGCAGCGCCTCGTCGGCGTCCGCCATCGTCACCGGCACGCCCAGATCGACCAGGCTGGTCACGCCATAGCGCGGGTCGATCACCCCGCACGGCGTGATCCCCTCATAGTGCGACAGGTCCGGCTCCACGTTCAGCGCGACGCCGTGGAATGTCACCCATTTGCGCACGCGCACGCCGATGGCGGCGATCTTGTCCTCGCGCTCCATGCCGCCCGGCCGCGTCCGGTCGACCCAGACCCCGACCCGGTCCGGCCGGCGCAGGCCCGTCACGCCGAATTCGGCCAGCGCGGCGATCAGCCAGGCCTCCAGCCCGCGCACATAGGCGCGCACGTCGCGGTCCCGCAAAGCCAGGTCCAGCATCACATAGGCCACGCGCTGGCCCGGGCCGTGATAGGTCACCTGCCCGCCGCGCCCGGTACGGTGCAGCGCGAAACGCTGGGCCTGCGCGATTTCCTCGGCCCGCGCGCCGGACCCGGCGGTGTAGAGCGGCGGATGCTCGACCAGCCAGACCAGCTCCCGCGCCGTCCCGGCGCGGATGTCCGCGGCGCGCTGCTCCATCGCCGCGACCGCCGGTTCATAGGGAACCGCGCCCGGCGACACCGCCCATTCCACGTCGGGAAAATCCGCCCTGCTCATGGGGCTTTGCTCGCACGGCGGGCGGTTTTTGAACAGCTTGCCGTTAATCGGCGCGTAACCGGCGCGCGCGCATTGTCCGCCCCAAACGGTGGAAGGGCCGGGGAATGAGCCAACTCGACGCAGTCGAGGTCGAGATTTCGATCCTGCTGGGACGATCGAAGATTCCGATCGGCCAGTTCCTGCGCATGGGTCGCGGCGCGGTCATTCCTCTGGACGCGCGCGAAAGCGACGAGGTCTGGGTGCTGGCCAACAACCACCCGATCGCGCGCGGGGAGATTGTGATCCAGGGGGAAAAGGTCGCGATCAGCGTCACTGGCGCGGCCGACGTGAACGATTTCTACGCCGCCGCCTGACCCCGGTCCGGCGGCCGGATGGCGGCCCCGGAGGCGTACATGAAACCCGTCCTGATCGTCCTTGCGGTGCTGGCGCTGGCCGCGCCGGCGCATGCGCAATTGATGGAGCGCGGCGTCGCGCGCACCGGCACGGTCCAGCAGAGCACGCCCGGCGGCAGCGCCTTCATGTGCCGCCTGTCCTGTTCCCTGAATGCCGCGTGCTCGGGCTGGAGCTGGGTCCGCCCCGGCGCCGACGGCCCCCAGGCGCGCTGCGAATTGCTGTCCGGCGAGGTCGCGACCAAGCCCGATTCCTGCTGCGACTCCGGCCTGTCCGGCAATGTCGGAACGCCCGTCGCGGCGGCCGGCTCATCCTCCATGTTCCGGGGCAATCAATATGCCGGCCTGTCCCAGGACCCCGGCGGCCCGCCGGTCCAGCTCGTCAACGTGCCCGGCGGCATGTGGGAGCAGGGCGAGGAGGAGGACGAGGCCGAAGAGGAGTCGGAGGCCGAAGAGACCGCCCCCGCCGTCACGCAGACCGCAGACGGCCAGCAGAGCGCCCAGCCGACGGCGCGCGTCACCTCCATGCCGCGCGGATCGGGCCCGCCGCGCTATTCCGTCCAGCGGGAATATTCCGGACAGGCCACACAGCCGCAGGCGGACCCGCAGGGCATGGCCGATCCGTCCCGCTGGCTCGGCGCCGGCGGCTAGGCCTTCGGCTCGCTGGGGCTAGGCCCCGGCCGAGGCGTCTTTCGATTGGTCTTTCTGGCGGAGCGCATCGAGCAGATCGTCGAACGTGTTGTCGACCTGCTCCCGGTCCGGCGGGTAGCATTGATCCAGCCCACGGCCGATGCCGCGCCAGATATGCCTCGGATCCGTATCGTCAACCACGACAAACGCCCATTCGCTACTTCATTTCAAACGCTTGGGCGGTTCTCGCCTCTTCGCGCCCTAATGAAACGCAAGATTGCCGATTCGGGTCCATCTTGTGCGCAATTGTAATGGTTTCTAACGGTTGGTTACCCATTTAGGGGGCCGGTAACGGATAAACGCGAATATCTATCCGCCCTGTGGAAAGAGCAGGCATCCGTCGCCGTAAGAATAAAACCGGAATTTTTGTGCAACTGCGTACGAATACGCGGATTGCATTTGCTCCAGGCCCGAAAACGCGCTCACCAGCATGAAAAGCGTCGACCGGGGCAGGTGAAAATTGGTCAGCAGCGCATCGGCGATCCGGAACCGGTAGCCGGGGGTGATGAAGATATCCGTGGCCCCCGCCCCCGCCGCCACGCGCCCCCCGGCCCCCGCCGCCTCCAGCGTGCGCAGCGCGGTCGTGCCCACAGGGATCACGCGCCGCCCCTCGTCCTTGGCGGCGTTGATCGCGGCCGCCGCAGCCTCGGAAATCTCGAACCGCTCCGAATGCATGCGGTGGCCGGCGGTGTCGTCGCTCTTCACCGGCAGGAACGTTCCCGCCCCGACATGCAGGGTCACCCGGGCCGACTGCACGCCCGCCCCCTCCAGCCCCGACAGCAGTCCCGGCGTGAAGTGCAGCCCGGCCGTCGGCGCGGCGACCGACCCCGGCGCGTCGGCGAACACGGTCTGATAGTCCGCCTCGTCGTCCGCGTCCGGCGCCCGCTTGCGCGCGATATAGGGCGGCAGCGGCGGCGCGCCGACGCGCTCCAGCGCCGCGTCCAGCGCCGCGCCGGACTCTGCGAAACGCAGGGCCGCCTCCCCGCCCTCCCCGCGCGCTTCCACACGCGCTTCCAGATCGCCGAACCGGATCGCGTCTCCCTCCCGCACCCGCTTGGCGGGGCGCAGGAAGGCGCGCCACAGATCGGCGCCGTCGCGGGCGTGCAGATTCGCCTCGATCCGCACGGCCTCGCCGTCGCCGCGTGGCGCGCGCGTTCCGGCCAGCGCCGCGTGGATGACCCGGGAGTCGTTGAACACCATCAGGTCCCCGGCCCGCAGCAGGTCCGGCAGGTCGCGCATCCACCGGTCGCCGAACGCCTCGCCCGGCCGCACCACCAGCAGGCGCGCGGAATCGCGCGGCCGCGCCGGGCGCAGGGCGATCAGCTCTTCGGGAAGGTCGAAATCGAAAGCGTCGACGCGCATGGCGCGGTATGGGCGCCGCGGAAGCCGGGGGTCAAGGCGCCAGCAGTCAGGGCGCGGCGGCGGGCGTGGGTGCCTGACGCGCCCGGGCCATCAGCTCCTGACAGGGGGCGTCGTCCGCCTCCTCCGGATTGAAGAAGGGCAGCGCCGCCAGCGGCCCGGCGATTGCGCCCAGCAGCGCCGCGATCCCGCCCTGGGCGATGGCGCCGCCCAGTTCGGGCCGGATCGCCGGATTGCGCAGCGTGCCGCCGATCTCGATATCGCCCAGGATCTGGCCCCAGCTGAAATCCTTGTTGTCCGCGTCGATATCCAGATCGAGGCTTTCGTCCGAAAAATCGATCTGGCCCTGCACCGCGATCGTGCTGTCGGTGCTGTCGAACACGATCGGCTCGGCGCGCGCGGCGCCGCTGTCCATGTTGAAGCGCACCACGCCGCAGCGCAGTTCGGACAGGATCGGCTGATCCTCCTCCTCCGACACCAGCAGGATCAGCGCCTCGCCCAGGTCCAGGTCCGCGCCTTCCTCGGCCAGCGCCCGGATCGCGCCGTCGCGCATCCACATCGCCAGCGCGCCGTTGGCCGCCGCCGCGGCCTCGCGCAGATTCTGGCCCGTCGTGCTGAGCGCGAAGCGGCCCTCCAGCTCCCCGCGGCCGATATTCCCGCCGGCCATGTCGCCCAGCTGGACGCCGTCGATCTGGCCGGAGGCGTCGGTGGACACTGTCTCCCCGCTGGCGTCAATTTTGATGGTGGACAGCAGATGGCCGCGCGCCGCGTCGAACTCGATCGGGTCGAACCGCATCACGCCGTCTTCCAGCGTCATATGGGTGGACACGGTTTCCAGCGGAAAGCCGCCGGCGCGCACGCTGCCGGCCTCGAAATTCACGTCGGCGTCCACCGCCCGGATTCGCTGCAGGTCCAGCGTGGAGTCGGGGATCAGCCGGTCGCTCTGCTGGAACGCCTCGTTTGTCTGGCGCTGCAGCTCGTTGGCCGTCTCCTCGCCCTCCACCTGGGTCGGGGCGCCGATGAACAGGCCCAGATCGTCGAAATCCAGCGAGTCGGAGCGCAGATCGGCGTCGATAAAGGGCCGCTCGCCGCCCAGCGCCACCTCGATGTCGCCGGCCAGGTCGCTGTCGCCCACCGTCCCGGTGATGCCCTCCAGCCGCCAAGTGTTCACGCCGGAGGACAGGCGCGCATTCCACTCATAGGGCGGGGTGTCCGGCGCCGCGAGGCCCAGCAGGTCGGCGAACTGCGCCAGATTCTCGCCGCGGAGCGTGATGTCCCCCTCGATGCCGCGCGTGAACGGGCCGGCCAGACCGCCGTCGAAGAACACCGTTGCGCCGCCGCCGCGTCCGACCAGGTTCAGCGCCCCGCCGGCCGGGCGGCCCGAGGCGGTGTCGATGACGAAGATGTCGGGCTCGGCCTCCCCCTCGCGCGCCAAAGCGATCTCGATATTTTCGGCGTCGACCTGGCCGATCTCCGCCAGCCAGCCCGGCGCCGCGCCGCCCGCCTCGCCGCCGACCCGCGCGCTCAGCCGCCCCTCGCTGGTCTGCACCAGCGGCAGCGCCGAAACGCCCGGCAGCACGCCCAGCGGATTCAGCTTTCCGTTTATGGCGCCCACGCTGGTCGGCGCGACGCCGCCGGCGATCTGCAGGCCGCGCATCTCGAACCCGAACGGCCAGCCCAGGACCAGCTGCGCGCGCTCCAGCTCGGTGTCCTGCCCGGTAGCGACGCCGATGGCGGTGCGCGTGAGGGGGGTGGCGATGGCCGGATTGGTCAGGGCGATGAGGCCCAGGAATACGATTCCGGCCAGAACCGCCGCGATTGCGAGAATTGCGACAATCGCCGTCTGGAAAGGGCGGCCCTGAGCCATGAATCATCCCTATGACATTGATTATCGCCCAAGAACGTCCGCCTGCCCTGCAGGGTTCCTGCGGGGTGTCTGCGGACCCGTCGGGGCTGCGCCGCCCGCTAGTCGGAGCCGGGCCCGGTGAAGCGCAGCACTTCGCGCGCCGACAGCGTGACCTGCGGGAACGGGATGGTGATGCCCGCGGCGTCCAGCTCACGCTTCACCGCGAACGCCACCTCGTCGAACGAGGCGCGCTGGTCTTTCGGGGCGGAGCCGGTCCACCACAGAATCTTGAAGTCGATGGACGACCCGCCGAAGGAGATCAGCTTCACCTCCGTCTCCTTCTCGCTGCTCACCGTCTCGCAGGATTGCAGCGCCGCGTTCAGCGCATCGGCCGCCTTGGACAGGTCGGTGGCGTAATCGACGCCGACCACCAGCTCCTCCCGGCGCAGCTTAAGGTCGGTGCGGATAAAGACCGGATTGGTGAACAGCATGGCGTTCGGCGCGATCACCAGCTGGCCGTCCTTCTGGCGCACATGGGTCTCGCGGATGGAGATTTTCTCCACGTCGCCCTCCACGCCCTCGCATTCGATGAAATCCCCGATCCGCATCTCCTTGCGGAACAGGATGATCACCCCGGCCAGGAAATTCTCGAAAATGTCCTTGAAGGCGAAGCCGACCGCGATGCCGCCGATGCCGAGACCGGCCAGCAGCTTGGCCGGCGTCACGCTCGGGATGACGACCACCGTGGCGATGGCGATGCCCAGCAACCAGATGAAGATGCTCGACATGTTGGTGAAAAGCGTCACCAGTTCGCGCCGCATATGGGCGCGCATCAGCGCCTTTTCGGAGAATTTGGCGACGAACGCGGCGAACACCGCGGTGATGAAAATCAGGACTACGGCGATGCCCAGATAGGGCAACCGCTCGATCACCCCGTTGCCAAGCTGGATCAGCGTCTGGGTGAGCGCCTCCACCGGCGCCAGCTCCTCGCCCGCCGCCGGCTCCGCGAGGGAGGCCAGCGCGTCCGTGATCTGTTCAGGAGCCGGAGTCTGTGCGGCCATGCGCCGTCCTTCGCCGTTGTTCCGCCGGGTTTAAGCGCCGGGACGCCCGGCGGTTCCCGATTTTAGGGACGGCGAACGCGGCTTAAAGGCTGGATTCGAAGATTTCGCCGCAGGCGATCCGGGGATTGTCCTCGCCCGCGGGCAGCTCGCCGCTCGCATAGCGGTGGATCACGATCGCCGCGCCGTCCGCGTCGAACATCGGCCAGGTCCGCTCGGTGTCCTCGGAGAAGGTGACGAATTCCAGCGTCGCGTTCAGCGTGCCGGAGCCATCGTCGCCCACCGTCAGATCGGGCAGGACCCCGGCCTCGAAATCGTCCGGCTTGTCCGGCAGCTCCATCCCGGCTTCCTCGCCCAGATGCCCGCCGGCGCTGGAGAAGTCCGGCGCCGAGCAGTCGCCCGTGACGTGCAGGTGTATGGCGTGGCCGCCCGGGCTCATCCCGCGCACCAGCGCATAGACGCGCACGCCCTCGCCGGTCTCGAAGAACCAGGCCGTGCCGCTGCCCTCTTCGGCGAATTCGAAATCGGCGCGGGCGCCCGGCTCGCCGTAATCGGCCTCCGGATCATAGGGCTCGTCCACGTCCAGGGCCGGGGGCGGCGCGGTGTCGGGGACCGCCGCCATGTCCTCTTCCATGGCCGGATCGGGCAGATCGTTCGGATCGGCGTCCATCTCCGGCGTCGGAGCGGCGGCTTCCAGCTCCGCCTGGCTGGACGTGTCGTTGTCGCCGCACGCGGCGAGCGCCAGCGCGCAAACGGAGGCGGAGGTCAGTATCGCCATCATTCGTGTCATGGGTGATGTCCTTCCTGTCCGGCTGGCGCAAAGCCATGCGCTTCAGCGCAGCATAACGGCCCGGTCTAGTGAGCAAACTTCGAGCGCCTGTTTTCGTTCCAGCGCAGCGGATTTTCGACTCCGTCCGGCGCGGACAGCCTCCCCTGCGGGGCGCGTTTAGGTTATACTGCCGGCGGGCGCAGGCAGGGATATTGGGGGATGTCCACGCGCGACTTGCAGCGGCGGCTCGCCGAGCTGGGCTATGAGCCCGGCCCCGTCGACGGCATTCACGGTCAGAAGACGGTCGAGGCTATCCGCCGTTTCCAGGCGCAGAACGAATTGCCGGTCGACGGCGTCGCCGGACCGCTGACGCGCGCCGCCCTGTTATCCGATGACGCAATTCCCGCCGACGCGCCCGGCCCCCCGGTGGATTTGCGGCCCACCCCGCCGCCGGGCTGGCGGCCGGAGGAAGGGGAGCCGCAACCCGAAGCCGCTCCCGAAACCGGCGAAGACGCGGACGCCGCCCCCGAACAGGAGCCTGCTCCGCAGCCCCAGCTTGCGCCGACGGCCCCGGTGGCCCCTCCGCCAGCCGAACCGGTTTCCATGAAAGCCATCCAGGAGCGGCTGTCCGTACTGGGCTACGACCCCGGCCCGATCGACGGCGTCCGCGGACGGCTGACCATCGCCGCGCTCAAACAGTTCCAGACCGATCGCGGCGTGACCGCGGACGGCATGTGCGGCCCCGCCACCGCCGAGATGCTGTTCGCCAGTCCCTGCGCGCCGGAGGAGGCGCAGATCATCCCGTGGTTCGGGGAGGCCTCCCGCCTGCTTGGCGTGTGTGAAACGCCGGGCGCCCGGCATAATCCGGTCATCATGGACTGGGCCCAGCGCCTGGGCCTCTGGTACCCGGATGACGAGACCCCCTGGTGCGGCCTGTTCGCCGCGCATTGCGTGGCGGCCGCGTTGCCGGACGAGCCGCTGCCCGACAATCCGCTTGGCGCGCGGAACTGGATGAAATTCGGAGTGCCGTGCGAACCGCAGCGGGGAGCGGTTCTGGTCTTCTGGCGCGGCTCGCGCGACGGCTGGCAAGGCCATGTCGGCTTCTATGGCGGCGAAGATTCGCGCTGCTATCACGTCATCGGCGGCAACCAGAGCAACAAGGTCTGCTCGACGCGGCTGACGCGCAATCGCCTCCTCGGCGCCCGCTGGCCGCACTCCGCCGGGTTCGTGCTGACGGGCCGGCGCCAGGCCGGCGAAACCGGGGAAATTTCCGAAAACGAGGCCTGAACCGCCCCTCGGCGCCGCCCGCCTCTCCCGCGGAGAAAACCGCTTCGATTTCAATTCATTAGAACAGCACACAGACCCTGCGTGAGGCTTTGCGGGGCGGCGCCGGTTTGCTATCCTTTCGCTCCTGACGGTGGCCGAATCCCCTTCCCTGGGCCGCCCGCATTACCGGCCCTGAACGGACCCCGATTTGACCGACATCGACGACAACACCCCGCACCGCCCGGAGGGCGTGGAGCCCGTTTCCATCGAAGAGGAAATGCGTCGCTCCTATCTCGATTACGCCATGAGCGTGATCGTCAGCCGCGCGATCCCGGACGCGCGCGACGGGCTGAAGCCGGTGCACCGCCGCATCCTCTGGTCGATGCACGAAAACGGCCAGACCTTCGACAAGCCGTACAACAAATCGGCCACCACGGTCGGCAACGTGATGGGCCAGTATCACCCCCACGGCGACAGCGCGATCTATGACGCGCTGGTGCGCCTGGCGCAGCCCTGGTCGATGAGCCTGAAACTGATCGACGGTCAGGGAAATTTCGGCTCCATCGACAACGATCCCCCCGCCGCCATGCGCTACACCGAGGCGCGAATGGCGGAGTCCGCCAACTATCTGCTCGCGGACATCGACAAGGACACGGTCGACCTCCAGCCGAACTATGACGGCAAGAAGCGCGAGCCGGTCGTCCTTCCCGCCCGCTTCCCGAACATGCTGGTCAACGGCGCCGGCGGCATCGCCGTCGGCATGGCCACCAATATCCCGCCGCACAATCTGACGGAGATCGTCGACGCCACGCTGGCTCTGCTGGACGATCCCAAGACCTCAGAAGAGGCGCTGCTGGACATCGTGCCGGGGCCGGACTTCCCGACCGGCGGCTATATCGTCGGCCGCAGCGGCGCCAAACGCGGCCTGCTGACCGGCCGGGGCAGCGTCGTGATGCGCGCCCGGGTCTCGACCGAACAGATCGGCCCGCGCGAGGCGCTGATCATCACCGAAATCCCCTATCAGGTCAGCAAGGCCGCGATGTTCGAAAAGATCGCGGAGCTCGTGCGCGACAAGCGGATCGAGGGCGTCGCCGACATGCGCGACGAATCCGACCGCCACGGCGTGCGCGTGGTGATCGAGGTCAAGCGCGACGCCAATCCCGACGTCCTGCTGAACCAGCTCTACCGCTTCACCCCGATGCAGGTGAATTTCGGCGTGAACATGCTGGCGCTGGACCGCGGCCGCCCGCGCGTCTTCACCCTGCGCGACCTGCTGGAATCCTTCATCGTCTTCCGCAAGGAGGTCGTGGCCCGCCGCGCCAAGCACGAGCTGGCCAAGGCGCGCGACCGCGCCCACGTCCTGGTCGGCCTGGCCATGGCGGTGGCCAATATCGACGAGGTGATCGCCCTGATCCGGCGCAGCCCGGACGCCGCGGCCGCGCGCGAGGCGCTGCGCGCCCGCACATGGCCGGCCGGCGACATGCGCGCGCTGGTGGAGCTGATCGCCGACCCGCGCAGCGTAATGGACGAAGACGGCCAGATCCGCCTGACCGACGAACAGGCCCGCGCCATCCTGGAGCTGCGCCTGAACCGGCTGACCGCGCTCGGCGGCGAGGAGATCGGCAACGAGGCCAAGGGCCTGACCGAAAACATCAGCGACCTTCTGGACATCCTGCGCTCGCGCGCCCGCGTGGTTCAGATCATCCGCGACGAACTGGCCGAGACGAAGGAGAAATTCGGCGTGCCGCGGCGCACCGAAATCCTGGAAGCCGAGCTGGAGGTCGAGGACGAAGACCTGATCGCGCGCGAGGACATGGTCGTGACCGTGACCCAGGGCGGCTACGTCAAGCGCACGCCGCTTTCGATCTACCGGACCCAGGGCCGCGGCGGCAAAGGCCGCGCCGGCATGTCGACCAAGGACGACGACCTGATCGGCGAAATGTTCGTCGCCAATACGCACTCGCCGATCCTGTTCTTCACGGCCTCCGGCATGGCGTTCAAGGAAAAGGTCTGGCGCCTGCCCCAGGGCGCGCCGAACAGCCGCGGCAAGTTCATCGGCAACATCATGCCGGGCATGGCCTCCGACGATCCGGTGAACTCCGTCATGGCCCTGCCGGAGGACGAAGACAGCTGGGACCAGCTGGACGTCATGTTCGCCACGCGCAGCGGCAATGTCCGCCGCAACAAGCTCAGCGACTTCGTCCAGGTGAACCGCAACGGCAAGATCGCGATGAAGCCGGACGAAGGCGACGGCATCGTCGGCGTGCGCGTCGCGACGCCGGACGAGGACTATATGCTGACCACCGCGCTCGGCCGCTGCATCCGCTTCCGGGTGGACGATGTGCGCGTTTTCGCCGGGCGCACCAGCACCGGCGTGCGCGGCATCCGGCTGGACGAGGGCGACGAGGTCATCTCCACCGCCATCCTGCGCCATATCGACGTCGATCCGGCCGAGGCGCGCGCCTATCTGAAACACGCCCGCGCCATGCGTCAGGCCGCCGGCGAGGATGAAGACGACGAGACCGAAGCCGCGGCGCCCGACGAGGACGCCGACGAGGGCGACGAGGACGCCGCGCTGGACCAGGCCCGCATCGCGGAGCTGGGCGCGGCGGAGCAGTTCATGCTGACCATCGACGACAAGGGCTATGGAAAGCTGACGTCGTCCTACGAATACCGGGTCACCGGGCGCGGCGGCAAAGGCCTGATCGCGCACGATCTGCGCCGCGGCGGCCGGGTCGTGGCGTCCTTCCCGGTGGAGGACGACGACGAGCTGATGATCGTCACCTCCGGCGGCCAGGTGGTGCGCACCTCGGTCTCCGGCATCCGCATCGCCTCGCGCAACACCCAGGGCGTCATTATCGTGCGCCTGCGGGACGGGGAGCGCGTGGTCAGCGTGCGCCGCATCGCCGATCACGAGACCGGCGAAGAGGCCGGTGAAGAAGCGGACGGCGAAGGCGAAGCCTCGTGACCCGGATCGGCCTGTACCCCGGCACGTTCGATCCCTTCACCATGGGCCATGGCGACGTTGTCGGCCGCGCGGTGAAGCTGGTGGACCGTCTGGTCATCGGCGTCGCCGCCAACGCTGAGAAAGGCCCGCTCTTCTCGGTCGAGGAGCGCGTTGAGATCGCCCGCGAACAATGCGCCGGCCTCGCCGGCGGCGCTCAGATCGAGGTCATGCCCTTTTCCGGCCTGCTGATCCGCTTCGCGGAGGATATCGGCGCCCGGGTCATCGTGCGCGGCCTGCGCGCGGTGTCGGATTTCGAATACGAATTCCAGATGACCGGAATGAACCAGCGCCTTAATCCGGACATTGAAACCGTGTTCCTGATGGCCGATCCGCGCCACCAGGCCGTGTCCTCCCGTCTGGTGAAGGAGATTGCGCGGCTGGGCGGCGATGTGTCGGCATTCGTCGCGCCGGACGTGCAGCGCCGGCTGAAGGAGAAATTCTCGTGAACCACAAGATTTCCGCCGCAATGATTCCCGCCGTCCTGGCCGCCGCCGCCCTTCCTGGCGCCGCGCTGGCCCAGGACGATACCTGGCGCGATCTGGACCCGCAGAACACGCTGGTTCTGGAAGTCCAGAAGCGCGCCACGACGCCGGACGAGCTGCTGTCCGGCGGCGCCTCCCAGACCGTGGTGATCGAAATGGCGCCGGAGCTGGCGCCCGGCCACGTCAACCGGATGAAGGCGTTGGCCCGTCAGGGTTTCTATAACGGCCGCACCTTTCATCGCGTGATCGACGGCTTCATGGCCCAGGCCGGCGGCGTGCCCGGCGACCCCACCGGCGGCGAGTCCCCGCTTCCCGTCCTGCAGGGCGAATTCACCGCCCGCATCGGTCCGGACGCGGACATGACCATGGTGCAGGAGGCCCGCCGCCGCGATCCGCGCAGCGGCAATTCCCCGGTCACCGAGGCCGGCTTCATGGACGGCTTCCCCGTCGGCTATCAGCCCGCGGCCCAGGCCATGGTCAGCGCCGACGGCAAGCGCGACGTCTGGATGCTGCACTGCCCCGGCACCGCCGCGATGGCGCGCACGTCCAACCCCGACAGCGCGAACTTCCAGTTCTACATCACGCGCGGCGAGCCCTCCTGGCTGGACGGCCAGTACACCGCCTGGGGCCGCGTGCGCGCGGGCCAGGACGCCGTGGACGCGATCAAGATCGGCGAGCCGGTGGCCCAGCCCGACACGATCGGCAGCCTGCGCCTGATGGCCGATATTCCGGAGGAGGAGCGCCCGCACATCCAGGTGATGCGCACCGACTCCGAGGCGTTCCAGACGCTGGTCGACGAAGTGCGCGCGGGCGCGGAGGCCGCGGGCGTCGCGGTCAATGTCTGCGACGTCGAAGTGCCGACCCGCACCGCCGAATAGTTTTCACCCATCTAGACACGGAGGCCTGAACGCATGGCCGATAGCGACCCGGAAAACACCCTGATCCTGACCACCGAGAGCGGGGAGATCACGATCGCCCTGAAGCCCGAGGCCGCCCCCGGCCACGTCGCCCGCATCAAGGAGCTGGCGCGGGACGGCTTCTATGACGGCCTGACCTTCCACCGCGTGATCGACGGTTTCATGGCCCAGGGCGGGTGTCCGGACGGCAGCGGCATGGGCGGCTCCGGCCAGAAGCTGAAGGCGGAGTTCAACAACCTCCCGCACAATCGCGGCGCGGCCTCCATGGCGCGCGCGCAGAACCCCGACAGCGCCGACAGCCAGTTCTTCATCTGTCTGGACGACGCCCGTTTCCTGGACGGTCAGTACACGGTCTGGGGCGAAGTGGTGGACGGCATGGAGCATGTCGACGCCATCCCGAAGGGCGAGCCGCCGGCGAACCCGGGCAAGATCGTCTCCATGCGCGTGGCCGCGGACGCGTAAATCCCGCCGCTTTCTCCGCTATGCGGACAGATGACGGGCCGGCGCGCTGCGCCGGCCCGTTTTGTTTGCCCCGCGCCGTCTCTCCGCTTGTCATGGCCGGTGCGGCGCCCACAATCGCGAAAAAATTTCCGACAATTCCTGGGGAGGATACAGATGACGTTACGCACTTGGATGATGGGCGCGGCCGCCGCCGCGGCGATGGGCGCCGGCGCGCAGGCGCAGGACACAGACTGCGGCCGCGACTGCCTGGCCGGCCACCTGCAGGCCTATCTGGACGCCGTCGCGGCGAACGCGCCGGACCAGGTTCCGCTGTCCATCGGCTTCCGCCAGACCGAGAACGCACGCGGCGTTCCGGTCGGCGACGGCGTGTGGGAAACGCTGACGGCGATGGGCCCGCTGGACCGGCGCTTCTACGACCCGGTCAGCGGCAACGCCGCCTATTTCGGCACCGCGACGGACAAGGGCGAACAGGCCATCGTCAATCTGCGCCTGAAGGTCGATGCGGGCGAGATCGTCGAGGCGGAGTGGAACACCGTTCACCAGAACGATGTCAGCATCGACGGCGCGATCCCGACCGTGATGTACAATCTTGAAGGCCTGGTGGCCGAGCCGCCGCCCGCCGCCCGCACCGTTCCGGAAAGCCAGCGCCTGTCGCGCCGCGATCTGGAGGCGGTCGCGAACTCCTATTTCGACGGCATCGCACAGGCCAACGCCGACCTGATCATCGCCAAGCCGGGCTGCATGCGGCGGGAAAACGGCCTGCTGGTCACCGGCCGGCCCCTGCCGGAGGACCGGCGGGATGACGGGTTCGAGGGCCGGTCGGACTGCACCTCCGGCCAGGGCAGTTTCGACGTCCAGGCCGTGGCCGCCCGCCGCTATCCGGTGATCGACGAGGAACAGCAGGTCGTCCTGGCCTATGCGGTGTTCCTGCGCACGCCGGGCACGCCCAAGCGCCGGAATTATTTCTCGGAATATTTCTGGATCGCGGGCTCCGAGGGCATCAGCGACGTGTATTCGGCCATGCTGTATGCGGATCCGGACGTCACCCTGCCGAACTGGGGGCCGTACTGGGACGGCAGCTTCACCATCCCGCAGGAGCTCTGGAACGCCCGCTAGGCGGGGTTTTCAGCCTCTAAGTGTCTGAAAAATTGAAAGGCCGCCGCATTTGGGGGATGCGGCGGCCTTTGGACTTTTAGGGGACCTGCGCCGCGGAACTGGCGGGGGAAGGGGGGAGGGACGACAGCCCCGCGCATCGCATGTCCGTGACGTGTAAACGTGGGCGCCCCCCAAGCGTTCCCTGCCTGCTGAAAAAAAATCAGCTGTCTGCAGGCGCCCCCGCCGGAACCGGCGATTCCGCTGGGATTCCAACGGAATCCGGGCTCTGGGCCGGCGATCCCCCGAACATCATGAAGGCCAAAATCAGCAGCACCGCAAAGATCGCGAGCGCCACGAAACGCCAATATCGTAGTCCAGCAAACATAAAACCGGGAACGCGAGACGCGCCCTGCCCGTTCCAATGTCTGAGCCGGAACGACAAAAGGAGCGAAACGGTGACGATCGAAGAATCGGAAACCAAGGCGAAACAAGGCGGACGGGGCCTGGATATTTTCGTCATCCTGGTGGTCTCCACCGTGCTGGCGGCGCTGGCGCTGTGGGGCCTGTTCTCGCTGTTCGCGGCGGACAACACCGCGGATCAGGCCGCGGGTCAGACCGCAATCGAGCGGAGCGAGGCGGCCGGCGTCACCGCGGAAGAGGCCGTGGACGTCGTGCCGGGCACGGAAACCGAAGCCGCCGAATAGGCGGCCCTGTCCCGTTTCCAGACAGCAAAACGCCCCGCGGGCCCAGCCGCGGGGCGTTTTTTTCGGTCTCCCCAGCGAAGGGCCGGGACGTCAGACGGGCGGGCGGCCGCGAACGGCGCCGGCGATCGCGCTGACGACCAGCAGGATCAGGAAGATCACGAAAAGGATTTTCGCGATGGCCATGCTCACCCCGGCGACGCCGACAAAGCCGAAATACGCCGCGACCAGCGCGAGGATCAGGAAGATAAGGGCCCAGCCAAGCATCGCAGACTCCTAAGAAAAGCAGCGCGCGGTCTACCCGCGCGCTGCCTGAAACGTGTGCGGTCCGGCGGAGTTCCGGACCCGCCTGCTTACGGGTGCGTCCAGCCGGTCTGGCCGGCCTTGGCCGCGTCGTACTGGGAGCTGGCCAGATCCCAGTTCAGCAGATTGCCGGTGACGGCCGCCAGATAGGCCGGGCGGTCGTTGCGCCGGTCGACGTAATACGCGTGCTCCCACACATCGACGAGCAGCAGCGGAACGCCCTCGTCCGACGGCAGCAGGCAGGCCGCGTCATGCGTGTCGCGGATTTCCACCGACCCGTCGCGCTTGGCGAACAGCCACACCCAGCCAGAGGCGAAATGGCCCGCGCCGGCCGCCTTGAACTTGTCCAGGAAGGCGTCCATCCCGCCGAAGGCCGCGTCTATCGCGCCCTTCAGCGCATCCGACGGCGCACCCGGATTCGGGCTCATGGAATTCCAGTAGAAGGTGTGGTTCCAGGTCTGCGCGGAGTTGTTGTACAGGCCCTTGTCGCCCTTCTGCTCCGCCGCCTTGATCACCTCTTCCAGCGACTTGCCCTCCAGGTCCGTGCCCTTGATGGCGTCGTTGGTCTTGGTGACATAGGTCGCGTGGTGCTTGTCGTGGTGGAAGGTCAGCGTCTCCGCGGAGATGTGCGGATCCAGCGCCGATTTGTCATACGGCAGGTCGGGCAGCGAAAAGCTCATTGATGGTCTCCCTCATCATTCATTTGCCAGGTGCAGGCGGCGGGGCCTGACTGGACCGCTCGCGCGGACTTTACAAGAATTTGCGCAACATCAGCACCGCCGCGCTGGAGCGCATGATCGCGGTGAAGGCGCGCGTGATCAGCATCGGCTTGCGGGCCAGGAAGAACACGGCCAGCCCGGTCACCGCCATGACGGCGGCCGGGTGGGTGCGCCACAGCCCGTCGATCGTGTCGCTGACCGGGTCGGATTGTTTGGAGGCGGCCCGGCCGATCGCCATAGACAGGCCGAACGACACCAGCGCCGCGACGGCCAGGAAGCCGGCTACCGCCAGCAACGCGCCGATCGCGCCCCAATACTCCGACAGCCAGATCGCCGCGGCCGCGGTAAGCGCGCCGGCGCAGGCCAGCACGCAAATCCACGCTACGACGATCAGTGCAAAGCTTGGAAGAAACTTCCGGATCAACGACCCACCAGCAGAGCCAGCACGAAGCCCACGCCCGCGGCGGCGGCCAGCGCGCCCAGCGGATGCTCCTTGACGTAGTCCTCGACTTCGTCCCGGCGCTCCTTGGCGGCGTCAACCGCGGCGCCCTTCAGCTCGGTGGCCTTGCGGCCGGCGTAATCGGCTTCGTTCTTGGTCAATTTCGTCAGGTCCGTGAACAGCTGTTTGATATCCTTGCGGATCGCTTCGATATCGCCCTTCAGCTGGGCGGCTTCCTCGGTGGAGATCAGCTTTTCGTCGGCGGCGGCCATTAGAGGCACTCCTTCAAGCTAGTTGCGTGAACACGCCCGACTCAACCCGTGTCGGGCCTTCGCGTTCCTCAAATCCAGTCCGTTTCGGACGGAATCTGGCTCACGCAGCGCTAGATTGCCGTCCCCGGGGATGGAAGAACAGGGCCTGTCCGATCGCGGCCTTCACCGTCTGCGGCAGGAAGGGCTTGGTGATCAGGAAAGCCGGCTCCGGCCGCTCCCCGGTCAGCAGCCGCTCGGGATAGGCGGTGATGAAGATCACCGGCACGTCGTGGCTGCCCAGAATGCTCTTCACCGCGTCGATCCCGGACGATCCGTCGGCCAGCTGGATGTCGGCCAGCACCAGGCCCGGCGGGTTCTCGCGGGCCGCCTTCACGGCCTCGTCGCGCGTGGTGGCGACGCTGGTCACGTTGTGGCCCAGCTCCCGCACCATGGACTCGATATCCATTGCGATGACCGGCTCGTCCTCGATGATCAGGACGTCGGTGGCCAGCTCCTGCTCGATCTCGGCCTGGGCGTCGGCGACCATCTTGTCGACGGCGTCTTCCTCGACATCCAGGATGCGCGCGGCCTCCTTGTTGCTGAAGCCTTCCATGGCGGTCAGCAGCAGCGCCTGCCGGCTGGCCGGGGCCAGCTTCATCAGGCGGTCGGCCGGGCGGTCGGCGTCGGAATCGTCTCCGCCGGCCTCGTTCGCGGGGGCCGAGGACACCCAGATCGCGTGGAACAGCCGGTACAGGGCGACGCGCGGGGACAAATCCTCCTCCAGCTCGGTGTCGCCGGCCAGCAGCGCCTCCAGCGAGGCGCGCACATATGCGTCGCCGCTGCGCTGCGACCCGGTCAGGGCGCGCGCATACCGGCGCAGATACGGAAGATGCGGCCCAAGATTATCGGCCAGACCCATGCGGAAACTCCCCTAAGTACCCCTGAAAATCCGTTGAAGCGCCGCTTGGGGGGCGGCGCTGGCGTCAGGGCGTGTAACACGCTCGCTGGAAAAAGGTTTCATTTTCTGCATCCCGCCGGGAACCCAAATTTGCGTCAGGCATTTAGCGTCCCCGGGGCCTTGCGGGCGGAAGGTCGGAATTCTTTGCATGGGCGGGGGTTGCCCAGGGGGCCAGTACTGAATGTCGGATAAAGACAAGCCCGATTCCAAGAAGGGCGAACACCGGAGCAACGAAGAGGTCCGGTCCCGCCAGAGCGGCATCGGACGCCGCCTGCGTCAGATGTATGACGACGTGGTGAACGAACCGATCCCGGACGATTTCGCCGATCTGCTGAACCAGATCGATGAGTCGAAGTCGAAAAAATGACCAAGGAAAAGAAGGATCCCTCGCTCCCGCGGGAGGGCGATGAGGCGTTCAAGGCCGAACTGGTCGAGCAGATCCCGTATCTGCGCGCCTTCGGCCGAAGCCTGACCGGCAACCGGGAAGCCGCCGACGATCTGGCGCAGGAAGCGCTGGTGAAGGCGTGGAACGCGCGCGACAGCTTCCAGCCGGGCACCAACATGAAGGCCTGGACCTTCATGATCCTGCGCAACCATTTCTATTCCGAAAAGCGCCGCGCCTGGCGCCAGGCCGCCTGGGATGAGGAAAAGGCCGAGCGCACCCTGACCGCGCCGGCCGACCAGGACACGATCCTGGACCTCGAAGACCTCCGCCACGCGATGACCAAACTGCCCGAGGAACAGCGCGAGGCGCTGATCCTCGTCGGCGCCGGCGGCTTCGCCTATGAAGAGGCGGCGGACATCTGCGGATGCGCCGTGGGCACGATCAAGAGCCGGGTGAACCGCGCCCGCCGCGCGCTGGAGGGCCTGATGGCCGAAACGCGCGGCGCGGGCGACAAGGAAGGCCGCTCGGTCTCCGCGACGCAGGCGATGGACAGCATTCTGCGCGACGCCGACGCGCTGGCCGACCGCGCCGGCATGAAGATCAAGAAGCGGGACTGACCGCCCTTCAGCCGTTCGCCGCGCCCTGGGCCTTGCCCCGGATCCTCAGAGAATAGCCGTTCAGGTCGCGCAGCTCCGCGCCATAGCCCCAGTCCATGGCCTGGGGGCCGTGCTCGAACGCCGCCCCGCGCTGGGTCAGGCGCTGATGCACGGCGTGCACGTCCTCCACGTCCAGCGTGAAGCTCAGCCCCGGGCAGGAGGGCACGTCGGCCGAAACGAAGAACAGGGTGAATTCGCCGTCGTCGCGCACCGCCGCGGTCATCTGCTCGGGCATGTCGGCGGCCAGGCGGAAACCCAGATTGGCGATGTACCAGTCCCGCGACGCGCGCCAGTCTTTGACCGGCAACGTAATGTGATCCACCCGGGTCATGCCCGCTCCCCGCTGCAAGCAATTATAATATGGATCAATAATTCGAGGCGGACCTAATAGCCACGGAAAATCGCGCGCTTGCGGGGAAAACCGGAACCCTTGCTCCGCCCAATCGTTGGCAGCCGGTACCCAGCTAGCCAATAACCGGAGTTAATCCCATGAAGAAGCTGTTTTCCGTTCTCGTGGCCTTGGCGGCTCTTGGCGCCGCGGCGTGCAACACCGTCGAAGGCGCCGGTCAGGACGTGGAAAGCGCCGGCGAAGCCGTGCAGGACGCCGCGGACTAAGGCTCCTTCCAGACACAGAAAAACGCCCGGCGCGAGCCGGGCGTTTTTTTATGCGCGTGTGGCGGGGACCTTTAGCCCTCGGCGTGCCCGGACAGGGACGCCAGCACCGGCTGCGGCATTTCGTGGATTTTCAGCTTCTGCGTCACCGGCAGATAGGACACCTGATCGGCCGGAACGGTGTAGCGCTCGGTCTTGGCGTGGAAGAGGCCGAAGCGGCGCTCCACGATCAGATAGTCCGCCGCGCCGGAGGCGTCGGCCCGGACGCTGTGCACATAGCCGACCTGGTCGTCGCGATTGCCGACGATCTTCAGACCCATCAGGCGGGAGGCCGGGGCATAGCGCGCCGGGATCGCGGTGGCGGTGCGGGCGCTGGTCTCCGGATCGGCTTCGGCCAGGCGGCGCAGCTCGTCCAGCGTGCGGTCGGTGCGCAGCTTGCCGGCGGTGCGGTCCATATAGAGGCTGGAGACCGGGGCGCGCAGCTCCCAGTCGCTGAACACGCCGTCGAAGCGCAGCCACACCCATTCGACCTGGCCGCGATCGTCGAAATTGACCTTGGTGATCCGGCCCATGCCGCGCGCCTGCGCCGACAGGACCGGCGCGTTCAGCAGGTCCGCCGCGCCCAGTTCGGACGCCGGCGAATAGCGCGCGCCGGATGCGGTTTCGGGGGCGAAGGCCGGGGCGGCCTGCTGGCCGCCGGCATGGGCGACCGTCAGCGCGGCGGCGGTGGCCACGACGGCGGCTCCGCCTAGAATGCCCATACGAATCATTGTCTTGCGAGGCATGAAACCTGTCCGGTTAGCGATACGGTTATTGCAACCATAAATCGCTCAGGCCCCGCTTTGTTCCCGCCTCCGCCGTTCGAGAACATGTTCGTCCGCCAGGTCGAAGCGGGAGCCGCCGGAATGGAAAATCTGCACCCGGATCCGGTCCGGCTCCACGATCACCGCGTTGAATCCGGCCGGCGTCCCGCGCAGGCGCCGCGACAGCGCGGTGCCCGATCCGATCGCCCAGGTCAGCCGGTCGCCATAGGGCAGCGGCTCGGCGAACTCGACATGCAGATGCCCGGTCAGGACCAGATCGACGCCCTGGTCGGCCAGCAATTGCGCCGCCGCTTCCCCCCGCCGCGTGCGCGGGGCAAAGGGGGCCGCCGCCGGATTGACCAGCGGATGGTGGCAGATCAGCGCCCGGGCGAAATTGCCCGGCGCGGCGGCCAAGTCCGCCGCGACGGCCTCGGCATGGTCCAGATTCACCGCGCCCAGCGACCAGTCGGGGCGCAGCTGCACGCCCCGCGCGGTGTTCAGCGTGCGCGCCACCAGCCGCTCACCGCAGAAGCGCGCCACCGCGCCCGGCGCCATGCGCTTGTGATGGCGCGCGAACGGGTCGGCGATGCGCGCGAAGATATTGAACAGCGGGGTGTCGTGATTGCCCGCCGCGATCAGCTTCGGATACGGCAGGCGCGACAGGAAGGCGGAGGCCGCCTCGAACTCTCCCCTTCGGCCTTTCTGGGTCAGGTCGCCGCTGACCGCGATGGCGTGCGGCGCCAGCTCTCCGATCTTTTCTTCCAGCGCGTCGACCAGCACCGGATCCTCGGCGCCGAAATGCAGGTCGGATATCTGGACCAGCGCCGTCATCCGGCCGGGACGACCACGGGAATCGCGTCGCGCAGATAGCGCACCGTCACGTCCACGGGCAGCTCCACCGGCTCGCCGTCCAGCACGGCGCAGGGGTCATGTTCGCACAGATGCAGCGACAATTCCGTTGCGCGCGCCACCTCCACGCCCGGGTCATCGCGCCAATGCTGCATCAGCGCGTTGAAGCCCAGCCGCGCGATCTCGCCCAGATTGTGCACGTCCACGCCGATCACCTCGAAACTGTGCTCCAGCTCGCGCGGCGACGGCGACATCACGTCGTCCAGCGACCCGATGGACACGACCAGCGTCTCGGCCTTGTGCTCTCCCTCGTCCTTGCCGAGATGATACGTCAGGCCATGGCCGGACAGGCTTTTCAACGCCTTGCGCGCCTGGCCGAACACGCCCGGCAGATCGTCCAGCGAGGTCAGCTCCCGCACCGCCTCGCGCGCCCGGGCGATGTTCGGCGCGACGCCGAAAAACCCCTGCAGGAAGAACAGGTGCTCGCCGGCGCACCCGGCGTCCAGCCGCCGGAAACTCCCCTTCAGCGCCTTGCTGAGGCACTCGGCCGGATCGCCGTCACCATAGAGCCGCCGCGGCAGCAGGTTCATCGTGCCGCCCGGCAGGGGGATGAAGGGGGTCTCGCTGCGCCGTGCGTGCGCCGCGGCGCTGCGCGCGGTGCCGTCGCCGCCGAGGACAATCACCGCCGACGGGCGGCTGTCGAACGCCTCCTTCAGCGCGGCCTCCACTTCGGCCCCGGCCACCATGCGCAGCGAGCCCAGCTCGCCATGCGTGGCGTTCTCCAGCATCGCGCGCACGGTGGCGGGCGACTTTGCCATGACATAGCCGGAATTGCGGTTCACCACCGCTGCATAACTCATGGGCGCGCAATGGCGGCGCGCGCCGCATTCCCGCTGGATTTCATGTGAGGCGTCCTGGAAGGTGTCTTGCCCTGTGGGAACGTTGAGTGCGCCGCGGCAGTTCCTTTGCGCGAAACGGAGCGGTGCGAATGGCGATAATCCGCACGATAGCGGGATATCTGGCGATCTCGGTCGGCATTGGCCTGGCCGTGGCGTATATTATTTCGCTGCCGCCGGAACAGACGCCGTGGGGCGAGCTGGAGCTGGACCAGCCGGTGGGCCCGTTCACCGACATGAAGCTGTCCCAGCTCAACAACCGCGACGCCAACTGCAAATCCCTGCTGAGCGATTCCGAGGTCGAATTCACGCCCATCCCGGACGAGGATTTCGCCGACAATTGCCGGTTCGAGAACGTCGTGAATATCGAACAGTCGGTGACCCCCTATTCCGCGCCGGTGCGCATCACCTGCGCCGGCGCCGCGGCGCTGTATCTGTGGGAGCGCGACATCGTCCAGCCGGCGGCCCAGCATTATTTCGGCCAGAAGGTCGCGCGGATCGAGCATTACGGCACCTATAGCTGCCGTCGCGTGAACGGCGCCTCGCGCGGCCGGTTCAGCGAGCACGCCACCGCCAACGCCATCGACATCGCGGCCTTCCGGCTGGAGGACGGCCGCACCGTCCGCGTCCAGCAGGACTGGGAGGGCGACAGCACGCGCAGCCGCTTCCTGCACGAGGTCCGCGACGGCGCCTGCCGCACCTTCCGCACCGTTCTCAGCCCGGATTACAACGCCGCGCACCACGACCATTTCCATCTGGATATGGGGCGGTTCAACCTGTGCCGCTAGCGGCGCGGCGTCAGCAGCAGCCGCCTCAATAGCCGCCTAATAACCCACAGTGAAACGTTCGCGATGGTGCTTGGGCGATTCCAGCTCGTCGATGATCGCGACGGCCAGATCCTCATAGGAAATGCTGCTCTTGCCGTCCTCGGCGACCAGAAGCTCGTCCTTGCCCAGGCGGAAATTCCCGGTCCGCTCGCCCGGCCCCAGGAACATGGAGGGGGAGACGAACACCCAGTCGATGTCGCTGACATTGGCCTTGATCCAGTCCAGCGCGTCGGCCGCCGGGGACGCTTCCACCGCGATCTCCGCCGGGAAGCCCGGCGTGTCCAGCAGGCGCACGCCCTCGACGTTCTTCAGGCTGGCCGCGCCGCCCACGATGGCCAGGCGCTCCACGCCCGCCGCCCGCATGGCGTCGAACACAGGGGTGACGTCGTTGCCCTGGAATTTCACCGACAGGATCACCGCATCCGCGCCGCTAATGGCCGCGCCAAGCGCCGCGGCGTCCGAAAGCTTCGCCTCCGCCTTCTCCACGCCCTCCATGGCCGCCAGCTTTCCGGCGTTGTGGGAAATCGCCACGATGTCGTGGCCCCGGCTCTTGGCTTCCGCCGTCAGCCGCGCGCCCATATTCCCGGTGGCTCCGATCAGCGCGATTTTCATGGCGTCCCTCCCTGTTTTCCTGCGTATCCCGCCTGTGCGGGTTCGGCGGACAGCTAAACCCCTGCCCGGCGCAAGGACAAGCCGCGGGGGTTCAAGCCACGTTCACATTCGTAGTCCAAGGATCGCGCCGGTTGGGCGGACAGGAACAGGAACCGGCTCCCCGCCGGGACGTTGTCGCGGCAGGGACGCTTTAACTCGGGTCAGGAGAAATCTCCCATGACGTTCAAGACCATCACGGCTACCGCAGCCGTCGCCCTCCTGGCGACCGCCTGCACCACCTACGACCCCTATACGGGCCAGCCGCAACGCAACAACACCGCCATCGGCGCGGGCGCGGGCGCGGTTCTGGGCGCAGGCGCGGGCGCGATCTTCGCCGGCGAAGGCGACGATCTGGAAGGCGCGGCCATCGGCGGCGCCCTGGGCGCGCTGGCCGGCGCGGCCGTGGGCCAGTACATGGACCGCCAGCAGCGCCAGCTGAATCAGGAACTCGCCGGCACGGGCATCGAGGTTGACCGCCGCGGCGACAATATCGTGCTGAACATGCCGGGCGACATCACCTTCGCCTTCGACCGCGCGGACATCGCGCCGCAATTCAATCCGGTGCTGGACGACGTCGCCCGCACGCTGGTCGAGTACAATCAGACCACGGTCAACGTGATCGGCCACACCGACTCGGTGGGCACCGACCAGTACAATCAGGGCCTGTCCGAACGCCGCGCCAGCGCGGTCGCCGGCGCCCTGACGGCCCGCGGCGTTGCGGCCCAGCGCATCTATGTGCAGGGCATGGGCGAGAGCCAGCCGATCGCCAGCAACGACACCGAGGAAGGCCGCGCGCGCAACCGCCGCGTGGAAATCATCCTCCAGCCGATCACCCAGTCCTAGGGAACGGCGGCCTTACCGGCGGGATCGGGCGGCGCGGACATCCGCGCCGCCTTTTCCTTGCCCGCCGGGCAGGCTAGCAAAGGCCCGCGCCAGGCCGGATTAGCTCAGTTGGTAGAGCAGCGGTTTTGTAAACCGAAGGTCGCGGGTTCGAATCCTGCATCCGGCACCACGCCCCTATTCCCCCCTCATTCCCCTTCAATCAGCGCCTTCAGATAGGCGACATGACGGGCGAAGGCCTTGCGCCCCGCCGGGGTCAGCGCCACGCGCGTGCGCGGCTTCTTGCCGACGAAGTCCTTGGCGATGTCGACATAGCCGGCCTTTTCCAACGCCGTCAGATGGGTGGCCAGATTGCCGTCGGTCGCCGAAAGCAGCGCCTTCAGCCGGCCGAACTCCATCTTCTCCTTCGGCCCCAGCGCGTTCAGCGTGGACGTGATGCGCAGCCGCATCGACTGGTGGATGATCTCGTCTGGCGCATCCATGTCAGATCGTCCGCAGCCATAGCCCGCCGGCGATCAGCCCGCCCCCGGCCGCCAGCCCCATCCAGATGAAATAGAACGCGTCCAGCGCGAAATAGCCGAACAGGATCGCCGCCGCCGTGGCCGCCCCGATCGCCGCCAGCCGCCAGCCCAGCCAGATCCCGGCCGCCAGATAGGCGAATGCCCAGAACAGGGAGATCGCGCTGTTCATCTGCCGCGCGTCCAGCGGCCAGACCACGAAAAACAGCGCCATCAGAAACAGCGCGATCGCGCCCATGGTCATGCCGGTCCGTGCGCCCTCTTCGCCCATATCCCGGCCCTCCTGCAACGCCTGCGCTCCCCGCCGGCGCGCCTGCCGAACCGACAGCCAGACCGTCGCCACCGACCCGATGGCGAGGCCGGCGAGCCAGGCGGGGCCGGACAGTTCCGGCGCGAGCCCCGTGACCACATTGGCGACCAGCCAGATCAGCCCCCACAGGATGAAAAAGGGCGAGGCGTCGGCATAGGAGCGGGCGCGATCCGCCCGCCCCCGCGCGTCGCGGATTTCGGCCAGCGCCTTTTCGGCCTCGTCGCGGTCCATCGTCATGGTCATTCCCCGTCCTTCAGCGCCGCATCGAAAAAGTCCAGCGTGCGGGGCCAGTTGTCTTCCCAGGCCGCGCGATTGGCCGCCTCGGACCCGCCCAGCATCGGGCTGGGCGCGCCCACGGTGCGGGCCATCAATCCCTCCGCCGGGCCGACGAACACTGCGTGCCCGGCCCCCGGATAGACCCAGTTCTCGACCCTGTGCGGAAACTCCGCCGCCGCCAGCCGCGCTTCGATCCGCTCCGCCATCATCGCCGACGGCCACATCTGGTCGTCATCGCCGGAGATCAGCAGCACCGGCCCGTTGATCGCCTCCACCGGGATCGCCGTTTCCGGCCGCGCGTCGGCCTCGTCCATCGCGCCCAGGAACATCGGCGTCATCGCGCCGCCGGGGCTGTAGAAGGCCGCGTCCGGCGTGACGAAGGGCAGCGCCTGTCCCTGCGCGGTCCAGGCCGGGCCCATATTCATCGGGTCGGCGAAATCCAGCCCCTGCCAGACGACGCCGCTGGGCGCCAATGCCGCCACCGCCCGGATGCGGGGATTGCGCGCGGCCAGCAGCAGCGCCGCCTCCGCCCCGCGCGACCAGCCCGCCGCGCCGATGGCGCCGGCGTCCACCTCCGGCCGCGCGGCCAGCCAGGCTGCGGCGCGGTCGAAATATTCCAGCGGAATCTCCTCCAGCGTCTGCGGCAGGCCCTGCTCGCCCCAATAGGCGATAGCCAGCGCCGCATAGCCGGCCTCCGCAAAGGGCGCCGCCATGGCGCTGATCGCGTCGATCCCCCCTTCCGACCCGCCGATCAGGATCAGGCCCGGCAGCGGCCCGGCGGCGTCCTCCGGCGCATAGAATTCGCCATACAGCCCGTCCTCGCGCAGATCCGTCCGGGTCACCCCGTCCGGCGCGGGCGCGCCTTGCGATCCGACGGGCGCCATCCCGGCCGCCGCGCCCCCTGCCAGATAGGTCAGCGTCAGCCCGGTCCGCACATCGCCGTCCACCTGGATGGAGGCGTCCTCGAACGCCGGGGGAAAGCCCGCGCCATTGCCATAGGCATAGCCCTCCGGCGGGATCTGGGTGCGGCCGTCGCCGTTCTCGTCATGGAAGGCCGCCAGCAGATAGCGGCCCGGCGCCACGCCGCTGAACACCAGTTCCGCCCCGGCCGGATCGGCCGGCGCCTGCGCCCGGTAGTCCAGGCAATAGGGCGTCTCCGGATTTCCGCACAGGCTGGCGATGATCGATCCGGCGTCGGACCGCACATTGTCCACCGCCACGGTGACGGTGTGCCCGCCCGCCTGGCTTGCGACGGCATCCCCTTGGGTCTGTCCCAGCGCCGCGCCGCACCACAGCAGCGCCGCCCCGATGATCGCGCCCGCCCCCATGATCCCAGGGGCGTTCCTCGCCGATTTGTCCGCCATGCCGTCCTCCCGCTTCGATTGCGGAGGCAACTTTGTATCACAAAGTACTTTGAGTCAAATCCGGCAGCGCGGCCCCAAATCCAGACGAAGGTGGGCGCAAACGAAAAACGCCCCCGCCGTCGGCGGGGGCGCTGTCGCGAAACGCTTCGAACGCGGGCGGGGCTACTTGCCCTTCACCCAGCCTTCCTTGGCGCGTTTTTCGTTGTTGGTCGCCATGTCTTCGGTGGCGAGCCAGGTGCGCATGGTTTCCAGCGCGGCCGGCCCGGCATTGGCGAACATTTCCTCGGTCGCCTCGACATTGGTCGCGATCTCGACCTGCATGCCGTTCGGGTCGAAGAAATAGATCGAGTAGCAGAAGCCGTGATCGGTATCGACGTACTCGACCCCGGCGTCTTTCAGCCGCTTCTTGATGCCTTCCAGCGACTCCATCCCGTCCACTTCCAGCGCGATGTGGTGGGAGAACGGGTTGTTGTTGTTGAACTGGCCGAGCGCGATCTCGTCGTTATAGGCCTTGTTCTTGAACTGGAAGAAGGCGAGGCAGGAGCCGTCGCCCAGTTCGAAGAAGGTGTGCATGTAGTTGTCCGGCTGGTTGGTCACCGGATTGAAGCGCTCGATCCAGGTGCCCACGAGCGGGAAGCCCAGAATGTCTTCATAGAAATGGCGCGTCTCTTCCATGTCGCGCGCCAGATAGGCGTGGTGGTGAAGCCGCTTCACCGGGTTCTTCGCCTGGCGTTCCTGCGATTCCTTGCGATAGGCCTCGACGTCGGCGGCGCCGGCGGGGTTGGCGTGTCCGTCCATAATCTCCTCCCAGATCCTCTCTCCTGACCCGGGCGCGCGAAATCACCGCGCCGCTCGGGTGCTGATCCTGCCTACAAGATGTGCCTCACCGGGCCTCCGGTCAAGCGCGGCGCTGCGTCGCGCCATTAAATTTCAATAACTTAAGCCGCCATGGCGCATAAAAAACGCCGCATTCGGCGCCCCTGAACCCCATGCCCGCCGCCTACAAACGGCAGGCGCGCGGCGCCTGGGGGCTATTGCCCGGAATCCGGGCCGGGCTGGATCAGCTCGATCCGGTTGCCGGCGGGGTCCTGAACGAAGGCCAGCGACGCGCCGGAGCCGCCGAACGCCATCGGCTCGCGATAGACCGTGCCGCCGGCGGCTTTCACCGCCTCCGCCGTCGCCGCGATGTCCTCGACATACAGCATCAGCGGCGGCACCGGGTCTTCGGAATCGTTCGCCTCGCGCGGCATGATCGCGATATGGGCGTCGCTATTGGCCCGCGCCTCGTCCAGCGTCGCGCCGAAATTCAGGATGATCTCCGGATCGCCGCTCGGGAACATCAGCCGGTCGACCTCCTGCATGCCGAACGCCTGTTTGTAGAACTCGGCCGCGCCTTCCACGTCCTCCGCCCCGACGCGCGCCGCCCACAGCGAGACGCCCTGCGCCGACGCCGCGCCCGCCAGCAGGCTCCCGGCCAGCGCGGTCAGGACCAGTCTGGTCAGCATCGTCATCGGCGCTCTCCCCATCAGGCGGCGGCCTGCCGGCCCCACAATTCCTCTGTCGCGATCCGCGCGCCCTCGGCCAGCGACTCGAATTTCGCCCACATGATGTCCGGATGGACGCGCTGATAGGTGTCGACCTGGGCGAAGCCGCAATCGGTCCCCGCGATCACGTTCTCCCGGCCCAGCATCTTGGCGTAGCGGACGATCCGGTCGGCCACCAGGCGCGGATGCTCGACCGTCACCAGATGGTGCGTGATCACGCCGGGGATCAGGATGCGCCCCTCGGGCAGCTTGTGCTTCTGCCACACCCGCCATTCGTGCTCGTGCCGCGGATTGGCCGCCTCGATGCAATAGGCGCCGGCGTTCACGCGCAGCACCAGATCGATGATCGTCTCCAGCTCCACGTCGCACACATGCGGCACGTGCCAGCTGCCGAAGCAGACGTGATAGCGGATACGGTCCTCGGGGATGCCGGACAGCGCCCGGTTCAGCGCCTCGATACGCAGCTCGGCCCAGTCGCGGTATTTTTTCGGGTTCTGGCTGTTCAGCGCGTCGAACATGTTGGCCAGCACCGCGTCGTCCACCTGCACCAGCAGGCCGGATTCGTGGATCGCCTTGTATTCCTCGGCCAGCGCATCGGCGATGGCGAACACAAACTCTTCCTCGCTGCTGTAATATTCGTTCACGCCGTCATAGGCGGTGGAGGCCGGCGCCACGGCGGTCATGAACCCCTCGGCCACGTCCACTTCGGCCAGCGCGTCGTTCAGCGCGGAAATCGCCACCTGAATGCTGTCCCGGTCGGCATAGGAGATCGGGCCCGTACAGGCCTCGGTCGGCGCCCCGGCCATCAGATGGCCCTGCGCCTCCATGAAGAAGTCGTGGAAGCGCACGCGGTCGCTGCCGAAGAATTCCGGCTCGCGCTTGTCATCCGGCCGGTATTCGAAGCCGGACATCCGCTTGATGATGTAGTTCGCCCAGTGCGCCTTGCCGAACTCGCCCTCATTGACGATGTCGATGCCGGCTTCGGCCTGACGCTTCACCACGTCCTTCACCGACTGGCGCACGACCTCCAGATATTTCGCCTTGTCCTTCGGCGGACCGGAGGTGGAGCTGGACAGGTCCAGCATCGCTTTCGGCCGCGGCAGGCTGCCGACATGGGTGGTCAGGATTCGATCAGTGCTGCGCTTCACGTAGAGGCCTCCAGAATGGTTCGGGGCAGACTATAAAAGCGGGCAAGCGGACGCCATCGCCGCCGCCCAATTAAAGGCCATATGACTGGCCGCAATCCTCATGCGGGCCGCTCGCCCGCCACCGTGGTCCGGTACATCTCCCGCCGGCGGCCCTGATAGTCGTTGAAGGCCTGATGCACGCAGAGCCGGTTATCCCAGGCGACCAGCATGCCGGCGTCCCAGCGCAGACGGCAGGTGAAGGCGGGCTGCACGATATGTCCCGACAGGAAATCCAGGATCGGCCGGGACTCGTCCTCGTTCATGCCCTCGATGCCCACCGCGTAGGTCTGGTCTAGATAGAGCGCTTTTTCGCCGGTCGCCGGATGGGTGCGCACCATCGGATGGGCAGCGCCTTCGATCTTGCGGATCATGTCGTCAGGCAGGCTTTGCGCATCGCGCGTGGCGGCGAGCCGGCCGATGGGATTCTCCCGCGCCTCCGCCCCCTCGCGCGCGGAGCGCAAGACATTCCGCAGGGAAAAGCGTACGCGCAGCGGCGCGATCAACCGCCGATAGGTCTCGCTCAGGCTGCGATAGGCGAGCGCCGAATTCGCCCACATCGTGTCGCCGCCGTAAGGCGGGACCTCGACCGAACGCAGGAGCGTGACCGACGGCGGCTCGGCAAGAAACGGCGAGTCGGTGTGCCAGCCGGAGCCGAAGATCATGCGCGAGGCGTCGTCCGCCTCCTTGATCAGCGGGTGCACATTGCGATGGCCGGGCACGCCGGAAGTGTAGGCGTCCTCCGCGAAAGCGCCGAAGCGCAGGCTGAACGCCTCCTGCGCCGCATGGTCCAGACTCTGGTTCCGGAAGACGATCATCTTGTGCCGGAACAGCGCCTGCCGAACCTCGTCAAACTGGGCTTCGGTGATTTGCGTCAGATCGACGCCGAGGATTTCCGCACCCATCGCCGCGGCGATGGGCTCCACCCGAATATGCTTGCAGGGAAGCGGACTGTTATCGAAATCGCCGGTGGGATGCAGGCGCATGGCCGTGTTCCTGGTTGCGGCCGCGCCCATCACACCGGCGCTGACGCGCCCGTCCTGATGCAACGTCCCCGGAGAAAAAGAAAGGGCGGCGGAGACCAGTCCCCGCCGCCCCGATACGTCAGGCGTGAATGCCCGCGGCCCTTAGGCCGTGGCCTTCTCGCGCCAGCTGCCCGCGGCGTATTGCTTGCGGGCGACCTCGGCGTACGGCGCCGGAGCGACCGTGGCCTTGATCTCGGTCTGGGAGTGCGGCTCGACGGTCGGCTTGGACGTGCCGCCGTCTTCCTCGCCCCACACGAAGGTCACTTCGGTGCCGGGCTCGGCGAACTCCTGGTCCAGCACGGCCAGGGTCAGCATGGCGCGCTCGTTGGAGCTGTAGCCGACCCAGGTGGACACGCCGGCGGCCTTGCCGCCCTTGCCGTACACCGCGTCGAACGGGTGCATCGAGTACACCGCCGACGGGTATTCGATGAACTTGGCGCGGTTGCCCTTCTGATACTGGCTGCCGATCGCGCCCAGCACATCGGCTTCGTCCAGAACCAGCGTCACCTTCTTGCGGTGCGGGCCTTCCGACATTTTCTTCAGCGCGTCGGCGCCGATGAAGTCGTGGTCGAACTTCACGAACGGGCCATAACCCAGGTCCCACGGCGTGAAGTAATAGTCTTCGATGTTTTCGGACAGGAAGGAGCCGCCGATGGAGCAGGTGCCTTCATAGCCGGTGGCCGGGGCCCATTCGCGATAGGCCTTCGTGCCCTCGCCCGAATACACCGCCGGCAGCGGCGAGGGAATCCAGGCCGATTCCAGCGTGTTGGACGAATAGGCGCGGCCGCCCACGAGGGTCAGGCCGAATTCCTCGCCCGCCGCGATCAGCGCGTCGCGGACCGCATCGTAATGCTCCCACGGGCCGTACAGCTCGAAGCCCGGCTGGCCGGCCATGCCGTGACGCAGCGCGCCGACATCCTTGCCGCCGATTTTCAGCGAGGTCATGTTGAAGAACTTCAGGTCCGGCGGCGTGGTGCCGATGGCCTTGCCGATCACCTTCATGGCGTTCGGGCCCTGGACCTGGAAGCGGTACATCGCGCGCTTGTTGTCGTCGCGCAGCGCCCAGCGCTGGTCCAGCGTCACCTTGACGTCATAGCCGCCGGTTTCGGCGTGGAACATGATCCAGTTCAGAACCGGCGCGCGGCCGACCAGGGAGAATTTGTTCTCTTCGTAATAGAACAGGATGACGTCGCCGATGACATAGCCGTCCGGGGTCACCGGAACGAACTGCTTGGCCTTCATCGGCTGGTAGTTGTTGAAGCTGTTGATGCCGAGATGGTTCAGCAGCTTGAAGGCGTCCGGGCCTTCGACGAACAGGTCCGCCATGTGGAAGGACTGGTCGAACAGAACCGCCGTTTCCTGCCAGGCGCGTTGCTCGTCGCGCCAGTTGGTGAATTCGGGGGGGACGCCGGGATAGACGTTCGGGCCGGCCTGCGAATTGCGCAGCACTTCGACCGGGTTCTTGCCCTTCAACAGGTCTTCGAGACTCTTACCGCTCATATCGTCACGTTCTCCAAATAGACAGGACCAGGCTCCGCCGGACACGGCGATGCAGGCCGCTGGCGCCGAATGCGCCGGGATGGCCAAGGAATGAGATCTGGCCGGTTAGATCGCGCCGGCGCCGATGCGCGTGAAACGCGCAACCGCCCCGGGACGGAAAGCCGAAAGCCGCGCTGGACGTTCTCCCTACGACGCCGGGCCGCTGCTTCGTCCCTGCGCGGCGGAGGGCGAAGACAATTTTGACCGGACCGGCGGACTTATGGCGGCGGAACCTAGCAAAGGCAACGCATTACGGAATAGAGGCGACTTCATCCTATCAGAAAGTCTGCCACCCTGTTCAGGCCGTTTGGACTAACTGCCCGTGAACCGTCTGCAGCGCTTTTGAACTCTCGGCATCCAGCGGCGCGAACATCACCAGACGCAGGGTCGGGCACCCCTCGGGGACATAGGAGGAATGCTGCAGACGCATGGCTCCGCCGACGGGGTGGTCCAGCACGCTGACCCCCTCCGACCGGGCCTCGACCTCCGGCGTCGCCCACAGCTCGCGGAACACCGAAAAATCGCGCTTCAGGTCGGCGACCAGCTTCTCCAGCCCCGGATCGCCGGGGAACTGGCTGTAGTCGATGCGCAGCTTCGCCACCAGGCGGCGCGCCATCGCCAGATACTCGTCCCGGTCCTTCGGATAATCGGTCTGGGAGAACAGGATTTTCAGCAGGTTTCGCTCGCCCCTCGGCAGCGCGTCATAGTCGCGCAGCACCTCGGTGCACATCGGATTCCAGGCCAGCACGTCCCAGCGCATGGAGATCACATAGGCCGGCAGGTTCAGCGCCTCGATCATGGTCAGCAGGGCCGGCGGCAGGGCGTCGATCTCGCCCGGCGGGATCGGCGCCGGCCGGCTCTGGCCCAGCTCGAACAGATATTGGCGCTCGGCGCTGGACAGCTGCAGCGCCGAGGCCAGCCGCTCCAGCACGTCGATGGAGGCGCGCACGTCCCGCCCCTGCTCCAGATGCGTGTACCAGGTGACGCTTACGCCGGAGAGCGCCGCGATCTCTTCGCGCCGCAGGCCCGGCGTGCGGCGCCGCTTGGTGTCGGGGAAACCCGCCTCGGCGGGGCTCAGCCGCGCCCGGCGGTTCTTGAGGAACGCCGAGAGGGCTTCGCGCTGGGCTGTCTCGCTCACAGGAGCGCCGGAAGGGAGTCGCAAATCATGCAGCGCAAAAAAGGCATTGCGCGCGCATGTTTTGTCAATGTGCGCTGCAACGCAGCTATTGCGCGCTGGCGGTCCGCGTCGGGTCTTCGGCGCTGGCCGTATCCTGCGCCAGCAGGGTCTCGATCAAAGCGCCCGTCTCGGGATGCGGGGTGATCGACGTGCCGCCGCGGCCATTGCCGCCCGCGCGGCCAAGCGCCGCATCCAGGACCGTCTTGCCGGCCGTGTCGGTGATGGTCAGGTCCGCCCCGTTCTCGGCCAGATAGCGGATCACCTCGCCCCAGCCCCAGATCGCCGCGCCGTGCGCCGCCGTCTGGCCCTGGCGCGGCTGCAGCGACGGCTCGATCACCACATGACGGCGGTTGTCGTACATCGTGCGGTTCACGTCGCCGCCCGCCGCGATCAGCAGCTCCAGCGTGGCGATGCTGCGCTTCTGCACGTCCGCGGTGTCATAGGCGCCGCGCGTGTCGGAATCGAAAGAGCCCTGCCCGGCCGCAACCATGGTCGGTGTGATGCCGCCGACCTGCGGCATGTTCGGGTCCGCCCCGTGCTCCAGCAGCAGCGCCGTCGCCTCAAGGTCGAACGCCTTGGCGGCGCGGTACAGCGGCGTGACGCCGATGGTCAGCGTGATGTCGCCGCCCCGGTCCGCCCCGACATTGCGGTACGGCGCGCGCAGCTTCAGCTGCGGGTCGATCTCCACGCCCATGGCCAGCAGCGCCCGCGCGATGTCCATCGCGGTCGTCTCGTCCATGGAGGGCAGGTCCGGCCGCCCGCCATTGGGCAGCGTGTTCACGTCGACCGCGACATAAAGCGGGGTGCGGCCGCGGCGGTCCCATTTCTGCGGATCGGCGCCGGCCTCCAGCAGGAATTGCGCGACGTCGAAATGCAGATTGTCGATCGCCATCAGCAGCGGCGCGATCTCGTCCGGATCGGGCAGGTCCACATCCGCCCCGTACTCCACCAGCGCCCGGGCGCAGTCCAGGCACCCCTCGCGCGCGGCGTACAGCAGCGGGGTCAGCCCGCCGGACGGCCGGTACTGGGCGCGCGACTCGATGGTTGTCTGACGCTTCCAGTCATTGACGAAGGACCGCGCGTTCGGATCGGCGCCCGCCTCCAGCAACAGCTCCGTCATCGCCGGGCGCTGGTCGTGGGCGGCCCACATCAGCGCGGTCTGGCCGCGCCATTGCTCGGCGGCGTTCACGTCCGCGCCCGCGCGGATCAGCGCCCGCGCCGCCTCGGTCCGGTCGGTGCGTGCGACCAGCATCAGCGCGGTCTGGCCGTCGGCGTTGGTCTCGTTCGGGTCGGCCCCGGCGTCCAGCAGCAGGGCGATCATCTCCGCATCCGCCGCCACGGCCGCCTCGCTCAGCGGCGTGGAGCCGTAATCGTTGGCGACGCTTGCGTCCGCGCCGGCGCGGATCAGACGGCGCGCCATCTCCACATCGTCCTGATAGGCGGCCCAGTGCAGCGCCGTGGCGCCGTCCGGCGTCATGGCGTTCACGTCGGCGCCGGACTCGATCAGCGCGATCGCCGCCGCGTCGTCGTCCGCGCGCACCGCGTCGACCAGCTCGGACGCCTGCGCGGCGGCGAATGAGGCCGCGAGCGCCGCCGCGCCGAGGAGAGCCGCCCGCATCGTCAGATCTCCGTGAATTCGCCGGTGGAGTCGCCCACCGAATTCACGTCCAGCCCGGCCCGCAGCATCAGCGTATAGAGCAGGTTCGCGTGCGGGGTGCGGTCGGCGTATTTCAGGTGCTGGTTGCCGCGGATCGCGCCGCAGCCCCCGCCCACCAGAACCGACGGCAGCGGGAAATTATCGTGCAGGTTCGAGTTCGACATGTTCGAGCCGAACAGCAGGATGGTGTGGTCCAGCATGGAGCCGTCGCCGTCCGGCATGTCGGCCAGCTTCTGCACGAATTTCGCGAACACCTCGGTGTTGTAGCGCTGGATCTGCGACAGCTTCTCCATCCGCGCCGGGTCGTTCTGGTGGTGCGAGATGGGGTGGAAGCCGTCCGGAATCCCGATGTGGTTATAGGTCTGGTTGGTCGCCTCGCCCGCCATCATCATCGAGAACACGCGCGTCAGTCCGGCCTGATAGGCCAGCGCCGCGATGTCGAAGATCAGGTTCAGCTGCTCGTCGAAATTGTCCAGCACGCCGATCGGCGCTTCCGGCAGGTCCAGATGCGACAGGTCGCGTTCGCCCATCTGGTTCACCCGGCGCTCGATCTCCCGGACATTCTCCAGGAAGCCTTCCATGGTCACCCGGTCCGCCGCGCCCAGCGACTTGTTCATCTCCGCGGTCTGTTCGGAGATCATGTCCAGCAGGCTGATCTGCTGCTCGGCCAGCGCCTGGCGCTCGGCCGGATTGTCGCCGCGCCCGAACAGGCGCTGGAACAGCTTGCGCGGATTGGCCTCCATCGGCAGCGGCGTGGTCGGGTTGCGGAACGACACCGTGTCGCCGAACCCGCAGCCATAAGTGCCATCGCAGGCGCCGGTGCCGCTGCGCTGCTCGGCCGCCAGCTCCAACGACGGGAACGGCGTGTCGGAGCTCAGGTGCTGGGCCGCCATCTGGTCGATCGTGGTCCCGCCCAGCGGCTCATGCTGCTTGGCCGGATGCACGCAGGACAGCCAGGTGCCGGGCGTGATGCCGTGCACCGCGGGGCTGACCGCCGGCTTGTTCTCCAGGCCGGAGACGACCGTCATCTGTTTTTTGAACTTCGCCAGCGGCTCCATGATGTAGGGCGTGTCGAAATCCGCGCCCTCCTTGGCCGGCGTCCATTTGTTCATCACCGCGCCGTGCGGGAAATAGACAAAGCCCATGTGCAGCTTCGGCGCGGCCGCCGTCTGGGCCAGGGCCGTGCCGGCCGGGATCATCGCGTCCAGCAGCGGCAGGGACACCGCGGCGCCCATGCCGCGCAGCATGGTGCGGCGGGAAAGATGTTTTTTCTTCAGATACATCGGCACGGCCTCCCTTTGAGGTCAGACGCTAATTCTACTGCAAGCTGGCTTCCCGCACCGGGCCCGGCCCGGCGGACGCTTCCTCGGTTTCCGCTTCCGGCGGATTCATCATCCGGAATTGCGGGCTTTCCACGATGCCTTTGACGATGGCGGAGAAACGATAGTCCTCCGCCGCCGCCTCGCGCGCGATCGCGCGCACGCGCGGCATGTCTTCGTACTCCACCGTGCGGCCGAGCGCGAAGGTCATCATCTTGCGCGTCAGGGTCTGGGCGAAGCGGTCCGGCCTATCGGCCAGCACGGCGGACAGGTCCGCCGGACCGTCCAGAACCGTGCCGTCCACCATGGTGGTGGAGGCGTCGATCTGCATCCCGGCGAAACGGTCCTTCTCCCGGAACGTGCCGATGGCGTCGAAGCTCTCCAGCGCCAGGCCAAGCGGGTCGATCACGCCGTGGCACTGGTTGCAGGACGGGATCGCGCGGTGCGACTCGAGCCGCTCGCGCACGGTCAGGGCCTTTTCGCCCGGCTGCGTCTCCGGGAACGCCTCAACGTTCGGCGGCGGCGCCGCCGCCGGCGTGCCGATCATGTTCTCCAGCACGAACGCCCCGCGCAGCACCGGCGAGGTCCGGTTGCCGTAGGAGGTCGACATCAGGATCGCGCCCTTGCCCAGCAGGCCGTAACGGGCCGGATTGTCCAGCGTCACCTTGCGGAACCGGTCGCCGCGCACCCCGGCGATGCCGTAATGCAGGGCCAGCCGCTCGTTCACATAGGTGTCGTCGGCGGTCAGCAGGTCCAGGATGCTGCGGTCGTTGCGGAACACGTCGTCGACGAACAGCTCGACCTCGGTGCGGAAGGCGCGGCGCAAATCGCCGTCGAATTCCGGGAACAGCGCCGGGTCGGGATCGACATCGTCCAGCAGGCGCATGCGCAGCCACTGGAACGCGAAATTGGTCGTCAGCGACCGGGCCCGCGGATCGGCCAGCATGCGGTCCACCTGCGCGTCCAGCACGGCGGCGTCCTGCAGCGCGCCGGAGGCGGCGAGGTCCCGCAGCTCCGCATCGGGCGGCTGGCTCCACAGGAAGAAGGACAGGCGGGACGCCAGCGCCGTGTCGTCCAGCGGCGCGACGCCCGCAGCCTGCAGGTCGGAGCCCTCGGCCGGGACCATCGCCCGGTACAGGAATTTCGGGCTGGCCAGGATCGCCATCAGGCCCTGCTGCACGCCGGCCTCGAACCCGCCCTCTGCCGCGCCCTGGTCATAGAAGGCCATCGGGTCTTCGATGTCCGCGTCGGTCACGTCGCGGCGGAAGGCGCGCGCGGCCAGGTTCTTCATGATCCGTTCGGCGCAGGCGCGCTCCTGGTCCGCCGCCTCGGGGCGGCAGATGAAGATGCGGTCGCGCGAAGGCGTGGACTCGATTCCCGTCGGATTGAACGGCCCGGTGATCGTCACGCCGGAAATACGCGGCGCGCGGTCCATGCCGCCCAGCGGATTGATCTGGAACAGCGTGTCGTCGGCCTTGGCCAGAGAGCGCGCGATGAACGCCACGCCCACTTCGTGCGGCCCGGCGCTGACCGGCACGCGGATGTCCTGGAAGCGGGACTGGATCGCGGCCAGCGCCGGTTCGTATTTCTGGTCGGCGGCCTTCAGGTCGTCCTCGCCGCCCAGCTCGGCCTCGAACACCTGCTCGCCGTCGATCGTCATGATCACGGTGTGCTTGTGGTCCAGCGCGTTGATATAGCCCGCGCCGCCGCCCGGCCCGGCGATATCGAATTCATATTCGCCGTCGGCGGGGAAGAAATGCTCCGCCGCCATGCCGCCGCGCGTGCCCAGCGGCAGGCCACGGACATGGCCGGTCTGGTTGCCGGTCTCGGGGCGATAGGTGCGCGTGGCGACCTTCGGCGACTGGTCGCCGACCGCCTGCATGCTGACGTCCTGCGCCGCGGCCACGAACTGCTCCACAAAGGCCGGGGAGGTGCCCAGCATGGAGGCGATATTGTCGAAGCCGTCGCTTTCCGGATCGCGCGGCAGCAGCGCCTCGGCGTCCACCTCCAGCGCCAGCAGGTCATAGACCGCGCGCGCATATTCGGTGCGGTTCAGCCGGTGCAGCGGGATCCAGCCCGCATGCGCCTCGCCCTCCCCGGCGGTGTCCAGATAGCCTTCCAGCGACGCGACGAAGGAATCCACCTCGCCCTGCTCGGGCTGGTCGGAGCCCGGCGGCGGCATCATCCGCGCGCCCAGGCGCGCCACGACGCTTTCCCAGATCTCGGCGTCGTCCGGCACGCCGTCGGGCGACATCGTGTCGAACGCCACGCCGCCGGCCCAGTCGGTGAAGTTGTGGCACTCCACGCAATAGGTCTCCAGCAGGTCCCACTTGCCGCCGATGTCGGCTTCGGCGGTGGCCAATGCCTGGCTATGGGCTTCGCCATGCGCCGCATCAGCCTCAGCGGCCTGCGCGCCGAAACCGGCGGCGGCGAAACCGCCGGCCAGCAGCGCGGCGCGGATGGTGCGGTGCGCACTCATGCGATGATCCCTCCCAGCACGCGCAGATGGCCCAGCATCCCGCGCCATGCGGTATGGACGAACAGCTCCGGATCGCCCCATGTCTCGTCGTATTCGGCGGTCGCGCCGGCGGCCAGCATGTCCTCGGCGCCCATGCCCTGTTTCATCAGATCGATGAAGCGCGCCTTCAACGTCAGCAGCATGTCGTACTGCGCCTGAAGATCGGCCCGGGTCAGAACCCGGCCCTGCGCGGGGACATAGAGCGTGTCCGCCCCGCCCGCCTCCATCATGTCCTGCAGGCCGTCCAGCATGCCGCCGATCCACCCGCCGGTGCAGTAATCCAGCACCGGATAGCCAAGCGCCGGGTCGGCGGCCACGCCGCCGGCCATCATCACGTCGGCGTCCCGGTGGAAGACATAGATGTCTCCGTCGGTATGGGACTGCAGCATATAGGCATAGTCGACGCGCGCGCCGTCCGCGGACGTCGCCCCGGACTCATAAAAAGTCTGGTTCGGCCGCGCCGCCGGATCGCGCGGCGCATAGCGGCGGTTCTCCCAGTCGACGCCGTATTCGGCGCCCATCCACATCGCGGTGTTCTTGTGCGCGACGATGGTCGCGCCGCGCGCGCCCAGAATGTCGTTCGCGCCGGTATTGCGCCAGTTTGTGTTGAACAGCGTATTCACCGGCGCCCCGCCGGTGCGCTCGGCGACGAAGTCCAGCAGCGCCGCGCCGTGCTCGCGCGATCCGCCGTCGACCATCATCAGCCCGCCGCGGTCCGGCATGGTCAGAACGTTGCAGCCGGCCCCGGTGAACAGGGTCAGGCCGTCGCCCATATCCTCGGCGCTCAGCGCCGCGTCGGCGGCCATGGCCCGGCGCGCGCCCGGCACGCCGGCGCAGACCAGCGCGCTCGCGCCGATCCCGGCCAGCAGGCCGCGCCGATTCATGGTTTCGAACGAACGCACGATGTCTCTTCCTCCGCCGGGGCGCGTTATCGCCGCGCCTTCCGGTCCCTTATGTAAGCCTCGCGGGCGGCGAATTCACCCGGAAGCCGTGCCGGATACGCCCGGAATCCCTGCGAGTCCGGTCAATGATTATACCATTCCCGACCGCGAAAACGGTATTAACTCACTGTCATACACCGGGAAATGCCCGCCCGCCGGGCCGTTCAGGCGGTGGCGGCCTGCGGCTCCAGATCCGGCCGCTCGGTCCGCCGCCAGGCCAGCACCGCGCGGTCATAGGCCGGGCGCGCGGCGACCCGGGCGTACCAGTCCTCGATCGCCGGAAATTCGTCCAGCGGGAAGCCCGCGCCCGTGATCGTCAGGATCGCCGGCGCCCAGGAAATATCGGCCAGCGAATAGGCGTCGCCGACGATCCAGCCGCCGGCTTCGATTCCTTCCGACAGTTCGGTCAGCGTGGAGCGCAGCAGCGCCGCCGCGGCCTCCACCTCGGCGTCCGAAAAGCCCGAGGCCCCGTCCCCGTCATGCTTGCCGTGGAAATCCAGCAGATCCTTGTCGGTCTGGAGGGAGCGGTACAGCTCCACCTCCTCCTTCGTCTTCACGACATTCTTCGCGTGCATGCGGGCATAGGCATAGGTCTTCACCGCCGGCAGATGCAGGTCGCCGCACCTATTGAGCCAGTCCTCGATCTTCACGCGCTGGGCTGCGTCATCCGGCATGAAGGACGGCTGCGGATAGGCCTCGTCCAGATACAGAAGGATATCGTTCGACTCGACGATCACCCGGCCGTCATGCACCAGCGTCGGCACCAGCCCCTTGGGATTGATCGCGAAATATTCGGGGGAGACGTTGGCCCGCGTGTAGATGTCCACATAGTGGCCGGTCCATTCCAGCCCCTTCTCCTCCAGCAGCAGGCGCACCCGCGCCGAACAGGCCGACTTGCCGGCATGATACAGATGCAGGCCGGTCAGGCGCGCGGCCTCCGGGCTTCTGGTTTCGATCAGTCCCATTCTTCCATCCTCCCGAGTGCGGATCTCGCCGTCCGCTGTCGGCGCACCGATCCTATCACCGATCCGCCCGTCCATCCCAACGCGGCGCCCAGCCGCACGGGCGCCGGCGCTTCGCCTTTGGCGGCGTTTGCGGATAGCGTGCGCCCGCCATGGCGGACACACCTGCGCTCCTGCTGATTCCCGGCCTTCTGTGCGACGCGCGCGCCTGGCGCGACGTCGCCGCGCGGCTGGAGGACGTCGCCCGTCCGCAGATCGTGGAAGGGCTCGCCGACTGCGAGACGATCAACGACATGGCGCGGGCGGCCCTCGCCGCCGCGCCGGACGGCCCCTTCGCCCTGGCCGGCTATTCCTTCGGCGGCCGCATCTCTCTAGAGATGCTGCGTCTGGCGCCGGAGCGCGTCAGCCGCCTCGCTTTGCTCGACACCGGCTACGGCCCGAAAAAGGACGGCGAGGACCAGTCCCGCCTCGCCCTGGTGGAACGCGCCCGGCGCGAAGGGATCGGCGTGCTGAACGAGATTTGGCTGCCGCCCATGCTGCATCCGGATTTCCGGGACGACCCCGCCATCGCGGGGGAGCTGCGCCAGATGGTGCTGCGCCAGACCGTGGACGGGTTCGAACGGCAGCAACGCGCCGCGCTGACCCGCCCCGACGCCACGCCGGTTCTATCGACCATCCGCGTGCCGACTCTGGTTCTGGTGGGCCGCGACGATGTCTGGAGCCCGGTCGCCCAGCACGAAAAGCTCGCCGGCCTGATCCCCGGCGCACGCCTGACGGTGATCGAGCATTCCGGACATTTCACGCCGGTGGAGCAGCCGGGTGCCGTGGCCGAGGTAATGCGCGACTGGCTGGGCTGGCCGGCCTAGCGGCACCAGTCGACGCGGCGCCCGGTCCAGGGCTCGGCATAGCCGGCGCTGATCATCGCGCGGCCGAAATCCCTGCCCCCGACCGAAACCCGCGCCAACGTCCGCCCGTACTGGTCCTCGCCGCTGCGCGCGACGCGCACCTCGCCGCCCTCCGCGAACATCGCGGCGGCGGCCGAATGGGCCATGTCCGCCAGCCGGCGTTCGGCCAGGCATTCGGCGCCGTCGCCCAGTTCCGGCGTGTCGATATTCTCGATCCGGATGCGCTCGCCCGCGATGCGGATCGTGTCGCCGTCCGTCACCGTGACGCCGCCAACGACCAGCGTCCCGCCGCCCGCACCAGCTTCGTCCAGAACGCTGTCCAGCATGTCTTCGGGCAGGATGCGGAAGGCGATCAGCGCCATAACGACGGCGACGCCCAGCAGCGGCGCCCAGCCGCCGCGCGGGCCGCGGCGGCGGCGCGGGCGGGATGACCGGCGCCCGGATGCGATTTCCATGACCATGGCCGCACTCAGCGCCCGGCCCCGTTAACGCACGGTTGCGGCGCAACGCCGCTTTCCGCGCGCCCCGTCCGGCGCTAGACCCCGCTCATGATCCGCGCTGCCTGTCTCTTCGCCCCGCTCCTGCTCCTGGCCGCCTGCGGCGGCGAGTCCGACGCCCCGGCCGCCGAGGCACCGGCCCGCGTCGCGGTCGCCCTGCCCGACGCCTACCAGAATCTCGACACCGCGCCGGGGGCCGAGGAAGGGCGCAAATGCGCGCTCTGCCACACCTTCGCGGCGGACGCGCCGCACTCGGTCGGTCCCAACCTGCACGCCCTGTTCGGCCGCACGGTCGGCACCGCGCCCGGCTACGCATTCTCGGAGGCGCTGACGGACGCCGATTTCGTGTGGACGCCGGACCAGCTGGAATCCTGGCTGACCGATCCCACCGGCTTCATGCCCGGCACGCGCATGACCTTCCCCGGCGTCTATGACGCGGAGCTGCGCCACAGCCTGATCGCCTGGCTGTACGACGAGACCGGCGGCGGCGAATAGCGCTCAGAACCGCTTCCACAGGCCCAGGAACACCGCCGTCTCCTGAACGATGGAATTGCCGGACACGGTGCGGAACACACCGGCCTGCAGGCGCGTATCGTCGCTGATGTCGCGCGCCACGCTGGCCTGCAGCTTCACATTCTCATAGTCGCGGCGCGGCGGCTGCGCCCCGGTCCCTTTCAGGGCAAAGGCCTGCCCCATGACCGTCCAGGGGCCCTTGCTCCAGCCCAGCGTCAGGTCGACGCGCGCCTCGTCCGGCGGCGCTCCGGCGCGCCAGCGCCAGCCGAACTGGCCTTCCGCGAACCCGTGGCCGCCCTGGAATTCGAAGGCCCGCCCGTACATCACGCGCGCCTCATAGTCCCAGCCCCCCTCGCCCAGCCGCAGGTCGGTGACGTTCTCCACATCGCCCGGCACGATCGCCGTTCCCTGGACCGACAGCACGTCCCAGTCCCGCTGCAACAGGGTCGCGCGTAATCCCGCCTCGCTGGCCGACAGGCCGGAGGCCGCCTCCCGCCCCCACTCGTTCTCCATCGTGACGTCCTGAAACGCCGTGCGCCCGACCGCCGTCAGGCGCGGAAGCACGCCGAATTCACCAAACGCCGAAACCTCGATCTTGTCGTAGCGAAGCTCCTGGCCCAGTTCGCCGTCGGCGTCGAAACCGCGCCGCGCGCGGTCATAGGTTGTCGTCAGGATGATCTGACCCTCGCCCGGCGCCTTTGGCCAGGCGCCGGCCAGCGCCCACACCGGCGCGCAGGCGAGCGCCAAAGCGCCCGCAGTCTTCCACCCGAACCCCATCGCAGCTCAGCCCCAACGCCGCGTCTGAGGGGATTATGACCGCAAATCAGCCGATGGACAGCCTGAGGTTGTTTCTCAGGCGTGTTTCTCAGGCGTCCTTCGCCAGGCGCACGCCGCCAAACTGCCATGTCTGGTGGGGATAGAAGAAATTCCGATAGGTCGCGCGCATATGGCCGCGCACGGTCACGCAAGCCCCGCCGCGCAGCACGTTCTGGCCCGACATGAACTTGCCGTTGTACTCGCCCACCGCCCCGGCCGCCGGGCGGAAACCCGGATAGGGCGAATAGGCGCTCTGCGTCCATTCCCAGACATGGCCGAAAAAGCCGCGCGGCCCGGTCCCCGGCGTCGGCGCCGGATCGGCGGACAGTCCGGGCTGCATGAAGTCGCCGGCGTCCGGGTCCATGCCGCCCGCCGCGTGCTCCCACTCCCGCTCGTCCGGCAGGCGCGCGCCCATCCATTCGGCGAACGCCGCCGCCTCGTACAGGCTCAGGTGACAGACCGGCGCCTCGCGGTCGAGCGGGACCAGACCGTGCAGAGTGAAGCGCATCCATTCCCCGTCGCGCTCGGTCCAGTAGGCCGGCGCCGTGCGCCCGCCCTCCCGCACCCAGGCCCAGCCGTCGGACAGCCATAGCGGCGCATTGCGATAGCCGCCGTCCGCGATGAAGTCGGCGTATTCGCCATTGGTCGCCGGCCGGTCGGCCAGCGCGAACGGGGCGAGGAACGCCTGATGGCGCGGCTGCTCGTTGTCGAAACAGAATTCCGTCCCGTCCCAGCCAAAGCGCAGCAGCCCGCCCTCATGCGCGGTCCATCCCTGCGCGCCTGCGCCCTGCGCCGCGCGCTCCGGCGCCGGATAGGCCGCCGGATGGAACGGGTTGCAGGACAGGACGTGCTTGATGTCCATCAGCAGCAATTCCTGATGCTGCTCCTCGTGCGCGATCCCCAGATCGATCAGCGGCGCCAGCTCCGCGAACGCCGCCTCGCCCAGCGTCTCGAACAGGCGGCCCATCGCATCGTCGACATGGGCGCGATAGGCGCGCACCTCGTCCAGCGACGGACGGGTCAGCAGGCCGCGATGCGGCCGCGGGTGCCGGTCGCCGACCTGCTCGTAATAGGAATTGAACAGATAGTTGAACCGCGCGTCGCAGGTCTCGTAACCGCAGAGGTTCGGACCCAGGACGAACGTCTCCCAGAACCACGTCACATGCGCCAGATGCCATTTGGTGGGGCTCACGTCCGGCATCGACTGGACGGTCTGGTCCTCCACGCTCAGCGGCGCGGCCAGCGTCAGTGATCGCGCGCGCATCTCCGCAAAGCGCTGCTGCAATTCCGCGCGCCGCGCGCCGGTGTCGCGTGTGGCTTCAGCGATGCTCATCGTCACCTTCGTCGTTTACCGCAGGTAAATTTGATCCGTGCAAATTGCGCGAACGGGGGAGTCGAGGACCTTATAACGCATGAGCGAGCTTAGCGGAGATCGCCTGATCGCGCTTGCGCGCGCCACAGACGCCAAAAGCCGCGATGCGCTGCTTCTGGCCCTGGGCGATCTGTGCGCGGAGCGGTCGTTCGGCACCGGAGAGGACGCCGAAACGGCGGAGGACGTGTTCCTGCGCCTGGCCCGCAATGCGGAGCTCGCCGTGCGGGCGGAGCTTGCGACCCGTCTCGCCGCCACGCCCTGGGCGCCGCGCGCCCTGATCCTGCTTCTGGCGCATGACGAGATCGAGGCCGCCGAGCCCGTGCTGGCCGGCAGCCCCGTCCTGCGCGAGGCGGACATGATCGACATCGCCTGCCAGCTCGGCCACGCCCACCGGCGCGCGCTGGCGCGGCGGCCGGGCCTCTCCAGCAAGGCGTGCGAGGCCGTCGCCCGGCCGCGCGAATGCGACGTGATCCGCGTCCTGCTCGCCAATCCCAGCGCCGACGTCCATGAAGACGCGCTGCGCCACTGCACCGCCGCCGCCGAGGCGGAGCCGGGTCTGTGGTCCGCGATCGTGGAGCGCGACGGGCTCAGCGAGGATGTCGTGCACGCCGCCTACCGCGCCGTGGGCGATGCGCTGAAAGACGCCATTTCCGAACGCTATCCGCAATTCGCCGACCTTCTGGCGGGCGAGGCCGACGCCGCGGTGGAAAGCGCGAAGGCCGCCCGCGGCCCCGGCATGTCGGCCAATGAGCGGCTGGTGGAGGAGCTCTACGGCGCCGGCGGCCTGACCGAGGATTTCTTCCTGGAGGCGGCGCAGGACGGCCGCATCAATCTGTTCGAACTGGGCCTCGCGCGCCTGTGCGAGACCGATTCCTGGGTCATCGGCCGGGCGCTGGACCGGCGCGGGGCGGCGGCCGCCGCGCTCGCCTTCCACGCCGCCGGCCTGAACAGCCGCTATTGCGTACGGCTGGTGAACGCGCTGACCCGGGCGGGCCGTCTGAAGGGCGGGCTGAACACCGATGCGCGCCGCGACTGCGCCTGCGCCTTCACCGAACATACGGCCCACAGCGCGCTCGCCGCCTTGCGCCGCCTCGGCGCTGAGGCTTGAGTGCGGCGCATGAGCGCCGCGTTTTCCAAAATCGCCTTTGAGGCCAGCCCGCGCCCCGAAGCGCAGGAGGCCCGCCGCCGCCTGGTGGAGCGCTATGGCGCTGTCCCGGCGGAGGAGGCCGAAGTGATCGTCGCGCTCGGCGGCGACGGCCTGATGCTGGACACGCTGCACGCCAATCTCGGCCTGCGCACCCCGATCTTCGGCATGAATTTCGGCGCGGTCGGCTTCCTGATGAACGATTTCCGCGAGGACGGCCTGATGGAGCGGCTGGCCGGCGCGGAGCGCGCGGTCATCCATATGCTACGCATGCGCGGCGAAACCACCGGCGGCGACACGTTCGAGGCGCTGGCGGTGAACGAGGTCTCGCTGTTCCGCGAAACCCGCCAGACCGCGAAGATCCGCATCCTGGTCGACGGCCGCGAACGCCTGCCCGAACTGGTGGCCGACGGCGTGCTGATCGCCACTCCGGCCGGCAGCACCGCCTATAATCTGTCCGCGCACGGTCCGATCATTCCGCTGGACTCCAACGTACTGGCGCTGACGCCGATCAGCGCCTTCCGCCCGCGCCGCTGGCGCGGCGCCCTGCTGCCGCACACCGCCACCGTGCGGTTCGAGATTTCGGAGGCCGAACGCCGCCCCGTGTCCGCAGTGGCCGACAATCGCGAATTCCGCGACGCCGCCTGGGTGGAGGTGCGGGAGGACAAGGACGCCGAGATGACCATGCTGTTCGATCCCGGCCGCACCCTGTCGGAACGCGTGCTGGCCGAACAGTTCACAACCTAGGTAAAGCGCCCCATTAGCCCGCCGTTAAGGGCGGGCGCCTTAGGTTCCCGGGCCTGGGTGACGGGGAGCGAGCCATGGCTGGTCAACGACCTCTGGAGGTGATTACGCCTCCCAATATGCTGAAAGTGAAAGTCGGCGGCCGCGTGGGCGTCAACATGGCCGCGATCGAGCGCGCCGAGGCGGCCCTGCGCTCCATGGCCGGCGAATTCGACCAATGGATCAAGACCGAGGTCGCCAGCCTCGAGGCCGCGCGCGACGCCGTGCGCGAAGGCGGCCTGACCGGCGAACCGCGCGCCAAGCTGTATCGCGGCGCGCACGACCTGAAAGGCATGGGCGGCACCTACGGCTATCCCATCGTCGGCCGGCTCGCCTCCGTGCTGTGCAAGCTGCTGGAATGCGAAGCGCTCACCGGCAAGGACGCCCAGCGTCTGGCCGAAGCGCATGTCGACGCGATCTCCGCCGCGGTGCGGGAGGAGATCAAGGACGGCGACCATCCGGTGACCCAGGCGATCACGACCGAGCTGGAGTCCCGCGTCGAGGCGATGATCGCCGCGGCCGGCTGACCGGCAGCCCGTCTCTTTTTTCGCGATTTTCTGAAGACGCCTGAGGCTCAGGCCGCCGCGCGGCGCGGACGCTCCGCCGGCGCGTTCGTGTGCGCGTCCAGACGGTCCATCAGATACTCCAGGTCCTCGGGCGCGAAGCTCTGGCGCTGCGTCAGGATGCGCTGGGTGATGCGCTGGCTGAACCGCGCCCGCGCATCGGCGGCCGAGCCCATATCGGTCTCGTGAAACACGTCAAGCGCCGTGCGGATCGCCGGAAAAATGCGCTCCGGCAGGCCCGTCCGGTCGAACACCGCGCGCAGGCCCAGCGGCCCCGCGTCGTGGACCAGGATCCAGGTCTTCTGATGCGGAATCCCCGCCAGCTCCGCGATGCAGTGCTCGAAGAAATTGATCGCTCCGGCGCACGCGGCGCGCACCACCAGCGACGGCGTCAGCCGGCCGTTCAGATTCAGCTGCTGCACAAAGCGCGTCATGTCGCTTGAGCATTCGGCCTGGTCGATCAGGTCGATCGTCGCGCGCTCCCGCGCGCCCTCGGCCAGCTCCACGGCCAGCTGCGGCGGCAGCTCGTG
>ENA-ORCV01000214-ORCV01000214.1-marine-metagenome-genome-assembly--contig:-NODE-214-length-70191-cov-4.878726_pt1 | contig 70191 bp, 63 predicted proteins | sample MGYA00237779_ERZ508509 | MGnify/ENA primary metagenome ERZ508509 (study PRJEB26180, sample SAMN06268772) | marine metagenome | isolation source: Bioluminescent Bay, La Paraguera, Puerto Rico | place... | reverse complement strand
AACTCCTGCTTGGGGTTCTTGTTGGCATAGGCCCGCAGACCGATACCGGCGCGCAGGTGATCCATGCTGGACAGGTGTTCTTTCCACAACTGGTCGAGTACCTGCAACATCACCTGGCGCTCGATGGTCGGCATCAGGTTGGCATCACCGGTGCTCTCGGCAACGCGCTCCAGTTTCTGGTCGTAGGCTTCCTGGGCTGCCGTAACAATCTTCTGCCGCAGGCTTTCCTCGTGCAGGGTGCGGTCTTCGTCCAACCACTGCTGCACCGGCAACTGCAGTCCCATTTCCCCGGCCAGCTGCTGTTCGAGTCCCGCTATGTCCCACTGCTCTTCGACACTCTGCGGCGGCACATAGGCAGCGATCAGTTCGCCCACCACATCCTCGCGGATCGCGGTGATGGTTTCGCTGATGGTTTCGGCTTCCAGCAGTTCGTTGCGCTGGGAGTAAATGACCTGACGCTGGTCGTTGGCAACATCGTCGTATTCCAGCAGCTGCTTGCGGATATCGAAGTTGCGGCCTTCCACCCGGCGCTGGGCCTTTTCGATGGCATTGGACACCATCCGGTGTTCGATCGCTTCACCGCGCTCCATGCCCAGCATCTGCATAAAGTTCTTCACCCGGTCGGAAGCGAAGATGCGCATCAGGTTATCTTCCAGCGACAGGTAGAAGCGGGTTACCCCGGGGTCACCCTGGCGACCGGCACGGCCGCGCAACTGGTTGTCGATACGGCGGGATTCGTGGCGCTCGGTGCCGATGATGTGCAGGCCGCCGGCTTCGATTACGGTTTCGTGACGCGCCTTCCACTCGGCCTTGATCGCATCAATTTCTTCTGCGGTGACTTCTCGCCCTTCACTTTCCTGCAGCGCCTCGACCTCCGCTTCCCAGTTGCCACCGAGAACGATGTCGGTACCGCGACCGGCCATGTTGGTGGCAATGGTGACAGTACCCGGGCGCCCGGCCTGGGCGATGATCTGTGCTTCCTTCTCGTGGAACTTGGCGTTCAACACCTGGTGTTCAATCTTGGCCTTTTGCAGCAGGCGGGACATCTCTTCCGAGGTCTCGATGGAAGCGGTGCCCACCAAGATCGGTGCCTTCTTGTCGCGGCAGTACTTGATATCCTCGATGATCGCTTCGAGTTTTTCTTCCTTGGTGAGGTACACCAGGTCGTTCAGGTCTTCGCGCTGCTTGGGCTTGTTGGTGGGAATCACCACCACGTCCAGGCCGTAGATCTGACGGAATTCGAAGGCTTCGGTATCTGCGGTACCGGTCATACCCGACAGTTTGGGATAGAAGCGGAACAGGTTCTGGAAGGTGGTGGAGGCCAGGGTCTGGCTCTCGCTCTGGATCTGCACCTGCTCTTTCGCTTCCAGTGCCTGGTGCAGGCCCTCGGACAGGCGGCGTCCCGGCATGGTGCGGCCGGTATGCTCGTCAATCAGCACCACCTGGCCGTTCTGCACGATGTAGTCCACATCTTTATGGAACAGGACGTGGGCGCGCAGTGCCGCATTCACGTGGTGCAGCAGTCCCAGGTTACCCGGCGCATACAGAGACTCGCCCTCTTTCAGCAGGCCGGTACGGCTCAGCAGGTCTTCGACCAGTTCGTGACCGTCTTCACTCATTTCCACCTGACGGGTCTTTTCGTCCACGGTGTAATGACCTTCGCCGCCCTCTTCTGCACGCTGCAGCTGCGGCACCAGCTTGTTCATGGCCAGATAGAGGTGGGAGGAATCTTCCGCGGCCCCGGAAATGATCAGCGGGGTACGGGCCTCGTCGATCAGGATGGAATCCACCTCGTCGACGATGGCAAAATTTTGCGGGCGCTGGGTGCGATCTTCCTTGCGCAACACCATGTTGTCGCGCAGGTAGTCGAAGCCGAACTCGTTGTTGGTGCCGTAGGTAATGTCCGCCTGATAGGCGGCCTTCTTGTCTTCCGGGTGCTGCTGGGACACCACGATACCCACGGTCAGGCCGAGGAATTCATACACCGGACGCATCCAGTTGGCATCGCGGGAGGCCAGGTAATCGTTCACGGTCACGATATGCACACCCTTGCCTTCCAGGGCGTTGAGGTAGGCCGGCAGTGTCGCCACCAGGGTTTTACCCTCACCGGTGCGCATTTCCGCAATACGCCCCTCGTGCAGGGTCATACCACCGATCATCTGCACATCAAAATGACGCATGCCCATGGTGCGGGCGCCAGCCTCGCGGACCGCGGCAAAGGCCTCCGGGAGAATCTGGTCGAGCGTCTCGCCATCTTGCAGGCGCTGTTTGAATTCGTCGGTTTTGGCTTTCAGCGCGGCGTCATCCAGCGCCTTGTATTCGTCCTCAAGCGCGTTGATCTTGACGACCACCTTGCGCATACGCTTGAGTTCGCGGTCATTTTTTGAACCGAAGACCGTTTTTATCAGTTTGCCAATCATTATTCAGAAACCACATTAATGCTGAGTGTGCCTGCGGACGCTTGCCGCGAGGCCCTGCGAAGGGTGCAAGTAAACAGGAAGGCGCCAGCGGCCGCAACTCCCCGCACGCACGAGGTAGCTACGGGCGCCACCAGGCGCCTGTTGCGCAATAGAAGAGGATAGTTGTTATCTGCCGGTGCGACGGATATAGGTAGCGGGGTCTACCGGACGGTTGTTCTTGTAGACTTCAAAATGTACATGGGGACCAGTAGAGCGGCCACTGGAGCCCATCAGGGCAATCACCTGCCCCTTCTTGACCACGTCACCCAGCTTTACTTTCAGCTCGCTGTTGTGACCATAACGTGTGGTATAGCCATTGCCGTGGTTGATTTCCACCAGCTGGCCGTAGCCGTAACGGTCTTCCGCCCAGGTCACCACACCTGCGGCTACAGATACCACGTCGGAGCCATTCTTGCCGGCAAAGTCCACGCCCTTGTGCCAGGAGCGGCGGCCGCTGAAGGGGTCGGTGCGGTAACCGTAGCGCGAAGACATCCAGCCGCGGGAAATCGGGCGCCCGGCGATAAACTGCTCGTCCTGCAGCTGGCGGCGTGCCATCAGGGATTCGAGCGTCGACAGTTGCATCTGCCGGTCTTCTATCTGGTCCGACAGGTCGCCGATCACTTCAAGGAACTGCGGCGGCTGGTAGGGAAGTTCACTGGCACCGGCAATACCCGGATCTTCCGGACCACCGACTGCGGGTACGCTGCCGAACTGGAACTCACCCTCGTCGAGCTTGGCAATGGTAGTGAGGCGCTCGCCGAGTGCATCCAGGCGGGTCAAACGAGCCTGCATTTCCGCCAGTTTTACGGTCAGGGCGGTCAGCTGTTCGCGGGCTTCGCGGTCGGCCTCGCCGATCTGCTCCTGCTGTTTGCGCAGGGCCTTGTTCCAGGCCTTTACCGCCCGCGCATCAAACACGTCGGATTCGGCCACCGGCAGGTTGGCACCAAGCCAAAGGGCACCCACAGGCAGGCCCAAAAGGCAGAGTCCGAGCAGGGCTTTGCTCAGTCCACCGAAATTGAAGCTGCGGGAGACACCTCCGCGCTCATTGACGAAAATAATTTTCATATCAGGCGTACAAGACTTGCGGCTGAATTGTTGTTGTAGTCGTTGTTCTTGTAATCGTTACGGCACCCTTACGGTGCCGGGACTGCCGCTTCCTGCTCTGTCCCACGCCTTCCGGTTGGCGAGAGGCCATCTATCTACCAGAGATGACGGCCAAAAAATCTGTCAAACGCACAAAATGGGCAAGCCCGGTATTCCGCGGGCACAGCTGCGTCATTCTGTACGCAAAAAAGCCGGCAATATTCGTGCCGGCTTTTGCAGGGTTGCTTCTCTCTTACACCGCCAGGATCGGCTTGACGTAGGAGATCGGCGCTTCCTGGTCACCCTCGAAGGTCACCATTTCCCAGGCATCTTCCTGCGCCATCAGGGTGCGCAGGGACTTGTTGTTCAGTGCATGGCCGGATTTGAACGCCTTGAACTCACCGATCACACTGGTACCCAGCAGGTACAGGTCGCCAATGGCATCGAGGATCTTGTGCTTGACGAACTCGTCTTCGTAACGCAGGCCGCCCTCGTTGAGGATGCGGTACTGATCGATCACGATCGCGTTATCGACGCTGCCACCCTGTACCAGGCCCTTGGAGCGCAGGTACTCGATCTCGTGCATAAAGCCAAAGGTCCGCGCCCGGCTCACTTCCTTGACAAAGGAGGTGCTGGAAAAGTCCACAGAGGAGCTCAGGTTGCGCCCCTGGAATACCGGGTGGTCAAAATCGATGGTAAAGGATACTTTGAAGCCGTTGAACGGCAGGAAGCTGGCAACCTTGTCGCCCTCTTCCACGGTAACCGGCTTCTTGATTCGCAGGAACTTCTTCGGAGCGGCCTGCTCCTGGATGCCCGCGGACTGAATCAGGAATACGAACGGACCGGCGCTGCCGTCCATGATCGGCACTTCCTGGGCGGACAGCTCGATGATCGCGTTGTCGATGCCCAGACCAGCCATGGCGGAAAGCAGGTGTTCCACGGTAGCGATACGCACGTCGCCCTTCACCAGAGTGGTGGACAGCAGGGTATCACCGACATTTTCCGCGCGCGCCTCAATCTCAACCACCGGGTCCAGATCCACCCGACGGAACACAATGCCGCTGTTAACCGGCGCCGGTTTCAAGGTCAGAACAACCTTTTTACCGGTGTGCAGGCCTACGCCAGTGGCGCGAATAGCATTTTTGAGAGTGCGCTGTTTGATCATCTATATCTAAATTCCCATTCGGTATGCTGCACCCGGAGCGCAGCGAGCCGGCGACTATAACAGAAAATAAACGCCAAAACTATACATACACACTTGGTCATGCATGCTGCAGTGGCCTTCACTCGCTATATTCAGCATAGCCCAGCACAAAGACTGTTACGCCAGACTTGCTCACAATTCAGGATACAAATTGTACGCTGATCTCACCCCGGCGACGGTTAATTAGTGTTAATCCCACCCCTGAAAACTATCTGGTCAGCGCTATCTGCGACATACCGCACACCCGAGCCGCCGCTCGGTGCCAGACACACAGTGAGTGACCAGTTGGTTCTTACTTCCTGGCTGTACTATTTTGCAGGCGATTCGGGCACACCCCTGCCACGCCTCGATACTTCTAGTTAGTAGGCCGTCCCGCAAATCCCTTTACCGCTGCGATTGGCGCGTCCCTGCTGCCAGTCTTCCCGCCACCCGGAGCCGCTGGCCAAAGCCAGGGCGGGCAGAGATCCGGCCCCGCGGGGCCGGACTTGGACATGAGCAGATTCTCCGCCCCGCGGTGACGGGGCCAGAGCTCCGGGGCGAGATCAGTCGGCCTGGCGGCGCAGGAATGCCGGGATATCCAGGTATTCCATATCCTGATCTGCCGGGTTCATGGACGGCATTGCACGTTTCCCGCGCTCACTTTCCACCCGCGCACGGGTTTCCTGGGTTTCGCGCACCTGTTCAGACGGCGCCGCGGAGCGCGCCATTTCACGGGGTTCCGGGCGGCGGGTGTTGTCCACCACCTTGGTGGGACGCGCAACCTGGGCACTGGCCTCGCCGAGGCCTGCGGCCACTACGGTTACCCGCATCTCGTCACCCAGCTTGTCATCCACGGCGGTACCGATAACCACGGTGGCATCGTCAGAGGCGATTTCCTGCACGATCTCACCCACTTCGGAGTACTCGCCCAGGGTCAGTTCCTGGCAGCCGGCATCTTCGCTGCCGGTGATGATATTCACCAGAATACCGCGCGCGCCCTGCAGGTTGACGTTGTCCAGCAGCGGGCTGCGCACTGCCTTTTCCGCCGCTTCACGGGCGCGGTTCTCGCCCACCGCGGAACCGGAACCCATCATCGCCATGCCCATTTCGGACATAACGGTGCGCACATCGGCAAAGTCCACGTTCATGATGCCCGGGCGGATCATCAGGTCAGCAATGCCCTGAACCGCGCCCAGCAGTACATTGTCCGCTTCCTTGTAGGCGCCCTTCATGGTGATCTTGTTGCCCAGTACTTCCAGCAGGCGATCATTGGGGATAGTGATCAGGGAGTCGACCTTGTCGCGCAGCTCGAGGATACCCTCTTCCGCAACCTGCTGGCGCTTGCGACCCTCGATCTTGAACGGGCGGGTAACCACGGCCACGGTCAGAATGCCCAGGTCCTTGGCGATCTCCGCCACGATCGGCGCACCACCAGTACCGGTGCCGCCACCCATACCCGCGGTGATGAACACCATATCCGCGCCGCTCAGAATTTCCGCGATACGGTCGCGGTCTTCCAGTGCGGACTGGCGACCGACATCTGGGTTGGCACCGGCGCCCAGGCCGCGGGTAATGGTATTCCCGAGCTGGATCACGGTGTGCGCCTGTACGTCTTTCAGCGCCTGCGCATCGGTATTGGCACAGATGAAATCCACACCGTCCACATCGCTGCAGATCATGTGCTTGACCGCGTTGCCGCCGCCACCGCCGACACCGATCACCTTGATTACAGGCTTGTCCTGTACGCTGTCTACGAGTTCGAACATTGCTGTTCCCCTTTTTTGCTCATGTCAATTTTTGATTTTCGATCCTGGAAATTATTCTCTGATTCAGAGGTTGCCCCTGAACCAGTGTTTGACCTTGTCCCACCAGGGATTTTCCTCCCGCTGAACACTGGGTCGACCACTTGCCCGCTCTTCTGATTTGAGCGCATACATCAACAGCCCGACACCCGTTGAATAAATCGGGTTGCTGACAATATCGGTTAGTCCGGATACCCCGTGCGGCACCGCCAGGCGAACCGGCATATGGAAAATTTCTTCCGCCAGCTCAACCGCCCCCTCCATCTTCGAAGAGCCGCCGGTCAGCACAATGCCCGCCGCGCACAGGTCTTCGAAACCGCTGCGGCGCAATTCCGCCTGCACCAGGGTGAACAGTTCGTCGTAACGGGGCTCGACCACCTCCGCCAGCGCCTGCCGGGACAGGTCGCGCGGCGCGCGGTCACCGACACTGGGCACCTTGATGGTTTCGCCCTCGCGGGCGAGCTTGGCCAGTGCACAGGCGTATTTGATCTTCAGCTCTTCCGCGTGCGGCGTCGGCGTACGCAGGGCCATGGCAATATCGTTGGTGACCTGGTCACCGGCAATCGGGATAACGCCGGTGTGGCGAATGGAGCCGCCGGTGAACACCGCAATATCCGTGGTGCCGCCACCGATATCCACCATGCACACACCCAGCTCTTTTTCATCATCGGTGAGCACCGCATAGCTGGAAGCCAGCTGCTCGAGAATGATGTCTTCCACTTCCAGGCCGCAGCGGCGAATACACTTCTCGATATTCTGTGCCGCATTAACCGCACCACTCACCAGGTGGACCTTGGCCTCCAGGCGCACACCGGACATGCCCAGCGGCTCCTTGACCCCTTCCTGGTTGTCGATCAGATACTCCTGCGGCAAGGTGTGCAGAATTTTCTGGTCCGCCGGAATCGCCACCGCCCGCGCCGCATCGATCACTCGGTCGAGATCCTGCTGGGTCACTTCGCGATCCTTGATCGCCACAATCCCGTGGGAATTGAGGCTGCGGATATGACTACCGGCAATACCCGCATAGACCGAGTGAATTTCACACCCCGCCATCAGTTCTGCCTCTTCCACCGCGCGCTGGATCGACTGCACGGTGGACTCGATATTGACCACCACACCGCGCTTCATGCCGGTAGAGCGATGCGAGCCGATTCCGACGATATTCAGCGCCCCATCCCCGGCAACCTCACCCACGATCGCAACGACCTTGGAGGTGCCGATATCAAGACCGACGATCATGCGGGGATCTGTAGACTGTGTCATTTGATTTCAACCTCGCTGGGCAATCACTCCGATCCACATTCGACATGTCGGACCAGGGGAAACCCACCTTTTTTATCTGCTTAATTGTTGTCTGTTTGTAATTTTTTCCATTCCACCGCAACTGCGTTGTTATACCGGGTATCCACCCCCGCCACTTTTTGCAGATGCGGCGCCAGTACACCGCGGGTCAGGCTGAGGAAGCGGTCGACCCGCTCCAGCAGCTCGTCGTGCCCCAGTTGCAACCGGATCCCATTGACCAGGTCCAGCTGCCAGCCCGCCAGTTCATCGAATGAAAGGCGGCGCACTTCCATATCTTTGGTTGTGAGCAGCCCGGCAAGTGCCTGGTACTGCGCCATAATCCGTTCCACCAGGTCTGCGTCACCGGCCAGCTCCGGCAGCCGCAGGTCTGTCATCTGTTCCGGCCTCGGCAGCAATTCTCCGCTGGCAATCAACAACTGGTCCTCTCCCCAGATCGCCAGCGGCCGCGCCTCCTCGACCACCACTTCCACCCCGTTGGGCCAGCGGCGGCTGACCGATGCACTCACAATCCAGGGGTTGTCCAACAGCGCATCGCGCATACCGTCAATATCAAGCGCAAAAAAACCCTTCTGCAAATAGGGCAGCAGGATATCTTCCAGCTGCCGCGCGGTGACTGCACGGAAAGGCCCCTTGACCTTCACATCCTCCAGCGCGTCCACCCGGCTGAGTTCTTCAACTGGAGCCCGCTGCCACAGCCACTTGGCGCTGTAGCCGATACCGCTGGCGACCAGCAACAACCCGCAAATCATCAACAGCGGCCGCAGTACGACTGCAGCCCTTCCCGCCTGCGCGCCTGGCAATGCGCGCGCACCTCGTACCGCGCCCCTTACAGCACCTCTCGCCGCACCTTTCTTACCCTTCGCGGCAGCCGGCACTTTTTTGCCGGGCTTTTTCTTGCGTTTCTTTTTATCGGTTTCTATTTCGGTCACAGTTTTTACCGGAACTTATTCGCCCTGGGATTCCTGGTCACCGAAACGCCACTCCGCCAGTTTCTGGGCCAGGCCACCCACATTACCCGCGCCCTGTGTCAGCACAATATCCCCGGGCTCCAGCAGGTCAGCCAGCACAGCCGGGACCTCTTCGACTTTTTCGACAAATACCGGATCTATCTGACCGCGGTTGCGGATACTGCGCGCCAGAGTACGTCCGTCGGCGCCCGGAATCGGCGCTTCTCCTGCGCTATATACATCCAACAGAACCAGTTTGTCGACTTGCGAGAGTACCTGCACAAAATCTTCAAACAGATCCCGGGTGCGGGTGTAGCGATGGGGCTGGTATACCATCACCAGCCGGCGCTCCGGCCAACCGTCGCGCACCGTTTTGATGGTTGCGGCGACCTCACGCGGATGGTGGCCATAATCATCCACCAGCATCACCTTTTCCGCACCCTCGTCGCCACTGACCGGGAAATGCCCGTAAATCTGGAAACGTCTGCCAACACCCTGGAATCCCTCCAGGCCCTCGCGGATCGCCGCATCGCTGACACCCTCTTCGGTCGCTACAGCGATGGCTGCGGTGGCATTCAGCACATTGTGAATACCAGGTACATTCACACACACGTCGAGCTTGCTACCGTCCGGACGGGTTACCGCAAAAAAGCTGCGCAGGGGCTCCTGGCGCACGTCGCTGATGCGGAAATCGTTCTCCTCATCAAATCCATAGGTAGCCACCGGGCGCGCGAAACGGGGAATCACCGCCTGGACATTGGCGTCATCACCGCAGACAACCGCAAGACCGTAAAACGGCAGGTTGTGCACGAAATCGATAAAGATCTGTTTGACCTTTTCAAAATCCCCGCCATAGGTCTCCATATGGTCGGCATCGATATTGGTGACTACCGTCACCATCGGCTGCAGGTGCAGGAATGACGCATCACTTTCATCGGCTTCCGCAATCAGGTACCGGCTCTCGCCCAGTACCGCGTTGGCACCGGCACTATTGACCAGGCCGCCGATCACGAAAGTAGGATCCTTTTTGTCCGCGGCAAAAATCGACGCAATCAGACTGGTGGTGGTGGTCTTGCCGTGGGTACCCGCTACCGCTATGCCGTAGCGGTAGCGCATCAACTCACCCAGCATTTCCGCGCGGCGCACCACCGGAATGCGATTTTCATGGGCCGCTACCAATTCCGGGTTGTCCCCGTAAATGGCTGAAGAGTTCACTACCACATCCACATCGCGCACATTCTCGGCACCGTGGCCTATCTGCACCTGCACGCCCAGGTTGCGCAAACGCTCGGTAACCCGGCTCTCCCGCAGGTCGGAACCGGAAACCTCATACCCCTGGTTCTGCAACACCTCGGCGATACCACTCATGCCCGCACCGCCAATGCCGATAAAGTGAATCCGGCGGATTCGGCGCATTGCCGGCACCTGGTAATGACCTTCTTCGCGCACAATCGGCTTTTCAGTATTTTTTTCGAGAGACATATCAACACCCCATCTCTTCGCGGCACACGGCCAGTACCTGCTCGGTTGCATCGGGAATCGCAACCTTGCGCGCGGCCTCGGCCATGGCCAGTAATTTTTGCGGATTGGCAAACAGGTCGCGGAGAATGTCCGCGAGCATGTCTGCATCCAGCGCGTCCTGCTGAATCACCATTGCCGCACCGGCATTCGCCAGCCACTCACCATTCTTGGTCTGGTGATCGTCAATGGCGAACGGGAAAGGCACCATGATTGCGCCCAGCCCCGCAGCGGCGATTTCCGAAACGGTCAACGCCCCGGAGCGGCAGATCACCAGGTCGGCATTTTCGTAGGCCGCCGCCATATCGGCGATAAACGGCACCACTTCGGCATCCACCTCGGCCCGCTCGTAAGCTTCGCGGGCAACATCCAGATGCCGCTGTCCGGCCTGGTGCACAATCCTCGGGCGAATCGCCGGCTCAAGCCTGGCAATGGCCTCTGGCACCAGTTCATTGATCGCCACCGCACCGAGACTACCGCCAACGATCAGCAACCGCAGCGGCTTCTGTTTAGCCACCCGCTCCGCGGGTACTGGCAGTTCGGCAATTTCACTGCGCACGGGGTTGCCCACCTGTTTTGCCGCTGGCAGCCCGCTGGGGAAAGCCTCCAGCACCCGGTTCGCAATCCGCGCGAGCAGGCGGTTGGTGGTACCCGCCACCGCATTCTGCTCGTGAATGATCAGCGGAATACCGCTGAGCCTTGCGGCGACCCCCCCGGGACCCGTGGCAAAACCGCCGAACCCGAGTACGGCATCCGGCGCCACCATCTTGATCACCCGGCGCGCCTGCATAATCGCCTTACCCACCTGCAGCGGTGCTTTCAGCAATGCTGCGCGACCGCGCCCGCGAATACCTTCCACGGTTATGAAGTGCAGCGGAATATCCGCCGCCGGAATCAGCTGGGACTCGATACCGCGCTGGGTACCCAGCCACTCCACACTCGCGCCCTGCGCCTGCAGGGCCTTCGCCACCGCCAGCGCGGGAAATACATGTCCGCCGGTGCCGCCGGCCATCACCAGAAACTTCTTGCCGCTGAACGGCTGGCTGGAAACTGCCTGCTCTGTCATCACGCAGCCTCCCCGGTTTTGCGATCGCCCAGCTGCAGCGGATTGAAAATAGGTAACTGGCTGATACGGCTGCCAGTCTTTTTCGCTCCCGGCTCTTCGCTCAGTTCCTTCTGTACTCGCCACGCAACCGCGAACAGTGCACAGCAGATCACCAGGCTACTGCCCCCGGAGCTGACAAAGGGCAGCGTCAGCCCCTTGGTCGGCAACAGGCCGGATGCCACGCCCATATTCACAAACGCCTGGCCGGCAATCAGCACCGCAATTCCGAACGTGAGCAGCGCGGCAAAAAATGCCTGGCGGGCCAGTGCCTTGCGCACCAGACGCAACAGCGACCAGGTAAGCGCGGCGTAAAGGCCGATCACCAGCAAACCACCGAGCATGCCCCACTCCTCGGCGAGGATGGCAAAGACAAAATCCGTGTGCGCCTCCGGCAGATAAAACAGTTTCTGCACACTGTTGCCCAACCCGACACCGAACCACTCGCCGCGGCCAAAGGCGATCAGCGACTGGGTCAGCTGATAGCCGCCACTGAACTGCTCTCCCCAGGGATCGAGGAAAGTGGTCAGGCGCTGCAGGCGATAGGGACTCACCAGAGCCATCAGCGCCAGACCGCAGGCGGCGAGCCCCACCAGTAAAAATGTATGTGGCAGCCTGGCGCCAGCGAGAAATACCATCGCCAGCGCGGTACCGGAAATCACCACCACGGATCCGAAATCCGGCTCCAGTAACAGCAACATGGCCACAAACCCGAGTACCGTAATCGGCACCATAAAGCTGCTCCAGTGCCGCAGCTTTTCATTCCGGCGGGTCAGGAAGCTGGCAAAAAATATCAGGCAGCAGAATTTTGCCACTTCCGCCGGCTGCACGGTGATCGGTCCCAGTGCGATCCAGCGCATACTGCCGTTTACGCTGCGTCCGACTCCGGGAATCAGCACCACCACCAGCAGTGCCAGGGCGAAAAACAGCAGGGTCCACGACAGGTTGGACCAGGTATCCAGGGAGATCCGACTCACCACCAGAGCTCCGACGGCGCCCGCCGCAAGAAACACCAGGTGGCGCTTCAGGAAATACCAGGAGTCGTCGTACACATCCGCGGCAAACGCAATGGATGCAGACGCCACCATGATCACACCGATGCTCACCAGGGCGGCAACGCACAGTGGCAATACCCAGTCGTAGGGATCTCCCGCAGCATCGTTGGCCGCGGACCCTGTTGCCTTGCGCTTCAGTTCCATTTGCTGCATGTCAGCGCGACTCATAACACGCCTCCATTACCGGCAACGGGCGCACCGTTGCCGACTACCAGCTGGTCCACTGCGCGTCGAAAGTCTTCCCCGCGCGCCTCGAAATTCCGGTACATATCGAAACTGGCACAGGCTGGCGACAGCAACACGTAATCACCGCGCTCGGCCATCGTGCGCGCCTGCCTCACCGCCTCATCCATATCCGCAGCGGATTGCTGCGCTACCAGGCCGTTAAATACCCGGGCGATCTTGTCGCCGTCAACACCGATGGTGACCAGGCCGCGCAAGGCAGCGGCGGCTTCCGCCAGTGGTGCGAAATCCGCACCTTTTCCGTCGCCTCCGGCGATCAGTACAATTTTGCGTGTATCCGTAGCCAGGCCATCCAGGGCCGCGCGCGTCGCACCTACATTGGTACCCTTGGAGTCATTGACGAAGGTGACCCCGTCGAGGTCTGCCACCCGCTCACAGCGGTGGGTCAGGCCGGCAAACTCCCGCAGCACCTGCAACATCGCCTCCATCGGGAGTCCGACTGCACTGCCCAGCGCCAGCGCCGCCAGTGCATTGGCCACGTTGTGACTGCCGACCATGGCCATGTCACTGGCGCGCATCAATTGATCTGCACCGCGGGCGAGCCACTGCTCACCCTCGATATTCATTACGCCGAATTGCTGCAGGTCCGGCTTGTCCAGCCCGAAACTCCATTCGCGATGGTCCCGCGCCAGCGGGCCGCGTGTCAGCGGGTCCGCCCGATTAATGACCAGTTGTCCTGCATTGCGATATACACGCTGTTTCGCCTGGTGATATGCCGCCAGGTTCGGATAGCGATCCATATGGTCGGCACTGATATTCAGGATGGTGGCGGCATCCGGAGCCAGACTGTGGGTAGTCTCGAGCTGGAAACTGGAGAGCTCCAGCACAAACAACTGCGGCAACGATTGCGCACGCCGCTGCAGCAGGTCGAGCACCGGTACACCGATATTGCCCCCCACCAGCACATCAATACCGGCGGCTTCCGCCATCTGCCCCACCAGGGTGGTCACCGTGCTTTTGCCGTTGGAACCGGTAATCGCGACAATTTGCGGCCGCTGCTCGAGCTCACCGAGCGCCCGCGCAAACAGTTCGATATCGCCAATGGCAGGTACGCCCGCGGCCATCGCCTCGGCAATGGCCGGCTCCGCCAGGGCCACGCCGGGGCTCACGATCAACTCGCTCGCCGCCTTGAGTGTTTCCGGGTTCAGTGGGCCGCACTCTACCGGCACTTCCGCAAACTCCTTGCGGAATTGCGCCAGCGCCGGCGGCTGCGGGCGGCTGTCGACAACCAGCGGAGAAATACCCTGGCGCAGCAGAAAGCGCACTACCGATTGCCCGGTAGCGCCCAGTCCGATCACCACTTTTTTCTCAGAGGTTGCGATTAAGTTCATAAGTTCGTATCAGGGCTTCTTTATTGCTATCTGCTGTTTATCCATTCAATCGTCAGCGCAGTTTGAGGGTCGCCAGCCCCGCCAGCACCAGCACCACGGTAATGATCCAGAAGCGCACGATCACCCGGGGTTCCGGCCAGCCTTTCAATTCAAAGTGGTGGTGCAACGGCGCCATGCGGAAAATCCGCTTGCCGGTCAGCTTGAAGGAAGCGACCTGCAGAATGACGGAAACCGTTTCCATCACGAAGACACCGCCCATGATGAACAGGACAATTTCGTGACGGGTAATCACCGCGATAATGCCCAGTGCGGCGCCCAGTGCCAGTGCGCCCACGTCCCCCATAAATACCTGCGCCGGATAGGTGTTGAACCACAAAAAGCCAAGCCCTGATCCCCCGAGGGCAGCGCAGAACACCGCCAGTTCCCCGGCCCCGGAGATGGAGGGAATGTGCAGGTAGCTGGCAAATTCAACGTGACCCACCAGGTAGGCAATAACTCCGAGCGCGCCACCCACCATGACCGACGGCATGATCGCCAGGCCATCCAGGCCATCGGTCAGGTTGACCGCATTGCTCGACCCGACCACCACGAAATAGGTCAGCAGGATAAAAGCCACCGGCCCGAGATTAATCGCCACATCCTTGAAAAACGGCACGAACAGTTGCGTCTCCGCCGGAGAGGTGGCGCTCATATACAGGTAAATCGCCGCACCCAGGCCGGCCACGGACTGCCAGAAATACTTCCAGCGCGCGATCAGGCCACGGGAATTTTTCTCGACCACCTTTTTGTAGTCATCCACAAACCCCACCGCGCCGAATACGAAAGTCACCAGCAGGGTGACCCACACGTAGCGGTTGCCGAGATCCGACCACAGCAGTGATGCGGAAAAAATCGAGGCAAGAATCAGGGTACCGCCCATGGTCGGGGTGCCGGACTTGCTCAGGTGGGTTTGCGGACCGTCATCGCGCACCGCCTGCCCGACCTGCAGCCGGTTGAGCCAGGTGATCATGCGCGGGCCCACCAGCAGCGAAATACCGAGCGCGGTCAGCGCACTGAGAATTGCGCGCACCGTAAGGTATTCGAAGACCGCAAAGCCTTTCACGTAATGTTGTAAATACTCAGCCAGCCAAAGCAGCATTATCCAGCCCTTCTATTGATTCCCGTTGGTGAGTGCCTGCACTACCAGTTCCATGCGCGCACTGCGGGAACCTTTCACCAGCACAGTGGTGGTTTCATCCAGCTCCGGTGCGAGCGCCTTCACCAGCGCATCGCGATCGGAAAAATTCTTTTGTACATGTTGCCTGCCAGCGGCAAATGCGATGCTGGCAGCGGCGCTCAGCGGCCCCAGCGTAAACAGTTGATCGATGCCGCGCTCGCGGGCCAGCTGCCCCATATCGCGGTGGGCCCGGTCCGCTTCCGGCCCCAGTTCCGCCATATCGCCGAGAACCAGGATTTTCTTGCCCCCGCGCTGTGCCAGCAATTCGATGGCGGCGCTTACCGAGCCCGGATTGGCGTTGTAGCTGTCATCAATGACCGCCGCACCGGACAGTCCGATGTTGACCTGCAAGCGACCGCCGACACCCTGGAGTTGCGACAGGCCGGTTGCGATCTCGGCAACGGGAATACCCGCGGCATAGGCACAGCCGGCGGCGACCAGCGCGTTGTGCACATTGTGTTCGCCGAGCAGTTTCAGCCGTACCGGATGCGCTACGCCCTCGATCACCAGGTCGAAGCTGGCACAGCCGCTGTTGTCCACTGCGATATTATCCGCGTGTACCGCCCACTGATGCCCCAAACCGACTTCCAGGGTGCGCACCCCTTCCGGCATCTCGCCGCGCCAGTAATCTGCATAGTTGTCGTCCGCGTTGATCACTGCCACACCACCCGGTTGCAGACTGGTGTAAATCTGCCCTTTGGCGGTGGCGATTCCGTCGACGGAACCAAATCCTTCCACATGGGCCGGCATTACGTTGTTCACCGCGGTAATTTCCGGGTTGGCAATACCACACAGGTAGCCGATTTCATTCGGGCCACTGGCCCCCATTTCCACGATCAGCACCTGGTGCTCCGGCGCCAGTGAAAACAGGGTCATGGGCACACCGAACTGGTTATTCAGATTACCGCGGGTAACACAGACGCTGTGCCGCTGTCCGAATATTGCCGCGAGCATTTCCTTCACCGTGGTCTTGCCACAGGAACCGGTGATGCCGATTACCGGGCCGCTGAACTGCTCGCGACACAGGCGCCCGATCTGGCCCAGGGCCACCGTGGTATCCGCCACCAGCCACTGCGGCAGCGAGGAACCCGCAATCGGCTTTTCGCTCACCACGCCCAGCACCTTTCCGTCCACTTCGCTCAGGAAATCATGGGCATCGAAACTCTCTCCGCGCAGGGCCACGAACAGTGCATCCGCATCCAGGTTGCGGGTATCGGTACATACCGCAGCAAACTGCACCGAGCCGTTTACCAGCTCGCCGCCAAAGCGCTGTTGCAGTTGCTCCAGTGACAGTGCGCCGATCATTTTTCCGCGCCCTCCAGATCTCGCTGCGCCCGCAGCTGCAGTGCTGCCGCGGCCTGTTCGCGGTCACAGAAGTGCAGTTTTTCATCGCCGACCAGCTGGTAATCCTCATGGCCCTTGCCGGCAATCACGACAGTGTCGCCAGGGGCGGCATGCTCAATGGCAAAGCGGATTGCTTTTGCGCGGTCCACCTCGACGGTTACGCGCTCGGTGGATTCGCCACCGTCTACCCCCTGCAGGATTTCATCGACAATTACCTGCGGATTTTCGCTGCGGGGATTGTCGCTGGTGATGACCGCGCGATCCGCCAGCTCCGCGGCGATGCGCCCCATGGGCGCGCGCTTGCCGGTATCGCGATCACCGCCGCAACCGAATACGCACCAGAGTTGTCCCTTGCAATACGGACGCGCCGCGTCCAGCGCAGCGCGCAGGGCATCCGGGGTGTGCGCGTAGTCCACCAGAACGCTGATATCTTCCGCACCTGTGGCGTCAACCCTTTCCATACGCCCCGGCACCGGTTTGATATCGGGAAACGCCGCCAGAATATCCGCCAGCGGCATACCAGCCGCGGCCACTGCCGCCACCACCGCAAGGGCGTTGTGAATATTGAAATCGCCGATCAACGGTGTTTTCAGCTCGCCCTCGCCCCAGGGCGTGATCAGGTGCAGGGAAAAACCGCCTTCAAGACGCTTGAGGTCCCGCACCTGCAGATCGCCATTCTGCAGCCCGTAGGTAATGATTTTCAGGCCGCGCAGCTTGCAGCGCTCCACCATCTGCGCGCCGAACGGATCATCGATATTGATCACGCCGCGCTTCAGCTTCGGCAGCCCGAACAGCTTTTCCTTGGCGGCGCCATAGGCGGCCATGTTGCCGTGATAATCCAGGTGATCCCGGGACAGGTTGGTAAAAATGGCGGTGTCGAATACCACCCCGTGTACCCGCCCCTGGGACAGGGAGTGCGAGGACACTTCCATGGCCCCGGCCTTTGCACCCTGCCGGGAAAATTCTGCGTAATCTGCCTGCAGCCGCACCGGATCCGGGGTAGTCAGTCCGGTATCTTCCAGAGCGATCTCGCCGTCGCGCCAGATGCCGTTGCCGATAGTGCCCATCACCGCCGCGCTGCCGAAATGGCGCGCCAGCAATTGGGAAGTCAGGTAGGCACAGGTGGTCTTGCCGTTGGTGCCGGTCACCCCCACCAGATACATGGCCTCGGTGGGATGGCCGTAAAAGCGCGCAGCAATCTCCCCGACCCGGGCAGCCAGCCCCGGCACGGTGACCACTGCGACTCCGCTGCGGGTTTCGGTACCGATGGCATCACCGTCCGCCAGCACCGCGGCGGCGCCGTTTTCGATCGCGGCGTCAATAAAAGTGCGCCCGTCGACTTGAGTGCCGCGCAGCGCCATAAACACATCCCCCGCGGATACGCGGCGGCTGTCCAGGGCCACGCCGGAAACGGCGATATCGGGAATCCCCGCATAGCCCGGCACCAGTTCCACCAGGGAAACGGTGCGGTTTTCTGTTTGTGCATTCTTGCGCAGAGTCACGACGTGGTACCTCTCTCGTCCAACTGCGTGGCCAGCTGCTGCTCCGCTGACATAACTTCTTCCGGCGGCACTTGCAGCAGGCGCATGGCCCCGGCCATCACCTTGCCGAAAATCGGCGCCGCAACCTCGCCGCCATAGTACTTGGCGTGGGTGGGGTCATCGATCACCACCACCGCGGCCAGGCGCGGGTTCTGCGCCGGTACAAAACCGGCGAAAACCGAGCGGTAGCGGTTGTCCGCATAGCCCGCACTGCCCACCTTGTGGACCGTGCCGGTTTTGCCCGCTACCCGGTAACCTTCCACCGCCGCCTTTTTGCCGGTGCCGCCAGGACCGATCACCGTCTCCAGCATGGCCACAATTTCTTTGGTCAGCTCCGGCGCCACCACCTGCTCGGGAACCGCGCGACGGGCGTTTTTCCCGGACTCCAGAATGAGGGAAACCGGGCGTTTCTGCCCGGCATTTGCCACCACACTGTAGGCCTGAGCCAGCTGTACCGCATTCACCGTTAAACCGTAGCCGAAGGCGAAGTTGGCCAGCTCAATGGGATGCCAGCGCTGCCTGGTGGGCAGGATTCCCGCGGCCTCCCCGGGAAACCCGCTGCCAACCGCCTCTCCGAGCCCCAGACGGTAAAAAAGTTCACGTAACTGTTCCGGCTCCAGGTCCATCGCCACCTTGGTGATCCCCACCTGACTGGACTTGGTAATCACCTTGGTCAGGTCAATCAGGCCGTAGTTCACCGGATCCAGCAGGGTTTTCCCCGGCAGGCGGATGTACCCCGGGCTGGTATTGATCTGCGTATGCGGCGTATAGCGGCCGGTCTCCAGCGCCGCCAGCGCGGTCAGCGGCTTGATGGTAGAACCGGGCTCAAACTGGTCGATCAACGCGCGGTTACGCATCGCCGCCGCCTTCACTCCCTCCCGGTTGTTGGGATTGAAAGACGGCTGATTCGCCATCGCCAGCACTTCGCTGGTGCGCGTATCAAGGATCACCATAAAGCCCGATGCCGCGCCATTTTCCGCCACCGCCTTCTTCAGCTCGCGATAGGCGAGATACTGCAGGCGCATATCAATGGTGAGCTGCAGGTCGCGGCCCGGGCGCGCCTCTTGCTTGACCGCCAGGTCCTGCACCGTGCGCCCCTTGAGATCCTTCATGACCTGGCGCTTGCCCGCCTGGCCAGCGAGGGATTGCTCAAATGCCAGCTCCAGGCCTTCCTGACCGCGGTCGTCAATATTAGTAAAGCCCAGCAGCTGCGCCGTCACTTCACCGGCGGGATAAAAACGGCGGTATTCTTTCTTGCTGTAGACTCCTGCGATATCGAGATCCAGCGCGCGCTGCGCCTGCTCCGGAGTCATGTGCCGGCGCAGGTACATAAAGCCCTTGTTGCGATATTTCTGCAGGCGTTTAGCAAGGCGGGCCGGCGGCGTATCCAGGGCCCCGGCCAGGTGGCGCAACTGGTCTGCCGAGGCCTCTTTCAGCAACTGGGGATTTGCCCACAGGGTCTGCACCGGCGTGCTCACCGCCAGCAACTCGCCGTTGCGGTCGGTAATGGACCCTCGGTAGGCGGCAATTTCCTCGGTACGGATGGTGCGGGCGCGCCCCTGATCCTGCAGGAAACGATAGCCGCGATCCTGCTCCGGCAGAACCTGCAGTCCCGCAAGGTGCACCACCAGTGCCAGCGCCAGCAGGCACAGCAGGCCCGCCACCAGCGCGAAGCGCCAGCGGGCGATACCCGGCTGTTGTTGCTGTTTTTTCACTGCACTCATGATGCTCGCTATCCCACGCTGTTATCTGCGCCTTTCCCGCGCGCTTATTTATCTGCTTGCGAAATCAATGTTCCGGTGACACCAGAACCCGCTCGGCGGGCTTCGGCGCCCGCATGTCCAGTTTGTCCTTGGCAACCTGCTCGATGCGGCTATAGGCGGACCAGGCGCCCCGCTCCAGCAACAGCCTTTCCTGCTCGTAGCGCAGCTCGTCCCGATGGCGCTGCGCCTGTTCCAGCCTGGCGGTCAGCGCCCGGCTCTCCTGGGTGGTATGCACGACGCCGAGCGCCGAGACCATCACCAGTAACCAGAGCCCAACCAGCAACCCCTTGTTTCCCATTCCCTCAGCCCAGCTTCTCTGCGATGCGCATCACCGCGCTGCGGGAGCGGACGTTTTCATCGATCTCACGCCCTTCGGCCTTGACCGCCTTACCCACCGACTTCAGAGTCTTCTGGATCTGGCTCTCCATCACCGGCAGCCCGCGGGGCAGCTGCGGCCCTTTTTCTTTTTCGCGGATAAACCGCTTCACCATCCTGTCTTCCAGGGAGTGGAAGCTGATCACCACCAGGCGCCCGCCCGGTTTTAGCAGCGAGAGCGACTTTTCCAGCGCCTGCTGCAGATCATCCAGCTCCCCGTTCACGTGTATCCGGATCGCCTGGAACACCCGGGTCGCCGGGTGCTTGCCCTTTTCCCAGGCCGGATTGGCAGCCTTCACCACTTCCGCGAGATCCAGCGTGCGCTCAAACGGCTTTTCCCCGCGCCGGCGCACTATGGCCCCGGCCATACGGCGCGCAAATCGCTCTTCGCCGTACTCCTTGAATACCCTTGCCAGCTCCGCCTCGGACTCACTGTTGACCCAGTCCGCCGCGCTCATGCCGCGACTGGTGTCCATGCGCATATCCAGGGGGCCGTCGTGCAGGAAGCTGAAGCCCCGCTCCGCCTGATCCAGCTGCGGCGAGGAAACCCCCAGATCCAGCAGGATGCCATCCACCTGGCCGGCCATCGACGCGGCCGCCTGATCCATATCCGCAAAAGACCCGTGCCAGATCTGGAACCGCGGCTCCCCGGCAAATCGCTCGCCGGCGTAGGCGATAGCCTGGGGATCCTTGTCCACCGCGAGCAACCGCCCTTCGGGGCTGAGCTTCTCGAGAACCAGCGCACTGTGTCCGCCGCGGCCGAAAGTGCCGTCTATATAGAAGCCGGCCGGATCCACCACCAGGGCATCCACGGCCTCGCGTAACAACACACTGCGATGCAGCTCCTGGGACACCCCGTTCTCCTGCGTTTATCTGCCAATTAAAGAGAGAGGGAGGCCATTTCTTCCGGCATTTCACCCTCGCCTTCGCTGTCGTCCAGCCAGCTCATCCAGCGATCTTCGCTCCAGAGCTCGAGCTTCTTGCCCTGCCCTACCAGCATCAACTTCTTCTCCAGCCCCGCGTACTCCCGCAGGGTGGGCGGGATCAACACCCGGCCATTGGTATCCACCTGCAGCTCGCAGGCGTAACCGATCAACAGTCGCTGCGCCCGCCGGGCAACCTTGTTGAAGCTGGACAGCGCTTCAATTTTAGGAAGAATCTCACGCCACTGCGCCTCTGGATAGACGAGTAGGCAGCGCTCTTCCGTATGCGCGGTTACGACCAGACGGCCATCGCAATCCTCCAGCAGCGTGTCCCTGACACGCGCCGGAATCGCCAGACGCCCCTTGGCGTCCATGTTGATTGCGTGGCTACCTAGATACACGGTCCCAACCGTTGGTTAATTTCAGTTCAGTTGCGGCCCGACACACGGGCCCGAGACAGTGGATGATCCGGGAGGCACGCGCCATAAACCGATCAAAACTTGCGCGTTTTTCACCTGCGGTACGTGAATATCCACTCACTTCCACAAATGCTCCACTAAGACCCACAAATATCCACTTTTCCCCACCAACGACACTATAAATCTGGATGGTGCAAAGTCAAGGAAATCGACGGCTTCCCGGAAGAAAAAACCCAGTAGTTTCGCGGCCTGCAGGCGAAGTGTTTACATTTCAGGCAAGACGAGTGGCGAGCAAATGCACAACAGAGCAAGCACTTACTCATGCAACCTGACAAGTTACTTTAACTTTGCGAGCGAGCCCCTTGAGGGGGAACAGAAAGGAAAAATGTGAGTGGACGCTAACGGATTCCCGCCAGTCGCAGCCCCGCCGACTGCAGGCAATGGGACACCTTAGAACTATAACGCATATAAAAATCAGCTTTTATTATTTTTCACCGAGATGAAGTCAGGGTAGCTTTGCACCATCGATCAATCCAGCGGGAAACCACCCATGGGCTTTACAGCAGGACTCAACAGACAGGCGGCGGAACAGGTGCGCACCTTTCATCACGGCGCCGACCTGGATGCCCTGAACCAGCGCTTCAAAGACAGCAAGCCCAGCGAAATCATGCAGTTCACCGTCGAGCAGGCGGAAAACCCGGTGGTGTTTACCAACTTCCGCCCGCTGGCAGTGGCCTTCCTGCACCTGATTACCCGGGCCAAGCCGGATATTCCGGTGATCTGGGTCGATCACGGCTACAACACGCCGGAGACCTACCGCCACATAGAGCGCGTGATCAAGTTGCTGGACCTGAACCTGCACACCTTCTCGCCAAAGATGTCTGCTGCCCACTACAACGCGGTGTACGGCGGCATTCCCCCGCTGGACACCCCGGAGCACGACTTTTTCTCCCGCACGGTAAAGCTCGAGCCCTTCAACCGCGCCATGCAGGAGCTGAAACCGGACGTGTGGCTGAACGGCATCCGCCACGACCAGAACGCCCACCGCAAAGGGCTGGATATCTTCACCAAGGGCAACCATGGCACCATTCGCGTGGCGCCCATGTTCCACCTCAAGGAAATTGACGTGGAAGAGTATGTGTACGAGCAGGATCTGCCGGACAACGACGTCTACTTCGACCCCACCAAGGGCGAAGAGCACCGCGAGTGCGGCCTGCTGCTGCAGAAGTAATTCACGGCGTATTTACCGGGTACCAGCCAACGGGGCCCGGGCCGAAGCCAGTTTGGACCTATCGGGAAGATACACGGACGTACTGCCAGGGAGGGCATTCAACCGGCGGCGCAAGCGCCGCGGTCGAAGGACAGGAATTAGGTGAGTCAGCCGATAAGCCGGGTTCTGTCGCGGACAATCATTCATCTGGGATGTGTGTCACCACACACCTCAAGCGACCTACCCGCCCCCAGTGCGGGTCACACCTTCTAGCTTGCGCTGTAGGGGGCCTATTTGGTCTTGCTCCGAACGGGGTTTACCATGCCGCGGACTGTTACCAGCCGCGCGGTGCGCTCTTACCGCACCCTTTCACCCTTACCTGTGCCCCAGACCGAAGTCTGAAGGCCATCGGCGGTCTACTCTCTGCTGCACTTTCCGTAGGCTCGCGCCCCCCAGGCGTTACCTGGCGTCCCACCCTATGGAGCCCGGACTTTCCTCCACCGCCCGACCCGAAGGCCTGGCAGCAGCGATTGCCTGGCTGACTCGGCGCGAAGAGTAATGAGCACGGGCGGCCAATGCAAGGGGCTTTTTTGACGGTTTCAGGACAACCTCAACCCTGCCTATTTCCGCTCCAGCGACCAGTTGTACAGGGCCTTTTTGTTGACCCCGGTGATCTCCGCAGCGATGGCTGCAGCGCGCTTGGGCGGCAGCTCCGCCAGCAGCAGTTCCATGACCCGGCGGGCCTCTGCATCCAGCTCTGAGCTCTTCTGCGGTTCCGCGCCCCGCACCAGCAGTACTATCTCACCCCGTTGCTGGTTACTGTCGGCTCGCACCCAGTCCGCCAGTTGTGCCAGCGGCAGCAGGTGGATGGTCTCGAAAGCCTTGGAAATTTCCCGCGCAATCACCGCCTCCCGCTCAGGGCCGAATGCGGCTGCCATGGCATCCAGGGTGTCGGCCACCCGGTGGGGCGCCTCGTAAAACACCATGGTGCGCACTTCTGACGCGAGGTTTTGCAGCGCCTTCTCCCGGGCCAGGGGCTTGGCGGGCAGGAAACCCTCAAAGGTGAATCGGTCACTGGGCAGCCCCGCTGCCGACAGCGCGGCCACAAAGGCACAGGGACCGGGAATGGGCACCACCCGGAAACCGCGCTCGCGGGCCAGCCGCACCAGCCGGTAGCCCGGATCGGAGATCAGCGGGGTGCCGGCGTCCGAGATCAGCGCCACGGTCTTGCCCGCCTCCAGCTCCGCCAACAAACGCTCGGTACGCTGGTCGTCCGAGTGGTCATGGTAGGCCACCAGGGGGGTTTCGATATTGAAATGGGAAAAAAGTCTCTGACTGTGACGGGTGTCCTCCGCCGCAACCAGATCGGCGGATTGTAGAACTTCAGCCGCTCGCGGTACCATATCCGCCAAATTACCAATGGGCGTAGCGACGATATAAAGCAACGCTTTATCCGGCCCCATAGTTCACTCCAGAATAAGTTTTGTGGGAGAAGAATATGTCCGCCCTTTTACGGCGCACCCCTGTATTTGCCGCCAGCCTGCTGGCATTGGCCCTGGCCGGTTGCCAGACCCCGAGCTCGCAGCCCGGCGCCCAGATCCCCACGGAACCCAGCGCCGCCATTGCCGACCGCCAGAGCGCAATCGAGCTACTGAACAGCGCGCGCCAGCTGCCATCCCCGGAAAAAGACCGCAAGCAGCTGCAGGCGGCCGCCATTCTATACACTCTGGGCGATAACGCGACTGCCGAACAGGCCGCCAGTCAGATCGACGCACAGAACCTCAGCGATCCTGAGTTCGCCCAGTATGCGCGGGTTTACGGTGAGATACTGGCGGCGGACGACGACTTCTTCCAGGCCCTGGACCTGGTTAGCGCGCCGCGCCTGGAACAGGCCTGGTACCAGATTCCCGCGGAAACGGCACTGCCCCTGCGCAACCTGCGCGCGGACCTGTGGAGCCTGATGGGCGATATTGACAGCGGTATTCACGAGCGCCAGCGCATCGCCGCCATCGCCCGCGACGACCAGGCCATCAATGCCAACAATGACGGTTTCTGGCAACTGCTCACCCAGCTGCCCTCCAGCGAGTTGCGCCTGCGCGCCGACGAGGCCCTGAGTGCGGATATGCGCGCCTGGTACCAGTTGGCCCTGCTCGGCCGCGACACCCAGGCCGACATCAGCACCCAGCTGACTGCCCTCTCCCGCTGGCAACAGCAGTGGCCGACACACACCGCGGCGAGTCACCCGCCGCAGGCACTGCAGTTACTGGAGCAACTCGCCAACCAGCGCGCCCAGAACGTCGCCCTGCTGTTGCCGCTCTCCGGCTCACTGGGTTCCGCCGGGCGCGCGATTCGCGACGGCTTCATGGCGGCTTACTACAGCGCCCTGGACGCCGGTGCACCGACGCCGGAAGTACAGGTGTACGACACCGGCAGCGAGCGCCCGTTTGAAGAGGTGTACCAGACTGCCATCGACAACGGTGCCCAGGCCATTGTCGGCCCCCTGGACAAAAACAGGGTGGCCAACCTGCTCGCCACCGAAACGCTGCCGGTGCCCACCCTGGCCCTCAACTACGGCGACAGCGGCCGCCTCACCGGCGACCTGGTGCAGTTCGGCCTCGCCATCGAGGACGAGGCCCGCCAGGTGGCGCAACAGGCCTACCGACTGGGCCATCGCCAGGCGATGATCCTGGCCCCGGAATCCAACTGGGGGCAGCGCGGGGTCGAGGCCTTCACCGAAGAGTGGAACCGCCTGGGCGGCAGCGTGAGCATCAGCCGCAATTACCGCGACAATACCAATTTTTCCCAGCTCGTCAGCGACGCTCTGTTGATTCCCGAAAGCAAGGCCCGCGAGCGCGAACTGCGCAGCAAGCTGGCCGCGCCGCTCAAGTTCACCCCCCGCCGCCGCGGGGATGTCGACATGCTGTTTGTACTGGCGCAACCCCAGCAGGCACGCCAGATCAATCCCATGCTGACCTACTTCTATGCCAGCGAGCTGCCGGTATTCTCCACTTCACAGGTTTTTGCCGGCACCGTGAACCGCCAGCGCGACCGCGACCTCAACGGGGTGCGCTTTACCGCGATGCCGTGGCTGTTCGAGGGCGACAACAAGACCAAGCGCAACATTGAAGAGCAGGCCGCCCCCGCACCGGCGTTTGCGCGCCTGTATGCGCTGGGCGCCGATGCCTTCCGCCTGTACCCGCGCCTGCCGATGCTGCGCCAATTCCCCAATCAACGGGTGTATGGCCTCACCGGTGCACTCAGCCTGTCGCCGGACGGCCGCGTGGTGCGGGAACAGATCTGGGCCAAGATCGACCAAGGCGCCCCGGTTCCGATCACTTCCTCCGAAGACAATCGCACACAGCCGCAGGTGGAAGACCGGAGCGCCGCGACAAACTGATTCAAACCCTCCATGGAAAAGGAATTTTATGGATACCACGACAGTCGGCACCCAAATGGAGGTGGTCGCGGCCCAGCACCTGCGCGCCGCCGGCCTGAAAATCCTGGAGTGCAATTTCAAGAGCCGTTTTGGTGAAATCGACCTGATTGCCAGGGATGGCGAAACACTGGTTTTTGTCGAAGTGCGCTTCCGCCGCAGCAATCGCTTCGGTGGTGCGGGCATGTCGGTGGACTGGCGCAAGCAGCGAAAATTACACGCGACCGCCAGCAATTACCTGCAGTACCGCAGGCTCGACTGCCCCTGCCGTTTCGATGTAATCGCAATTGAGCACGCAGGCGGGGCGCCTGCAGGCCACGGGGAAACACCACCCCTGAATATTGAGTGGATAAAAAATGCATTCGGACAATAGTCCCAGCCGAAAGGACAGCATCAGCTAAATGGAACAACGAGTCGTAACCCTCTTTCACCACAGCATTGAAGCGACGATGAATGCCGGTGAACTTTTGGCGCCCCTGATTGCCGAAGCCAGCGAAATGATCGTGCATACCCTGCTGGCAGAAAACAAGCTGCTAGTTTGCGGCAACGGCCTCAGTGGCGCACTGGCACAAAGCTTTTGCGCCCAGTTACTGGGAGGATTTGAACGGGAGCGCCCGGGCCTGCCGGCAATTGCGCTCAACGGTGACGGCGTTACCACCGGCACCGTGGCCCGCAATCACGGCCGTGCGGAGTCTTACGCGCGGCAGGTGCGCGCGCTGGGCCAGCCCGGAGACCTGCTGGTAATCATCAGCAGCGATGGCCGCGACTCGAACCTGGTTCAGGCCATCCGCGCCGCCCACGACCGCGATATGGGCGTGCTCGCTCTGACCGGGGGCGAGGGGGACGGCGACTGCACCGCGCTGCTCGATATTCACGACATCGAACTCTGCGTACCCTCTGCGGTAGCCTCCGAGGTACATCAGGTTCACCTACTGACTATTTTCTGCCTGTGCGACCTGGTCGACAGCAGTCTGTTTGGCGGATACGAGGAATAAACCATGAATAATTCCGTTTCCGGAAAGAAGGGAAAAATGATCAAAGTAATTTTAGCCGGCAGCCTGGTTGCGCTGCTTGGCGGCTGCGCGACGGTACTCGACGCCACCCATGACGGCCCCATCCAGCCGGATCCGGGCGAGCGCACCTTCGGTACTTATATCGATGACCAGCAGCTGGAAACCATTACCAAGGTCAATATCGGCAAGGCACACCCCGCACTCAAGGCGGCGAATATCGATGTCACCAGCTTTAACGGCGTGGTACTGCTGACCGGGCAGGTACCCGACAACGAACTGCGCAACCTGGCCGGGCGCACCGCACAACAGGTGCACTCGGTGCGCCAGGTGTATAACGAGGTTCAGGTCCGCGGTACCACCTCGGTACTGGCTCGCACCAGTGACACCTGGCTCACCACCAAGGTCAAGAGTGTGCTGCTGGCGGACAAGGAAATAGACAGTGGCCGCATCAAGGTGATCACCGAGAATGGTGTGGTCTACCTGATGGGACTGCTGACCCGCCAGGAAGCGGAGAATGCGGCGGAAGTCGCGCGCACCGTCGGCGGCGTTCAGAAAGTGGTGAAAGCGGTGGAGTATATCGACTGACGGACTTCCCACACCCGGGCCAATAAAAAAAACGGAGGCACTGGCCTCCGTTTTTTATTGGCGATCTATTTCCAAGATCTACTTTCAGGGTGTCTTCACACCGCTGTGCTTACGGGCGCTCGATCGCAATCGCTGTCGCCTCACCGCCGCCGATGCACAGGCTCGCAATACCTTTTTTCAGATCGCGATTTTCCAGTGCCGCCAGCAGCGTGACGATCACCCGGGCACCGCTGGCACCCAGCGGGTGACCCAGGGCGCAGGCGCCACCGTTGACGTTGACCTTCTCGTGCGCAAGACCCAGCTCGCGCATGCCTGCCATGGTCACCACCGCAAAGGCCTCGTTGATTTCAAACAGGTCCACATCGTCTGCGCCCCAGCCGGCTTTTTCCAGCACGCTGGACATGGCACACACCGGCGCAGTGGTAAACCATTCCGGCTGCTGTGCGTGCTGGCTCTGGCCGCGCAGGACCGCCAGCACATTCAGGCCGCGGGACTTGGCTTCGCTTTCACGCATCAGCACCAGTGCTGCGGCGCCATCGGAAATGGAGCTGGAATTGGCCGCAGTGACGGTACCGTCCTTGCGGAACGCCGGCTTCAGCTGCGGGATCTTGTCCGGGCGGGCACAGCCCGGGCCTTCGTCCACGCTCACTTCCACATCCCCCCGGCGGCTCTGTACCGTGACCGGAGCGATTTCGCGCTGGAATGCGCCACTCTCGATGGCGGCGCTGGCGCGGGCCAGGGACTCCAGCGCAAAGGCGTCCTGCTGTTCCCGGGTGAACCCGAACTTCTCTGCAGTCGCCTCGGCAAAGGTCCCCATCAACTGGCCGTCGTAGGCGTTTTCCAGACCATCGGTAAACATGTGGTCCTGGACCTCACCGTGGCCCAGGCGCATGCCACCGCGGGCCTTGGGCAGCAGGTAGGGCGCATTGCTCATGCTTTCCATACCGCCGGCAACCACCACTTTGACATCACCGGCCAGCAGAGCGTCACGCGCCATCATCACGGTCTTCATACCGGAACCGCACACCTTGTTGACCGTGGTCGTGGGGACACCTTCGGGGATACCGGCCCCCAGGGCCGCCTGGCGGGCCGGCGCCTGGCCGACACCGGCAGGCAGAACACAACCCATCAGCACCTCGCCGACGTCTGCCGCATCCACCTTGGCATCCGCCAGCGCGGCGCGAATTGCCGCGGCACCCAGCTCTGGTGCGCTCAGCGCGGACAGTGCGCCCTGCATGGCGCCCATGGGCGTGCGGGCAATCCCGACAATGACTACCGGGTCTGAAGCGTGATTACTCATAGGATTACTCCGATTTATGCATTCTGCCGCCCCGGCTGGCGCCGGCGGCCTCTCATCATTACGGGGGCGGATTATACCCGATAGTAGCGAACTTCCGACTATCCGCCTTTGGGCGGAACGACGCGAATTTGCGATAAATTCCCCCGGCGCCGTCGGAATCGAGCATGGTAGTATTCGACGCAACACCCGACCTTGTTTGCAGGAATAATAAAGGCCCAATTTATGGATATCTCTACGATCGTCTGGCTGGTAATCATCGCCGCACTGTTTTTCTACGTTGTCAGTATTTACAACCGTCTGGTTGCGCTGAAAAACCGTTATGAGAACGCCTTTGCCCAGATCGAGGTGCAGCTGAAACGTCGCTATGACCTGATTCCCAACCTGGTGGAAACCGCCAAGGGCTACCTCAAGCACGAGAGAGAGACCCTGGAAGCGGTGATCAGCGCGCGCAATACCGCCCTCGCCGGCCTCAAGGCCGCCGCCAGCAACCCCGGATCCGCCGCCGCCATTGCCGACCTGGGCAGCGCCGAAGGCGCACTTGCCGGCGCCCTGGGACGCCTGAACGTGGTGATGGAAGCCTACCCGGACCTCAAGGCCAACCAGAATATGCAGCAGCTCACCGAAGAGCTGACCAGTACCGAAAACAAGGTTGCATTTGCCCGCCAGGCGTTCAACGACGCGGTGATGACCTACAACATTTTCAAGCAGAGCTTCCCACCGGTGTTTTTTGCCGGCTTTTTCGGTCACCGCAACGACGGCAAACTGCTGGAATTTGCCGACTCCGAAACCTTTCAGGCTGCCCCGCGCATCGAATTCTGACGGCGTAACCCATGAATTTTTTTGAATACCAGCAGCAGGCGCGCCGCAATTCGCTGCTGCTTGTCGGCCTGTTCGCAACCGCGGTAGCGGGACTTATCGCCATTACCACCCTGTTCAGTGCGGCGATCCTGAGCTACTCCCGCGGCCAGGAATTTTCCGTCGCCGCCATGGGACAGGTGCTCGGATGGAACACCGTCGCCGGTATAGCGCTGTGCATTGCCGCGGTGATCGCACTGGCGAGCCTGTACAAGCTGCGCCAGTTGGCGGACGGCGGCCGCGCCGTGGCGGAGTCCCTGGGCGGCAGAAAAATCAACACTGCGCCGAGGGATGCCGCGGAAAAACGCGCGGTAAACGTGGTCGAGGAAATGGCGATCGCTTCGGGCACCCCGGTACCGGACATCTATGTGCTGGAAGACCCGGCGATTAATGCCTTTGCCGCCGGCTACAAACCCACCGATGCGGTGATTGGCCTCACCCGCGGCTGTATCGAACGGCTCAACCGGGAGGAACTGCAGGGCGTGGTGGCCCACGAGTTCAGCCATATCTTCAACGGTGATATGCGCCTGAACATCCGTATCGTCGGGCTGCTCCACGGCATTCTGATTATCGGCCTCGCGGGATACTGGCTGTTGCGCGGCTCCTCCTGGAGCAGCGGGCGCAACAATCGCGGCCGCGGTGCCCTGCTGGGCATCGGTGCCGGCCTGATCGCCATTGGCTATACCGGGACATTTTTCGGCAACCTGATCAAATCCGCGGTAAGTCGCCAGCGGGAATACCTGGCGGACGCCTCCGCGGTGCAATTTACCCGCACCAATCAGGGAATAGCCGGGGCGCTGAAAAAGATCGGCGGCCACAGCGCGGGTTCCCGCATCAGTGCCACCAACGCGTCAGAATTCAGCCATATGTATTTTGCCAGCGGACTGAAGCAGTCTTTTGTCGCGCTGTTTTCCACCCACCCGCCGCTGCCCGCCCGCATCCGGCGGCTGGACCCCCAGTGGCAAGGGCAGATGGCAACCAGTGAATCCGGCGCCGGCCTGGCGGTCGACGCAACCGGGCACGAACAGGTTTCCACGATGGCCGCGCCCCCCGCCGGTGGGCTCAGCCGCGGCAGTGACAGCAAAACCCTGATTGACGCCATCGACAACAGTATCGGCAATCCCGATGGGCGCCAGTACGCCCTCAGCCAGGCGCTGTTGGCGCGGGTACCGGAATCGCTGCAGCGCGCCGCCCGCGACCCCTTTTCGGCCCGCGCACTGGTGTACGCGCTGCTGATGCACCCGCAACAGCGAACCGTGCAGACAACGTTGCTCGCAGAAGTGGCCCACCCCGCGGTGGTACGCACGCTGCAGCAGTTGTTGCCCCAGGTCACATCCATCGATACCTCCTGCCGGTTACCGCTACTGGATCTGTGTGTACCGGCACTCAAGGACCTGGCACCGCAGCAGTACCAGGTTTTCAAGCGCAACCTGATCAAGCTGCTGCGCAGCGACGGGCGTGTGGATGTGTGGGAATGGGCACTGTACCGGGTGCTGATGCACGCACTGGAAGGCACACCGGATCGCCAGCGCCTGAGCAGCCACAAGCGCGCGAAAGGCGATGCCAGCCGCTATTTACTGGCGGCAATGGCCCACGCCGACAACCGTGAATACCTGCCGGCGAAGCGAGCCTATGACGCCGGTCTGGCACAACTGGGCCTTGCGATTACACCACTGCCGGCCAAGAGCGATATCCTGTTGCAGCGGCTCGACAAAGCGCTGGCCATTGCCGCGACAATGCCGCCACTGCGCAAGCCCGCACTGCTCAAGGCCATGGTCACCACAATCAGCCACGACAACCGTGTTGCCGCGGAGGAGGTCGAACTCCTGCGGGCAGTGGCCGACTGCCTGGATTGCCCCATGCCGCCGCTGCTGTCACCTGACGGAGTATCAGCGCAAGAACCACTTGCAGAGGATGCGCGGAAGTCTTCGGAGTCCGCACCCCAGACATCCTGATGCTTTTTCCCAGGCGTAAAAAAGCCGACCTTGCTGGTCGGCTTTTTTATCGATTCGGCACTCTTTCCGGGCCAGATTTCTCCACCCGATTTATCCACCTGACGCCCACGCCCTTCCTGGCGTGCCCCGCATCAGGGTCAGGCGTGCTGGTATACCGGGCCAATCCCCATGGTCCACAGGATAACCGAGCCAATCATGACGGTTACCATCATGACCAGGGCCACGGTAATCACCGCCCCGGCGTACAGAAAAGCCCGCTCCTTGCTCATATTCATGAGGATCGGAATTCCCTCGTAAATGAGGTAGACGGAATACACGCCCGCCAGCCCCACCACCGCAGTCACCAGCCACAGGTGCGGATAAATCACCACCATACTCGCGAGGAAAATCGGCGTGGTCACAAACACCGCCAGTGCAGTTCCCTCGTAATGCCTGGTGGGCTCGTCACCCTCGACACCATAAGACTTGGCCATCCAGTTGATAAACTCGCCAAGCAGATAAACCCCCACCAGCATGGCGAAATAGGTGACAACCGCCAGCACAGCCGCGCTCGCAGGCGTCAGTTTGGTCAGATGACCGCCCAGCTCGAATCCGATCCGGGTAACTCCGATGTAACCCGCAATACAGGGAAGCAGGGCCAGAATCGGCACATGGCTGAAAAAAACCTGCAGGAATGAGTGCTTGTCAGACCGAATGGCCTGCCACTCCCTGTCCGGATTGGTAAAAATTCCGATGGTATGACTCAAAAGCTTCACACGATTTCCTCCCGAGTACGGCTTGTTTGCAGTATCGGAAGGCCGGGGGGAATTGACCAATCCGGAACAGGAATCAGGCGTCAGTTTTTACCGCCTCCCATTTGTCGCCACTCACTGACCGGCAATATCAATCGCGGCTTCCGGAAAACAATTAACGAACCGACTCGGCTTCGGTCTCCCCGGTTGATGGCTCGAGGCGAGTTGCCGATTGCATTGAGCAGCGATAGACGCAGGCAGCCACAGACAGCGACACCAGCCAGCCGAGACACATGGTCACCACTGTGTGACTCAGGAAATGGTCACCGATAAGCATCTTGTAAATCCCCAGAATCCAACCCAGCGTCATCCCCACGGCAAAACCAATCCATTGATTGCGCCGACGCCGGAACAGGAAAAACAGCGAAAGCAGCGCAAATCCCCCGCTCGCGTGCCCCGCAGGAAAGCAGCGCACCCGCGGCAGCGTGTCCACAAGCGGCAGGCGATGCAGGAAGGTGACGTAGGGATGGTCGGCACCGAACAGGCTCAGGTCCTTTGGACAGGGCACATTGGTCAGCGACTTCAATACACCCACCAGCGCTACGGTGACCAGCGTCGACACCAGCACGATCAGTAATCCCGAGCGATATTTCCCCAGCAGCTCGTTGCGGCGAAACACAATCAGTACCAGCAGTACCACTTTGGCCAGCAAAGTCAGCAGCGATTTAGGCCCGTCATAAAACAGCATCCGCAACGTCGGATCCTGCTTGTCCAGGATCCACTGGCCGACGTCAGGGCGATAGAGTTTTTGCTGCACCCATAGATCAATGCTGGTGAAATCAAACAGCACCACCGCGAGCAGCAGGCAGGCTACGGCAATGGCAAACTGGCGCGTAAAGAACTGCTTATCCATTGGCAAAGATATCCAGTTCCGGCTGATAGATCTTGGTATCGACTGCCATCAGCCCGAGCAGGGTGTGAAACAGGTAGTCGTGGGAAAACTCTCGGTGAGTAAAACCTTTCCCGGCCGTCTTGGCCTGCTCCCGGCCGTAACCTTCCCCGCTCCAGAAAATCATCGGCACATGTTTCTGTGCGTCTGGTGCGAGGGCATAGGGAAATCCATGCAGGAAAATTCCGTTCTCCCCCAGGGATTCGCCGTGGTCACTGAGATATATCATCGCCGGGGAGAAATCATCCGAAACGCTATTCAGATACCCAATCACTTCACTGAGAAAATAATCCGTATACAGGATCGAATTGTCATAGGCATTCCTGATTTCTTCCTCGCTGCAGTTTTCCAGCAGATTGCTGTGACAGCTGGGCGAGAAGTGGTTAAACCTGGAAGGGTAGCGTTTGGCGTACTCGGGACCGTGACTCCCCATCTGGTGTAACACCATCAGAATGTCACCTTCGGGATGCTCAGCAATATACTTTCTGGCGCCTTCCAGCATCCCCTCATCTCGACATTCAACATCGCAGACAGAATTGTTTGCGCGGTCGCGATAGTTGATATAGGGGACTCTGAGAGCAACGCCTTTGGAATCGGAGTTGTTGTCCAGCCAGGCCACATTTACCCCGGCTCGCTGCAGAATATCCAGCACGTTTTCGGTGCTGCGAGCCCGCTGCTCGCCATAGTGCGCGCGGTCAAGCACCGAGAACATGCATGGTACAGAAATGGCCGTGGCGGTACCGCAGGACCAGACATTGTCAAAGCTGGTGACCCCCATTTGCGACAACCTCGGATTCGTGGGGACCGCGTACCCGTTGAGAGAGAAGTGATCCGCGCGCGCCGTCTCACCAACCACCAGCACAACCAGTTTGCGCTTGCCCGCTGCCGACACCTGCTTCGCATCCGGTGCTATCTGCTGAAACGGCAGGGAACGCTCACTACCCCATTGTTCATCCGCATACTTTACTACCGCATAGATCGGCGCGATGGGATTGGCATAAAAGCGAAGGGGCTTGTGCTCGCGGAAAAACGACGCATAAGCAGAGTTGAAACTGAGCAGTACCAGAATGATCGTGAAGAGAGAAACAGCCAGTAGTTTCAACTGTGCAACCAGTGCCGCAGCAAACTTCCGTCTGCGCACAGGGATCCGGTAGAGAAGGATCGCCGGCAGCACGCCCAAAAAAACCAGATAGATAGCCAGTTTCAGATTCAGCAGCCCGAGTGTCTCGGACGAATCCGTCTGAACTGCACTGGAGACAAGCTCCGTACTGACTATGACATGATAGGAGTCCATAAAATATGCGGTCATGGATGCAAGCAACAGGCTCACAATCAAAAGCGGCTTCATGGCCCGGGTTTCACTGAACGGGACCATCAGCAACATCAGCAGGGCAACAAGCAGGACACCCAGGGATACCACAAAGGCGATATTCCCCGGACTCGCTGGGTAACTGTCAAAAACGTTGGAAAAAAAAGATACATTGCAGAGCAATACCATCCAAAGTACCGCGGCGAAAACGGCAGCCCCTGCAGAAATTTGACGTTGAGCAACCCGGATCATGCTGTGCCTACCTTCAGCGACCATTACTGAGGTGACACTAAGTGCAGGGGAGTCAGGCGGGCGTCAGAAAAATGTCAAAATTTCGTGAAATGCAGGAATACATCCCCGTAATATCCGGTATCCGGGTCATATTGGCGCCAAGGTCAGCGACACCGCACAGAATTTACTTTGCGGAAAAATCTACCTGGAAGACACAACCGCGGGGCTCGCCCGGCAGGACCCTGATCCCCCAGCCCTGGTGTTCACAAATCCGCTTTACCAGTGAAAGCCCCAGGCCGAGGCCCTCCCCGCGCGCGTGGCTTCCGCGCTGAAACGGCCGGAACACGTGCGCATATTGTTCCGGGGCGATCCCCGGTCCCGTATCCTCGACGCGAAAACCGCCGCGGTACAGTACCAGGCGTACGCCCCCCTGATCGGTATAGTGCAGTGCATTGCGCAACAGGTTGGAAATGACGGTGCGCAGAAAGGTGCTCTGGTATTGCCCCGGGTCGGGGCTCTCTACCACACAACGATAATCGATTCCCCGGGCAGTAAACTGCGCACTCCAGATTGCATTCTGCTCCCCCACAGCGGCTGCCAGCGAAACCAGAGAATGCCCCCCATCGTTATCGCTGCGCTCGCGCGCAAGTAGCAGCAGGGTTTTCACCAGTTCGAGCATGTCCTCACTGGCACGGCGGATCCGTTCGAGCTGCGCCCGTTGCTTTGCATCCAGCCCGTGTGAGCCAGCGAGCAGCTCGCAAGAGGTTCCGATCACCATCAACGGTGTACGCAGCTCGTGACTGACATCACCGATAAACAGCTTTTCCCGCTCCAGCGAGCGCCCCAGTTGCTCGAGCGTGTCATCAAACGCCGCCGCTAAACGCCCCACTTCATCATCCGCATAATCCTTGGCAAGCCGCTCCTTACCCCCGGCAGTCGAACCGGTACGCACCTCGTCGGCGAGCGAAACCACCGGCTGCATCACCCGCTTCGCCACTAGCTCGCCCAAGATCCACGCGATCAGCAGACTCGCCACAAATCCGATGAGTACACCATCGAACAGTAGCTGCTCGCGGGCTTCGAACTCCTGCTGATCTTCCACCAGGATATAGGCAAAACCGTCTCGGTTTATTTTGTAGGCGTAGAAGGCCTGCTCCCCCGACACAACTTCGGAAAACCCCTTCCCGACCCTGGCGAACTCGAGCGGCGGCAACAACTGGGGCGTGGAATCGGTGAACAGTTGTTGATCGCTATCGAGCGCAGGTGCTCGGCCGGTACCCAGTGCATCCATCGCAGCCTGCAGTCGCGAGTGCATCTCTTCAGTTACGAGATGCTCTTCGACCAGATAGACAATCTGTACGATACCGATTGAAAAGCCAGCGCTGATCAGCAGCGTCATCAGCACAAAGGCGATGACAATACGCTGCCGCAATGGCTGTTTTGCCTTCACTCGACCAGCTCCACAAGACGGTAACCAACACCGTGCACGGTATGAATAAGGGGGTGAGAGAAGGGCTTGTCGACCACCTGTCGCAACTGATGAATATGACTGCGCAAGCTGTCACTGTCGGGGGCGTCGTCCCCCCAGATTTCCAGCTCCAGGACCTCCCGCGGAACCACCGCCGGGCTTTTTTGCATCAACAGCACCAGTAGCTTCGTCGCCATCGGGTTTAGCTTGAGGGGGTGTCCGGCCCTGCTGGCCTGGTGTGTCGCCGGATTGAATATCAGGTCTGCCACACGCAGCTCACCGACGCCTGCACCGCGACTGCGGCGTGTAATCGCTTCGATCCGCGCAACCAGTTCGGCAAGTGAAAAGGGCTTGACCAGGTAATCGTCTGCACCGGCCCGGAGTCCGCGCAACCGGTCCTCCAGGGCATCCCGTGCCGTCAGCATCAGGATCGGTGTGTCACGGCGGGCATCCTCCCGCAATCGCTGACAGAACAGGTAACCGTCGATACCCGGCAACATGATATCGAGCACGATCAGGTCGTAGTGATGGCTGGCAGCCAGGTGCAGGCCGGTAAGGCCGTCCTGGGCACAATCGACGCTATAGCCTTTGATCTCGAGATAATCGAGCACGTTGGTGAGGATATCCGGGTTGTCTTCAACCACCAGGATACGCATAAGCTACTCACTATCGGCAAAAGACTGTGATGGCCGGCTACGAGAGCCGGCCCATCGGGAGCTGCTGCGCGCCTCTATTTCACGACGCGCAGAGAGGGCTTTTTGGCGGGCTTTTTCAGGGTTGTGGGCGGCGTGGGTTCCGGCGGCTCCGGGGTCTCCTCCGGCTCAAACACCATTCCCTGCCCGTTTTCGCGGGCGTAGATACCCACGACGGCACCAACGGGAACCTGGATATCCGTCGGTACACCACCGAAGCGGGCGCTGAAACGGATAGCGTAGTTATCCATGGTCAGCCCCACCACAGCGGTCTCGGAGACATTGAGCACTATCTGCCCGTCTTCATTAACATGCTGCTGCGGTACCAACACTCCGGGGAGGTGTGTATCCACCAGCAGGTAAGGCGTGCACTTGTTGTCCGTGATCCACTCGTAAAACGCCCGCAGCAGGTACGGGCGGTTGGATGTCATCGGCGGTTTATTCAATCAGCACCTCAGGAGCGCATTTCGCGCTCGAATTCGGTCAGGCTCTGCTGGAATGCTTCGCGGTTGAAGAGACGGTCCATGTAGTCCAGCAGCGGCTTGGCCTGTTTGGTTTTCGGCAGCGCAATTTCCAGCTGCTCCAGTCGCCACAACAGCGGTGCCATGCAGCAGTCCACCAGTGAGAACTCCTCGTTAAAGAAGTACGGCAGATCGGTAAACATGGGCGCAATACCCACCAGGCTGTCGCGCAACTCCTTGCGTGCCGCAGCGGCGTCTTTACCGCCGGCGAGGATTTTGTCTACCAGCGGGCACCAGTCGCGCTCGATACGATACATGATCTGGCGGCTCTGGGCACGGGCAACCGGGTATACCGGCAGCAGCGGCGGATGTGGAAAGCGCTCGTCGAGGTATTCCATCATCACCTTGGTTTCAAACAGCACCAGCTCGCGATCAACCAGGGTTGGCAGCGAGTTGTAGGGATTGAGATCTGCCAGTTCCGCGGGCTTGTCTTCGGGGTCCACATCGACGATATCGACGGACACACCTTTTTCTGCAAGCACAATGCGCACGCGGTGGCTGAAATGACAACGACCATCAGAGAAGAAGGTCATGGAGGAGCGCTTGTTGGTCGGCACACCCATTGTGGAACTACCTCAATCTACATGCCGGCACTATTGCCGGCCATCTATCAAAAATACAAAACGGGCGGTGGGACTGAATCCGGCAACGCCGGCGGCCCACCACCCGATTTACTGGCTGTGCGATCGCTTAGTGATGTACGTCTTTCCAGTACTCGCGATTCAGCAACCAGGCGAAGATAAAGAACACCAGGATAAACGCCAGTACATAGAAGCCCACTTTCTTGCGGGTTTCCGCCATCGGCTCGGCGATGTACTCCATGAAGTTCACCAGGTCATAGACCGCCTGATCATACTCCACGTCGCTCATGGAACCTTTGACCTTGCTCACTTCGAGGCTGCCGCAGTTGGCGTCCATGATCGGGTTACCCAGCTCGTCGCGCACCACATGGCCGTGCTCACGCTTGGGCCCCGGGGCGCATTCCGGCAATCCCTGGAGCTCCATCAGCACGTGGGGCATGCCCACATTCGGGAATACCTTGTTGTTCACACCGGTGGGACGGCTGTCATCCTTATAGAAGCTGCGCAGGTAAGTGTACAACCACTCCGGCGAACGGGCGCGGGCAACCAGGGTCAGATCTGGCGGAGTAGCGCCAAACCACACCTTGGAATCCTCCGGACGCATGGAGATTTCCATCAGGTCGCCGATCTTGTCGTCGCCCAGCACCAGGTTCTGCATCATCAGCTCCGACGGGATGCCCAGGTCGGTGCCAACGCGCTCCCAGCGGGAAAAGTTGGCGCTGTGGCAACCCATGCAGTAGTTGACAAAGTACTTGGCACCGCGCTGCAGGGAGGGCTTGTCGTTCAGGTCAATCTTGATGTGATCCAGCTGTACCGAACTTTCCGCACCCACCGCCTTGATTGGTACGAAGGCCATCAGCAGCACCGCGATAATACCGCCGACCAGCAGGATAAATGACTTGCTGCCAGAAGGGCTGGTAACACGCTTGGGCTCAGGGTAAACCACGTCGCGAGAGGTCAGCCACGGCAGTGCTGCGAACAGCGCAGTGAAGATCAACGCCAACACAGTCACGAACAGGCTCGCCTTCCAGTTCACCGTAGCCATCCACAGGAACATGACCGCGAAAGCACCACTCACAATCCACGACACCATGCCCTTGCGCTCGGTCGGGTTGGACCAGATCGGCATGGTCACGAAGAACGCGAAGTAGAACAGCGTGGCAACCTGCGCCAGGAAGTTACGTCCCGGGGTAGGAGACTGAACGCCCAGGTAGCCGAGGATGATAAATATCGCTGCAAATGCCAGCAGCAGCATCTTCGGCAAAAAGCCCTTGTAGCGAATGGACTTCACCGGGCTCTTGTCGAGCCAGGGCAGTACAAACAGGATCGCGATCGCCGCGCCCATGGCCACCAGGCCGAGGAATTTCGCGGTCAGCGGGCCAATATCCATGGTCACTGCACGCAGTACTGCGTAGAACGGGGTGAAATACCATACCGGCGCAATATGCGGCGGGGTTTTCAGCGGGTTGGCCTCCTCGAAGTTGGCGTATTCAAGGAAGAAACCGCCCATCTCCGGGAAGAAGAACACCACCACACAGAAAACGAACAGGAATACCGCCACGCCGACGAGGTCGTGCACTGTGTAGTAAGGATGGAAAGGTACGCCGTCCAGCGGGATACCGTTTGCATCCTTGTTTTTCTTGATTTCGATACCGTCGGGGTTATTCGAACCCACTTCGTGCAGCGCCAGAATGTGCAGCACCACCAACAGTACCAGTACCAGCGGCAGCGCGATCACATGCAGGGAGAAGAAACGCGTCAGGGTAATACCGGAAATCAGGTAGTCACCGCGAATCCACTGCACCAGATCTTCACCGATACCCGGGATGGCACCAAACAGGGATACGATTACCTGGGCCCCCCAGTAGGACATCTGACCCCAGGGCAGTACGTAGCCCATGAAGGCTTCCGCCATCAGTACCAGGTAAATGCACATGCCGAAAATCCACACCAGCTCCCGCGGCGGCTTGTAAGAGCCGTACATCAGGCCGCGGAACATGTGCAGATAGACCACCACAAAGAAGGCAGAGGCCCCGGTGGAGTGCAGGTAGCGAATCAGCCAGCCCCAGTCCACATCACGCATGATGTATTCCACTGAGGCAAACGCGCCCTCCGCGGAAGGGTTGAAGCTCATTACCAGCCAGATGCCGGTCAGCAGCTGGTTGACCAGTACCAGCATCGACAGCACGCCGAAGAAGTACCAGAGGTTGAAGTTCTTGGGCGCGTAATACTTGCCCATGTGGGTATCCCAGGCGCGATAAATCGGCAGGCGCTGATCAACCCAGTCTCCCAATGCGGTTAGCCAGTTCATGCGCTGCCCTCCTGATCCACGCCAATTACGATTACATCATCGCCTTCATAGGAGTAAGGCGGCACATCCAGGTTGGTCGGCGCCGGTACACCTTTGTACACGCGGCCGGCCATATCGTATTTGGAACCGTGGCAGGGACAGAAGAAGCCACCCATCCACTCGTCGCCACCGAGATCCGCAGCGCCGACTTCCGGGCGATACATGGGCGCGCACCCCAGATGGGTACACAGGCCGACCAGTACCAGGGTCTGAGCCTTGATGGCGCGATTTTCGGGATCTACATAAGCGGGCTGCTTGGATTCAGCAGACTGGGGGTCACGCAGGAAGGGGTCGACCTTTACCAGGTTTTCCAGCGCTTCCGGGGTCCGGCGCACGACGTAAACCGGCTTGCCGCGCCACTCAACGGTGACCATCTGGCCCGGTTCGAGCTTGCTGATATTGTATTTTACCGGTGCGCCGGCGGCCTTGGCCTTGGCACTCGGATTCCAGGACGCGACAAAAGGTACCGCTATCCCGACTGCGCCTGCACCACCCACTACCGAGGTGGCCGCGGTCAGAAACCGGCGACGCCCTACATTTACACCGTCATCACTCATGACGTAGTTCTCCCATCACAGCATCCCCGGTACAACCGGGACCAGCTGGCCCAAACCCAAAGAAAACCGGTGAATTCCTGCTCCAGGTCCTGCAACACTACAACGTCGGCCTGATCAGGGGTCAGCACGCGCATTGCAAAAGCGATCGCCCAACCATCCGCGACCGCCAGGCCAGGGACAGAACAGAGCAACCGCGCGGCCGATAACAGTGACAGCCGCAGACAAAAAGACCTAGAACAGAAACTCCCCTACATCTGGCCCGCTCGCCTGACCATAGGACAAAGTGGCCAAACCCCAAGTGCAAGCGGATAGAAATTCGCGCAATGTTAAAGAAAATGCCAATTTGATACAAGGCGAATACCGAAGTGAACGTCGGTAAACCCGACGCGAACTGACGACAAAATAAGCAATGCCTGCAATCTCACCCCGCCGCCTCCACACACAAAAAAAAGCCCGGCATAAAGCCGGGCCAATAAAAAAATGCGTGTAGCGAATTAACGCTTGGAGAATTGCGGCTTCTTGCGCGCCTTGCGCAGACCGACTTTCTTCCGCTCAACGGCACGCGCATCGCGAGTCACGTAACCGGCTGCACGCAGCGGCTGACGCAGGGACTCGTCGTATTGCATCAGAGCGCGAGTCAGGCCGTGACGGATAGCACCCGCCTGACCAAAGGAACCGCCGCCCTTCACAGTGACGTTGATGTCAAATTTTTCAGTCATTTCGACCAGTTCCAGCGGCTGACGCACGATCATGCGCGCCACTTCGCGGCCGAAGTATTCGTCCAGAGTGCGACCGTTTACGCTGATATTGCCCTCGCCCTGCTGGATGAATACGCGAGCAGTGGAGGTCTTGCGGCGGCCGGTACCGTAGTATTGAGTAGTTGCCATGAGAATGTTCCGTTTAGATCGACAGTTCAATCGGCTGCTGTGCCGCGTGAGGATGTTCGCTACCTTTGTACACCTTCAGTTTCTTGAACATGGCGCGACCCAGCGGGCCCTTAGGAAGCATGCCCTTGACTGCACTCTGAATGGTGCGCTCAGGCGCCTTGTCGATCAACTTCTCAAAGCTGATGGATTTAAGACCACCGGGGTAGCCGGAGTGGCTGTGGTAGATCTTGTCTTTGGCCTTATTACCGGTCACGCGAACCTTCTCGGCATTGATCACAACGATGTAATCGCCAGTGTCCACGTGGGGCGTGTATTCAGGCTTGTGCTTGCCGCGCAGGCGGTGGGCGATCTCGGCAGAAATGCGACCGAGAGTCTTGTCCGCAGCGTCAACAATGTACCAGTCGCGGGTTACCGCTTCCGGCTTGGCACTGTAAGTCTTCATGTTATAAAACACCTGTATATGACCCATATATGGGCCGTCCCACAAAAAGAGCGCGAATACTACATAAGCGCCCAAGGCTTTTCAAGCGCTAAATCGCACAATATCTGACCAGCGATACCCGCCTGGCGACATCACTCCGGGCGGTGCTCCCTGGCGAGAAACTCCCGCGACTGCATCTCCTGCAAGCGGCTCTTGGTGCGCTCGAATTCGAACCGCAGATGACGCCCCGCGTAGAGACTCTCGATCGGCTCGGCGGCGGAGATGACCAGTTTGACGCAGCGGTCATAAAACTCGTCCACCAGATTGATAAAGCGCCGCGCCTGACTTTCGGTGCGCTCGCCGAACTGCGGCACATTGGCCAGCAGCACGGTGTGGAACTCTCGCGCCAGTTCGATGTAATCATTCTGCGAACGCGGCCCGTCGCACAGCTCACTGAAGTCAAACCAGGCGACATCATCCGCCACCCGCAGCGCGCGTATCGGGCGCCCCTCCACCTCCAGCGCCACCCGCTCGCGCACTTCGCTCCCCTCCACGATCAGAGCCTCGAAGCTGCGCGCGAGACTGGCATTGGCCTCCGCATCCAGCGGGCTGTGATACAGCTCCGCCATCTCCAGCGCGCGCAGGCGGTAGTCAATGCCGCTGTCTACATTGATCACTTTAGTATGGCGCTTCAGCAAATCGATGGCCGGCAGAAAGCGCGCGCGCTGCAGCCCGTCTTTATAGAGCCCCTCGGGCTCGATATTGGAGGTGGCCACCAGGGTCACACCGCGATCGAACAGCGCCCCCAGCAGGCCCGCCAGTATCATCGCATCGGTAATATCGGAGACGAAGAATTCGTCGAAACACAGCACCCGCGTGCGCTCGGCAATGCGGTCGGCCACCCTGTCCAGCGGATTCTTCTCCCCCGCCAGGGACCTGAGCTCGCGGTGCACCTCGCGCATAAAGCGGTGGAAATGGGTACGCATCTTGCGTTCAAAAGGCAGGGACTCGAAGAACGCATCCATCAGGTAGGTCTTGCCGCGCCCCACGCCGCCCCAGAAATACAGCCCGGTCTCCGGCTTCCCGGGCCCGCGCCACAAGGCCTTCAGCCCGGCCAGCACACTCCCTCCGCCTGCCGGGGACCGCAACAAGCGCTGGTACAGGTCCTGCAATGCGTCTACCGCGGCCTTCTGCGCGGGATCGGGCACAAAGTCCGGGCGCTGAAGGTCCCGCTCATAGCGCTGCCGGGGAGAAAGTGTGGAGTCCTGCTGCATGGCTGAGTTCTTGTATTCACTGTACTGTGGCGTTCCGGCACTGTGCCGCCGAAATTCCCGCCTGGATCAAAGGCGCGCACTTTAGCAAATCCATAACCGTTTGGCATAAAACACCAACGCGGCGCGAGCTCGGGATTTGCGTATAATAGGGGGCACCGTCACGGATGGCCGGTGCCATTGAACACATGAGGAGGAAGTAACTGTGCACTCAACTTCGGTATTGATTCTGGTCGGCGTACTGGGCCTGGCCCTGGGGGCGCTACTGGCGTTCCTGGCTACCCGCAACCGCCAGAACAGCGACCGCACACAGGAGCTGGAGCTCCGCCTGAAAGAAGCCAACACCAAGCTGGAAGATTTCCAGCTACAGGTTAACGAACACTTTGACCAGACTTCCCAACTGGTTCACAACCTGACCGAAAGCTATCGCGAGGTGCACGAATACCTGGCCAACAGTGCCATGCGCCTGTCCAGTCAGGATATCGGCCGGCAGATGCTGGAGGCCGGCAGCGGCACACTCAGCGACAACGACGACAACGTGAGCGTGCTGCCACCCCGCGACTGGGCCCCCAAGGCACCCGGCGCCAAGGGCACCCTTTCCGAGGATTTCGGACTGGAAAAGGAACCCAGCGCTCCGGCACCCGGTGATGAAGTGGTCAACCGGTAACCAGACACACGTTCTGCACACAACCGGACGGACACAAAAAAGCGGGGCATTGCCCCGCTTTTTTGTGTCCGTCCGCAGCGAAACCGGGGGCCGCAGCCCCCGCAATCACTACCGGCCAGAATCACAGGCTCTGGTAGTAATCCATCAGGATCTGCGCCACTTCCGGACGGGAGAATTCGGGGGGCGGCGCCACGCCGTTGCCCAGCATCTCGCGCACCTTGGTGCCGGACAGCAGGATAAAGTCTTCCTTGGTGTGATCCGGCACGTCCCGCATCATCACCACCTTGTTCAGCTTCTTCGAGTATGCGGTGTGGTCCGCACGGAAAATCTCGATTTCCAGCGCGCCCGCCGGCACCTTCTCGTCAAAGATGGTCTGCGCATCGAATGCACCGTAGTAATCACCAACGCCGGCGTGATCGCGACCGACAATCAGGTGGCTACAGCCACAGTTCTGGCGGAATACCGCGTGCAGCACCGCCTCGCGCGGGCCGGCGTACAGCATGTCAAAGCCGTAACCGGTCACCATCACGGTGTTTTCCGGGAAGTAGGCTTCCACCATTTTGCGGATGGCGGCATCGCGCACCGGCGCGGGAATATCACCGGGCTTCAGCTTGCCCAGCAGCATGTGGATCAGCACACCGTCCGCTTCCACCGCATCCAGTGCCATTTTGCACAGCTCTTCGTGAGCGCGGTGCATCGGGTTACGGGTCTGGAAGGCAACCACTTTGCTCCAGCCGTGCTCCGCAAACTCGTTGCGGATCTCTACCGCGGTGCGGAAGGTATCGGGGAAATCGGCCTGGAAGTAGCTGAAGTTCAGCACTTCAATCGGGCCGGAGATCAGCTGGCGGCCGGCAGCCTTGAAGGTTGCAACACCCGGGTGCTTTTCGTCCAGGGTACCGAAGACCTGCTCAACGATGGTGCTCATCTGCTCATCGGAGACGGTTTCGATGGCCTCCACGTCCATGATCGCCAGTACCGGGTTGCCCTCGACATTGGGGTCGCGCAGGGCAATGCGCTTGGCACCGGCAATTGCGGAGGCATCTTCCACCATGTTCACCACTGGCACCGGCCAGAACAGGCCATCGGCAGTGTGCAGGGACTCCGCCACACCCATGGCGTCGGCCAGGTTCATGTAGCCCTGGAGAGGGTTGAAATAACCCGCGCCCAGCATCACCGCATTGGCAGCGGCCGCTGAACTGACCACGATGGAAGGCAGCGACTCCGCTTCCTTGACCAGTTGTTCGTGCCGCGCGCTGTCGTAGACAAAGCGGGGCTGCAGTTCTTCACTGCCGTGTGGGCGAACCAGGGACATGTGCAACTCCTGAAATCAAACTCAAATCACATTTTTTAGAGCGCCACATTATACGTATTCCCGCCGCCACACCAAGCGCCCGGGGGGAATTGCGCTAGAACGGTTGATAAGGACTCTATTACCGAAACGCGTATAATGGCGGCAAATCGGGAAGGAGCAGCTGGGTGTCACTACAACGATTTCTGCATGACTGGGCCATTCCGGCCGCAATCGGACTGGCGGTGGCGGCAGTGCTGCTGTTTGCCTTCCCGCACCTGCGGGGATTCCAGCCGACTGCAGTTTCGCCACAGAGTTTTCAGGCGCCGGTATCCTACGCCCGCGCGGTCAACCTCGCCGGACCGGCAGTGGTCAATATCTACACCCGCAAGCACGACCCCCTGGCCAGCGAAGCCCCGTCGAGAAATCCGATTATCCGCCGCCTGCAAAGGTTGCGCAGCCAGCCCACACTCGGTTCCGGGGTTATCGTGGACGAGCAGGGCTACATTCTCACCAACCACCACGTCACCGCGGGTGCGGAACAGATTGCGGTGGTTCTGGCGGACGGACGTGAAGCCCTCGCCAAGCCGGTGGGGTCAGACTCCAACTTCGACCTCGCGGTACTCAAGATCGACCTGTCAGAGCTGACCGCCATCGAAGTGGGCGATCCGGAAAACGCGCAGGTGGGCGATGTGGTACTTGCCATTGGCAATCCGTGGGGCGTGGGCCAGTCCGTTACCCAGGGCATCATCAGTGCCACCGGCCGCGATCTCAGCTTCGCCAGTGGCGGCAGCTATCTGCAAAACTTCCTGCAAACTGACGCGGCAGTAAATCCGGGCAATTCCGGCGGCGCACTGGTGGACACCTATGGCAAGCTGCTGGGTATCAATACCACCATCCTGGACCAGAAAGGCTCGGCCGCCGGTATCAGTTTTGCAATCCCGGCGAATATTGCACTCAAGGTAATGCGGGATCTGATCGAGTATGGCCGTGTAGTCCCGGGCTGGCTGGGGATCGAGGCGTCCGAGGTCAATCCCCGCCTCGCCCGCGCATTCAAGCTGCCATCTACCAACGGAGTGATCATCACCGCGATTTACAATGGCGGCCCGGCTTTCGTAGCGGGACTGAAACCCGGGGACGTGATCATCCAGATCAACGATGATCCGATCAATGACGGCAATCACGGTATCGCCGCCATGGCCACCCTCAAACCCGGGGAAACCGTCACCATCACCTATATCCGCAACGGCCAGGCTTACACCACCGAGGCGACGGTGTCGGAACAGCCCCAGAGCCTGCTCCAGCCCCAGGGTCAGGAATGAATCAGAGGCCGGGTGCGCTACGATCCTTTCTTCTGCACCCGGTATTCCGCAGAGCGAGCATGTGCGTCCAGCCCTTCCCCCTGCGCCAGGGTCGAGGCCACACGGCCCAGGGTATCCGCGCCCTGCGGTGAGCAGTAGATGATCGAGCTGCGCTTCTGGAAATCGTAGACTCCCAGCGGCGAGGAGAAACGCGCAGTGCCACTGGTGGGCAGCACGTGGTTGGGGCCCGCACAGTAATCCCCCAGCGCTTCCGCGGTGTGACGACCGAGAAAAATCGCGCCGGCGTGGCGGATTTTCGGCAGATACTGCTCCGGCTCATCCACGGAGACCTCCAGGTGCTCCGGCGCGATGCGATTCGCCACCTCGATCGCCTGTTCGATATCCGACACCAGAATCAGGGCGCCGCGGTCCCGCAGGGACTGGCCGGCAATTTCCTCCCGGGGTAATTCTGCCAGCAGTTTTTCCAGCGAGGCTTCTACCGCATCCAGGTAGTCCGCACTGGGGCACAGCAGCACGGACTGCGCCTGCTCGTCGTGCTCCGCCTGCGACAGCAGGTCCATCGCAATCCAGTCCGGATCCGTCTTGCCGTCACAGATCACCAGAATTTCCGAGGGTCCGGCAATCATGTCGATGGCCACCTGGCCGAACACCGCGCGCTTGGCGGTAGCCACGAAAATATTGCCGGGCCCGACGATCTTGTCCACCCGGCCAATGGTTTCGGTCCCGTATGCCAGCGCGGCCACGGCCTGGGCGCCACCAATGGTAAACACCTGGTCGACACCGGCAATCGCCGCCGCCGCCAGCACCAGGTCATTGAGCTGGCCATCCGGCGCCGGCACCACCATCGACACCTGATCCACACCCGCCACCTTGGCGGGGATCGCATTCATCAATACCGATGACGGGTAACTGGCCTTGCCCCCCGGCACATAGATACCCACCCGTTCCATCGGCGATATCTGCTGCCCGAGCACGGTGCCGTCGGCCTCCCGGTATTGCCAGGAATCCTGTAACTGGTGCTCGTGATAGCCCCGCACCCGCGCCGCCGCGGCCTCAAGGGCAGCGCGGCTGTCAGCGGAAATCCGCGCAAGTGCCTGCTGCAACGCCGGCTGCCCCAGGCAGAACTCCTGCGCACCCTGCAGGTTGCGGCGGTCAAAGCGGTTGGTAAATTCGATGACCGCCGCATCGCCGCGGTTTTTTACCTGTTGCAGAATGTCTGCCACGGCAGACGCCACGCTGCTGTCGGACACCGATTCCCAGGCCAGCAGGCCGGCGAGCTCCGTGTCGAAATCCGCCCCGTTGGCGTCCAGCCGGCGAATGGAAAAGCTACTCATCCCTGTCCTCAGCTCCCGGCCCGCGACTTCACCGCCGCGGCCAGCTGTTCTATCAGCCCGTTGATCGGGCCGTATTTCATTTTCATCGACGCCTTGTTGACGATCAGGCGGCTACTGATATCCGCGATCAGGTCGCGCGCTTCCAGGCCGTTGGCTTTCAGGGTATTGCCGGTATCCACGATATCGACGATTTCATCGGCGAGATCCATCAGCGGTGCCAGCTCCATTGCGCCGTACAGCTTGATGATATCCGCCTGGCGCCCCTGCGCCGCATAGTAGCGCTTGGCCGAGTGCACAAACTTGGTTGCCACCTTGATACGCCCTTTCGGCAGTTCGGCACCCTTGATTCCCGCGGTCATCAGCTGACAGCGGGCGATTCCCAGGTCGAGGGGCTCGTAAATATTGCTGTCATCGTGTTCCAGCAGGTTGTCCTTACCGGCCACGCCAATATCTGCGGCACCGTGCTGAACATAGGTAGGCACATCCGACCCGCGCAAAATCAGCAGGCGGACATGTTCCTGGTTGGTGGGAAAAATCAGCTTGCGGCTTTTGGAAATATCTTCCAGGGGCTCGAGACCGGCTTCGGCAAGCAGCGGCAGGGTCTCCTTGAGAATTCTCCCCTTGGTCAGAGCAATAGTGATCTGCATGGCGTTTATGATTGTGTGAATTGTGCGGCTTCCCGCCGCATTGAATTGAGAGCGCGTGCGTTTTCACCGCGCTTCGCTACGCATCCTGCCGGTCCGCGGGTCGTACAACCCGCGGCCCAAACTGGCTCAGCCAGGCACGCGGCGGATGTTGGCGCCGATTTGACGCAGCTTTTCTTCGATACACTCGTAGCCGCGGTCGATATGGTAAATACGGTCAACCATGGTTGTACCCTCCGCCACCATACCCGCAATCACCAGGCTGGCGGATGCGCGCAGGTCGGAAGCCATTACCGGGGCACCCTTCAGTTTTTCCACACCGGTGACAATCGCGGTATTGCCCTCCAGTACGATATTGGCACCCATGCGGTTGAGCTCATGCACCTGGATCAGGCGGTTTTCGAAAATGGTCTCCACCACCGTACCCTTGCCTTCTGCGACCGCATTCATGGCAGTGAACTGGGACTGCATATCGGTGGGGAATGCCGGGTAGGGAGCCGTGCGGAAGCTCACCGCCTTGGGGCGGTTGCCCTTCATGTCCAGCTCGATCCAGTCGTCGCCGATACTGAGGTGCGCGCCGGCCTCCTCAAACTTCACCAACACTGCATCGAGAATGTCCGCGCGGGTATGGGTCAAACGCACCTTGCCGCGGCAGGCCGCTGCAGCCGCGAGGAAAGTACCGGTTTCAATCCGGTCCGGCATCACCGTATAGCTGCAGGGATGCAGGCGCTCTACCCCGTGCACACGGATGGTGTCGGTGCCCGCACCCTCGATCTCGGCCCCCATGGCGATCAGAAACTCCGCCAGGTCGACGATCTCCGGCTCGCGCGCGGCGTTGTGCAGTACCGTGGTCCCTTCCGCCAGGGCGGCTGCCATCAGCAGGTTCTCGGTACCACCCACGGTGACTTTTTCCATCAGGATGTTGGCGCCTTTCAGGCGACCGTTACTGCGGGCGCGGATAAAGCCTTCATCAATGGTGATTTCCGCTCCCATCGCCTCGAGGCCCTTGAGGTGAATATCCACCGGCCGGCTGCCGATGGCACAACCGCCGGGGAACGAGACGTTGGCGACACCGTGGCGGGCGAGCAGCGGCCCCAGCACCAGGATCGACGCGCGCATGGTTTTCACCAGTTCATAGGGCGCGGTGAGCTCGTTGACGGAACGGGGGTCGATTTCCACCCCGAGCTTTTCGTCAACAGTGATCTCGGTACCCATGCAGCGCAACAGGGTAATCATCGTGGTGATATCGTTGAGGTGAGGCAGGTTGTGAATCTGTACCGGCCCGTCAGCCAGCAGTGTCGCCGCCAGGATTGGCAGTGCAGAGTTCTTGGCCCCGGAAATTTTCAGGGTTCCGGAGATGGGGCTGCCCCCTTCGATAATCAGCTTATCCATTCAGTCTGGTGTCCAGTTTCCGCGCAGCGATCATTGACCGGCTTCTTCAGGAGTGAGGGTTTTCATCTGCACGGCGTGCAGGGTGCCGTCGGCGATCTTGTCAGAAAGGGCGCCGTAGACCAGCTGCTGTTTTTTCAGGCGGCTGAGTCCGGCGAACGCATCGCTGACCACGGTCAATTTCAGGTGGCTGCCTTCGAAAGCGACCTCAACCTGGCTGCCGGGAATCTGCCCTTCAATCAGGGCCTTGATTTGATCTGGTTGCATAGGTGGGGGGAACTCGGTTTGAAAATCAGCGCGCAAGTGTACTGGATTCACCGCACTGGCGCAGCCGCTGCCGCAGCTGCACCTGCGTATGCGGGATCAACCCACCTCGTCGGCAACCTTGTCTGCCGCCGACCAGTTGGCAATCACCTTGTCGATGTCACCACCATTGGCCTGCATGGCCTGAGCGAACTGGCCGCGGAAGGTCTTGCCGAGGTTCACGCCGTTGAGAATCACGTTGATCAGTTTCCACTGGCCGCTGCGGTTGCGCACCAGGGTGAAGGACACCTTGGTAAGCCCCTCGCTGCTGCGCACTTCCTGCAGCACATTGACCCGGTTGCCACCGGGTGCAGAACCCGGGTTGACGACCTTGACGTCCATATCGCCAAAGGTGGCAACACCGCGGGCAAAGGTCGCCACCAGATCGCGGCGGAAGGTACTGGTGAATTTGGCCCGCTGTGCCGCCGTCGCCTGCTTGGCGTACCGGCCCATGACCCCGCGGGCGATAAAATTGAAATCCACCACCGGTTCCAGCACCCGGTCTACCGCGCTGTAATAACGCTGCGGGTTGGAGTTCAGGTACTGACCGTTGGCACGGATGACCCCCAGCAGATCGTTGGACACACCTTCGATCATCGCGTAAGGATTCTGCGCCGCGCTGGCAAAGGGCATCCAGCAGGTGAGCAGTAGCGCGGCCACCAGCCAGCGGAGCGGACTGGAAACAGCGGTTTTTACAGGTGAAGTGAGTGCGCTCACAGAATATCTCCCATTGGCAATTCGTCCCTTGGATGCCAGCGACATCAAAAAGTGTCACGGCGGCGCCGAAATATCTCGCTGACGGATAAATCCGGATCGATGACGCGATCAACCCGACGCTGTAGCTGACAATAGCGGCGGCAAACTATACCATGGCGGCGCTCCGGACAAGCGGGATTCGTTCACCGCACATTTGCGACCGGGATATATCTCCGGCAGTACCATCAGTCTCAATACATTTGGGACGCGGGTACTCCCGATAGTTGGGGAGGGCGCACCTTCACCATACAAAATGTAAGGATTTTTACCCCGGCGTCTTTTGCCCGGGCCGATTGCCCGGCGCTTATAAAGGTTAGCACGTCAGCGGGTTACCCGACTGAAATCGCGCCAGCGCGACAATTTCCGGCAACAAACTGCCGCCCGGACTTCTCTACAATGAAGAACATTCGGGAACCCACCAAAGAGTCATCCAATGGGTAAAGAACTGATACTACAAGCAGGTCGCCGCACCGTGGCCATGGAAACCACCGCGGTAGCAGCGCTGGAATCCCGCATCGACAGCGACTTCCAGCAGGCCTGCGAACTGATCCTCGCCTGCCAGGGGCGCGTCATTGTCTCCGGCATGGGCAAATCCGGCCATATCGGCCGCAAAATTGCCGCCACCCTGGCGAGCACCGGCACCCCGAGCTTTTTTGTGCCCCCTGGCGAGGCCAGCCACGGCGACCTCGGCATGATCACCCGCCAGGACCTGGTCATCGCCATTTCCAACTCCGGCACTTCTGCGGAAGTGCTCACCCTGCTGCCACTGCTCAAGCGCCTGGGCATCCCCATGATCAGCATGACCGGCAAACCGGACTCCCCGCTGGCGCAGTCTGCCGACGTCAACCTGGATATCGCGGTGGACACCGAGGCCTGCCCGCTCAACCTCGCCCCCACCTCCTCCACCACCGTCACCCTGGTGATGGGCGACGCCCTCGCGGTGGCTTTGCTGGAGGCCAGAGGTTTCACTGCGGAAGATTTTGCCTTCTCCCACCCCGGCGGCGCCCTCGGTCGCCAGCTGCTGATGAAGGTGGAAGATGTTATGCACGCCGGCGACGAACTGCCACAGGTCACCCCGCAAACCCTGCTGTCGCAGGCACTGCTGGAAATGACCAGCAAAGGGTTCGGCATGACAACCGTGGTGGGAACCCAGGGTGAGCTGCTCGGGGTATTCACCGATGGCGACCTGCGCCGGGTCATTGACCACAAGATAGAGCTGGACACGGCCACCATGGAACAGGTGATGAGCCGCCGGCCGAAAACGGTCAGCGCGGAAACCCTGGCGGCCGAGGCCCTGCGCATCATGGAAGACAACAAGATTACGGCACTGGTTGTGGAGGATCCCGAACACCACCCGGTAGGTCTGTTGCATATGCACGACATTCTGCGCGCCGGCGTAATCTGAAAGTTGCGGGTGTTCCCGCGGCAATTTCCCCGTATTCGCATTGCGAAGCAACACCAAGGAACCAAAGCGTGAGCCTGGAAGAAAAAATTCAACGCAAGCTGGCGCAGGTGCGCCACCTGATCCTGGACGTGGACGGCGTGCTCACCGACGGCAAGCTGTATTTCGACAATCACGGCAACGAACTGAAAACCTTCCACACCCTGGACGGCCACGGCATTAAAATGCTGCAAAATTCCGGGGTTGCAGTGGCCATCATCACCGGCCGCCGCAGCAGTGTGGTGGAGAAACGCGCCCACGACCTGGGCATCACGCGACTGATCCAGGGGCGCGAAGACAAATATTCCGCATTCCAGGAACTGTTCGCCAACGAGAGTTTCGATCTGGAAAACATCGCCTACGTGGGCGACGACTACCCGGACCTGCAACTGATGACCCGGGTCGGCTGTCCTATTGCAGTACCCAACGCGGCGCCCCCGGTACTCGAGCGCGCCCTCTGGGTGACGGAAAAGCACGGTGGTGAGGGCGCGGTACGGGAAGTCTGCGACCGCATCATGCGGGCCCAGGGCACCTATGAAGCCGCACTGGCGCCCTATCTCGCCCAGTAACCACATGCCCGGAGATACCCGGACAACAGGAACTTCGAGGAAGTAACTGCCCATGCGCACCTGGCTGCCACTGGTCATTGTGGTTGCACTGATTTCTCTCGGGCTCTGGTTTACAGAGAGCCCGCCGAAACAGTTGCTCGGCAAGCGACCCACACAGCAACAGCACAACAAGGCCGCGGACCTGATCATCCGCGACGCCCGCACGCGGCACTACAGCCCCGAGGGCACCCTGGCCTATCGCGTGGACGCCGAACGGATTACGTTTTTCCAGTTCGCCCGTCGCGATCGCGCGGACCTGACCGAACCGCGCATGCTGTTCTACCAGGGCAAGGACTCCAAGTGGCGCACGGAATCCCGCAAGGGCGTGGCCTTCGACAATGGCCAGAAGGTGGTTTTGCAGGGGGACGTCAAGGTGACGGAACTCCCCCAGCCGGGGATCACCCTGCGCACCGCGAAGATCGTGCTGAAGCCGCGGGAGGAATTCGCCGAGACCAACAAAGTTGTTACCATTACCGACGGCGCCAACCGCACCACCGGCAAGGGCATGCGCGCCGACCTGAAACAGGACAAGGTAGAGATACTGTCTGATGTGGAAAGCAGTTATGAAACACGCTGAACGAATCCGGCCGATCCTCGCGGCACTGCTGGCCAGCCTGCTGTTCAGCCTCAACGCCCTGGCACTGCCCAACGACCGCGAGCAACCGGTCAAGGTCTCTGCCGACAACCTGGAGGCCAACCGCAGCAAAAACCTGTCGGTATACAGCGGCAACGTGGTTATTACCCAGGGCTCCCTGCAGATTCGCGCCGACCGCGTTGAGGTCCACGGCAACGCCCAGGGGGAAATCAACAGGGTGGTCGCCACCGGCAGACCGGCGCATTTCCAGCAGCAGGTTGAAGAGAGTACCAATCCGGTAAAAGCCAAAGCCAAACGCATCGAGTTTCTGGTGGGCAGCGACTCCCTGCAGCTGACCGGAGAGGCCCATGTGGACCGCGACGGCAATACCCTCTCCGCAGAACGGATCGATTACGATCTCAAAAGCGAGCAGATGAAAGCCCAGGGTCGCTCGAACAAGGAGCGGGTGGAAATGATCTGGAAACCGGAATCCAAGCCCGCGGAAAACGGCAACAACGAGCAGTAGGCCCGGTCACCAGCTGACCCGACCAGAATTGTGACGGCCGGCATCCGCCGGCCCGGATAGCGGAATTCACTATGTCGACGCTCAAAGCGTTACACCTTGCCAAGCAGTACAAAAAGCGCAAAGTCGTACAGGACGTCTCTGTCAGCGTCACCAGCGGCCAGATTGTGGGGCTACTGGGCCCCAACGGAGCCGGCAAGACCACCTGCTTTTACATGATCGCAGGACTGGTGCGCGCCGATGCCGGCCAGGTACTGATCGACAGCGAGGACATTACCGGCCTGTCCATGCACGGCCGCGCGCGCAAGGGCATTGGCTACCTGCCCCAGGAGGCCTCCGTTTTCCGCCGCCTGAGCGTCAAGGACAACATCCTGGCCATTCTCGAGACCCGCAAGGACCTCAACCGCAGCCAGCGCCTGGAACAGGTGGAAGCCCTGCTGGACGAGTTCCATATCGGCCACATCCGCGACAGCCTGGGCATGGCGCTGTCCGGTGGCGAACGGCGACGGGTGGAAATTGCCCGCGCGCTGGCCACCAACCCGGCGTTCGTGTTGCTGGACGAACCCTTTGCCGGCGTGGACCCCATCTCGGTCAACGACATCAAGCAGATTATCCGCCACCTGCGGGATCGCGGCATCGGCGTGCTCATCACCGATCACAACGTGCGCGAGACCCTGGATATCTGCGAAACCGCCTATATCGTCAGTGAAGGCCATATCATCGCCTCCGGCGCCCCGGAAGAGGTACTTGCCAACGAACAGGTACGGGATGTTTATCTGGGACACGAATTCACAATCTGACGAAATTCCGTCAGATTGTCCGCCTCTCGCTCCAGTTACCGAACAGTCATAACGCAATCCCGGGATTCCCCCTCGAGCGCCCCCAACTTTCCGGCATACTTATTGCTTGTGTTTCCGGTTTCTCCGGGGTAGGCTGCAGAAATTGAGCTTTACACCGCCGCTGCCAGCAGCTTGTATGGCAAATCGGCTATGCGCCAGAATTTTCTGCGAATACACACCCGATGAAGCAGTCTCTCCAGTTAAAACTCGGCACGCAACTCACCATGACGCCACAGCTGCAACAGGCCATTCGCCTGCTGCAACTGTCTACGCTGGACCTGCAACAGGAAATCCAGTCGGCGCTCGACAGCAACCCGCTGCTGGAAGCGGACTTCGATGATCACGCCAACGAAACCCACCAGGACCAGAACACCCCCCGCGAGCAGGCGGACACCCGGGACACCAGTTCCGCGTCCGAGCCCGCCGCCGACAGCGACTGGAGCAGCGAGATCCCCGATGACCTGCCGGTAGACACCCGCTGGGACGACATCTACACCAACACCAGCTACTCCGGCGGCGAGGGAGAGGACTTCGCCCTCGAGCAGCGCAATGCGGCGTCCGAGAGCCTGCAGGACCACCTGCTGTGGCAGCTGAACCTGACCCCGCTGTCCGCGGAAGACAAATTTATCGGCGAAGCGCTGATTGATGCCATTGCCCCCAACGGCTTTCTCGATACCGCGCTGGAAGACCTGGCCAGTGGATTGAAAGCCGAAACCGACGAGGTGCTGGCGGTACTGAAGACCATCCAGCAGTTTGAACCGGTGGGCTGCGGCGCCCGCGACCTGCGCGAAAGCCTGCTGCTGCAATTGCGCCAGCTGCCGGAACACACCCCCTGGCTGCCCCAGGCCCTGACCGTGGTGGGCCAGCACCTGGACCTGCTGGGCAAGCGCGACTTCCGCCAGCTGAGCCGGCGCACACGGCTCAGCGAGGCGCAACTGGGCGAGGTCATGCGCCTGATCCAGACGCTTACCCCCTATCCGGGAGAGGCCTTTGGCGGTGAGGAGCCCCAGTACGTGGTGCCGGACGTCATCGTCAGCCGCAAGCAACAGCGCTGGGTCGTGGAGCTGAACCCGGAAACCACCCCCAAACTGCGCATCAATGACAGCTACGCCTCGCTGATCAAGCGCGCGGACAATTCCAGTGAAAACAACTACCTGCGGGACAACCTGCAGGAGGCACGCTGGTTCCTGAAAAGCCTGCAGAGCCGCCACGAGACCCTGCTGAAAGTGGCGAGCTGCATCGTCGAGAAGCAGCAGGGCTTTTTCGAGCAGGGACCGGAAGCCATGAAACCCATGGTGCTGGCCAACATCGCCGAATCCATCGGCATGCATGAATCCACCATTTCCCGGGTCACCACCCAGAAGTACATGCTCACCCCCAGGGGCGTATTCGAGCTCAAATACTTTTTCTCCAGCCACGTGAGCACCGACTCCGGCGAAGACGCGTCCTCCACCGCCATCCGCGCCCTGATTCGCAAGCTCATCGACGGCGAACAGCCCCGCAAGCCCCTGTCCGACAACAAGATCACCCAGGAGCTCGACAAGCAGGGGATCAAGGTCGCCAGGCGCACGGTTGCCAAGTACCGGGAGTCCCTGGGTATCCCCTCCTCCAGCGAAAGGAAGCGACTGGTATAGCCAATCCAGTCATATTGTTCCAGTGCCGGCGGCCGCAACCCCTCGCTGTCGCCTGCTTTCGCCTAGAATCTATACAACCGACGCTCAATCTTTGAGTGTATCCTTCCATTCTGGCCCACTTCCTAGTAGGGTTGCCGCCCTGAAAAGGGGGTGCGGCCGTTGTGTTGTACCTGATGAGGAGAAATCCATGCCGATTAATATCAGTGGTCATCACGTAGACGTTACCCCGGCCATTCGCGATTACTGCCTGAACAAACTGGAAAAGCTCTCCCGCCACCATGACCTGATTACCAATACCGAGGTCATCCTATCCGTCGAGAAACTCATCCAGAAGGCCGAAGCCCGTGTACACGTGAACGGCAAGGATGTTTTTGCGGACTCGGAATCGGAAGACATGTACGCCGCGATTGATTCGCTGACCGACAAACTGGACCGGCAGCTCCTCAAACACAAAGAGAAGTTACGCAGTCACCGCTAGATCGCCAGCAAAATATGACATTGGAAGCCTTACTTTCTCCCCGCCTGAGTCTTTGTCACGTGGCGGGGAGTAGCAAAAAAAAATTATTACTGAACATCGCCCAGGCGATCTCAGAACAGTATCCGGAACTGGACTCCGACACCGTATTCAGCCAGCTGGTGGCCCGGGAACGACTGGGCTCCACCGGCATCGGCGAAGGGGTTGCCATCCCCCATTGTCGCCTGCCCGGATGCGACCGCCCCATCGGCGTCCTGTGTACCACGTCACCGGCCGTGGATTTCGACGCCATTGACCGCCAGCCGGTAGACCTGCTGTTTGCGCTGCTGGTGCCGGAAGACTCCGACCAGGAACACCTGGACACCCTGGCGGAAATCGCCGCCCTGTTCAGCGACAGCCGGGTGCGCGACAAATTGCGGGACGCGTCCACCAGCGACGAGCTCTACGCACTGGCCATCAACAGCGCCGCCGCGGCATAATGTACGCATTCGTGCCGCCCGCAAACTGCGATGCGGCGCCCTCCTCAGGCAGCAAGGAGCGCTTGATTTATGCGTCTGGTCATCATCAGTGGTCGCTCGGGCTCGGGTAAAAGCTCTGCATTGCAACTGCTGGAAGATGTGGGCTTCAACTGCATCGACAACCTCCCCGCCAGCCTGCTTCCGGAACTGATCCGGCGGGTTTCGGACCAGCCCCCGACGGAAAACACCCAGCTCGCCCTCGGTATCGACGCGCGCAACCTGTGGCACGACGTGCGCCAGGCCCCCTCGGTCATCCGCGAAATGCGCGACAGCGGCATAGAGTGCGACGTGGTCTACCTGGACGCCCGCTCTCCGATACTGATACAGCGATTCAGCGAAACCCGCCGCAAGCACCCCCTGAGCGACAGCCACACCCACCTGCGGGAAGCCCTCAACCAGGAAAAAGAACTGCTGGCGCCACTGGCGTCAATGGCGGACCTGGTGATCGACACCAGCAGCCTCAGTCTCCACCAGCTGCGGGACCAGATCAAATCGCGGGTGGTGGGCAGGGACTCCCCGGGCATGGCAATCCTGTTCCAGTCCTTCGGGTTCAAGCACGGCGTGCCGGTGGACGCCGACCTGGTGTTTGACCTGCGCTGCCTGCCCAACCCCTACTGGGTTGCGGAACTGCGCAATATGACCGGCCTGGACCCGGAAGTGGGAGAATTCCTGCGCACGCACAAAGAGACCGAGGAAATGCAGCGGGACATCACCCATTTTCTCGAGCGCTGGCTGCCCTCCTACCAGCAGAGCAACCGCAGCTACACCTGTGTCGCCATCGGTTGCACCGGCGGCCGCCACCGCTCGGTCTATATGGTGGAGCAACTGGCCAAAACCTTTGCCAGCCAGTTTGAAAATATTCAGATTCGCCACCGCGAACAACAGAAGTAACCTCTTTCAAATTCAAGAACCGCCCATGCAGAAGAGCCGTATCACCATCATCAACAAGCTGGGGCTGCACGCCCGCGCCGCCAGCAAATTTGCCCAGACCAGCGCCCGTTTTTCCTCGGATGTGAAAGTGGTTTGCGATGGTAAAACGGTAGATGGTAAAAGCGTCATGGCACTGATGCTGCTGGCCGCCGGCAAGGGCGTGGAACTGGAGCTGGAAGTCTGTGGCCGCGATGAAGAAGCGGCGCACACTGCCATTTGTGAACTGATCAACGACCGCTTCGGCGAAGGCGAATAACCCGGGCCGAGCGCCCCTGCCACTGGCAATATCCCCACCATCCCCGGCCCGCTATAATGCGCGCACCCCGCACAGACCGACGTTGCAGGAACCTCCGTGCCCAACAGCCCTCAATCCGACATCAAGTTCCGCGCCCAGAACCGGCTGGCGGAGCTGTTCGCGGCCCTGGACAGCGGCACCGGGCGCGAAGTGCAGCGCATGCTGCACACCCTGTCCCCACAGAGCATCGCGCAATTGCTGGAAAGCTCGCCGCCGCGGATCCGCCAGGTACTGTGGAAGCTGATCGACAGCGAGATCGAGGGCGAGGTCCTGCAGGAGCTGACCGACGACGTCCAGAGCCAGATCCTCTCCACCATGGACACCGAAGAAATGGTGGCGGTGATGGAGGGGCTCGACGCGGACGACGTGGCCGATATCCTGCAGCAACTGCCGGACCGGGTGATGGCGGAAGTGCTCTCGGCGATGAGCGAGCGCGACCGGCTGCGGGTGGAGCGGGTACTCTCCTACGACGAGGAAACCGCCGGCGGCCTGATGGATACGGATACCGTATCGGTGCGCCCCAACCTCACCCTGGACGTGGTACTGCGCTACCTGCGCCGGCACGAACAGCTACCGGAATCCACCGACAACCTGTTTGTGGTCAACCGCCAGGACAAGTTTATCGGCCTGCTGCCGCTGACCCGGCTGCTGACTACGGATCCGTCCGCCACCGTGCGCGAGGTCATGCAGACCGACGTGGACGCGATCCCCGCGGACATGCCGGACGACGAGGTGGCACGGCTGTTCGCCAAATACGACTGGATTACCGCCCCGGTGGTGGACGAAGACAACCGCCTGCTGGGGCGGATCACCATTGACGACGTGGTGGATGTTATCCGCGAGGACGCCGATCACTCGCTGATGAGCCTCGCCGGCCTGGACGAGGAAGAGGATACCTTTGCCACGGTGCGGCGCACCGCGCCGCGGCGCGCGGTGTGGCTGGGCATCAACCTGCTGACCGCACTGCTGGCGTCCTGGGTCATCAACCTGTTCCAGGGCACCATCGACAAGGTAGTGGCGCTGGCGGTGCTGATGCCGATTGTCGCCAGCATGGGTGGTGTGGCCGGCAGCCAGACCCTGACCGTGGTGATCCGCGGCATGGCCCTGGGCCAGATCGGTCGCAGCAACCTGAGCTGGCTGCTGTCGCGGGAGCTGGGCTCCGGCGCCCTCAACGCCATATTGTGGTCAGCGGTAATGGGCGGCATCGCCGCACTGTGGTTCGGTGACAACCGCATCGCGATCATCATCATTGCCGCCATGGTCATCAACCTGATCACCGCGGCACTGGCCGGGGCGGTACTGCCGGTATTGCTGCGGGCCATGCGCATCGACCCCGCACTGGCCGGCGGCGTGGCCCTGACTACGGTTACCGATGTTGTGGGCTTTATGTCTTTTCTCGGCCTCGCGACCTGGTTTTTTGCCGGCTAGCCTCTACTAAATCACGCAGATCTTGCACGTATATATTGAGAGAGTTCATGGGACATTCTGACGATTTCGACGAGTTTGAAGGCTTTGACGACGAGCCCAAAAGCAAGACCCAGGTCAAAAAGGAAATGCACGAGCTGCAGGACCTGGGTAAACAATTGACGGAACTGAGCCCGGCTAAACTCGCCGAGGTTCCGCTGGATGCGGACCTGCGCGAGGCAATCGACACCCTGCACCGCATCAAGTCGAACGAGGCCCGCCGGCGCCAGTTGCAGTACATCGGCAAGCTGATGCGCGGTGCCGATGCGGAGGCCATTGAAGCGGTACTGAACAGGCACAAGGAGCAGGACCACCTGCACCTGCGCTTTGATCGCATGGCGGAAGACTGGCGCCAGCGCCTGCTGGAAGGGGGCAAAGAAGCCCAGAGTGAATTTTTCAGTGCCCACCCGACTGTGGATCACCAGGAACTGCGCGCACTGATCCGCGCTTCCGGCAAGGAAATCGCCAACAAGAAGCCGCCCACCAACCAGCGCAAGCTGTTCCGCTATCTGCGGGATTTCTTTATGCAGGAACAATAATCAGGGGAGCTGCGGCAGCGGTATCGCCGGTGCCGCAGCGGGCACAGCTTCTACTCGGCACTGGTTTCCGCGTGCCACTCGAACAGGTTCATCTCGATAAAGAAGAAGGCCACCAGCCACAGGAAGGCATCCCAGAAATCCAGGAAGCTGCCGTTGATTCCCCAGTAAATGGCACAAATCAGCAGGGTGAAGTACAACAGGCCCTTGATCACCGAGGAATAGCGCATGATCGAGTTGGAAAGCTCGTGGCGCAGCTGCAGCCATACATCGAATGAGAGGATCGCAACCACCATCAGCCAGGCGCCGGCATTGATCACATCCACCCAGGACAGCCACTGGATTTCGCGCCACACCGTCGCCGCCCCGACAATCTGGGCATCCGCCAGGCGCAGCAGGTGGGCATCCGCCAGCGAACCGCAGTTGGCCGCAGTCAGCGCCACATAATCGTCCTGCTCCAGCACCATCGACCAGCCACCGCTACTGGCCAGGTCACAGGCGGAAGCCGCCGCCGGCAGCAGATGACTGAGCGAGACCATCTCCGAGACATAGCCGTAGAACGAGTAGACAATAAACACATAGCAGAACGCGGATATGCCATTCAGCACCCACTTGGTGCTGCCCTTCAGCTTCTCGTCCGAGAGCCCCCAGGTTTCCAGCTCGAACACCAGTAGCAGCAACACCCAGGCCAGGGTATCGATGGAGTCGTTGTAGGCTTCAATGATCTTTCCGAAGCTCACACCGTCGGCAAAAACGGTGCCCGCGGCAGCCTGGTTTTCGACAAAGAAGGCGTACACGTTATAGCTGAGCAGGCAATAGACGGCGTACTTGAAAAGGCGGAACAACCCGTAGCGGGTAATGGACAATCCGGCCAAAGAAACCACCTCGGACATCGGCGACAACCTCTAGTAGTAGTAATTATTACTTATTGTTCGTGTTGCTAATGCCGCCAATATCGAATAATTATTCAGTTTTTTCAAGGCTCGACGGAGCTTTTGACGCCATCCTGCCGCGAAAGCCGGAACCTGTCACAGCCTCGCGCTCGCCGGACTCCCGCCCTCGATCCCGCAACGGTCCTGCGACAGCCACTCAGACCTCACCGGTTCCCGGTTGCGTGCCACCCGGCGCCAGGTCCTGCCGCAGGGGCCCGGTCGCAGGTAGCGGCTCCAGCGGTTCGCCGGAAGATTCCGGGCCTTCCGGTTGCAGCTGAGCCTGCCCGGGGGCGGATTCGGCGTGCTGGGCACTTTGCTGCTGCCGGTTCTGTTGCCGGCGCCTGGCGCTCTCCGCCACCGCGCTCTGCCCTTCGCGACCGGCGGCGCCGTCGTCGAACAGCTTGTCGAAGCGCACTTCCGGATCGGACCACTCACCGTTGATGCGGTAACTGACGCTGGCGACCCGGTCCACCTGCTTCTTGAACACCTTGCTGATCAGGTAGACCCCCGCCGCCGCCGGCAGGCCGCCAGCGAGGGCAGCGACGAACGCCAGGTTGTTGCCCACCGGCAGGGTTGCCACCAGGGTGAGGTTCAGGTCCTCGCGCTTGATGTTCACGCGCCCGGCCATCTGCAGTTCACTGGTGGGCCCCTCCACCTGGATCGGCACCGCGATCAGCAGCTCGCCGTCGCCCTCGAAATACACCTCCCCGTGCACCCGGTCGAAGGTAAGGCCACTCTGCACCAGGTCGGAGAAATCCAGCCGCAGACGCCGCGCCCAGGTGTCAAAGTTGAACAGCGACAGCAACCGCAGCAGCGAGGTGCCAGCGTTGTCACTGGCGCGCAGGAAGCGCCCCTGGCGGATATCGATGCGAATCTCGCCGGACAATCCGTCGGCACTTGCATTGGCCGGCGAGCCATCCCAGCGCAGCGCGGTGTCGAAGCTGGCACTGGTGCTCTCGATCACTGCTTCCTGTCCCCAGGCCTGCAGTACCTGCCCCAGGTTGCCGCCGCTCAGGCGGCCGATAAACTGGGAGGATTCCCTGCCCTGCTCGTTCCGCATCCACATCAGCTGTGCGCCGAGGCGGTTCTCCCCTTCGCCGCGACCTTCGATCTGCACACCGCGCAGGCTGCCGCGAATGTCACTGACTACCAGGCGCTCCGGCGACGGGCGCAACTGGAAAGACCAGGGCCCCATGGACTCCTCACCGACCTGCAGGTTTTGCGTCTTGAAGTCGACCTGTGGCAACCCGGCGAAATCGAACCCGCGCCAGCGGTCAAGCGGACTTTGGGCCGCAACTTCAGCCTCGGACTCAGCGCCCTCGGGAACCGCATCTTCCGCTGTTGCCATTGCCGGCAGGCGCAGATGCCTGAGGTTGAGCTGCAGTGGGGTCGCGGCATCCAGAATACCGGTCACCGCGCCGGCCGCGGTTTCGCTGTCAAACTCCAGCTGCCAGTCCGCCCCCAGACCGCGACCGCGTACGTGGATATTCTCGATCTGCACACTATCCGACAGATTCAGGCTGTCGGTACTGAGATCCAGGGTCACCGCCATGGGCGGTTCATCCGCCTGCGCCGATTGCGACGGCACGGCGCCGCGATCGACACTGCCGTCCCCGCGCGGCTGTTCGCCATAGATCGCCAGTGCCTGCTTCCACGGCTGCAGTTCGATTACCGACAGGTCGCCAATAATTGAAACCCCTGGTGCCTTGGGCAATTTGGCCTGGGCGTTCAGGGCGATGGATGCCCGCTCCAGCCGGTTACCCACCTGCCAGAACTGTCCCTGCAGGTGCTCGCCATAACTCAGGTGATAGAGGTTGCCCTGCTCGCCAATGGGCACCCGCAGCACAAAACGGGATTCCTCTTCCGCCGTCTTGCCCAGCGGCACCGGCAGGTCTACCGCCACTCCCTTGAGGTCGGAATTGATTTCCAGTACCGCAGCATAGGGTTTGGCCTTGGCTCTGGCGGGAATAGTGACCAGGGCCGAGTAGTCCAGCGCCCCATTCAGCCAGGTGAGCTCCGGACGCCCACTCCAGTGGCCGATATCCTCGGCCCGCGCCGCCCCCTCCACCACGACCTGGGTGTCGCGCTCATCCCCTTGCCCCAAGTGTTGAATGCGGGCCTTGAGGGGCTGATTCCACAGGCGCCCCGTGAGCGCGGTTCCGGTCAGGCCGGCATCGCTGCTGTAATGCACTTCACCGTTCAGCGACTGGAATTCCAATCTGAGGTTTTCCAGTGCCAGTTGCGCCTCACTCAGGGATAGATCCACCTGCTGCTGCGGCGCTATTGCCGCACCGCCGAGCCCCTGGGTCAGGCGCAGTTCGCCGTCAAGGCGCCCGCCCAGGGCCCAGTCGTCAAACGCACTTCCCAGTTGCTCGCGCAGCGGGGACTCCCGCAGCAGGCGCAGGCCATCCGCGGCGGGGCCGGACAGGTCGGCACGCACATCCAGCCGCGAACCCCGCTGCTGCGGCGCGACGGTGACCCGCAGAGCACTGGCATCGATATTCCACAGCCGCGCCCGGGGCGCATTGACCACTACCTCGGCATCGTTGATCGCGAGATGGCCGTCGATCTGCCTGGCCCGGGGCCACCCGGGGGCGTAGTCGAGGTCACTGTCTTCAAAATCCGCCTGCAGCTGCACCGTCTGCCGCCCCGGGTGGCTGCCCAGTGCCAGCAGTTCGGTATCCTCGCCCTCTTTGTATCCGTATCCGCGATACACGAAGCCCGCAGAGCGGATATGGCCGCGGTTGTTGGCGCCGATGCCCTGATTCAGCCAGTTGCGCAGGTCGTCGCTGACCACCGTCGGCACCAGGTTGCGCTGCTCCGCAACCGCCACATCCTCAAGCCCCAGGGCGAGAGTGAAATCCGATGGGCGGGTATGGGGAACCAGCGGAAGCTGCAGCAGGAACTGGCCACCAAATTTGCCCTTGTCCGACTGCAGTGCCAGCGGGCCGGAGTACACCGACACCTCGTTGTGGGCCGCATCCAGCGACCAGGCCACGGTGCCGCGCGCGCTGGCGAACTGGAACGGCTGGTCGTAGAGCAGCGGGAAATGCGCACTGAAGCCGGCCGGGCTGTCGAGCTCGACGCGCCCGCCCTTGCCATCCAGGGCGAGATAACCGTTTACACCACTGACCGCGGGCGCCCCGCGGTGGGCGCCGGCGGCAACTTGGTGCAGGTTGGCGGCCAGGGTCAGCTCGCCATCCGGGCGGCGCGCCAGGCGCACGTTGCGCAGCTGCCCCTCGGGCTCCAGCGCTTCCAGCCACTCGTCCGCCTTTTCCGGTACCAGTTCCAGCACTCGCAACACCTGGTGCCAGGCCTTGAGTTCGATCTGATCCAGCGCCAGCTGGGCGCCGGTCTCCCGGTCACCGCCCGCGCGCAGATTGAGCTCTGGAACCTCCAGTTGCTCCCAGTTCAGGCTCAACTGCTGCAATACCAGTCCCCAGGATTCTCCGGGCTGCCACTGGCCGGACAGGTTGCTGGAGAGGGACTGCAGGGAGGCCAGGGCATTGGAACCGGTGGGTGTCGGGGTTTTGGCCGTGGGTTCGCTATTCACCGCGGTAGCGCTTGTGGCAGCGGCCGCGGGAGATGATTGCTCATCCCTTTCTTCTGGCATCTGCGACAGGTTCAACTGCCCGCGCAGGCTGTATCCACTGGTGGCGTCCGACGCCAGCCACAGGCGTCCACCGGCGATCTTGCGACCGTACCAGTGGAGCTTTTCCGGTAATGGCGACAGGCGATAGAGCAGCGCGACCAGATCGCGGTCCACCAGCAGGTCGTTGAGTTGCACATAGCCGTGCAGGGTGAAATCCTCGGAATGGCGCGGGTTGCCGCGGCCCTCCAGTACCAGGCGCAGGCTCTCTTCGCCACTGTGGAGGTTTTCCATCGCCCCGCTGACGTAGGCCCTGGCGGTAAGGCGGTGAAACATCCCGCTGTTTTCCAGCAGGACCCGCGGCAGTTCCAGTTCCGCGCTCTGACCGTCCGTCAACGCCAGGCCGATGCGCGCATTTCTCACCAGCACCTTGGGGCCCAGCTGAAATATCCGCGCCGGATCCCCGATGCGCACACCACCGCTGTCCGCCTGCGCAGTGCCGGCGTTGCCGGAAATGGGGAAACCCACCACTTGCCAGCCGCCGTCGTCGCGCTGTTGCAGATCCGCAGAGAAATCGTCGACCTCGAGGTTTTTCCAGATCAGCTCGCGGTGCCACAGGCTCGCCAGCAGATCCAGGTGGAACAGCCCACGCCCCAGGTGCACCTCTTCTCCGGCCCCCATCTTCAGGCCATCCACCTGCAGCGCCACCTCCAGCGCCTGCCAGCGCAGGGAGATACCGCCGATGGAAACCGGTGCGCCCAGCCGTTGCGACAGCCAGTGCCCGATCTGCGGGCTGTAATTACCCACCTGCGGCGACAGCACACGCCCGGTCTGCACCAGGATGGCGAGCGCGATCACGATGCTCACCACCAGCAGCCAGAACTTGCGCACGCACCAGCGCAACCAGCGCATCAGGACCCACTCCCGATACTGCCGGCGCAGCGGGCAAGGTTAATGCGGTTACACCAGCACAATGTCGTACTGCTCCTGGTTGTAGATGGGCTCTACCTGAAACTGGATCGGGCGGCCGATGAACTCTTCCAGGTCCGCCACATTGGCAGACTCTTCATCCAGCAGCAGATCGATGACCACCTGACTCGCCAGTACCATAATCTTGTCGCTGTCATAGGCCCGCGCCTCGCGAATGATTTCGCGGAAAATCTCATAGCACACGGTTTCCGCGGTTTTGAGGGTACCGCGGCCGGCGCACACGGGACAGGGCTCGCACAGCATCTGGCCGAGGGATTCCCTGGTGCGTTTGCGCGTCATTTCCACCAGGCCCAGCTCGGAAACTCCGGTAATACTGTTTTTGGCGTGGTCCCGCTCGAGAGACTTTTCCAGGGTGCGCAGGACCTGGCGCTGGTGCTCCGGATCCTGCATATCGATAAAGTCGATGATGATGATACCGCCGAGGTTGCGCAGGCGCAGCTGGCGGGCAATAGCGGTCGCCGCTTCCAGATTGGTCTTGAAGATGGTCTCTTCCAGGTTGCGGTGGCCAACAAATGCACCGGTATTCACATCGATGGTGCTCATGGCCTCGGTCTGCTCGACAATCAGGTAGCCTCCGGACTTGAGGGTCACCTTGTTCTGCAGGGCCTTGCGGATCTCCTCCTCGACACCGTACAGGTCAAACAGCGGGCGTTCGCCGGGATAGTGCTCGATGCGCGGGGCGATTTCCGGCGCGTACTTGCCGGCGAACTTGGCGGCGCGGGCGTGGGCCTCGCGGGAATCGATACGGATCTTTTCCGTGTGCGGCCGCGCAAGGTCGCGCAGGGCGCGCATAAACAGCGGCAGGTCCTCGTAGATGATCGCCGGCTCCTTTTCACTCTTGATGCGCTGTTCCAGCTCACTCCAGAGTTTGTACAGGAACGGGATGTCCCGCAGCAGCTCCTCCTCGCTGACCCCTTCCGCCACGGTGCGCAGGATAAATCCGCCGTCGCCGCTGAGGCCCTCTTCCGCCAGGCGCGTCGACGCCAGGTCCACCAGGTTGCGCAACCGGTCCCGTTCGCTGTCGTCCTCGATGCGGTTGGAAATGCCGATATGGCGGGTCTGGGGCATATATACGAGATAGCGGGCAGAGACCGACAGATGGGTAGTGAGGCGCGCGCCCTTGCTGCTGATCGGGTCCTTGACCACCTGCACCACCAGCGACTGCCCCTCGCGCACCAGCGCGCGGATATCGGCGACCTCTCCCTCGCGGGATTCCATGCCCTCGTCGTCCAGCGGGGCAATATCGGACGCGTGGATAAACCCTGCACGTTCGAGGCCGATGTCTACAAATGCCGCCTGCATTCCCGGCAATACTCGTACAACCTTGCCCTTGTAGATATTGCCGACGATGCCGCGGCGGGCGCTGCGCTCCAGGTAAACCTCCTGCAGCACGCCGTTCTCCACCAGCGCCACACGGGTTTCCATCGGTGCCACGTTGATCAGTAATTCTTCGCTCACGGGCCCGTCTCTCCCAATTCTTCCCGGTTCACTGCGCCCTGCCGAGTTCACTGCGCTTGTCGAATTGCCAGTAGCCGATACCTGCGCGCTCCAGCAGCGGTGCCAGTGTTTCCAGCGGCAGCCCCACCACATTGCTGTAACTGCCTTCGATGGCGGCCACCAGCAGCGCGCCCATACCCTGGATACCGTAGCCGCCGGCCTTGTCTGCCGGCTCGCCGGTCTCCCAGTAGGCCTCGATCTGGTGGCGACTCAGGTCGCGGAAGCGCACCCGGGTCTCCGCCACCTCGCGGAAGGTGGCGGCCGCCCCGGTGAGGCATATGGCGGTCAGCACCCGGTGCTCGGCACCGGCCAGCAGGCGCATCATGCGCGCATAATCGTTGAAATCCCGCGGCTTTTCCAAAACCTGGTTTTCCGCCACCACCACAGTATCCGCACCCAGCGACCACAGATTCTCCGCGCTGCCGGCGAGGGCGCGCCCGGCGCGGGCCTTCTCTTCCGCCAGACGCAGTACATAGGACTGTGGGTCCTCGCCCGGGGCACGGGCTTCCTCCACCGCCGTGGCCGCGGTGGAAAAAGGCACCCCAACCTGCACCAGCAGCTCTGCGCGGCGGGGAGAGGCTGAAGCGAGCAGCAGTCGATTCTCAGGGTTGATCTCGGGCACGGGCAAAAAGTTACTTATGGTTATTGGCTAAAGCACACGATTATAGCGGTATCGGTCGAAAATTAACCGCAATCATTGCACCGCTTTACAGCCAGACTGCGGGCACGCCGAACCGGGGCCTGGGATGACCACCGTAACAGCTTTCCCGCGGGCCTGTCAGCGCACCCGCAGCCGGGAAGCGATGCTCTGCAACCAGGGTGTGACCACTGGCCACAACAGCGCGGTTGTCAGCGCCGGCCACAGAAAGGTCAGGCCCGGCACCGTCTTGCCCGCCAGGCTGTGCACCCAGTTTCCGAGCAACTGATTGATCCCCACCAGCACGAATACCCACATCAACTGTTGCGCCGGGTTGAAGGCGCGGGTGCGCTGGTAGGTCAGCAGACTGAAATAGGCCACCACGGACAGGGAAAGGGCGTGGGCGCCGAGGGTGGACCCGGTCACCAGGTCCTGGGCAATTCCCACCAGCCAGGCAAAGCCCACCCCCAGGCTCTGGGGCATGCGTATGGTCCAGAAGATCACCAGCAGGGCACAGAAGGCGGGGCGAAACCAGAGCCATTCGAGGGGCAGCGGCATCACTGCCAGCAGCAGCGCCACCAGAATGGTGAACAGGATAAACCAGCGGTTGTGAGCGTCCATGGCGGGATCAGCCCTGATCGACGATGACCGCCAGCACAAACCGGCTGCGGTTCATCTGCCCGCGGGGCTGGACGTCGACATCGGCGAAGGCGCGGCCGGGATCCCGGCGCACCGAAATGACCTCGCCCACCGGGTAGCCGGCGGGGAAGCGCCCGCCGAGCCCGGAGCTCAACAGCAGGTCGCCCTCGCGGATATCACTGGTATTGGCCAGGTGGCGCAACTTCAGGCGATACAGGTCGCCAGTGCCTTCGGCCACCGCGCGCACACTGTTGCGCAGCACCTGCACCGGCAGTGCATGGCTGGCGTCGGTGATCAGCAGCACGCGACTGGATATATCCCCGGCCTCGACCACCTGTCCCAAAAGACCGCTGGCGTCCATGATCGCAGTGCCCTGGCGCACCCCGTCGTTACGCCCCTTGTCGATGATCAGCACGTGCTCCAGCGGGTCCGGCGACACACC
>ENA-ORCV01000212-ORCV01000212.1-marine-metagenome-genome-assembly--contig:-NODE-212-length-71858-cov-4.698876_pt1 | contig 71858 bp, 56 predicted proteins | sample MGYA00237779_ERZ508509 | MGnify/ENA primary metagenome ERZ508509 (study PRJEB26180, sample SAMN06268772) | marine metagenome | isolation source: Bioluminescent Bay, La Paraguera, Puerto Rico | place... | reverse complement strand
GAAACCACCAAGGCGGGTATTGTCTCGCCGGTGCTGCAGCCGGATGTGGCGCTGCTGGACGCGCAACTGACTGTCGGCCTGCCGCCGGCGATTACCGCGGCCACCGGGATCGACGCCATGGTGCACGCAATCGAGGCCTACACCTCTGCGCACAGGAAAAACCCGATTTCGGATATGCTCGCGCGCGAGGCGCTGAGACTGCTTGCGGGCAGTATTGCCTCTGCCACCCACGACGGCCACGACCTGCAGGCCCGCAGCAATATGCTGTTGGGGGCGCTGCTTGCGGGCCAGGCATTTGCCAACGCGCCGGTAGCGGCGGTCCATGCACTGGCGTATCCACTGGGCGGCCATTTCCATATCCCCCACGGCCTCAGCAACTCCCTGGTGCTACCCCAGGTGCTGCGTTTCAATGCGCCGCTGGCGGCGGATGCCTATGCGGAACTGGCGCCCTGTATCATGGGGGAGGCATTTACAGCGGGCCCCAGCGAGCTGGTTGCGGAACATCTGATCTGCTGGCTGCAAAACCTGATCCAGGAGCTGGGGTTACCGACCCGCCTGCGGGATTGCGGGGTAAAGGAAAGTGCACTGGAATTACTCGCCAGCGATGCCATGCAACAGCAGCGCCTGCTGGTAAATAATCCGCGCCCGGTTACCGAGCAGGATGCCCTGGCGATCTACCGCGCGGTTTACTGAGAATTTGAGCGATCTGATTTATGTCCGAACAGGCACCGACTCCGGAAACTTTTACCCGCGACCACTACCGCGTGTTTTACCCCATCACCACCCGCTGGCACGACAACGATATCTACGGCCACGTGAACAACGTGACCTATTACGGCTACTTCGACAGCGCGGTAAACCGCTACCTGATCGAGGAGGGCGGGCTGGATATTCACGGCGGTGAAGTCGTGGCGTTTGTGGTGAATTCCAGCTGCGATTACCGCGCGCCGCTGGCGTTCCCGCAGCAGCTGGAAGCGGGTGTCCGGGTGGAGAAGCTCGGCAACAGTTCAGTGGTGTACCGTGTCGGCATTTTCCGCAGCGGGGAACCGGAGGCCGCGGCCAGTGGCTCCTTTACCCACGTGTTTGTGGAAAAGACGGAAAACCGATCGGTGCCCATCCCGGAGAAGATTCGACAGGCCCTGACCCGTATTGGATAGAATACCTGTCAGATTTGATACTTTTCCGGAGTTACCGTGCGGGAATACCGTCCGCCTAGCGAGCCATTTCTCACCGTTGTCTATGTCGACGACGCACTGCTGGTGCTGGACAAGCCCAGCGGCCTGCTCACCGTGCCCGGGCGCGATCCGGCCCACAACGACAGCCTCGCCAGCCGCGCGCAGCAGCGCTATCCAGATGCGCTGATCGTGCACCGCCTGGATATGGATACCTCCGGTCTGGTGGTGATGGCCCGGGGCAAGGAGATGCACCGCCAGTTGAGTATCCTGTTTCAGAATCGCCAGGTGGAAAAAAGTTATCTGGCGCGGGTTTGGGGTGAACCCGACGGCGAGGCAGGGGAGGTAGACCTGCCGCTGATCTGCGACTGGCCGAACCGGCCGAAACAGATGGTGGATTTTGCAGTGGGCAAGCCCTCGCTCACCCAATGGCAGAAACTCTCCAGCGATGGCAATAGCTGCCTGCTGGAGCTGACCCCGGTAACCGGCCGTTCGCACCAGCTGCGCGTGCATATGCAGGCCCTCGGCCACCCGATTCTTGGCGATCCTTTCTACGCCCATCCCGCAGCGCTGGCCGCTGCACCGCGGTTATTGTTGCACGCGGCCATGCTGTCATTTACCCATCCCGCCAGTGGCGAGCGCATGCTATTTGAAAGCGCGCCGGATGCGCTGTTTGGTAAAGAGCGCTAGCCGTTACTCCGTCGCAGTACCCGGCATTGCCAGCATATCCTCGATCAATTCATCGATCTGTGCCCGGGTTACGTTGGGCATGCAGATCACATGACTTTCCCCATTGGCGGTGGCCAGCTGCCACTTCTGTTTCACCGACTCCGCCACTTGCGGGAACACCACGGTAATGGCGTTGGGATTGCGCCAGGCGCTGATGCCCGCGTGGCGCATCTGGGTTTCCGCGTAGCTGGCGGTGTCCAGTGAGCGCTGTACCCGTGCTGCCAGGCCCTCCACGCCCAGGGACTTGATGGTGTGCCACAGCACCAGCGGGGTGAAGCCGTTGCGCGAGCCGGTAATGGTGGTATCCAGGTTGCCGATGTAAGAAATGGAGCGGGCAATGCGGTCCACGTTGCACTTGCGTGCCAGCACAATGCCGCAGGGGATCGGCGAGCCAAAAAACTTGTGGCCGCTGATGGAAATACTGTCGGCACCATCGGCAAAGTCGAATGCCGGGCGCGGGTCCATAAACGGCGCCATACCACCGCACAATGCGGCGTCGCTGTGGATATAGCGCTGGCTGAATGCCATCTCGTCGAGGATGTTGTTGATCTTTTTCAGGTCATCCCGCGCTTCGGTCATGGTGGTGCCGATATTGGCGAAGATGATCGGCGGAATATCCCGGCGCGCGCGCAGGGTCTCGCGCAGGTCGTCGTAATCGATCTCGCCGTTTTTCTGCGAGCGGATCATGATGTGGCGCATGCCGAGAAAATGCAGGTTCTTGGCCACACTGTAGTGGGTGTCCTGGGAGTAGTACACGATGCCCTTGGGCAGCAGTTCGCGCGCGAGATAAAGCCCGTAAAGATTGCCCTCGGTGCCGCCGTTGGTGACATAACCCCACCAGTCGTTTTCCGGTGCGCGCAGCAGCTCGGCAAAAAACGTAATCACATCGCGCTCGAAGCCGCGGCTGTCCACCCGCCAGGTGGAATCGCTGAAGGGATCGCCCAGGTTGTTGAGCGGGTAGCGCAGAAACTCCACCAGGTCGTTGAACTCGAAGTCCTTGGAAACCGGGTAACCCAGGTAGGACTCGGTGTTTTTCTTGGTGTTTTCCAGGAATGCCTGCAGGCGTTCGCGGTCGGGTGTGGAGAGTGCCATCTTTGCTGACTCGTTTTTATTGGAATAAATATTCGGCGTTTAACGAGAAGGCAAAGTGCCGGGGCGAGTATTTCGAACCGTCGGCGACAGGGACGTCGCCGACGGAACGTACAGGGATGTATCCACAGTGTTTCGAAATACTCGCCCCGGTGCTTTGCCGCCCCGGGGCCAGCTTAAAATCACTGGCAGGGTGCGAAGTGCGTTACTTCTTACCTTTCATGGCGGCAGCGAGAATATCACCCATGCTGCCGCGGCCACCGTTACCGCCCTGTTGCTGACGGCTGCGGTTGTTGTGACGCTGCGCCTGACGGCTCTCGCGGTGGTCGCCTTTCTTGACGCCGCCGCTGCCCTGTTCGCCGGGCTCGTCACTCATGCGCATGGACAGACCGATACGCTTGCGCGCCACGTCCACTTCCATCACCTTCACCTTGACGATGTCGTTCGCCTTCACCACCTCGTGGGGATCCTTGACGAACTTCTCCGACAGCGCGGAAATATGTACCAGGCCATCCTGGTGTACACCGATATCCACAAACGCGCCGAAGTTGGTGACGTTGGTGACGGTACCTTCCAGCACCATGCCCGGACGCAGGTCCTTGATCTCTTCCACGCCCTCCTCGAACTTGGCGGTGCGGAATTCCGGGCGCGGGTCGCGGCCGGGTTTTTCCAGCTCGGCGATGATGTCTTTCACCGTCGGCAGTCCAAACTTGTCGTCGGTGTAGTCCGCCGGATTCAGCCTGCGCAGGAAACCGGAATCGCCGATCAGGCTGTTGATCTCGCGGCCGTTCTTCTCCGCGATGCGCTTCACCACGATATAGGACTCCGGGTGCACCCCGGACTTGTCCAGCGGGTCCTCGCCGTCGTTGATGCGCAGGAAGCCGGCCGCCTGCTCGAACGCCTTGGGCCCCAGGCGCGGCACGTCCTTCAGCTGGCTGCGGTTCTTGAAGGCGCCGTTCTGGTCGCGGTAGCTGACGATGTTGTTGGCGATGGACTGGCTGAGTCCGGACACGCGCGCCAGCAGCGGCGCGGAGGCGGAATTCAGTTCGGCGCCGACGCCGTTAACACAGTCCTCCACCACCGCGTCGAGGGAGCGCGCCAGCTGGGACTGGGAGACGTCGTGCTGGTACTGGCCTACACCGATGGATTTCGGTTCGATCTTCACCAGTTCCGCCAGCGGGTCCTGCAGGCGGCGGGCGATGGAGATGGCGCCGCGGATGGTCACATCCAGGTCCGGGAATTCCTTGGCGGCAAACTCGGAGGCGGAGTACACGGAGGCGCCGGCCTCGTTCACCATCACCTTCTGCGCGGTGAGTTTGAACTGCTTGATGGTCTCGCCGACAAACTTGTCGGTCTCGCGGCTGGCGGTGCCGTTGCCGATGGCGATCAGGCCCACGTCGTATTTCTTGCACAGCGCGGCGATCACCGCGGCGGACTCCGCCAGCTTGTTCTGCGGCGGATTGGGGTAGATGGCGGTGTGGTCCAGCACCTTGCCGGTGGCGTCCACCACCGCCACTTTCACGCCGGTACGGAGGCCCGGGTCCAGACCGATGGTGGCCTTCTGGCCGGCGGGCGCCGCCAGCAGCAGGTCCTTCAGGTTACGGGAAAATACCTTGATGGCTTCTTCTTCCGCCTTCTCGCGCAGCTGGCCCAGCAGGTCGGTTTCCAGGCTGGTGAGCAGCTTGATGCGCCAGGTCCAGCGCACCACTTCGCCCAGCCATTTGTCCGCGGGGCGTCCGTGGTCCTCGATCTCCACGTGGCGGGCGATCATGGTCTCGCAGGGATGGCCGGCGGTGGCGGGGCGCTCTTCGTCGCCGTCGAGCCCCAGGTTGATCGCCAGGATGCCCTCGTTGCGGCCGCGGAAGATCGCCAGGGCGCGGTGACTGGGCACCTTGGCCCAGTCTTCCGCGTACTCGAAGTAGTCGCGGAACTTGGCACCTTCTACTTCCTTGCCGTCCAGCAGCTTGGATTTCACCTGGCCGTCGCGGCTCAGGAAGTCCCGCAGCTTGCCCAGCAGTTCGGCGTCCTCGGCGAAACGCTCCATCAGGATGAACTTGGCGCCGTCCAGCGCCGCCTTGATGTCCTTTACATGCAGGGCGGCGTCTTCGTTGTCGCTGTTGAGGTACTTCTGCGCTTCCTCTTCCGGGTTCAGGGTCGGGTCGCCGTAGAGGGCGTCTGCCAGCGGTTCGAGGCCGGCTTCGATGGCGATCTGGCCCTTGGTGCGGCGCTTCGGCTTGTACGGCAGGTAGAGGTCTTCGAGGCGGTTCTTGGTGTCGGCGGCGTTGATCTGCTGCGCCAGTTCCGGGGTCAGCTTGCCCTGCTCGTCGATGCTTTTCAGGATCGCGGCGCGGCGCTCTTCCATCTCCCGCAGGTAGCGCAGGCGCTCTTCCAAGGTGCGCAGCTGGGTGTCGTCCAGTTCCCCGGTTACCTCTTTACGGTAACGGGAAATAAACGGAACTGTGGCACCTTCGTCCAGCAGTCCGACGGCGGCTGCGACCTGTTGCGGGCGTACGTTGAGCTCTTCGGCGATACGGGCGTTGATATCCAACATCTTGTTATTTACATCCTCGGATGGTGCGCTGGCCTCTGGCCATCAGGCGAAAATCGGGCGCGCGCTTCTGCCTCGGATGGCAGCGGAAAGTAGCGCGCAGCGGTCAAAAATGAGGGCGGCCATTATGGGCCAAGCGGCGGCGCGGACCAAGGCTGAATCCATGGCGAAAATGGCACACAACTCACGTTTGCGATCAAGTGCATTTAGTTGCGATGGCCTGCATCCGGGAGCGGTTTATTTATCGTCGAACTCCAGTAGAATGCGTAGCTAGTCAAAATTTGAACAATGGAAGTATTTGTGAAGCTTTCTAGAAAAAACAAAGTCTTAGGGATTGTGGTTGTTGCAGGTGTCGCAGCAGTAGCCGCTGTTTCCATGCTGGCGCCAAAGCCGGAGGAAAAAGTTGCCGAGGCGGCGGTGCCGCCCACGGCCGATATCCTGTATGCGGAACCCGGACGTCACACTCTGCTGGTGCCGAGCCAGGGCTCCGTGCGTGCCCGCCACGAAATTGAAGTGGTGGCCCGGGTAGGCGGTGTGATCGAAAGCGTTAACGGCGCCTTCGTACCCGGCGGATTTTTCCAGCAGGGAGACTCGCTGGTACAGATCGAGCCGGCTGACTACCGTCACGCCCTGACCCGCACCGAGTCCCAGGTGGCCAGTGCCGCCGCGACCCTGGCCCAGGAAGAGGGTATGGCCAAGCAGGCCAAGCGCGAGTGGCGCGACCTGGGTACGGACAAAGCCAACAACCTGTTCCTGCGCAAGCCGCAACTGGCTGCCGCCAGTGCCGCGCTCGAGGCCGCCAAGGCGGACCGCGACCAGGCCAGACTGAACCTGGAGCGCACCTCGGTGGAGGCGCCGTTCGCCGGCCGCGTGGTGGAAACCCTGGTGGATATCGGTCAGTACGTGACCCCGGGGACCAAGCTGGCACGGATTCACAGCACCGGTGTGGCGGAAGTGCGCCTGCCGCTGACCGATCACCAGCTGTCGCTGTTGGAACTGCCGCTGGGTCGCGCGATCGAGAACGGTCCCGCGGTGCGCCTTGCCGCCAACCTCGCCGGTGAAGAGCGCGAGTGGCGCGGCCAGATAGTGCGTACCGAGGCCGCCATCGACCCCAACAGCCGCTTTGTATACGCCGTGGCCCAGGTCCAGAACCCCTACCAGGGCGAGGCGCCGCTGATCAACGGCCTGTTTGTGGAAGCCCAGATAGCCGGCAAGACCTATGACGACATCACCCTGCTGCCGCGCCAGGCGCTGCACGAGGGGGATCATATCCTGGTGCTGAATGCAGAAAACCAGCTGGGTCACCGCGAGGTAGAGCTACTGCAGGCGGTAGGTGACCAGGTGTGGCTGCGCGGCAATATCGCCAGTGGCGAGCAGGTGGTCATTTCCAGTCTCGGCTATTCCCGCGAGGGCATGGTTCTGAGCCCCAACCCGCTGAACGAAAAGCCCTCCGGCCTGTATCTAGGTGAAAAGGCCGGGGAAGAACAGGAACCTGAAGCGAAGGCTGGTGGCAGCAGTACCGCTTCAGCCCAGGGAGCCTTCTGATCATGCAGGGCATTATTGGATGGTTCGTCCGCAACAGTAAGGCCGCCAACCTGCTGATGATCATGATCATCATCGGCGGCCTGTTCGGCATGTCCCATATTGGTCGCGAGGTGTTCCCGGCGATCAACCCGGGAGTGGTGCGGGTCAATATCAGTTACCCCGGCGCCGGCCCCGCGGAAGTAGAGCAGCAGGTAACCCTGCGGGTCGAACAGGCCATTTCCGAGGTGAAGGGCATCAAGGAGGTCAACTCCTGGTCCAGCCGCAGCAACAGCACCGTGCGTATCCAGGCGGTGGACGGCTACGACGAGCTGCGCCTGCTGAACGATATCAAGGTGCAGGTGGACTCCATCAACACCTTCCCCGCGGATATCGAGCGCCCGGTGATTGCGCTGGAGGAGTGGGAGCAGCAGATGATGATGATCGCCATCGGCGGTCCCGTCTCCCCGCGCCAGCTCAAGGAAACCGCCCTGGACCTGCGCGACAAGCTGATGCTGTTGCCCGGCGTGCGCCGGGTCGACGTGTGGGGCGATCGCGCCGACGAGGTCTCCATCGAGGTTTCCGAGATGGACCTGCGCCGCTACAACCTGTCGTTCGACGATGTCAGCAATGCGGTGCGCCGCTCCTCCCTGGACCTGCCGGCGGGCCGTGTGCGTTCCGACCGCGGTGATATCCAGGTGCAGACCCGCGGCCAGGCATACACCCAGGCGGATTTCGAACGCATTCCGCTGGTGAGCCGCAAGGACGGCACCCAGCTGCTGCTGGGGGATGTGGCGACGGTGATCGACGGCTTTGAGGAAGAGGGCTCGGTCATCCGCTTCAACGGCAAGCCGGCGATGAACCTGCGAGTGATGCAGGGCGAGCCGCTGGACGTGGTGGCGACCGCGGAAGCGATCCGCGAATTCATGAAGGAAGCGCGCGAGACCCTGCCCCCGGGCATGGAATTCGAGACCTGGTTCGACTTCTCCGATGCCTACGAAAGCCGCATGAGCATGCTGTTCTGGAATGCGGTTTCCGGCCTGGCGCTGGTGTTTGTATTGCTGATGCTGTTCCTGCGCCCGGCGCTGGCGGTATGGGTGACCGTGGGTATCTTTACCGCGTTTATGGGCGCCTTCTGGCTGCTGCCGGTGACCGGTATCACCCTGAATATGCTGTCGCTGTTCGCCTTCCTGATGATCCTCGGTATCGTGGTGGACGATGCGATCATCGTCGGTGAGGCGGTGCACGCCGCCCACGACCGTGGCGAGACCGGGCTCGAGGCGGCGGATGCGGGAGTGAAGAGCATTTCTGCACCGGTGATTTTTGCCGTGGTCTCCACCATGGTGTTCTTCGTGCCGATGCTGTTCCTGCCCGGTTACACCTCGCAGATGATGATGTCGCTGCCGGTGGTGGTGCTGTTGTGCCTGAGCTTCTCCCTGGTGGAGTCGCTGCTGATCCTGCCGGCGCACCTGGTGAAGCTCAAGCCGGAAGCGCCGGCCAGCTCGGGTATCGGCAAAAAACTGCAGGATGTGCGCAGCAAATTTGCCGCGGGCATGAAGATCGCCGGTGACAAGTACTATCTGCCGCTGCTGGAGAAATCCCTCACCAACAGTCGCGCCACGGTGATGATCTTCTTCATGGCGCTGGTGCTTTCCATTGCGCTGTTCAAGGGCGGTTACATCGGCTCGGCGTTCTCGCCGGAGGTGCCTTCCGACCTGTTGGAACTGCGCACTACCATGGCCCAGGGCGAGTCCTTCGAGGAAGCGCAGCGGGTGCTGGAGCAGTTCGAGACTGCGGGCAAGAAACTCGCCGAAGACCCGGAAATGCTGGCGCTGAATGGCGACCGTCCCTTTGTGCAGAACACCATGGCGTTCCTGTACCGGGGTAATGTCACGGTACTGCTGCAGTTGACCGAAGGTGAGCTGCGGGATGTGACTTCCGAGCAGCTGGCGATCAAGTGGCGCGAGTATGTCGGCAAGTTGCCGGCCAGTGTGGAAGAAATGAATATCCAGCACACTATCAACGATGGTGGCAAGGGTATGTCCCTGAACCTGAGCACGGCCTCGGGGAATATGGATGAGATGCGACGCGCTGCGGATGCGGTGAAGAAGGAGCTGAACAGCTTCGCCGGTGTTTACGACGTGCGCGATAACCTGATCAGTGCGCGCCAGGATATCGAGATCCAGCTCAAGCCCAATGCAACCAATATGGGTATCGGCCTGGCGGACGTGGCCAAGCAGGTGCGCCAGGGTTTCTACGGCCAGGAAGTGCAACGTATTCCCCGCGGCCGTGAGGACGTGCGGGTGATGGTGCGCTATCCGCAGGAGGAGCGCGCCAGCGAGGAGCAGATCGACCGTATCCGCATCCGCACCAGCGAAGGCGAGATTCCCTTCAGCGCGGTGGCGGAGGCGGTTTATGTGCCCGGTTACACGACTATTCGCCGCAATGACCGCGAGCGCACGGTGCAGGTTACCGCGGAGATGATCCCGGGTACCTCTCCGGCACACGAGATTCTGAAGCAGCTGCGCGACAAGAACCTGAAGAAGTGGGAGCAGCAGTTCCCGGGCTTCAGCCTGAAGACTGCCGGTGAGATGCAGGAAGAGGAGGAATTCGGTACCGCGATTCTGGCATTCTTCGTGCTGTCGCTGTTTGCGATCTACGCGCTGCTGGCGATTGCGTTCCGCTCTTACTCGCAGCCGCTGCTGATCCTCACCGCGGTGCCGTTCGGTTTCTTCGGTGCAATCCTCGGCCACCTGCTGCTCGGTTATGACATCAGCATTATGTCGATGTTGGGTTTCCTGGCTGCCGCGGGTGTGGTGGTGAATGACAACCTGGTGTTGATGGACCGTATCAACCAACTGCGCGCCGAGGGTGTGGCGGTGATGGAGGCGGTGGTGCAGGCCGGTCGCGACCGTTTCCGTCCGATTATCCTGACGTCCATCACGACCTTCGTTGGCCTGGTGCCGATCATGTTCGAGCGTTCCATCCAGGCGCAGTTCCTGATCCCGATGGTGGTGAGCCTGGCGTTCGGCGTTCTGTGCGCCACCTTCGTGACCCTGTTGCTGGTGCCGAACCTGTACAAGATCATCGAGATGCTGCGCATCAAGGTGAAGGGCGACAAGATCCACGACGAGCTGCCGGTCAGCTTCGAGAAGGTCTGATTGAGAAATAGTGGAGCACAGTGGCGGCCATTCGGTGGCCCTGTGCTCCACAGCCTCATCGGCAATCGTTCCGCACAGGGCCACCGAATGGCCTTAGCCTCCAGGTTCACTGGACACTACCTACAACTTCCTTCCTACCTGTATTACCCTTCACGCAATTCTGTTTCGCTTTTCAGGATCTACTGTTGCGTATCCCCCGTATTTTTTCCGCCGAGCCGCTGGCCGATAAAACCGAAGTCCAGCTGGATGAAGCCGCGTCCCGCCATCTGGTAAAAGTCCTGCGTCTGGGGCCAGGTCGGCCGCTGGTGCTGTTTGACGGCGAGGGTGGGGAATATGCGGCGGAACTGCTGGAGGCGGGCAAGAAGGCGCGGGTAAAAGTCGGCGACTATTCTGAAGGGGACCGGCAGTCGCCGCTGGCGATTACCCTGGCCATTGGTATTTCCCGCGGTGACCGCTTTGACTGGGTGATCCAGAAGGCGACCGAGCTGGGGGTGCGGGATATCCGGCCGCTGTTTAGCGAGCGCTGCGAGGTGAAGCTGTCCGGCGACCGCCTGCAGAAAAAACTGGGGCAGTGGCAGCAGATTGCGATCAGTGCCTGCGAGCAGTGTGCCCGCAACCGGGTGCCGCAGATACTGTCGCCGATGAAGTTGCCGCAGTTCCTGGATGCTGCGGGCGAGGACTCCCTGAACCTGGTGCTGCATCACCGCACCGAGGAAACCCTGGCGGGGCTCGAGCAGCAATTCGGTCGCCCGCAGTCTGTGCAATTACTGGTGGGGCCGGAGGGCGGGCTGTCGGCTGAGGAGATCGAGCTGGCGCTGAAGCGTGGATTTTACCCGATGCGATTGGGGCCGCGAGTGCTGCGCACCGAGACCGCACCGGTAGCTGCTCTGTCGGTATTACAGTTCCAATGGGGCGATTTTTAGTTCGTTTCACTTTGCAAGGAGCAAATAATGAAAGCGCTAGTCTGGCTGATCGGTGTCGCCATCACCGCCATGTCGATTCTGATTATTCTCAAGCCGCAGATTGCCCGGGATATGGGGGAGCGAATGAATCCGCAGATGTTCTACTTCGGCGCCTGGGCGCGGGTGGTGATCGGCATCGTGTTTCTGGTGATCTCCGATACCCGCAGCTGGGGCACCCTGTTCAATGTGCTGGGGATTTTCCTGGTTGTGATCGGCGCCTACGCGTTGCAGACCGGCTATGAGCGGACCAGGGAATTCGTGCTCGGTCTGGTGCACGGCAATGAAAACCTGGTGCGGGTCGCCGGTGCCGTCGGGGTTCTGGTCGGCATTTTGCTGATCTCTGCCACCTGATAAACAGTTGGAAGTTTGATGGAAAGTACCAGGTTAGTAATCTTCGATTGCGATGGCGTGCTGGTGGACAGCGAATCCATTGTCTGCCGTGTGCTGGCGGAGGAAATGACAAAGCTGGGGATGCCCGCCACCGTGGAGGAGCTGGACGAACAGTTCAGCGGCCGGCCGTCGCAGGATTGCATTGTCGATATCGAAAAGCGCTATGGCGGGCCGCTGCCGGAAGCCTATTTTCACAATACCGAGCGTCGCATTCGCGAGGCCTTTCACAGCGAGCTGGAGCCGGTAACCGGCATCCGCGAAGTACTGGAAAAACTGTCGACCACGGACCTGCAGACCTGTGTCGCGTCATCCGGCCCCCACGCGAAAATGCAGGTCACCCTGAACAAGACCGGCCTGTGGGATTATTTCGACGGGCGCATTTTCAGTGCCGAAGATGTGGGTCGCGGCAAGCCGTGGCCGGACCTGTTCCTGCACAGCGCGCGGCACTTTGAGGTGGATCCGGCGCACTGCCTGGTGGTGGAGGATTCCATCGCCGGGGTGAAGGCTGCGGTCGCCGCCGGCATGCCGGTGATTGGTTACAGTCACAACAGCAACCGCGCGCGCCAGCTGGAAGCCGAAGGGGCGCGGGTGATCAATGACATGCAGTTGCTGCTGGATTATTTTTGATAGCCGGAGGTTTTATCAACCGCAGCGCAATCACCGGGTCAGGTTGATCTCCACCGAGGCGCTGCGCCGGGTGTCCTTGTCGTCCACAAAGGTGCGGGTGTAGCGCACCGTGTAAATGCCGTTGGCAATCAGCTCATCCACCAGCCCCGGCGGCAGGGTGACGGTTTCCCGCAGGGTCTCGCCCGCACTGGCTTCCAGCGGCTTCACCACTTCGTATACTACCTGGTCTCCCACCACAAACTGGCCGCTCTCGGAATAGGCGGTGATACTGCCCAGGTCTCCATCCAGGCTCCACACCGTCATCAGTTGGCGGGATTTGCCGCTCACGGTCTGCTGCGGCGGACTCGCCTGTACCTGGGCCAGGCGGCCACTGGCGTCCAGGTCGAACAGGATATGGTTGGAGAGGCTACCCGCAGCACCGGCGAATACCCGGCGATAACCCACCCTGCGCACTCCCTGGCGATGCCACTTGCGCGCCTGTTCAGCGGAGATTTGCACCACTTCCGAAACTTCGCCGCGGTCACCACTGAACTCGAGAATCCGGTCCACCACAGCCAGTTCCTTGTTGTTGTCCAGATTGACGAATACGCCCCGGGGCGAGGCGGCACCGCCGCGGCTGGCCACACGCCAGGTGATCTGCTCCCGGTAGCCCTCGCTGGCGTTGAGCCAGGCATCACCGGGATCGACGGTCACTATCTGCTGGGCGAGGGCTGAACCCGCGGTCACCAGCGCCGCCAGGCCGAGGCTGAGTAGGGATTTTCTGGCCACGATCTTCTCCACGCATTGCGGTGTGCTATTAGCACAATCCTAAGGTGCCGGGGGCAGCGACAAAACCGGGATAAAAACTCGGAATAAGCCGCCCCCGCAAAGCCCGTTGCCAGCGGTGGTCTACAATGAAGCTGACGCCATTCCGACGACTGCTGTGACGGAGGCCTCCATCCACATGTTTACACTGCGGCGAAAGCCGATTCCGGTCTGCCTGTTGCTGCCCCTGGCCGCGCTATTGCTGACGGGTTGCCCGGACCCGATGAAGAAGTACACCCTGGCCCCGCGGGAACTGGTCGCCAATGGTGCGGGTGAAAAATCCGCGCGTGAAGCGGCACCTTTTGGCGACGATATGGTGCGCTACCTGATGGGCAAACCGCGGGCGGGCGAGGGTGAATTCGTTCTGAAAGTGGACTTTGAACCCGGTGGCTTTGCTCCGGTGATGAACACCCTTGGGGACGTGGAAGCGCTGCTGGTGATCATGCGGGACTTCCCCTCGCTGGAAATTGCCATCGAGGGGCACACCGACAACGCCGGGGATTCCAAGAAAAATCGCAAGCTGTCCCAGTGGCGCGCCAACTGGGTAAAACAGTTCCTGCAGGAGCGGGGCATCGCCGAGGAGCGGATCACCGCGGTGGGTTTCGGGGATTCAGATCCGGTTGCCGACAACAGTACCGAGCAGGGACGGGAGCAGAACCGGCGCCTGGTGGTGCGGATTGTGAATTACGACGGCAAGCCGGTAAATGTGCGGCTGCAGCGCGAACGATAATCTCTGCTTGCCACGGAATAACGACCTCAGCCCTTTTTCGCCAGGTACAGGAAACACAGCGCGAGCCCCGCAAGGCCCAGCCAGGGGGCCAGCGCAACGTCGCCGAGATAGGGCACCTTGCCCGGTGCAGTGACCGCAAGAATGGCGACGATAACGCCCATCAGTGCCTCGCCGGTGATCAGGCCTGATGCCAGCAGCAGGCCATCCCCTCCGGCTTCTTCTCCCTGCCCGGTGCGGCCAGCGCGGCGCCGCTGCTGCCAGTGTGCCAGCAGGCCGCCGAGGAATATCGGAATGGAGAGACCGAGTGGCAGGTAGACGCCCACGGCAACGGCGAGAACCGGAAATCGGAAGTGCGCGCCGCGGCTCTTCTGGATCTGGTCCAGCACGATCAGCAAGACCGCGAGACCAAAGCCGATAAAGATAAAGTTCCACTCGATGCCCGCGCCGAAAATACCCGTGGACAGGTCCCGCATCAGACTCGCCTGCGGTGCCGACAGGGGCGTTGCCTCGGGATTGACCGGGCTGACCCGGCCGATGCCGTAACCCTGGTCCAGCACCGACAGCACCAGCGGGATGGCACCGGCAGCGGCGCAGACACCGATAATCTGGAAAACCTGCTGCCGCCAGGGGGTGGCGCCGAGCAGGTGGCCACACTTCAGGTCCTGCATGTTGTCGCCGGCAATGGCGGCGGCGGAACAGATCATCCCCGCGAGATACATCACCGCGATGGGACCGAGCTTACCGGCGATGCCCTCGTTGCCCATCAGCTGCAACAGGATCAGCGCGGAGACGATCACGGTGGCAATGGTGACACCGCTGATGGGGTTGTTACTGGAGCCCACCAGACCGGCCATATACCCGGCCACCGAAGCGAACACGAAACCCAGCACCAGCATCAGCAGCGACATGATGCCGGCAATCCAGAAGCGCCCTGGGTAGCCGTCCAGCGCGTACAGGAAAATAAAGTACAGCGGCACCGCCGACAGCAGCACCAGCAGGCTCACATAGGGAATCGGCATGTCCTGTTCGGTGCGCAGGGCCACCTGGCCGGCCTTGGCCTGGCGGTGCGCGTGCAGCGAGGCCCTGACCCCTTCGACCAGCGGGCGCGCCAGGGTAATCAGTGACCAGACTCCCCCCACCATCATCGCGCCGACGCCGATACGCCGGCACTGCTGCCAGGAGGCCCCGGCCAGATTCTCCCAGTCCTGCGCCGACCAGCTGCCCATATCGCCAGTGACCCCGGCCAGCGCCATCAGCTCGTCGCCATTGACCAGCCAGTTGAGCGGCACGCCGATGATGGTGCCGATAACACCGCCGAGAAATACCAGTACCGCCACATTGAGGCCGACGATATAGCCAACGCCGAGCAGCGCCGGGCTGAGGGTAATGTCGCCGGTGAATAGCCAGTTGCCGCCCAGCCAGTGCCTGGTGGTAGCGACGCCCCCCGCAAGCAGGCCGACACCGGACTCCAGCAGTTTGATCAGGCCGCCGAGCCCGGCGGCCACCAGCAGCACGCGGAAACCGCGCTTGGCTTCCGCGTTGGGACGGTACTCCGGGTGGTCCTTGTCGGTCTCGATGCCACCGGTTTTCAGTACCTGGGCGGTGGCCATGCCCTCGGGAAACGCCAGTTCCGTTTCCACGATCAGCGCCCGGCGCAGGGGAATGGTGAAGGCCACCCCAAGCACCCCGCCAAGAATGCCGATCAGGGCCATGGTGCCCCAGTGGTAACCGGCCCAGGCCCCCATCATCACCAGCGCCGGCAAGGTGAAAATAATTCCCGCCGCCAGGGATTCGCCGGCGGAGGCGGCGGTCTGCACCATGTTGTTTTCGAGAATGGTGGAGCGGCGGAACAGGCGCAGAATGCCCATGGAGGTGGCAGCGGCGGGAATGGAGGCGGAAACGGTGAGGCCCACCAGCAGGCCGATATAGGCGTTGGCGGCGGAGAGCACCGCCGACAGCAGTGCCCCCAGGATCAGCGCCTTGATGGTGATTTCGCTGATTACCCGCTCCGCGGGGACAAGGGGACGGTCGGCCATAGGCAACTCCCTGTCGCTGGCTTTGAAGTTATTTTCCCCTTTAGATAGCAAAAAAAGGGGCCATTGGCCCCTTTAATGCGCAGCCCGTATGGTAAATACGGGAAATCGGCGGCTTATTCCTCGCCTTCCTTGTAGCCCAGGGCGCGCAGGATATCGGCGCTCGGGGATACCTGGTTCATGGTGTAGAAATGCAGGCCCGGTGCGCCGCCTTCCAGCAGGGTTTCACACAGGTCGGTGACAATCTCCAGTCCTAACTTCTTCACGTCTTCCGGATTGCGATAGCTTTCCATGCGGTATTTCAGCCAGCGGGGAATTTCTGCGCCGCAGTTGCGGGAGAAGCGCGCCAGGTTGGTGAAATTGGTGATCGGCATGATGCCCGGGTAAATGGGCGCATCGATGCCTGCCTTCTCACACTGGTCCAGGAAGTAAAAGTAAGCATCCGGGTTGTAGAAGTACTGGGTCAGCGCACTGTTGGCACCGGCCTCGAACTTGCCTTTCAGGAAGCGGATATCGTCGTCGTAGCTCTCCGCTTCCGGGTGGATCTCCGGATAGGCGGCGACTTCCAGATGGAACTGGTCACCGGTGTGGCGGCGAATGAACGCGACCAGTTCGTTGGCGTAAACCAGCTGCGCCACGGACCCCATGCCGGAGGGCATATCGCCGCGCAGCGCAACGATGCGATCCACGCCGGCTTCCCTGTAGCGCTCGAGCAGGCCGAGCACGGTTTCCTCATTGTCACCGCCGAACGACAGGTGCGGAGCAATGGAGATGCCGTCCTTGCGCAGCCCGGTCACGATATTGGCGGTGGTGTCGCGGGTGGTGCCGCCGGCACCGTAGGTGACGGAGAAAAACTCGGGGTTGAATGCCTGCAGTTGTTCGCGGGTCTGATACAGCTTTTCCCGGCCCTCTTCGGTCTTGGGCGGGAAAAATTCGAAGCTGATGCGTAATTCACTCATGGTCTTGTTCCATTCCCTCGGGCTGGATTCCGGTCTGCGCCGGAATGAGGTCCACGCGTTTGCGCGAGCGTCATCCCGGGCTCGACCCGGGATCCAGTACGGAGGTCAATTAATACTTGTAACTTTCCGGCTTGTAGGGGCCGTCTACGGAAACGCCGATGTACTTGGCCTGGTCTTCGGTCATGCGGGTAATCACGCCGCCGAAGCCCTGCACCATGTACTTGGCCACTTCCTCATCCAGATGTTTCGGCAGTACCTTCACGTACAGAGCCGGGATTTTGTGATCCGCCGGCAGGTCGCCGAACTTTTCCTGGAACAGGTGGATCTGTGCCAGCACCTGGTTGGCAAAGGAACCGTCCATGATGCGGCTGGGGTGGCCGGTGGCGTTGCCCAGGTTCACCAGGCGGCCCTCGGAAAGCAGCAGCAGGTGATCGTTGTTTTCCGCGTTGCGCACAATCTTGTGCACCTGCGGTTTTACTTCCTGCCACTCCCAGTTCTTGCGCATGAAAGCGGTGTCGATCTCGTTGTCGAAGTGGCCGATATTGCACACCACCGCGCCGCTCTTCAGCGCCTTCAGCATATTGGCATCGCACACATTGACGTTGCCGGTGGTGGTTACCAGCAGGTCGGTATGGGCCAGCAGGTCGCTGTTGATACAGGACGCTTCGCCGTTGTTGACGCCGTTTACGTACGGGGAAACCAGTTCGAAGCCGTCCATGCACGCCTGCATCGCGCAGATGGGATCCACTTCGGAGACCTTTACGATCATGCCTTCCTGGCGCAGGGAGGCAGCGGAGCCCTTGCCCACATCGCCGTAGCCGATTACCAGCGCTTTCTTGCCGGACAGCAGGTGGTCGGTACCGCGCTTGATGGCGTCGTTGAGGCTGTGGCGACAGCCGTACTTGTTGTCGTTCTTGCTCTTGGTGACCGCGTCGTTGACGTTGATCGCGGGTACTTTCAGGGTGCCCGCCTTCAGCATGTCCTGCAGGCGGTGCACACCGGTAGTGGTTTCTTCACTGATGCCGTGGCACTTGTCGAGCAGTTCGGAATATTTGCGGTGCAGCAGCTCGGTGAGGTCGCCGCCGTCGTCCAGGATCATGTTCGGCTGCCAGCCGGCAACATCCGCGCCCACGGTGCGTTCCAGACACCACTCGTACTCTTCCTCGGTTTCGCCTTTCCAGGCAAACACCGGAATGCCGCGGGCGGCGATGGCGGCAGCGGCGTGGTCCTGGGTGGAGAAGATATTGCACGAAGACCAGCGCACTTCCGCGCCCAGCGCCACCAGGGTCTCGATCAGCACCGCGGTCTGGATGGTCATGTGGATACAGCCCATGATGCGGGCGCCTGCCAGCGGCTGCTCGGCGCGGTATTTTTCCCGCAGGGTAATCAGCGCGGGCATTTCGCCTTCGGCGATTTCAATTTCCCGGCGGCCCCAGTCGGCCAGGTTGATGTCGGCAACTTTAAAATCTTTGAATTCGGTGTTCATCTGGTTCATTAAAAATCCTGAATTTTTCGCTGTTGTTGTACTGAGCGATTTAACGCGGGCTTGTGGCCCGCGTGTTCAAATCAAAGGCCTGCCTGTGCGCGCAGGGTATCCGCCTTGTCGGTTTTTTCCCACGGGAAGGCGGTGAAGGTTTCGGTCTGCTGGTGGCCGCTGCTGTCGACCCAGTTGTAGGTATGCTCGAACGGCTCGCGGCCGAAGTGGCCGTAGGCAGCGGTGAGCTGGTACATCGGGTGCAGCAGGTCCAGCGCCTTGGAGATGGCGTAGGGGCGCAGGTCGAAGTTTTCCCGCACCAGCTCGATCATCTTCTCGTCGCTCACCTTGCCGGTGCCAAACGTATTGATGGACACGGAGGTGGGCTCCGCCACACCGATGGCGTAGGACACCTGGATCTCACAGCGGTTGGCGAGGCCAGCGGCGACGATATTTTTTGCCACATAGCGGCCGGCATAGGCCGCGGAGCGGTCCACCTTGGAGGGGTCCTTGCCGGAAAAGGCGCCGCCGCCGTGGCGGGCGGAACCGCCGTAGGTGTCGACGATGATCTTGCGCCCGGTGAGGCCGCAGTCGCCGACCGGGCCGCCGATCACGAACTTGCCGGTGGGGTTGATGTGGAACTTGGTGTTTGCGTGCAGCAGTTCTGCCGGCAGCACGTGGTGCACGATCAGTTCCATTACCGCTTCGCGCAGGTCGTCTTGGGAAACCTCCGGGTTGTGCTGGGTGGACAGCACCACCGCATCGATCGCGCAGGGCTTGCCGTTTTCGTCGTAGCGGAAAGTGACCTGACTCTTCGCATCCGGGCGCAGCCACGGCAGCAGGCCGGATTTGCGCGCTTCTGCCTGGCGCTCTACCAGGCGGTGGGCGTAGTAAATCGGTGCGGGCATAAAGGTGGGGGTTTCGTCGGTGGCGTAGCCGAACATCAGGCCCTGGTCACCGGCACCCTGGTCTTCCGGCTTTACCCGGTCCACGCCCTGGGCGATATCCACGGACTGCTTGCCGATCACATTGATCACACCACAGGTTTCGCCGTCGTAGCCCACCGCGGAGGAGGTGTAGCCGATATCGGTAATCACCTTGCGCACTAGGTCTTCCAGGTCGACCCAGGCGGCGGTGCTGATTTCACCGGCGATCACTGCGACACCGGTTTTCACCAGCGTCTCACAGGCAACGCGGGCATTCTTGTCGCGTGCCAGCAGGGCGTCCAGAACTGCATCGGAAATCTGGTCGGCGATTTTGTCCGGATGGCCTTCGGAAACGGATTCCGAAGTAAAGATGCTGTATTCACTCATTGTGATTTCTCCATTTGCGCCGTGGCGCTCCTTTTTTCCGCTGCTGGCGGAATGCGAAACTTACAAAGTGTTAAACCCACCTGATAAGGGAACCAGGTAATCAGGGCTTAACAAATTCCTGAATTTGAATCTGAAACCCGTTGCGCAGTGCACTGTGCACACTGCGGCCTTTGTGCAGGCCAACTTCTGCAGCCCATTCAACCAGCTGCTGTGGTGCAAACCCCAGCCACAGGTCGCCGCAGGCTTCACGCGCCCAGTCCTGCTTGTGATCGTGCAGATCCGTAATCAACAACTGCCCGCCGGTCTTCAGGGCTTTCTGTAAATCGTGAAATATCTGCGCCGGCTCCGGCGTATGGTGTAGCACCATATTCACAACTATGCAGTCCGCGCTCTCCGGGCGGGACGCCGCGGCGCGGGTGTCGTCGCACACAAACTCGATATTCTGCAGTCCCTTTTCGTCGGCAAACTCCTGCGCCCGCTCGAGCATGGTGTTGGAGAGGTCCAGCGCCGTCACCGTGCCGAAGCGGCTCGCCAGCTCTTGCAGGAACTCGCCCTCGCCGGGGCCCACTTCCATTGCGTGACGTCCCGGTTTCAGCAGCTGTGCTACCTGGGGGCCGTAGACGCTATAACTGGCGATCAACTCCTGCTGTTCGCGAAAACGATTGCCGTAATCGGCAAAGAAGCGCCGCGACGCCTCCGCGCGTTCGGCGGCAATCTGGGCCACGGTCTGCGCGCGGGCCTCGGTCAGGGGCAGCAGGTCCAGGCCCGCAAACAGCTGCTGCAGCAGTTCGCTGGCGGCGGTGCGGCGGTAGAACAGGTTGTTGCCCTCGCGGCGCTTGCTCACCAGCCCCGCCTGGGCGAGTACCTTCAGGTGGTGGGACAGCGCCGGCTGGCGCAGGTCGAAGATGCGACACAGCTCCAGCACGCTGTAGGAGTCCTGGCTCAGCAGGCGCAGTATCTCCAGGCGCAGCGGATCGCCAGCGGCCTTGAGGGTCGCTGCCAGCTGTGGAATCTGGTCGCTGGGCTGGCCCGCCTGGGCGCTACTGGAATCAAGCATGCCGCGGAGTCTAGCAGCGCCCCGAATCTATATCAAAGTTTTTTGATTTAGGTGTATTAAAATTTTTTGATACAGCTGTAACCATTGTTCATTCAGGTAGCCAGATTGCAGGTTGTTAGGAAAATGTTGCTGTCAGCGACCGCTATTTGCTCCTCTGACCTTTGCGCCGGCGGGCCGATTACGGGAAAATACGCCCCCGTTTTGTCCCCGGTCGCCACCGGTAGCGGCAACTCGAGGTAGCGGAAAACTGGCCGCCAGAGCCGGGCCCGCAGCGCATCTGATGAACCGAAGATCCCCAAACCGAGAAATCTCCCTATGTCTTCTACTCCGTCTCGCACAGAAAAGGCCAACGCCATCCGCGCCCTCGCCATGGACGCGGTCCAGAAAGCCAAGAGCGGCCACCCGGGCGCGCCCATGGGTATGGCAGATATCGCCGAAGTGCTGTGGAACGACTACCTGAAACACAATCCGGCCAACCCCGAGTGGGCGGACCGCGACCGCTTCGTGCTGTCCAATGGCCACGGTTCCATGCTGCTGTATTCCCTGCTGCACCTGACAGGCTATGACCTGTCCATCCACGAGCTGCAGAACTTCCGCCAGCTGCACTCCAAAACCCCGGGCCATCCCGAATACGGATACGCGCCGGGCGTGGAGACCACCACCGGCCCGCTGGGCCAGGGCATCACCAACGCCGTGGGCATGGCGCTGGCAGAAAAAGTACTGGCCGCCCAGTTCAACCGCGAAGGCTACGAGCTGGTGGATCACCACACCTACACCTTCCTCGGCGACGGCTGCCTGATGGAGGGCATCTCCCACGAGGCCTGCTCCCTCGCGGGTACCCTGGGCCTCGGCAAGCTGATTGCCTTCTATGACGACAACGGCATTTCCATTGACGGTGAAGTGGAAGGCTGGTTCACCGACGACACCCCGAAGCGCTTCGAATCCTACGGCTGGCATGTGATCCCGGGCGTGGATGGCCACGACGCGCAGGCGATCAAGGCCGCGATCGAGGAAGCCCGCGCGGAAACTTCCAAGCCCACCATCATCTGCTGCAAGACCGTGATCGGCTTCGGCTCCCCCAACAAGCAGGGCCGCGAAGAGTGTCACGGCGCGCCGCTGGGTGACGACGAGATCGCGCTGGTACGCGAGACCCTGGGCTGGAAATACGAGCCCTTCGTAATCCCGGAAGACCTGTACCACGCCTGGGACGCGCGCCCCAAGGGCGAGGCCCAGGAAGAAGAGTGGAACGACATCTTCGAAGACTACAAGGAAGCGCACCCGGAACTGGCGGCCGAGTTCGTACGCCGCACCAAAGGTGAGCTGCCGGCAGACTTCCTCGCCAAGGCCGACGAGTACATCAAACAGTGCCAGGCCGACGGCGAGAAAATCGCCTCCCGCAAGGCGAGCCAGAATGCGCTCAACGCCTACGGCCCGCTGCTGCCAGAATTCCTCGGCGGCTCCGCCGACCTCGCAGGCTCCAACCTCACCATCTGGTCCGGATCCAAAGGCGTGAGCGCCGACGACGCCGACGGCAACTACGTCTACTACGGCGTGCGCGAATTCGGCATGAGCGCCATCATGAACGGCATCGCCCTGCACGGTGGTTTCGTCCCCTACGGCGCCACCTTCCTGATGTTCATGGAATACGCCCGCAACGCCGTGCGCATGGCCGCACTGATGAAGCAGCGTGTAGTGTTCGTCTACACCCACGACTCCATCGGCCTCGGCGAAGACGGTCCCACCCACCAGCCGGTAGAGCAGCTCACCGCGCTGCGCTCCACCCCGAACCTGCACACCTGGCGCCCCTGCGACGCCACCGAATCCGCGGTGAGCTGGAAAATGGCGGTGTCCCGCAACGACGGCCCCAGCGCCCTCATCTTCAGTCGCCAGGGTCTCGCCCCGCAGCCGCGCAGCGATGAACAGCTGGCCGCCGTAGAGAAGGGTGGTTACATCCTGCGCGACTGCGACGGTGAACCGGAAGCCATCATCATCGCCACCGGCTCCGAAGTGGAACTGGCCGTAGCTGCCGCCGACCAGCTCGCCGGTCGCAAGGTGCGCGTGGTCTCCATGCCCTGCGCCGAAGCCTTCTCCGCCCAGAGCGCCGACTACCGCGAATCCGTACTGCCTTCCGCCGTGCGCGCCCGCGTCGCGGTAGAAGCTGCGCACAAGGATTACTGGTACAAGTTCGTCGGCTTTGACGGCGCCATCATCGGTATGGAAACCTTCGGTGAATCCGCACCGGCCGGTGACCTGATGAAAGAGTTCGGCATCACCGCCGAGAAAGTTGCGGAAGCGGTTGAAGGACTGCTGAAGTAACAAAGCGCTGACTGCTGATACGACGTACGTTGCGCAGCAGTCAGAATCGCAGGGCAGGTGCGGGGCAAGGGTTTTCGGAAGCGTCGCAAACAGGATGTTTGCGCCGCAGCGCCCAGGGATGGGTTCACCGCGGTTCCAAAAACCCTTGCCCCGTGCCTGACCGCCACCGCACGGGAACAGCGCACTGACCGAGGGTGGAGGAATAAGCCCGAGGTACAAATGTCCGCACCTATACCCACACCGATAAGAATCGCCATCAACGGCTACGGCCGCATCGGCCGCAGCGTGCTCCGCGCGCTCTACGAATCCAGTCTGCGCGACCAGCTGCAGATCGTCGCCATCAACGAGCTGGCCGACTGCGCCACCATCGCGCACCTCACCAAATACGACACCGTCCACGGCCGCTTCCACGGTCAGGTCTCCGCGCATAACGACTGCCTGCAGGTCAACGACGACAGCATCGCCGTCACCCACCACCAGAACCTGGAAGACCTCGACTGGCGCAAAACCGGCGTCGACATCGTGCTCGAATGCACCGGCAGCTTCAGCGAACGGGAGCGGGCCGAACTGCACCTGAAGGCCGGCGCGAAAAAAGTCATCTTCTCACAGCCCGCCAGTCGCGACGTCGACGCCACCATCGTCTACGGCGTCAACGACACCACGCTCACCGGCAGCGAAACCATCATCTCCGCCGCCTCCTGCACCACCAACTGCAGCGTGCCCGTCATCGCTGCACTGGAAAAAGCCTTCGGCATCGAAGCCGGCGTCATCACCACCATTCATTCCGCCATGAACGACCAGCCGGTGAACGACGCCTACCACCACACCGACCTGCGCAAAACCCGCTCCGCCATCTCCTCCATCATCCCCGTGGACACCGGACTCGCCCGCGGTATCGAGCGCATACTCCCGGACATGGCTGGCAAATTCGAAGCCCAGGCTATGCGCGTACCCACCGTCAACGTCTCCGCCATCGACCTCTCGGTGCAACTGAAACGGAACGTCACCCAGGCGGAAGTGAACTCCGTGCTGAAAACCGCCGCCGCCAACCAGTTCGCCGGCGTGCTCGGCTACACCGAAGAACCCCTGGCATCCTGCGACTACAACCACGATCCCCGCTCCGGCACCGTCGACGCCAGCCAGACCCGCGTCGCCGGGGGCAAACTGGTCAAGGTGCTGATCTGGTTCGACAACGAATGGGGTTTTGCCAACCGCATGCTGGATGTGGCCAGGCAGCTGATGGCTTGAAGCGGCTTCCGTGAAGATATTTCTGCTGACCCACGAGCGCGAGCTCGACAGGCGCACCAACACCGGGTCATTAGCACTTTCTGTGGCCGGAGGAGCTAACGGGCTGGTTCAGCGTATCGTCTGGAGTCGCACCAGCCCGGATCCGGTGCTGGCCAAGATGGTGGAAAGTGGCGCGGCTGGATTGTTGTATCCGCTATCCGAGGCCGAGGGGAGAGAAATTGAGGTCGCCGAGTGTGACAACTTCATCCTGCTGGACGCCACCTGGCAAGAAGCGCGCAAGATGTTCAATCGCAGCCCCTATCTGAAAGCGGCCCCCCGGGTAAATCTGCGGCCGGAGCAGGGCTCCAGCTACCGCCTGCGGCGCAATCAGAAAAGTGGTGGTCTGTGTACCGCAGAGTGTGTGATTGAAATCCTGCGTGCGAAGGAAGACAGAATACTTGCGGGAAAAATTGAAGAAGCCTTTCTGAAATTTAATATTCAAATGTAACGTGCGCGACGCAGCGAAATAACCGCTATAGGTGCGAGATTAACCGGGCTGCCTGCGGTAACGTTAGTCAGTTTAGTTCATTTGAGTTGGGCATATTGTGTGAATCGAGTCTCAAAACACTGCGTGTAATGGCGTGTAATGCGTCGACCTGTCCCTGTTCCGGTATCTTCTTTGGTAATTCTTACCTGGTATGCCGCAGGGAATATCGATGAACCGAATTCATCAGTTTTTATTTTGTTTCTTGTTTCTTGTTGTTTCCACTATCGCTAATTCAGTTCCCATAAGTGGAACCTTGCTTCCAGTTAAAAGCGTTTCAGTCCCATCGAACGATAACGACGGGAATTATTCGGTTGTTATTGACTCTGCTCCGGAAACGAACCTGGAAGGCTGGATTGAGCTACAGGAGCAAAAGGACGGCGGCAGCTATTCGAGTATTTCAAATTTTATCATTGGCGGCAGCTCTGTAGCGGTTTCAGATCGCTATACAGCGGTATATCGTTACCGTGCCAAGCGCTGTCTAGGATTTGAGAATACTCGGTGCACCGCTTGGGTTTATTCTGGCAACGTTTCGGTAGTCCGTACTCCCGGTCGGCCAACGGCGCCATCTTCTGGTGCGAAAAGCACTAATGGAGCTATCAATGTCACCTGGAGTAAGCCCGCTGGCGTTGTGAGCGATTACGACCTGCAAAAGCGTCTCGGGAGCGGTTCCTGGACATCTGCTGGCAGCGATTTAACAGGTACGAGTAAATCCCTGACGGGTTTGAGTAACGGAAACTGGACATTCCGTGTGCGCGCTTGTGATGAGTACAGTGGAACCTGTTCTACCTATTCACCCGCCAGCGGAATCAATTACGTCCGCTATAAGCCTTCTACCCCAATTTCGCCGTCTTCCGGAGTAAAAAGCACCAGCGGCAGTGTTCCAGTAAGCTGGTCCAAGCCCAGTGGTTCAGTGACCTACTACGACCTGCAGAAACGCTTGGGTAGCGGTAGCTGGAGCAATGCCATAACTGGTACTTCTTCGACAAATGGTTCGCCGTCTCTCACCGATGGGAACTGGACCTTTAGGGTTCGCGCCTGCAACGGGTACAGCTGGGCGTGTTCCGGTTATTCAGCGGGGAGCGGTATTAATTATGTGCGGCGCCCGCCATCAACACCGGCGGCGCCGAGCCCGGCAGCACACAATACCAGCGGCAGTGTGCCTGTAAGCTGGAGTAAACCGAGTGGCACTGTCTCCTATTATGATCTGCAAAAGCGCCTGGATGCCGGTTCCTGGTCCAATGCGATTACCGGTACAAGCGCGACCAGCGGGACGCCGGGTAGTTTGGCTGAAGGTAACTGGACATTTAAAGTCCGCGCCTGCAATGAGTTCAGCTGGGCCTGTTCTGCATATTCATCGGTGAGCAGCGTCGGGTATGTTCGGTTTAAACCGTCCGCACCCGTAGCGCCGTCCTCCGGAGCACAGAGTACGAACGGTAGTGTACCGGTTAACTGGTCCAAGCCTAGCGGTTCAGTCGCCTATTACGATCTTCAAAAAAGGTTGGGTGGTGGTAGTTGGTCCAATGCCATTACCGGAACAAGTTCAATCAGTGGAACTCCGTCGTCGCTGGGCGAGGGGGATTGGTCCTTCAGAGTTCGCGCCTGTAATGACTATAGCTGGGCGTGCTCAAGTTATTCACCTGCAAGTGGCATAAACTATGTCCGTTATAAACCAACTATTCCAGCTGCACCTAATCCGGAATCCACAAGTACCACTGGTAGCTTGTCGGTAAGCTGGAGCAAGCCGAGTGGTGCCGTCTCCTACTACGATCTGCAAAAGCGCCTGGATGCTGGCTCCTGGGCCAATGCCATTACCGGTACAAGTTCGACCAGCGGTACACCGGGTAGTTTGGTCGACGGTAACTGGACATTTAAAGTCCGCGCCTGCAATGAGTTCGGCTGGGCCTGTTCCGCATATTCAACGGCTAGCAGTATCGGATACGTGCGACTGAAACCTGCGACACCTCCCGCGCCTGTAGTACCAGCGAATACAACAAACCAGAGTATCACGGCAAATTTCGGTGCTGCCCCGGGAGGTGGAAAATATTACAAGCTACTAAGCAGAAATGGGGCGAGTGGAAGTTTCGCAGAGCATAGCCCCGGCACTCATGTGACATCGGTAACAGCCGTAGCTAGTGGCCTGACGGACGGAAACTGGTATTTCAAAGTCTCATTTTGCAACGAATTTGATTGGGCCTGTACTACCAGCACTGCCAGCAATGCCGTCAATGCACGCAGGTTGCCACAGAGTGTCTCTCTATCAGTTCCCGGTGCGGTTAAAGCCCGGAATAGTTACGAAGTAGATTTTTTGTCTTCTACAATGGTTACCGAGTGGACGTTAAAAGAGCGCAAGGTAGGTACCAGCACTTGGAACACGGCTTATCAGGGCGGTGCGACAAGTAAAAACTTCACCAAAACTGTGCCCGAAGAATCTTGGGAATATCAACTGACCGCCTGTAATACCTCAATTTCCTGTTACACAACGGGTGGGGCATCGATCGATATCACCCCCTGGGTGATTGGGGATATTACAGATGCCCCTCCGACAGCACTTCTGGTTCCGGAAAACGACTCAACTGTCGGTCATTTGAATCCGGGAGTGGCGGTAAACGGTGGTTCTGTCAACCTTTCAATTCCCCTTGTATTACCTCCGGGCCGGGCGCGGTTTCAGCCCAAGGTCAGCCTCGAATACAACAGTACGGGTGGAAATGGCTTGCTTGGAGTGGGGGGTAGTATTGCAGCCGGTGGCGCCATAAGCCGTTGTGCGGATATCTATGACCTGGAAGGAACCGGCGGCAGTGTCACTGACGATACGGAAGACAAGCTCTGCCTCAACGGCGAACGCCTGGTGCTTGCGAACAGCAGTAGTAGTTATGGTATTAGTGGTGCCGTCTACTACCCGGAAACCAAACCGCAGCTGAAGGTTACGCAATCTGGCACTCTGGCTTCAGCCTCCTTTACCGCCGAGCACAGCAACGGCACTGTGGACTACTACGGCAATCACTCAAACAGTCTCATTACGCGCAATGGTGTGCGTATTACCTGGAAGTTGCGCAAAAGCCAGGATTTGCATAACAACAGCATTACTTATGAATACCTGGCAATCGAAGGAGATTCTCTCCTTCGCAATATCTACTACACAGGTAACGGTGATATTTTGGGTAACCGTCGCGTATTTTTCGGCTATGGGCCCCGTGATGATATTCAGGTGAGCTACCGTAACGGCAGTCGTAAGAAGATCGATCAGCGCTTGACACTGGTGCAGACGTATATTGGTAGTGTTCGAGTCCGGGATTACGAGATCGCCTATCATCCAAATACGACGCTTTCCAAACTGAAGGGGGTAACGCCGTGTGGTTGGAATAGTGCTGGTACAGAGCGTCGCTGCTACAAGGAAACATATTTTGAGTGGGACAATTGGCAGTCTGGGATTTCCAGTACGCCGCTCAAAGCTGTGCCTTTTACCAGCACTGTGTTCAGTGGTTGGGATGAAGGTATCGGTGCCAATTTCGATTACGATGGCGATGGAACGCCGGATTTGGTTTATAGCGAGGGGCACGACGGGTTTGTAAGATTGTCGACGACTGGTAGCGCGGAAAAATTGCCGTTTGCGAGCAAAATGGACGGTGGGAGCTACAATCAATCCGAAAGTTTTTCCAATAGCGGAATTGACTTTAATGGTGATGGAAGGATGGATCATGCACAGTTGGGGAGCAGCATACGCTTTGCAAGTTGGGATGGAGAGCAATTTGTAACGATCGCGAGCAATGCTGATTCCGAGTGTATTGACTGGCCATACAATGATAACCCTAATGACCCGTTGATGAACAAGTTTCGTACTTGCTCCGCATACTCCTTGGATCTAAATGGTGATGGTATTCAGGACCTCATTACGACGTATCAAACGGATCGATACAGTGTCACGTTGAAGTTTTTTCGGGGTGGCGGGAATGGAAGCTTCACTTATCTTGGTAGTAGTGATTCTTTATCCATAGATAGTCCTCTGGTTATTACCGATTTCGACGGCGATGGTCGTCAAGAGCTTTTTGGTCGGGACGAAGGCCTAATCAATTACAATGATAGTAAGACGCTTGTCATTTCTACCAATTGGGATGGCGATGATTTCCAGTCGATCAGTGTTGATGATGCGGGTGTGCAGGTAAGTAATTCTTATACGCCTGTATATTTTGATGCGAATCAGGATGGTTTGCTGGATGTCTTGGAGTTTGTTGCGGGCGATTTTGAATGGCGCTTGCGGATTAACACCGGCGGGGACCTGACTTCGGTAAATTACTTTGTAGGTTGGAATGATAGACTTCAGCAGTCGTCGGTTATACCGTCAACCGGCACACCCGTTACGAGATTTTTGCACAGCTATATCCGTACGGTGGATTATAACAGGGATGGTGTAACCGACCTGGTAATCCCGGGAGATATCGTTTATCCCTACGGTTGCGCCATTCCCTGTGTCGGGGATGTAGACAACCTTAAGGATAAGTTGGACCTCTATTCGTGGAAGATCGTATTTGGTAATAAGGATGACAAGGGAATCATCTCGTACGGAAATGAAACCGCACTTCCTGTGATCGCCCCGCTCACAGACCTGAATATCTTTGATTACAATGGTGACGGCTATGCGGATTTTGTAACCCGTTTCGGGCGTAAGTTAAATGGGGATATCGCCATGACCGGCCCCTACGCCAACCAACCCGGTATTTATGTTTACTACAACCAGAACAGCAATACCGATCAGGTTTCCTCGGTTACCACGGGCCTGGGCGTAAAACACGAATTTGATTACGCCATGTTGCACAGTGATGATGATTTCTACTCCGTCACCAGCACCGTGCAGCCTTTCCCCAATATCAATGGCAGCACCAATTCCAATGCGGTTAAGGAATACCGCACAAGTGATGGCCTGGGTGGTCTGACTAAAACCACGTTCGGTTACAAGGATGCGCTGTTCAACCTACAGGGAAGGGGGCACCAGGGCTTCAGGGAGATCACCGAGCGCAAATACGCCTCCGCTTCCGACAGCCAGTCCTATGCGGAAGTGGTGACAACGTTCGCGCAGGAATTCCCGCAATCCGGATCTGTCCTCACCCAGGTAACCAAGGTGCGCAACAGCAGTGGAGAGCTGGTTACAACAGGTTCCTTGGTCAATAATCTGACAACCGTCGAGGGTCAATTGGCCGCCACCAAATTTGTCTACGCCGAAACCTCGACAACAGAAAAGTCCGAGCTGGATGGCAGCCCTATCAGCACAGAGTCGGTCACTCGAGTGCATAACTACCTGGGGCTGCTCACAGGCGAGACGGTGACCGTTAGCGATGCTGCCGGTGATGTGACTAAAACCGTTACCAAAGACAACAGCTTCACCCTGGATACATCTGTCTGGTGGTTCAAGCTGGACAGCAGCTCAGAGCGCAATCAGATCACCTATACCGTTGTGCCTCAACTGCCGGACGACGCGCTGGCCGATGTCACCGTTACCAAAACGTTTGAATACACCGACGCCAGCACCCGCCAGCCTACCAAGGTGACCAAGACCAGCAGCGATACGTCGCTCAACCTGATCACCACCAATCGTTACTCGGGTCCATACAAGCAGCTGGATAGGGTTACCCTCACCAGTAATGGTGCCGGCAACACCGCGATTGAGGGCAGCCGCTGGACCGGGATGGGTTACTCTACGGATGGGTACTTTGTAACCAAAACCTACAACAGCGCTTGGGGTCTGACGGTGGCCGCCAACGATGCCACCTATGATACGCGCACTGGTCAACCGCTGACGCAGACCGATGCAAACGGCCATACCACCACCAACCAGTACGATCACTTCGGCCAACTGATCGAAAGCGACGCCCCCGGTGTGCCTGTACAGAAGCTGTCGCGTCAGTTGTGCAGTGCCGGCTGCCCGGTCGCTGCCACCAGCCGCAAGGCAGTTTACTTCGAAATTGCTGCCCAGGCCGGCGCTCCGTTGAACGTGAGCTATTACGATGTGTTGGGCCGAGAGGTTTACCGTGAGACCGAAGGTGCCAACGGTACCATCGTTCAGTGGCAGAGTTATGATAGCCGGGGCCGGGTCACACAAGTGGCCGATCCCCACTACGTCAGTGCCACAAACGGCTACGGTATCGTCGACTTCACCGAGTTCGATGGGCTCAATCGTCCCATCGCCAAAACGGTGCAGCGCCTGCCCATCAGTTATGATGTGGCTTACGACTACAGTGGCCTGGGCACCGATATCACTGTTACCCCGAATGCGCTTGGCCCGGTACTGATGATGGCAAGCCGCAGCAGTGTGCTGGGCCAGCCCCTGTATCATCAGGATGCCAAGGGGCAGCATACCTATTTCCGCTACGACGCCCTGGGCAATGTCGCCATGATTCAGGACGTTGCCGGTAACGCTATAACCGCGACCTACAACGGCTTCGGGCACAAACTTGGCCTCAGTGACCCGAATATGGGCAACTGGCAGTTTTCCTACAACGCGCTCGGCGAGCTGCGCTGGCAGAAAGATGCAAAAAGCCAGGTTACTACGTTCAACTACGATGCCCTCGGACGATTGAGGCATCAGTACCCGGGGTCCGATGCCGCGCATCACTTCCAGTTTGATGCGAGCGCCTACGGCACGCTAGATCGGGAATACACCGGATCCAGCACAAATCCTGCCTTTGAGCGTATATACGAATACGACAGTCTGCAGCGCGAGATCGCCCGCACCACCCAGATTGACGGCCGTGTCTTCGTCCAGAAAACTGCCTGGGATACGAATTACGGTCGCATTAAAGGGCTGAGCTATCCCGGCGGCACCATCGTTGAAACGCGTTACGACGAAACTGGGCGTGTGGCTGAGGACTGGGATTTCGCTGCCGGTATCAAACTGCGCAGTGTGGATAACCGCAGTGCCACCGAGGCAATCCTCCAGCAAAGCTTTGCCAATGCGTTGATCGAGGAGACTAATTACAACGCCGCCGGCCTGATCGAACAGCGTTGCGTCAGTAGCCTGATTGGCAACTGTTCGAAATCCAAGCTGATTTACGACGAGTACGATAGCTACGGGAATCTGAATCACAGGGAAAATGCCATTGCAGGGGTAGAGGAAAGCTTCACCTACGACAATTTGCACCGCCTTACCCAGTCCAGTCGCAGCTGGAACGGATATGTGCCGACAACCCTGCACAGCACGGTTGATTACGACTACGACGCCGCCGGCAACCTGCTGTACAAGACCGACTTTTCCAGCGGCAGCCTCAGTGCGTACCAGTATGGTGATGCCAGTCGATCCACGGGTAATGCCGGCCCCAATGCGGTCACTCAGGTCCAGCTTAAAGATCTGTCAACCAGATCCTATGCATACGACCTGAACGGCAACCTCACGGCCGATGGGCTCCGAAGCATCAGTTACGGTGTCAATAACAAACCCAGGTCCATCAGCCACAGCAACGGCAACAGTGCGACCTTCTACTACGGTTCCGACAACAGCCGCTACAAGCAGGTCGCGACCAACGGCAGCGCCACGACCACCCGCTACTACCTGGGTGCCTACGAGTACGAGCAGACCGTGCAGGGGGGCAATACCACGGTTGTGGAGCGCACCGCGGTCGGCGATTTTGCCCAGTATCGTACGCAGACGCTGAATGGCTCGGCAGAGTTCACCGGTTGGGAGTTCCTGCACAAAGATCACCTCGGTTCTATCGAGAGCGTCAGCGATATCGCGGGTGCAATCAAGGAACGCCGCGGTTTCGATCCGTTCGGCAAGGCGCGGGATCTCCGTGAGGATGACAGCAATGGCGGCCTGCTGGGGCGCGCTACCACCAAAAGGGGCTTTACCGATCACGAGCACCTGGATGGGGTGGAGCTGATTCATATGAATGGGCGGGCTTATGATTACAATCTGGGCCGGTTCCTGTCGGTGGACCCGTTTATCTCGATGCCGGAGAATAGTCAGGCGTATAATCCGTATTCTTATGTTATGAATAATCCGTTGAGGTATACGGATCCGACGGGGTATTTGGTCAACTTACCAGAAACCAATATCTCGGTGAGCGATGAAACAGCACGGGATGTGCAATCGCAAATAGACAATTGCAATTCCAGTAGGTGCGGCGGGGTTGCGGTCACGCTGAGTGATGGAACCATAGTTGTTTACCTAAAAGGTAACGGCAATGGTGGGGGAAAAATCGGTGCGGTTGCGGTAAATTCACCTCGTGAACGTACGGACAGAAATGGCGCTAATAGTGTTGCCAGTGGGCAGAGTAGCGAAGAGAAGCACCTTGGGATCTTGTCGCGCGAAACTGCTAGTGGAGCCCAAGAGGGTTTGACTGTGAGCAGTAGTCTCATTGCCCTTGGCACCGCGGAAGCTAAGATGCTTCAGGAGTCAAATCAAGTTCTTTTGGATGGTGATCGAGTTCGTTCTTTGCATTATTACGGTAACCAATTTGATTCAGCCGAACTTGTAAAGGCAGCTAAAGAAGGGCAGCTAAAATTAGTTAGAATATCCCAGGCTGCCGGTGGCGCAGGTTATGTTCTAACAGCAGTAAATATATCTACCGATGCGTACCAGTTCAGAACTGGCGAGTTATCCACTGGCCGATATGTATATCGACACACAGGAAATACTATTGCAATTGGTTTGGCTGTTGTGGGAAGTGGTGGCTGGGCTGCTGTCGTAGGACTTGGATTTTTCGGGGGTGAGAAACTCTACGATCATGCTATTGTTCCTGGTGCAAGAGTTGTTCGCCAAGAAGTGCGAAAAATGGATCAAGTCATAGAGCGAGGCAATGGTGCCGAATTGGTTACTTTTGGCCGAGAGTTAAATTTAAATAATTTATTTGGAGGGGATAGGTAAGATGAGAATATTCTCTCTAAATGGAATGAATCAATTTAGTCATGTTTGGCCACTGTTTATCTATGGAAGCGTCTTTTTAATTATTCCTTTGGTTTTTGATGCTAGATTTGGAGCAGAAAGTCTTAGGTTTGCGATGTCGGCTGCAACCGTTGCTTTTCTTGTAGTTTTCATTCCTCATATGGCTATTCATGCTCGTTATTTGGTTTTAAGTCGTGGGGTGTCGATTGGGTTTTATAGCGGTCAGGTAAAGATTGAACATGGCGGTATCACTGACTTGTATTCGAAAAATGACATTTCAAAGGTCGAAATAGCAATTTCTAAGGCACGAGATTCTGGTCTAATACAGTGGTTTCCTTGGGATGGCTATTCGTATGCTGTTATTACACTGAAAACTGGTTATAAAATACTAATTACTAGCTTAGTCGTTCCTCATCTTGAGATGGAGTTGAATTTCCTAAAGCCAGAAAAACATATTTTAACGATTTGTTGGCCGCCGAAATTGGTATAACTCTTCTGGGCAGAGTAATGAAAGCTTAGATTCTGGCAATTATTTGAATGATTACCGGGCTGATGGGCAGTTAGGACCTGATAGGTTTACTGAAAAGCAGCAAACTGAAATCCGCTCTGAAATTGGTTTGGCTATGGAAGGGGCCGCCAAAGGTTTTGATAGCGAAGGGGCTGGCCTGGAATACGCATACGAAAATATTTTTTCAATCGCTAACAAATACGATATTGAAATAAGTTTCAACTATAGGCTTGACGGAGAAAAGTGGTATTTAAGTAATGCTGGTACGCTTTTCTATAACAATGCCAGTAGCCCAAGGGACATTCATACGCACCAAACCAGCAATTTCTGGAGTGCGGAAGATATGTATAAGAATAAAGCCTGGAAGCATAACCGGTATTTAATGAACGACACGGGTATTTATAGGTTTAGAGGACCTGATTGGCGGTCTGACTGGTATGCGGCGAAGAATGCGGGTCGCCCGCTACCATCCTCAAACGATTACCATGCAAAGTATGGTGGCAATGACAGGTGGGCAAAAGTTTATGTTAGATAGGTTTGTGCCGGGTGCAACTCGTGATAAAGGTTTCTTAAAAAGTGGATTTTTATTTGTTGCCATTACTTTGGCTACAAAATCTGTTGCTAATGAACCTTACCCCATAGATTGGAGATTTTTATCCATTGAGGCATATCACGAAAGCCTTGGAAATATAGAAGTCAAGGCAAAAGAAACAGATGATAAGAAATTAAGGCTTTGGGTTGACTCTGGTCTTTCAAGTGGGCTTTTGTCTGAGAAAATCACGGAAGGCATAGTAAACCCGAACATTCGATCTTTATCGATACAGGTAACGGAACCAATAGAAAAGGCGAGTGTGTCAGAGTTTTCCGTTTGCCTTTGGTATGGGGATCAAGCCAGAATTAATGTAGGTACAGATGATCAGCCTAAATACAGATGGCAGCAAAACCAGGTTACATTTGTATTTGGCAAGGATGGGGTGAGCCGGAAGGTATACCGCAATACGGACGTGCTCAAAATCTCTTCGTGTAATCCCGGATGAGATTTACCAAAACTACCAAAGCCCCGGCAGAGCAATCTGCCGGGGCTTTGTCGTTATAGACTCTCAAGCCTGCTTCTTGAGCTTGGCATTCTCGATAAACGTATCGATCACCTGAATCACCTGCCGCTTGGTGGCGGCGTCCAACTTCTCAATCTGCTGCATCCGCCGCAGCAATCTGGAATCCGGCTGGCTGACCTTCTTCACCGGCTTGACGCCGAGCAGCTCGTCCGTGCTGACCTTGAGGGCCTGAGCCAAGTCTACCAGCAGGTTGGCCGGTGGGTGTTCGCTCTCGGTCTCGTAATAGGCGATGACCCGCCGCGTCGCGCCGATCTCCTCGGCCAGTTCCTTCTGGGTATAGCCGGCAGCCTTGCGCAACTGCGCCAGGCGCTTGCCAAAGTCGGCCAGGTTCTCGTTAAATATTGGGGTCAGAGTAAAATATTGTCACCGTATCGCACATAGATAGATTTAAAACCCTCTAATCTCGTTGCTGTGATTTCAAGGAGGAAATCATGGCAAGACTACCCCGCCTGACGCCAGCCGGTATTCCGCAGCACCTGATTCAGAGAGGGAATAATCGGCAAGTGTGTTTCTGTTGTGAGGACGACTTTGTTGCTTATGCCGGCTGGCTAAGGGAATACTCGCAGCAGCACCGAGTTAAGATTCATGCCTGGGTGTTTATGACCAATCACGTGCATCTGTTGGCGACACCGGAAACCGATGATGGGATAGCACGGATGATGCAATCGCTTGGTCGAATGTATGTTCGCTACTTCAATCGTACCTACAGGCGGACCGGTACGCTTTGGGAAGGGCGCTACAGGTCATGCCTGGTGCAGTCGGAAACCTACCTTCTGGAATGCTACCGCTATATAGAGCTCAACCCGGTTCGAGCCGGTATGGTGCATCACCCTTCAGATTATTTCTGGTCTAGTTATTCCGCGAATGCCTTGGGGAAATCTTCTTCGATACTGACAGCCCATCCCGAGTATTTGAAGTTGGGACGATACCCGAAGCAGCGACGAGCGCGTTATCGGGCACTATTTGATGCGCATTTGGAGCGGCCTACTGTGGATGAGATAACAGCCGCTACGAATAAGGGGCTCGCGCTTGGTTCCAGCAGTTTCAAGGAGCAAGTTGAACAGATGTTCAATCGGAGAGTCACTGAAGGTAAGGTCGGTCGACCTCGATTAGCGGGTGGGTAGCTAATTCGACCGAAGCATATGACGCTATAGATTTACTCTGACCCCAAATACATGTAACGCCATAAATCTTGGCAGTAAGGGAATGACCTGTAGTGGCACACTGACCCCAAATAACCTAGTTAGCGAGAGAGCGGAAAAATCTTATGTCCGCTCGAACGGCTAGTAGCTGGGTTTAAGCGTGACCGTCTTGATTTCCTCTTCCACTTTTTTGTGGAACCAGGCCGGGCCTACCCAGGAGTAGAGGACCAGTGCCAGCCAGGCATAGTTTACCAGCGAGGCCCACTGGCCGTTTCCGGTATCCTCCAGCACCTGGGAGGTCAGCTGAAATATCAGGTAGCCTACCACCAGCAGCAGGGTTGTACGGGTCCCCTCTCCGGCGGCAATCCATGAATTGAGGCGGAACCAGAGACCGAAAAGGACGCTTTTTCGGGCCTTGATCGATGACAGAAGATAGAGCGCCTGTTCGTCACTGGCATCCATCTGCAGAGCCCAGATTGCGTGCTCCCGGGCCTCTTCTACCCTGTTTTCCCGCAGCAGAATATGTCCCATCAATACCAGTGATTCCTGATGTTGAGGCTCAATTGCCAGGGCGTTTTCGGCGTGGTGCTTGGCCTCTTTCAGATCGCCGCCACTCAGATGCCATTGTCCCAAAGCGGCAATTGTATCCGTATCCTCCGGTTCCAGCTCCAGCGCTTTTAGAAGGTTTTCCAGTGCCGCTGGTCGCTGTCCGAGAAGTGACTGGACCTGGGCCAGTGCAAGGTATGCGGCTGCAAACTCCGGGTCCAGAGCCAGACAATTCCGGTAGCTGTCAGCCGCTTTTTTCAATTGCATCTTCGCCGTTAAGCTCAAGCCGAGAGCGTAGTGTGCGAAGGGGTCCTCCGGTTCCATACTCAGACCAGTACACGCTTCATGGTGTGCGGCAGCCAGGCGCCGCGCCGAGACCAGATTGACGGCCAGGTAGCTGTGTAGATAGCCGTTGTCTGGCTCAATCGACAGCGCTTCACGCAGTGTGTCAATTGCCGAATTCACGTCGCCGTAATTGGATTGGCGGTGCGCTTTTTCGATCAGTCTGGCAACGGCATTGTTTATCGGGTCCATAGTGACACCCCGTTTATCACTGCCGTAAGCACTGCCAGTTGGAATTTACTACCAACAAAATAGCCGGCTAGCAGTATGGGAATGCCGTTCAGGGCCTTTCCGCCGAAATACTCAAAAAGTTCATAGGCGGCGCTCTGTCGGAGGTATACGTAGTAGCTGGGAATTAGCGAAAACCCCACCAATAGGATACGGGTGTACTGATGGGTAAGTCCCTCGAACACCTGCAGGTTGATCAGAAAGCTCATCGCAAAGAGCAACAGGAAGTAGCCCACAAAACCACATAGAATGGCGAACAGCTCTCGCAGCCGCGTCGGGCTGCCCAGGGCCAAACTGTTGATTAACGACCAAACCCAGCTAAAGAATGCACCTCCGAACATGAATCCCAGTAGTGGCCAGAAGGGATTCACTGCCAATCGCGTTAACGCACCGGGCCGCGGCTCATCAATAATCTGGTACATGGTCGCGCTGTGGCTAGCCATCGTTATTTCCTGTTTATTTTCCGTGTTTCTTGAGGAAACCGAGTACTTCGTTGTACTGGCCGGCCTCATTGGCGTAGCGCGCATAGTTTCGTGCAGTCGTCAGCCATTCCACAGTAGTCGGCTTCACTTGCTTCAAGGCTTGCAGCAAGTGCGTATTGCAGAGTGACTGCTCGGAACCCGATTCAATTGACTCGTCAATGGCTTCATCGACTGCAGATTCCACAAGATTGGCAAGGTCCGCCCCGGAAAATCCCGAGGTTAATTTCGCTATCTTGGCGACATCAATAGTCTCGCCCCCCGGACGCCCGAATAATTGGCTTTTTAGAATCTCTGTTCTGGCCTCGGCATCAGGTGGAGGCACGAACTGTATGCGATCGAAACGTCCCGGACGCCGGAAGGCCGGGTCCAGCGCCCAGGGCACGTTCGTGGCCGCCAGAACCAACACGCCGTGATTATCCTGGGCGAAGCCGTCCAATTCTGCCAGGAACTGGCTTACCAGTTTGGAGGATGTGGCCTCCCTGGTGTGCTCACGCTTGGCGGCGAGGGCTTCCACTTCATCAAAAAAAATGACTGCCGGGCTGCTGCGACGTGCTTGCTCAAAGACAGCGTGCAGCTTGCTTTCTGACTCGCCGATATACATGTCCAGGATATCGGAGATAACCACATTGAAGAAAGCGGCGTTGCACTCTCCGGCGGTAGCTCTGGCTAGCATGGTTTTTCCGCACCCCGGTGGTCCATACAGCAGAATGCCACCGCCAATTTTTTTGCGAAATTTAGAAAATAGTGACGGTTTTTGATACGGGAGAATAATTTTTTTATTGATTTGCTTTTTGACAACTTCCAGTCCACCAATATCAGAAAATGTAATCGCTTCACTTTCTGGCTGTAATATGCGGTTCAACTCAGTTGCGGTGGTATTGTCGTTGGAAATTACCCTGAGCCTGGACCCGTTATGGGTTTCAATGCTGCGGGCATTCAGCTGCGCAGCCAGTTGAGGATCTTCCAGTGTGGAGTTGAGCCCGGTTGCGGCGGCATAAGCGGATTTGGCTTCATTCATATCGCCCATTTTTGCAAGGATTCGGGCGCGCTCCAGCAACACATGGCAGTTGTTTGATACGAGAAAGTCCAGTGCGTGTTGATCCTTGCCGAGTTTCTGCATGACCTCTGCGGCGAGTAATTGCTCCTCATCCGCTAGCTGCTCACCGGTCAGGGAGTCCAGATAGCCAGCTGCGGTATTAATGGAGTTTGCAGCCGTCAGTGCCCGCACTAGCGCCATACGTAGCGCGAGGTTATCCGGTGACGCGGAAAGAGCCGTTTCCAAACCGCGAATAAGGGTTTCATCCATGGTGCGAATCCAGGTCTGCCGATATATTGGTCGTTTCAGATGTGCTGCGCTCGGTGCGGTGGTGGCGAATTAGCGCGCAGCAGGTAAGGTAGCCAGTAAATATGGTTAAGAACACAACAATGCTGGCCGTAACTGGCAAAGTATCTGCGTGCCCTGTTACAAAAGCAGGAAAGCCTGCCGCGAATAGTGCGTGTAGACCGTCTCGGCCATAAAGGTGAATGCGCATTTTTTATTCTTTGTATGGAGACTGCCCCATACCATTATTTTATGTATACACTTCGTATACAAAATGTCTGGATTTCGCATGGGGCAATATTTAGCTCGCTGGAATTTAGCATAGAATACTGAGGTTGCCCAAGTTCAAGTGTTGACTGTCGGGTGTGTGACAGGTGATTCCATGGGGCTTGGGCTAATTTTGGTTTTGCGCCTTTTTAACAATATCTGGAGAAGAGAAATGAGAAAGCTGTTCTTACTGGTGGCCCTGCTGGCAATAGCGTTACCCGGCTTTGCGCTGGAAGTGGGCAAGCCGGCTCCCGAGTTTTCCCTCACCGCGTCGGATGGCAAAACCTATTCCCTGGCGGATTTCCGCGGCAAGCAGGCGGTGGTTATCGCCTGGTACCCGAAAGCCTTTACCAAGGGCTGCACCATCGAGTGCAAGTCGCTGGCGGAAAAGGGGCATCTGATTCGCGAATATGATGTGGCCTATTTTATGGCCAGCACCGATGAAGTGGAGGTGAACGAGAAGTTTGCCAAGCAGTACAAGGCCGATTTCCCACTGCTGAGCGATCCGGGTGGTGAGGTGGCTGCAGCCTACGATGTGAAGATGCCGCTGTTGAATGTGGCCAAGCGGGTAACCATCTATATCGGCAAGGACGGCAATGTGCTGAAGGTGGACAGTGATATCAAGCCCGCCACCAGCGCGGAAGATATCGCCAGCACCCTGGGCGAGCTGGGTGTTGCGAAAAAATAGCTCTGCCGGGACCCCAAAAAAACGGCCGCTGGTAGCGGCCGAACCCTTGGGGGGTACTTCTAGGGGGTCTTCCTCTAGGGGGGTAGAGAAAATGTCGATCTGAAGCAATCCTCCTGATTGCTCGGCCGGTATCTCAATCCAGCTCGATCAGGTCAAAATCCTTCAGTTCCGGGATGTCCTGCTGCAGGTCGGTTTCGATGGTGTCCATTACCGTCAGGTTGTGGCACAGGTTTTCCGCCCGAGACTCCAGGTGTTCCGCACGCGCCTCCAGGATCTCCTCGGCAGCTTCTGCGGCTTGTTCCGCGTCGCGTTCGATACTGGCACCGCCAGTGAATACTGCTTTTAATGCGTGCCAGGTGATGGTGCCGGCGGATTCCAGTGCGATCTTTTCAATCCGCGGTTCCAGTTCCCGCTCCACGATCTCCTCGATGGTGCGCTCTATGTCCTCTCCCGCTTCCTCGTCCCAGTTATCGCCCAGTACGTAAACGCCTTCCTGAGCCTGCAGACGCTCGCGGGTAGCCAGGCGCATTTCATCCGCCGCCTGGCGGAATTCCACCGCATCCGGGTGGTCGGCGCCGGCAAGGGTGGTGAGGGCGATGCCCACACCTTCCATGGCGATATCCACTGCGTCGATGGCGATGCGGGTAATGTCACGCCCGGACTGCAACAGGCCTGCGTGATACGCCTCCAATTGGTTCTGCTGCGCTGCATTCAGGGGCACTACGCGGTCGTTGACCTGCAGTTCCCGGGGCTTGTTTGCGTCGTAGCGCAGGGTTTGTTTGTCGTCGTCGTGCATCACCTCGAAGAATTCTGCACTCACACGGGTGTTGTGGTTCAGGTCCAGCGAGCACTGGCTGTTCTCGTCGGTGGTCAGGTTGATCTCCGCGGCAGTGGCCGCTATCGGTGCCGCCAATGTCAGGGCTGAGAAGAGAAGCAAGGCTTGTTTCATAGGGTTGTCTACAAATTTTCTGTATCGATATGGCTGTGACGCCGCCGCTTCGGGCTTTGGATGCACCTTGCTGAAAAAAGTTTTCCAGGGGCCGCAGTGGGGGGCGGTTGGAGAGCTGGCACACTTATTGCTCCCTACCCAGTAACGCAGTCGCGGTTTCTCTGCAGCAAAAGCACCCGAAGTACTAAAGACATATTACCTGCGAACCCTCGTGGAGCGCAGTACGGGACGCTTTTGCCTGAAAAAAATAATGGTTATGGCAATTGTTCAAAGACGAGTGGGGAAGAGTATGAAGCGTAAAGCTCTGAGTTGTGCTGTGATGGCGGTTATCGCCGGAACTATGGTTGCGCCGGTATTACCGGCAGTGGCGGAGGAAATTGAAGAGGTTGCGGTGACCGGCGTGCGGGGCAAGCCGCGCTCGGTATCCGACTCACCGGTACCGGTGGACGTGTTCGGCAGCGAGGCGCTGGAATCGGTTTCCTATACCGATACCAACGATGTGCTCAAAACCCTGGTGCCTTCCTATAATGTGACCCGTCAGCCGATCAGTGACGGCGGCACCTTTATCCGCCCGGCGCAGTTGCGTGGCATGCCCACCGACAAAACCCTGGTACTGGTGAACTCCAAACGGCGTCACCGCGCTGCACTGGTGCAGATCGGCGGTTCCGGAACCCAGGGGCCGGATATCGCCACCATTCCCAGCTCGGCGCTGAAATCTGTCGAGGTGCTGCGCGATGGTGCGGCTGCCCAGTACGGTTCCGATGCCATTGCCGGCGTAATCAACTTCATCCTCAAGGACAATGCCGAGGGGGGTTCCTTCAGTGTGCGCACCGGCGAGTACAGTGAGGGCGACGGTTTCCAGACCACCGCTACCGGTAACGTGGGTATGCCGCTGGGCAGCGACGGCTTCCTGAGCATTTCCGGCGAAGTGTCGCAGGCCGACTTTACTTCCCGTGCGGAACAGTACTGCGGCAGCTGGTTCTGTCTCGACAAAGACAATCCCATTTACGACAGTGAAGCCTGGTATGCGGCCTATACCGAAGATCCCGACTTTATGGCCGCGACCCAGAATGCATCGCTCGAAGGCGATGTGGTGCAGCCCTGGGGGCAGCCCAATTCCGAGGCGGCGCGTATCTTCTTCAACGCCGGCTATGACCTCGGTGATGGAATGGAGTTGTACGCATTCGGTAACTACTCCGAAAGCGAGGCGGATGGCGGCTTCTATTACCGCTATCCGAATAACGGCACCATCGAGGACCTGCGCACGGAAGACGGTTCCATCTACAACCCGCTGGAAAAATTCCCCGGCGGCTTTACCCCGCGTTTCAGTGGTGAAGTGACCGATACCTCCTTCGCGACCGGACTCAAGGGCGAAATGACTTCCGGGCTCACCTATGACTTGAGTGCCCGTTACGGTCTCTCTGAAATCGCCTACTCGCTGGCCAATACCGTCAACCCCTCCATGGGCCCCGACAGCCCGACCTCATTCAAGCCGGGTACCCTGGCCAATGAGGAAATGCAGCTGCAGGCGGATTTCTCCAAGGAACTGCAGATGGGCCTGAACAGCCCGGTGATCGCCGCCTTCGGCCTCAGCTATATGGATGAATCCTATGAGTTGACCGGCGGTGACCCGGCATCGTTCGAGGCGGGCCCCTATGCCACCCAGGACCCCTGGGGCTTCTGTAACGCCGACGGTACCGCCACCAGCGCGGGGATGGCGGCAATCGCCGGAGGCTCCAGCCTCGACTGTGCCAACGCCGACGATCCGGTGTATACCGTGGTGGGTGTGGGCTCCAACGGCTTCCCCGGCTATTCTCCGGAATACAGCGGTAACTATTCGCGCGACTCCTACGCGGTCTACGGTGACCTGAGTACAGACCTGACCGACCAGCTGTTTGTACAGGGCGCGGTGCGCTACGAAGACTACTCCGATTTCGACTCGGAACTGGTAGGCAAGCTGGCGATGCAGTACGACATTACCGATGCCATCGGCATGCGCGCATCCGTTGGTACCGGTTTCCGCGCACCAACACCGGGCCAGCAGGGCACCACCAACGTTTCCACCCGCCTGCCCAATGGCTTCCCGGTAGCGACCGGTCTGTTCCCGGCCAGCAGTGACGTGGCGCAAGCCCTGGGGGCGGAAGCGCTGAAGCCGGAAACCTCCACAAACTTTACTTTCGGCTTTACCGCGGACTTCGACAAGCTGAGCATGACGGTAGACTTCTACCGCATCGATGTGGACGACCGCACCTACGCCATCTCTACCCTGGATGTATCCGCGGACAGTGGCAGCGGTGCCGCCTACGACAACTACCTGGCGCTGGTTGGTGCCGGTGTGGTCGGTGCCGAATCCATCGGTGGGGTTTTCTACTTCACCAATGCCTTCGATACCACCACCGAGGGTGTGGACGTGGTAGCGACTTACCCGCTGGCCTGGTCCGACACTCAGGTAACCAATATCACCGCGTCACTGAACTACAACAAGTCCGAGTTTGCCTCCGATCCCAGTGAATACCTGAATGAGGAAGACCAGTACGACTTCGAAAACTTCCAGCCGAAACTGCGTGGCGCAGTGACTGCCATGCACGAAATCGGGCCGGTTGCACTGATGGCGCGCGCCAACTGGTATGGCAGCTACGAGAACTTCGACGCTGGCAATGTACAGGAGTTTGATCCGGTTGTGCAGGTGGACCTGGAGGGTAAATACCACATTACCGAGTCCACCAATGTCAGCCTCGGTGGCCGCAATATCTTCGACGAGTATCCGGAACTGGACCAGCTCGGTGACTATTGCTGTGGCGCCCGCTACCCGTCCGATACCGTGGTTGATTGGCAGGGCAGTTTCTACTACATGAGTCTGAACCACAATTTCTAATGACCCCTGATAAACACCTATAGAGGTCTTCTACAAAAATTGATCCCCGCTCTGCGGGGATTTTTTTGCCTGTGTCACCGGTGGCCTTGTATAGGATGTCAGGTAAATTTCGGATACAAAAAAGGCCAGCAGAGCTGGCCAGTTGGAGCGACTACAACGGAAATTGAAGTTCGAATTCAGCTCATTCTGTGCAGTACCTTGGGCAGTGCGGAAGTGTACTTCTCCACATCTTCCAGGTAGCCCATGCTTACCCGCGACCAGTTGGTGTAATCGCGGTAGATACCACGGATCAGTACGTTTTCTTTTTCCATCTCTGCGCGGAAGGTTTCCGCATTGAGATCGCCGAGGTTGACGAACATAAAGTTGGTTACGGAGGGTAGTGCAGTCAGCCCGTTTTCCTTGACCGCCGCGGAAACCATTTCCCGGGCTTCCTTGACCTTGGCGCGGCTGTAATCCATGAACTTGTGGTCTTCATAGCTGGCGATGGCGCCGGCGAGACCCGCCTGGTTGAGGCCGTACCAGCCAATGCCGTAGCGCTGCATTTCCTGGATCTTTTCCGGCTGGGCGATCAGATAGCCCACGCGCATACCAGCGAGGCCGTAAATCTTGGAGAAGGTGCGCGCGACGATGACGTCATGTCCCTGTTTTATCAGGGGGATAACCGAGTTGGCGTCGCCGTTATCGGTCAGCTCGTTATAGGCCTCATCCGCAAGTACGGTGCACTTTTTTGACGCCTTGATACAGAAATTGCGCATCGCCACCGGGTCAATCAGCATGCCGGTCGGGTTGTTGGGGTTGGTGACCTGCACCATGGAGACCGAGTCGTCGATCGCCGCGTACATGGCATCGAGATCGATGGCGAGGGAGTCCAGTTTCGGCAGACGTTTGATCTCGCCGATATTCTGGACTTCTACCACCTTGGCGGTGGTATCCCAGAACAGATCGGGACCCAGGATACTGCCCTTGTGTGCTGCCACAATGGCGGCAGCTACCAGCCCGGCACTGGAGCCGGAGCCCAGCGCAATGTGGTCCGGTGTCAGGCCGTGGCGTTCGGCGATCATGGTTTTCAGGCGCATCACACTGTCGTATACGTAATACGCGCCTTTTTGGCTGGCCTGCATCATCGCCTTGAGGGCGGCAGGGCTGGGGCCGTAGGGGTTTTCGTTGGCGTTCAGTTTGGCCACGCCGGGGGGCGGCCCATACAGGGGCGTCGGGCGCACCATTTCCTTCGCGGATACAGATGCAGCCGCACCCATGGCGGCAGCGGAAAATGCTGCGGTTGTCCCCTGCAGGAACAACCTTCTACTCATTGATTTATGCATTATTGTGTTCTCCTGGTTTTCAGCGTGTCGGAATGAAAAGAGGAAACCGTTTTCACGATTTCTTTTTATGCCTTGGCAAACATGGCGACGGAAACAGCAATCAGGTACAGCCCAAACAGGCGCTTGAGATGTAGTTCATCCAGGCTGTGTGCCCAGCGTGCGCCGATTGGGGCGGAAATGATGGAAAAAATGGAGATGGCGATCAGCGCGGGAATATTGATGTAGCCGATCGAACCCATGGGCAGATCTGGTGCGCCGAGCCCCATAATGAGGAAGCCAATGGCGCCGGGGAGCCCGATCAGAAAGCCGATGCCGGATGCCGTTGCCACCGCCTGGTGCGCGGGACGGTTACACAGCACCATGGTCATCACCGTAATTGTGCCGCCGCCTATACCGAGCAGTGAGGAAAAACCACCGAGGAAGCTCGCCAGTCCGGCGCGGGCGATACCGGTGGGCATATCCAGTTTGCCTTTGAGACCGTCAAACAGGTTGGGAAACAGGAAATAGATCGAGTAGACCAGTACCCCGGCGGCAAATACATAGATCAGGCTTTTGCTGTCGGTAAACGACGCGATATACAGGCCCGCACCGACTCCCAGTACGATCCAGATTGACCAGTCCCTGAGGACCTTGAAGTCTACCGCCCCCCGCTTGCTGTGTGCCTGCACCGAACGCGCCGAAGAAATCACGATGGAGGCGAGGGATGTGCCCACGGCCACCCGCATCATTTCATCGGAAGCACTGTGGAGAAAGGGGAATACCGCCAGAAGCGCCGGCACGACGACAAAGCCGCCGCCGTTGCCGAAGAGTCCCGCCGTGATTCCGGCAATCAGGCCTGCTGCGCACAGCAACAGGATAAACAGTGATACTTCTTCGAGACTCATACATTCCCCCGTAACTCGTCATTGAGTCAGCACATTGCTGGATATACAGGGAAAAGCATTAACTGTGCCAAAGCGCGCACTGTGTTTGGGCGCAGCGCCGAACGGAAGCTGGGCGGCGGTGAACTGAATGGGTGCGATCAACTATTTGGATGCCATTGGGGTGCGCAATCCCGTTGCAACAGAGTGGAAAGCCCGCTTATAGAACAGTGAAAGTGAGGGTGTGCGGGGAAAGGGCAGAAAACCCTCGAGAATATTTGTCGCCTGCGCCATGATGGTAATCTGTGTACGCGAAAACAAATAAGAACCGTTATCGGGGGAGAATATGTTCAAACGACTTATGCTCGTCACGCTGCTGATGGTCAGTCTGCCGATACAGGCGGAAACCATCAGTGCCGCCACTACCGGGATGGAAAAGCAGCCGGGTTATTTCGATTTTTACTGGGACGCCGGTAAAGGCCGGATACTGCTGGAAATCGACCAGTTCGACCGGGAGCTGTTGTTGCTCACCGGTCTCGCCCAGGGGCTGGGTTCAAACCCGGTGGGGCTCGACCGCAACCAGGCCGGTGAAAGCCGCGTGGTGAAGTTCGAGCGCGTCGGCAACAAGGTGCTGCTGCACCAGGAAAACCTCAAGTACCGGGCACTGTCCGACAGCGCGGCCGAGCGCCGCGCGGTGGCAGAGGCCTTCGCGTCTTCGGTGCTCTGGGGGTTTGATGTGGTCGCCGAGGAAAGCGGTGCTGTGCTGGTGAACTTCACCCCCTTCCTCCTCAGCGACCAGCACGGCATCGCCCAGCGTCTCAAGGACACCGAGCAGGGCAGCTACACCTTGGATGATTCCAAATCCGCGGTCTACCTGCCGCGCACCAAGAGCTTCCCGAAAAATACCGAATTTGAGGCGCAGCTGACCTTTGCCGGCAGCGAGCCCGGCAAATACCTGAAGGAAGTGGTGCCGACGCCAAACCTGGTGACCCTGCGCCAGCATATCTCGCTGGTGGAACTGCCGGACGCGGACTACCAGCCGCGCCGGTTCCACAGCCGCAGCGGCTATTTCCCGCTGACCTATCGCGACTATGCGACCGCCATTGACCAGCCTATGGATCAGCGCCTGATCTTCCGCCACCGCCTGCAGAAAAAGCCGGGCAGTGACGAGGTGGTAGAGCCCATCGTTTACTACGTGGATGCCGGCGTGCCGGAACCGGTGCGCAGTGCGCTGATCGAGGGCGCCAGCTGGTGGGACCAGGCGTTTGCCGCGGCGGGCTTCAAGGGCGCGTTCCAGGTAAAGGTACTGCCGGAAGATGCGGACCCACTGGATATCCGTTACAACGTGATCAACTGGGTACACCGCTCGACCCGTGGCTGGTCCTACGGCTATTCGATTTACGATCCGCGCACCGGGGAAATCCTCAAGGGCAATGTGACCCTGGGCTCGCTACGGGTACGCCAGGACCTGCTGATTGCCCAGGGCTTGCTGCAGCCTTTTGCGGACAAGGAAGCGGATACCGAAAACCTCAAGGCAATGGCACTGGCGCGCATTCGCCAGCTGTCGGCCCACGAGGTAGGGCACACCCTGGGATTGGCACATAACTTTGTCACCAGTACGGCAGGGCGCGCCTCGGTAATGGATTATCCGGCACCGCTGGTTTCACTGGAAAGCGGGAATCTGGATGTCGATCAGGCCTACGCCAACGGAATCGGTGACTGGGACAAACTCGCCATCCAGTACGGTTACGGTGTTGCAGAGAACGACGAGGAAGGTTTCCTCGCCGGGGTGATCGACGCGGCAGAGCAGAAAAAACTGCGCTTTATCTCCGACCCGGATTCCCGCGCGATCAACAACGCCCATGCGGTATCCCACCTGTGGGACAACGGCGGCGATGTGCTGGAGGAGTTTGCGCGCATGACCGGACTGCGCCGCCACGCACTGGACAACTTCAGCGCCGCGGCCAACCTGCCGGACATGCCGCGCTCCTCCCTCGACGAAACCCTGGTGCCGGTCTACTACGGGCATCGCTATCAGGCGGAAGCCGTGGGCAAACTGATCGGTGGCCTGGATTACGACTACCTGTACAACGATGCCGAGCCGGAAAGCTATACCATGGTGGCAGCGGAAAAACAGCAAGCGGCAATCGATGCGCTGGCCGGCACCCTGCGGCCGGAATTTCTGACCCTGCCGGAGCGGGTGCTGAAACTGTTGCCGCCGAAATCTTACGGCTATAGCCGCACCAACGAGAGTTTTGCCGCTTACACCGGGGTCGCGTTTGACGGTATTGCGATGGCGGAAGCGGCCGCGGGCCATACCTATTCCATCTTGCTCGATCCGGAGCGCGCCGCGCGCCTGCAGGAGCAGCGTGCGCGACGGGGCGAAGGTCCGGGGTTCGCGGCTCTCCTCGCCCAGCTCACGGAGCAGGCGTTGCAGCGCTGGGACTATGAAGGCCTGGAGGCGGCAATTCACCAGCGGGTGAACCACGTCTACATTCATCACTTGATGCTGCTGGCAGCTAACAGCAAAGCGCCGGAGTCCGCCCGCGCCCGCGCCGACTTCGAGCTGGCAAAATTCCAGCACGCCATTGGCGAGATGAAATTGTTCGGGGATGACTCCCAGGGTTACAACGCGCACTATTTCCACGAGGCCAATCGCATCGCGGCGTTCCGCGATGGCAAGCTGGAAGTCAAGGCGGGGGACCTGAAGGCAATGCCGCCGGGATCGCCGATCTGAGACGGATTTTCAAACATATAAAAAATGCCGGGCAGTCAGCTGCCCGGCATTTTTTTATGCGGATTTGCGAAACCGGGTGCCGTCGAGGCCTGAATTGGGAAGGTTAGCCGCGTATAAACTGGGATTTGCGTATCCAGTGGTTGCCGCGATAGGTGCGTGTGGGGGCGGAGGTGGTCTTGGCCCAGAAGTAGTCGCGGTTGAACTGGAACTCTACCTCGTAGCCTTCCGCCAGTGCAGCCAGCGGCATTGCCTGCCAGCTGGACTGGCGGCGTTTACTGGTGGCTTCCAGCAGGTATTCGGTGTCGTCCACAATCGCCACTACCCAGGCGTGCCCCTGGCCCTTGTGGGTGCCGAGGGCTACCCGCGCATCGACTCCCAGGTTGATCAGCCAGTCGGCCAGCAGGATCGCGTGGTCTTCACAGTCGCCGCGCTTCTGGAAATAGGCCTGGCGCGAGGTCTGCCAGATATCGGCGAGACCGGCATACTGCAGGTGGTCGTACTGGTATTCCTTGCGAATGGCCAGGGTATAGAGCGGCACCCACAGGGACTCGGTTTCGAACGGCTGGAAGCCCACCAGGTAGCTGTTGGCGAAGTGATGCAACTGGTCGAGCCCGCGGGCGGAGGCGGTAACATTCTCGATACCCTGCCAGTTCCACACCGAGATATAACCGCTTTCTTCCACTGTGCGCTTGCCCACAGCCCGCTGCACCATGGATTCCGTCAGCGGGGCGCCGCTGCCGTTCACCACCACGCTACCCCGCTGGTTGTCTTTTAGGGCCTGCTCTGTCGCGGCGGCAGCCATGCGCTGTTGCACCGCCAGGGCGTTTTCAACACGCGCCTGTTTATGCTGCTGTAACAGCTCCGGTAGCGTCAACAAGACCCCGAGCAGGATACCGGCGAGCAGGATGCGCATGGGGAAGCCCTCAGCCCTTGAGCCCGAAGGAAATGATCAGGGCCACAAACACCAGGATGGTGGAGGCAAAAATAGCCACGGCAATATTGCCGTTTTTCAGTTCTTCCTCGATGTTGACGTGCTTGAGCAGCTTCTTGTCGATCAAGATCAGCGCGAGCATGCCAATCAGCAGTGCGAGCAGCGTATACAGAAGGTTGAGGCCGAGATTAAACAGCGTTGCAGTAAGGAATTCCGATTGCACGTTAGCAGTCCATTGTTATTCGAGAGGGTGCAATTAGAGCACAGCAGACGGCGATTTTCCCCCTGCCACTTGTCTCCCGGGGAATGTCTCCCTAAGGTAACCGCTGTTTTTCGACCGAGAAGGGAAGTCTGATGCTGTCTAAATTGTCAAAGCTGCTGGTGGTGGCCGCCGTTATGGGCCTGGTTGCCTGTGGTGATCGCGTGGAAGTGCCGCCGGCACATGTGGGCAAGATACTGACCAAGAATGGCTACAAGCCGAATACGGTACCACCGTCCAAATTCCGTCTGGATCCCTGCCTGTTTTACTGCGACAAGCTGGTGACCCTGGCCACCGCGGATTTTGGCCACCTGGAAAAGTTCAAACTGTTCATGCCCAAGGACCAGCTCAATATGAGTTTTGATATCCGCATGACCGGTACCGTGAACGACAAGTACATCGACAATATTTTCGACAAGGTGCCGCCGACCCAGAACAATATCTCGGTGAGCCAGGTGTACAACACCTATGCGCAGCCGGTGATTCGCGATGTGGTACGCCGGGTAATCGCCAAGTACTCCATCAATGAAATTGCCTCCAGCCGCGAGATGCTGAGCCAGGAACTGTTCGCGGCGGTGACCACCTCCCTGGATGGAACCCCGATCAAGATCAAGCGCCTGGGTATTGCGGATGTGCAGTTCCCGAAAGTGATTACCGAGGCCAAGGAGCGCGCTGCCGAGCGCCGCGAGCTGATCGAGCAGGAAAAGGCGCAGTTCGAAATCCAGAAGATCCAGATGGAACGCGACCTGGAGCGGGAAAAAATGAACCGCGCCATCGCCCGGGAAAAGGCCATGGGACAGAAAGAGGTGAATGACCTGCTGGCGAAGTCCGTTACCGACAAGTACCTCGCCTATCGCACCCTGGAAGTGCTAGACCGTATGGCCGAGTCCGAGAACAAGGTGTTTGTGCCGGTGGAGGCACTGGGTACCATCGGCCTGCAGCAGGCGGTGTTCAGCGACCAGATGAAGCAGGTTGCACGCAAGCGTTGATCAACAGGGGAGACCGATTGATGGAGTTCAATTCTCAGATTGCCAACTGGCTGATGACCGCTCTCGGCGGTCTCTCCACCTGGGTGGTCATGGCTGCCTGTGTGCTGCTGTTTGTGAATATTTTTCTGCGGGTACGCTTTCTGCGCAGTCACGGTGAGGGATTGCACTGGTTGCTGGATCGCACGCTGGTGATCCGCTTTCTGTGCCTGCTGTTTTTTATCTGGGTGCTGATCGGTTTCAACAGCAATGGCCCGAAGCTGGTACTGGCGCCGGACTACAGTGACGAGCAGGAGGCAACCGAGCGCGCGTTAACCGGAGAGAGTGGTGAAGTCCAGAACCTGGCGCCGGCGCGGGAGAGTGCAGAGGAAAGCAGCGAGCACCTGCAAGAGTTGCGCGAAGCCCAGAAATCGGATCAGCAGGCATTATTGGGGGAGGAATAATTTCCCCTGGATGCTGGTTAAGGTGGTCTTAAATGAGTTTTTCCTGTCGGTTTTCTGGCATTTATCTTCGCAATGTACGGGTGGGAAAAACGCAATATTGACATCCACTTTTACCCGAAAAAATTTTCTGAAATATGCAGTTGGGAGCCAACTTCTCTCTGAATAGACTTCGTGGCACATCTGAAGAGGAGGAACTCCTATGCGTTACTTGGCTTCATTAATACTGCTGTTATCCATGTCTGGCGTTGCCCTGGCAGGTGATACCCTGCAGCAACTGCCTCCGGGTGCCGAAACGGTTCAGATCATGGGTAAGACCTATTGGCACAGTGGCGATAACTTTTATCAGTTCAACGAGGAAACCGGCCAGTTCTATCAGGTTCCGCAACCTACCGTGCAGGCCCATCGTGACCGGGCAGCACACATGTCTCAGCGCAGCCAGACTGTGCCTGCGACTAACCTGACCGGTGACCAGATTGAAGGTTGTCGTAACGCCGCTGCGGATAAATCTAATGCTGTACCCAACAGGGGCAGTGAGGTTTATATTCAGGAGTACAACCGTTGTATTACTGACCTGCAGCAGTAATCAATAATTGACGAATAAAAAGGGCTTGCCGGGTTACCGGCAAGCCCTTTTTATTTGCAGCGAGTTCTATTCGCGGCGAGTGCCTTTACGCCGGTCAGTAGGCACCGCGTATCAGCTCGATACCGGGCTCGATGGCCCGGCGCCACGCGAGCGCGGTCTCTTCATCAAATTCCGGATCGTAGTGGCGCAGGGTCGCCAGCAGGGCGTCCAGCCACAGTCCGTACCAGTCGGGGCGAATACCGTAGCCATTGCGGGAGTGACTTTCCCCCAGTGCCCTCAGCTTGGTATCCGGCATGCCGCGGGAATGCAGTACCAGTTGCATGATGCCGTTGCGCAGCAGGTGGCGCTGTGCGGGCATGTCCGTGTCCTTGAACAGGTTCCGGATTTCCTCGGAGCTGCCCATAAATCGGTCGTAGAAGTCGATAAAAAAGCTTTCATTGTTGCAGCAGCGGCCGTAACTCTGAAACACGATATCGCTGTCGGCATTTCCCATTGCCTGTACTCCCCAAGCTATCGTTGTCACTGCGTGGCATAGAACGCAGGTGACGGCGGATTCTACTGATGGCGGGCAGGGCAAAATTGATTTAAATCAATTTCCGGGACGGAGGGAAGAAAAAGGGGGCCATAAGCCCCCCCCTTTTCAGTAGGTTTTTGCGTGGAAAGTGATCACTTTGTGCAGTTTTTACCTTTGCAGGGCTTGCCGCTGCCGCCACCGCTACTGCCGCCGGAGCTGCTGCCGCCGGAGCTACCGCCGCAGCCATTGGCTGTGAGGTAGTCCACCGCATCTTTGGCCTGGACCAGGCCGTAGCCGTAAGCATTGTCGCGGCCCGCCGCGCCCAGGTCTTCTGCGGTGTTGTCCAGGGCCGCGCGGATTTCGCTGGCGGTACAGCTGGGGAAGTGGCTCCATACCAGCGCGGTTACCCCGGCAACATGCGGCGTGGCCATGGAGGTGCCGTTGTAGTAGGCGTAGTCGCTGGCCTCGATCGCAAGCGTGGTGCTGGCGCCCAGTTGGCCAAGCAGGGCCGCGCCATCGGTATCGGAAATACCGGCGGACGGGATGCCGGTTGCAACGCCCCCCATTGTGCCGAACAGCATGCCGGGTTCGTTGTTGTAGACCACCGCGGCTACACCGCCGCCCGCTTCACAGGCCTGTACCTTTTCCGCAAAGCTGATATTGCCGCGGGAAATCAGGCACACCTTGCCGGTGGCATCGGCACAGGTGGATTCCCCCAGTCCACAATCCACAAGCGCGCCGGAACCGGTACCCATCGGGCTGTCCTCCATTCCGCTCGCCTCGATGGCGTTGCCACCTACAGTGAGGGTGGTGGAGAGGCCCGCGCCCACGGGCACGGAAGACAGTACATCTACCCCCGGGCCAGAAAGCTCGACCTGATCAGTTTGCTGGGAAAAGTCGGCCACAACCTTGTTGCTGTCGATGGCGGCAACAGACACCACGGAGTCGTAGGAGGCGGGATAGGAGTGACGGGTGTTGCCGTCGTTACCGGCCGCTGCGATGGAGAGGATGTTCTGGTTGGCATAGAGGTCGGCAAACGCCTGGTCCTCGGTGCGGGACTTGAAGGTGCCGCCAAGGCTCATATTGATCACGCTGGCCCCGTTGCTGGCGCACTCGTCGGCCGCGGCGACCAGTGAAGAGGAGTAGGCCCAGCCGTCCGCGCCGAACACCTTGACGATATGCAGCTTGAGGTTGCCGTTGGGATTCACACCAACCACGCCCACCCCGTTACTGATGGCGGCGATAGTGCCGGCCACATGGGTGCCGTGGTGGTTTTCATCGGTGTACCAGTTGCCGGTACCGGAATCGAAGCTACCGGTAACGTTGTTGCCGGACAGGTCCTCGTGGGCGATATCGTAACCGGAGTCGATGATACATACGGTCTGGTTGCCGGCCATGGCATCAATGACCTGGTCCGCCTGTACCATGGGGATACCGAAGGGGACGGTCTCGGCCATCGGGTAGCGTTTAACGTCCTGCTCCACGTAATCCACATTGGGGTTGTTGCGCAGGGCGTTAAGCGCTTTGGCCGGCAGGTTGGCTGCCATGGCGTTGCGCTTTTCCAGCGCCAGTGCCGAGCGGCCGCCATTGTTTTCCATCATCGCTTTTACCGCGGGGCCTTTGCCCTCCTTGAATTTGATGATGTAGCGATCGTCGGCGGCGCTGGCCTGGGTGGAAATGGCCAGGGCCAGGGTGCTGGCGAGCAGGATTGGAAGTCTTTTATTCATCTCTTTTATTGCTCCAGTTTGGGCTGGTACTTCTTATTGTTGAGTGTGTAGTTATTGTTGGCGGCAGCCTGTCCACAATGAGTACAGGCGTACAGCCGGTGGGGAAAATCTAGCAGCTTTTCACGGCGTACCAATTGCGCGCTGCAAGTAGTGCGTATTGGTGTGCAAAAACTGTTTTGCAAGATGGATGGCGCGACAAAGTGCTGGAGGGGGTGGTGGTGGAGTTCGTCAGGATTATTGATGCAACTGTAATTTCTGGTACGACCGTGCCTGTTGTGAGGGGTGGGTAGATTTGTGCGCCACAGCGCTGTTTGCGCAAGGACGACACAGGAACGTGTTCCAATAAAAAAGCGCCGCGACGCGGAAACCTGTTGCAGTTTTCCGCGCCGCGGCGCCCGCTGTACCCGTCTATTGAGCGGTGGGATTACTGCCCGCTAGAGGCACCCTCCGCCACTGGCTTGCCGTCGGCGTCCAGCTCGGTAATGGTGCCGATCGCGAGTTTCTCGATATCCCCGGCAATCTTTCGCTTGTCGCCCACGATTACCCACACGAACTGGTCCGGTTTGATGGTGGACTTCGCCAGTGCGTGCACCTGGTCCAGGTTGATGTCGCGCACCTGCTGGGCGTAGCCGTCCATATAATCCAGCGGCCGCTCGTAGGTGACCAGGTCGGACATGGCGCCGGCCACGGCGTCGATGGTCTCAAAGCGTCCTGGCAGCTCGTTGATGCGCTTGTCTTTCAGCTTCTGCAGCTCATCCGCCTTGGCGGGATTGCTGTTGATGTATGCCCGCAGCTCTTTCTGCAGCTCCGCCAGAGATGGGCCGGTTTTGTCGGTCTGTACCGGAGCGTATACCAGCAGTGGCTGCTGGCCCTTGGCGCCGGTCATGAACGAGTAGGCACCGTAAGCCCAGTGCTTGTCTTCCCGCAGGTTCATGTTGATACGCGCGGTGAAGGTGCCGCCGAGAATGTCATTCATCATATGCAGGGCTTCGCGCTCGGGAATTTTTTCCGAGGGGGCGAGCAGACCGCCGATAATGATGGACTGTTCGGAGTCGGGCTTGTCGATCAGGTAGACACTGGATTTCTCCGGCAGCGCCACTTTGGCCAGGTTCTTGACCGGCTTTGCGGCCTGCGGTGCCTGCCAGTCGGCGAAGTGCTGTTCCAGCTTTTCCATCAGCTGCGGCATGGTGATATCACCGGCCACAATCAGGGTAGCGTTATCCGGGCGCAGCCAGGTCTGGTGGTAGTTCACCAGGTCGTCCCGGGTCAGGGAGGCGATGGACTCCTCGGTACCACTGCCGGTAAACGGAATGCTGTAGGCGTGGTCGTCGCCGTACAGTAGCGGCGGCAGGTTGCGCAGTGCCATCTGTACCGGCTTGGTTTTTTCCTGCTGAATGCCTGCGATCCAGCGACCGCGCTTGCGCTCGATTTCCTCATCGGAAAATGCCGGATTCAGCAATACGTCGGCAAACAGTTTGATGGAGTCATCCAGGTTGCTGGTCAGTGCATTCAGGGAGACGCTGGAAGAGTCCAGGTCGGCACCGGTTCCGATACGGGCGCCGAGCATTTCCTCTTTGGCACTGATTTCCAGCGCGCTCAGGTGCGAGGTGCCTTCCTTCATCATCGACATGGCGTAACTGGAGGTGCCCAGTTTGGCGCCCTGGTCGGCGGCATAGCCGGCATCGAATTTCAGTTCCATGTTTACCACCGGTACCGAGTGGCGTTCCGCCAGTACCACTTTCAGGCCATTGGGCATTTCCGCGGTCTGAATTTCGGGGAAGGGCACCGAGGGGAAATCCCCCAGTTCCGGCAGCTTGCTGCGGTCGGCACCGGCTTCGGCGGTCTTGTATTCCGGGAAGGGGTGGACTTCCAGATTGTGATCGCCGCTCGCGAGCCACTGGTTGGCCGCGACTTTTACCTGGCTCGGTTTCAGCTGCTGTTTTTCATCCATGCTTTTCAGCAGACCGTTGGGATCGTTCAGGTAGAGCTCGCCGCGAGCCAGGATGACACCCTTGCCGCTCCAGCCGCCGACCTGTTCCAGATCGCGCGCAGTGGAGGCGTATTCACTCATGTTTACCCGCGCCAGCTCTTCGGTGGTGGGGCCTTCCTCGAGGAATTTCTGTAACTCCTCATTGATTGCGGCTTCCACTTGCGCCAGTTCCACACCGGGTTTGGCGTCGGCAATGATCTGGAAGATGGAGGACAGTTCAAATTCATACAGCGCCACGTTCACGCTGGTGGCAATCTGGTCCTGGTACACCAGACGCTTGTACAGGCGAGAGTTCTTGCCATCTCCCAGTACCGAAGCGGCCAGGGCGACGGCTTCCGCATCTTCGTGGCCGAGGTTGGGGGTGTTGAAGACCTTGTACAGGCGCGACTGGGCCACGCGGTCGTACATGGCCTCGCGGGTGGACTGGTCGCGCTTGGCAATCCAGGAATCCTTTTTCGCCAGCGGCGGGCCCGCGGGAATATCGCCGAAATATTTGCTCGCTTTTTCTTTCGCGGTGGCGACATCGATATCACCGGCCAGCACCAGTACGGTATTGGCGGCGCCGTAGTAGGTTTTGAACCACTCGTGCACATCATTCAGTGCGGCGGCATTCAGGTCTTCCATGGAACCGATAGTGGTCCAGGAGTAGGGGTGTCCGGCGGGAAAAATAGAGGCCTGCATTTTTTCCCAGACCTTGCCGTAGGGCTGGTTCTGGCCCTGACGTTTCTCGTTCTGCACCACGCCGCGCTGCTCGTCGAGCTTTTCCTGGGTGATCACGCCAAGCAGGTGCCCCATGCGGTCGGACTCCATCCACAGGGCCATATCCAGTGCATTGCTGGGCACGGTTTCAAAATAGTTGGTGCGGTCCAGCCAGGTGGTACCGTTCATGCCGGTAGCGCCGGCCTGCTCGAACGGCTTGAAGTATTCGTCGTCGAAGTTTTCCGAGCCGTTGAACATCAGGTGTTCGAACAGGTGTGCAAAGCCGGTGCGCCCGGGCTTTTCGTCCTTGGAGCCCACGTGATACCAGACCCCCACGGAAACTACCGGCGCCTTGCGGTCCTCGTGCACAATCACGCGCAGGCCGTTGGGCAGGGTGAACTTTTCGTAGTCGATCGACAGTGCTTGCGGGGCCGCGCTGGCGGGCGCGCCGACCTCGGCTGCGGGCTTCGCTGCGGTAGTGGTCGCATTGGCGTTGCCGCCGGTGGAGGGGTCGCCACAGGCGCTGATGGCGAGGGCCAGGGTCGCTGGCAGCCAGAGTTTGTTTGCCATAACGGTGATTCCTTGTTGTTTTTAGGCTCGGATCTATTGAAGTCGGCCATGCACTGCGGGATCTCCGCGGCGGGCCAATCCTGCTCTTGCGAGCTGGACCCCTGTTTATATCCCTCGCGCTTGAGGGCTGCAATGGGGGCGAACGCAGGGACCCTTCGGCTGGTGGTGCGAAATCGGGAATAATTGCCCGGGATTCAGGCAGTTGGGGCCGTTGTGCAAAAATCTCAGGTGTCGTTTTCGTGTTTCAACTGCACCTGCCACTGCCCTTCCATATCGACACTGACCAGTACCTGAATCGGCTTGCAGCACACCGAACAGTCCTCGATATAGTGGCGACTGCCGGCGGATGTATCGATCAACAGCAAAATGGTCTCCCCACAGTAGGGGCACTGATCAGTGAATTCCTCCACGGTATGCATAGCGGGTCTCCGGTGGCTTATTTGCCGAGATAGGGCGCGGCCCAGGCCGCCAGTGTGTCGGCTACGTAGACGGCGTCTTCCCGTTTTGTCAGTAGGTGGTCCGCGTCATCCAGGCTGATAAAACTCTTCGGATGCATGGCGCGGTTGTAGATATCTGCGGCCTCATCAATGGAAACGGTCTGGTCTACCGGTGAATGGTAGATAAGCAGCGGGCGGCCGAGCTGTTGGATATAACCTTCCTGTATACCCACCACGTCGTCTACGAAGTGCTTCTGGATCACAAAGGGGCGGCCGGAAAGCTGTACTTCTGCGCGGCCGTGCTCCTCGATGGTATCCAGGGAGCAGGCAAACTGCTTCAGCACGTGTTCCGGGTCTGCGGGGGCGGCGATGGTGGCGATAGCTTTGGCCTCGGGAATATCCGCGGCAGCCGCCAGTACCGCGGCGCCACCCAGGCTGTGGCCGATCAGCAGGTCGGCAGGCTGGTATTCGTCCCTCAGAAAGCTCGCCGCGCACTTCAGGTCGTCCACATTACTGGAGAAGTTGGTCTCGCTGAAATCCCCCTCGCTGTCGCCGAGGCCGGTGAAGTCGAAGCGCAGCACCGCGATGCCCAGTTCGCCCAGTCGCCGGCAGATGCGGGACGCTGCCAGTACATCCTTGCCGCAGGTAAAACAGGGGGCAAACAGGGCGAACCCGCGGGGTGCCGCCGCCGGGGTTTCCAGGATACCGGCGAGCATCTGCCCCCGGCTGTTGGGGAAGGTCACTTTGTGGCGACTGTTGCGCTTGCTCATCCGCAGGGTTCCCGGTCTCGTGAATGCGAAATTAAAGGCTGTCCGGCAATGGTAGGAGTCCTCGCGATCCGGAACAATATTGGCGGAACCGGGGCCCGCGGGTAACCCCGGTCTGCAAATGGCCGGATCTTGTAAAAATGACAACGCTATCAAGGGGTTATAGGGGCTCTGTCGTAATCCAATTACACAACGGGTTGATATACTCCCGGCCTGACCAGTTTGCCCGGTACACCGTTGCCACAGGGGAACTGGATGCTGTGGGCAGTGGCGAGCGCAACCGCGTATAATCCGCGCCCGCTCCCCGGCCGCTGAGGTCGGGGGTAAGTGAGTATTCAGCAACCAGCAAACGAGGATTGGCTATGGCGGTTAAATTGATGAAGGACCTGGATCTGGCGGGCAAGCGCGTATTGATCCGCGAAGACCTGAATGTTCCGGTGAAAGACGGGGTCGTGACTTCCGATGCGCGCATCCGCGCGGCACTCCCCACCATCAAGGCCGCCAGCGAGGCAGGAGCCAAGGTCCTGCTGATGTCCCACCTGGGCCGCCCCACCGAAGGGGAGTACGCGGAAGAGTTCTCCCTGGCGCCGGTAGCCGCCCACCTCGGCAAGCTGCTGGGCAAAGACGTGCCGGTGATCGCGGACTGGCACAACGGCGTGGAAATTGCAGAAGGTGACGTGGCGCTGCTGGAAAACGTGCGCTTCAACAAGGGCGAGAAGAAAGACGACGAGAGCCTGGCCAAGCAATACGCCGCGCTGTGCGATGTATTCGTGATGGACGCCTTCGGTACCGCACACCGCGCCCAGGCCTCCACCCACGGGGTGGCCAGGTTTGCCCCGGTTGCCTGTGCCGGCCCGCTGCTGGCTGCGGAGCTGGATGCACTGGAAAAAGCGCTGGCGAATCCGGCGCGCCCGATGGTGGCCATTGTGGGTGGTTCCAAGGTCTCCACCAAGCTGACCGTGCTGGAGAGCCTGTCCGACAAGGTGGATCAGTTGATCGTCGGTGGCGGCATCGCCAATACCTTCCTGGCAGCCAGCGGCAAGCCGGTGGGCAAATCCCTGTGTGAGCACGACCTGGTCGACACGGCCAGGAGCCTGATGCAGAAGTGCGACATTCCGGTGCCCACCGACGTGGTAACCGGCAAGGAATTCAGCGAATCCGCGGCGGCGGAAACCAAGTCTGCGGATGCGGTGGTGGATGACGACATGATCTTCGATATCGGCCCGGATTCCTCGGCAGCGCTGGCGGATATCCTGAAAAGCGCCAAGACTATCATCTGGAATGGCCCGGTCGGTGTATTCGAATTCGACCAGTTTGGCGGCGGTACCGAGCGCCTTTCCAGGGCCATCGCCGACAGCGATGCCTTCTCCATCGCCGGTGGCGGTGACACCCTGGCCGCAGTGGACAAGTACGGTATTGCCGAGCAGGTTTCCTACATTTCTACCGGTGGCGGCGCTTTCCTCGAATACGTGGAGGGCAAGGTGCTGCCGGCAGTGGCGATGCTGGAGTCCCGCGCAAACGACTAAAGTTTCACTCCGGGCTGACGAGTACCCGGGATAGAAGAGTACCCGGGGTAAAAGAGTACCCAGGATAAAAGAGTATCGAGGTAAAGAGTATCGGGGTGGAGTTGGCGTCCTAGTCGGGAAGTCTGCTTCACCCCGCTCAGATGTAGCATTCATAACTAAAATTGATGCGACCGGGCCCGTGGCTCAGGAATCGCACACAAGTTGTACCCATTACCAGCTAAAAATCGACGAGAAAGGGCTTTTTCATGGCTTTAATCAGCTTGCGTCAACTGTTGGACCACGCCGCCGAACACGGCTACGGCGTGCCCGCGTTTAACGTCAATAACCTGGAGCAGATGCGCGCGATCATGGAGGCCGCACAGGAAACCGACTCCCCGGTGATCGTGCAGGCGTCCGCCGGCGCGCGTAAATATGCCGGTGCTCCCTTCCTGCGCCACCTGATCCTGGCGGCGGTCGAGGAATTTCCGCATATCCCGGTGGTGATGCATCAGGACCACGGCACCAGCCCCGCGGTGTGCCAGCGTTCCATCCAGCTGGGTTTCAGCTCGGTGATGATGGACGGCTCGCTGATGGAAGACGGCAAGACCCCGGCGTCCTACGACTACAATGTCGACGTGACCCGGCGCGCGGTGGAAATGGCGCACGCCTGTGGTGTTTCCGTGGAAGGTGAGCTGGGCTGCCTGGGCTCTCTGGAAACCGGTATGGCCGGTGAGGAAGACGGTGTCGGCGCCGAGGGCAAGCTGTCCCACGACCAGCTGCTGACCGATCCGGAAGAAGCGGCGGATTTCGTACAGAAGACTCAGGTGGATGCCCTGGCGATTGCCTGTGGTACCAGCCACGGTGCCTACAAGTTCACCCGTCCGCCTACTGGTGACATCCTTGCCATCGACCGCATCAAGGAAATCCACGCGCGGATTCCCGACACCCACCTGGTGATGCACGGTTCCTCTTCTGTACCGCAGGAGTGGCTGAAGGTAATCAACGAGTTCGGTGGCGAGATTCCGGAAACCTACGGTGTACCGGTCGAGCAGATTTGCGAAGGCATCAAGCACGGCGTGCGCAAGGTCAATATCGATACCGACCTGCGTCTGGCGAGCACCGGTGCGGTTCGCCGTTTCCTGGCCCAGAACCCGTCCGAGTTCGATCCGCGCAAATTCCTCAAGGCCACCACCCAGGCCATGAAGGATATCTGCGTGGCGCGCTACGAAGCCTTCAATACCGCCGGCAATGCCAGCAAGATCAAAGCGATCAGCCTGGACGATATGCACCAGCGCTACGACAGCGGTGAGCTGAAGCCGAAAATCGTCTGATCCTCTGGTCAGGTGTGTGAGAAGGGCGAACTTGTTCTGCAAAGTCCAGGTTCGCCCTTTTTCGTTCCCTTCCGCAAAATGCAGTAGTATTGAGTCATGGACCTGCTGCAAGAACTCAATACCGTCGACCCCGGCCCGGTAATCCGTCGTCCGGATTATTCCGCGTTGCGCCAGCAGTTGCCGGAGCTGAACTTTTGCTGCAGCCAGCCCCTCCCCGAATCCGTCATCTCCTACCGCAATTTCTACCGCCTCAATTTTGACGAAGCCTCAGGCACCGGCATCGGTACCTTCAAGGCCGCCGGCTTTGAACTGGTCGCGCAGTACTGGCTGGTGGAAAACCCCAGGGGCACCCTGTTTATCTGTCACGGTTATTTCGACCATACCGGTATCTACGGCGCTGCGGTACGCTTCGGCCTGGAGCGGGGCTACAACGTGGTGATTTTCGACTTCCCCGGCCACGGCCTGTCCAGCGGCGAGCCGGTGGCTATCGACACCTTCCTGCAGTACCGGGAGTCACTGGATGTACTGCTGCGCAAGGCGAGGGGGAAAATGCCCGGGCCGTGGCACGCCATGGGGCAGAGTACCGGCGGCGCGGCGCTGCTGGTGTATATGCAGTTCAGCCAGTGGCAACCGTTCGCCAAGGTCATGCTGCTGGCGCCGCTGGTGCGACCGGCGCGCTGGCACCTGCGCAAGTGGATGTTTTATCTCGGCCGCTACCTGATGCCGCACCCCAACCGCGGCTTTAATATCAATACCCACGATGCGGAATTCGCGCGCCGCCAGGCACATCGCGACCCGCTGCAGTCTCCGGTGATGTCGATCCGCTGGCTGGGTGCGATGGTGGACTGGCTGAAGACCTTCCCGAAAACCGCGCAGAACCCGAAAAAGATTCTGGTGGTGCAGGGCACCGATGATGAAACCGTGGACTGGCGCTACAACATGCGCGTCATTCGCGAGCGCTTTCCCAATAGCAAACGGGTCATCGTGCGCGGTGCACGCCACCAGATGATCAACGAAACCCAGCCGTACCGAAAGCAGATCCTGCAGGCCCTCGACGATTGGCTCGCGGATTAGATCGCAGTAGTCAAACGGCCCGTTTGCGCAGGGCGCGCAGCTTGCGCCGCTGCAGCAGTGCGTCCGCGGAATAGAACCCCAGGGCTACCCACACAAAAATGAATGTGACCAGTTTGCTGCTGTCGAAAGGCTCTTTGTAGATCAGGGTGGCGAAGAAAAACATCAGGGTTGGCCCCAGGTACTGCAGGAACCCGAGGGTCGACAGGTTCAGCCGGCGCGCGGCGATATTGAACAGCAGCAGCGGTGTCAGGGTAATCGGGCCCGCGGCCAGCAGCAGGGCGTTCAGCTGCCAGGAATTGTCCAGCAGATTGCTGGTGGGGCTGCTGGTCCAGAACAGGAAGCCGACCGCCAGCGGCAGCAGGAACAGTGTTTCCACCGTCAGCCCGGTAAGGCTGTCCACCGGGGTCTTCTTGCGCACCAGCCCGTAAAAACCAAAGGTCAGCGCCACCCCGAGGGCAACCATGGGCAGGCGCCCGAACTGCCACAGCTCATAGGCAATGCCCGCCGCCGCCAGTAGCACCGCCAGCCATTGCATCGGGCGCAACCGCTCGCCCAGTACCACCACGCCCAGCAATACACTGATCAGCGGATTGATGTAATAGCCGAGGCTGGCATCCAGCAGGTGGTTGTTGGTCACTGACCAGATAAAGATCAGCCAGTTGGTACTGATCAGTGCGGTGGAAAGGACCAGCGCGGCAACGGTTTTACCGGAACCCAGTACCTCGCGCAGGCCCGAGAGCTTGCCCAGTACCGCGAGCAGGATCAGTGCCAGTACCAGCGACCAGATACTGCGGTGGCTCAGGATCTCCGTTGCCGAGAGGTCGCTGAGCAACTTGAAGTACAGCGGCGCGAAGCCCCAGATGAGGTAGGCACCCATGCCGGCCAGCAGGCCCGTGGCAGCAGTATCGGAATTCTGGTTTTGCACTGGAGATACCCCTGGCCCTGTGTACAGCGAAAATTCGTTGCACGGCAAATCATCGGGCCGGTCAGTCAGGGAGAAAAGAAAAAGAAACCCGGGCAGTACTGCGCTGTAGCGCAGTACTGCCCGGGTTGCGGAGTCTAACAGACGGCAGTGCCGGCCGTCAGAGCCGGGTTGGAAAGTCGCGCCTCAGAACAACACGCGGCAGCGCAGGGTGCCGGGGATGTTCTTCAGCTTTTCCAGCGCCAGGTCAGAGTACTCGGCGTCCACATCGATCACCACATAACCCACAGATTCATTGGTCTGCAGGAACTGGGCGGAGATGTTGATGCCGTTGTCGGAGAACACCTGGTTGATCGCCCCCAGTACGCCGGGCACATTCTTGTGGATGTGCAGCAGGCGGTGTGCGCCAGCATGGCCCGGCAGGGCAACTTCCGGGAAGTTTACCGAGCTGGTTGTGGTGCCGTTGTCGGAATACAGCGCCAGCTTGTCGGAAACCTCCACGCCGATATTTTCCTGGGCTTCTACCGTCGAACCGCCGATATGCGGGGTCAGCAGCGCGTTGTCGAGGCCGCGCAGCGGGGACACGAACTCGTCGTCATTGCCGCGGGGCTCCACCGGGAACACATCGATGGCGGTGGCTGCCAGGTGACCGCTCTTGAGGGCTTCCGCCAGGGGCTCGATCTCCACCACGGTGCCGCGGGACGCATTCAACAGGATGGCACCCTTCTTCATCTTGGCGATCTGCTCGGCGCCGATCATCCACTTGGTGGACGGCAGTTCCGGCACGTGCAGGGAGACCACGTCGGACTGCGCCAGCAGCTCGTCGAGGCTGTTCACCTGGGTGGCATTGCCCAGGGGCAGTTTGGTGACCACGTCGAAGAAGATCACCCGCATGCCGATACCTTCCGCCAGCACAGAGGTCTGCGAGCCGATGGCGCCGTAGCCGATAATCCCCAGGGTCTTGCCGCGGGCCTCGTAGGAGCCCACCGCGGACTTCTGCCAGCCGCCGCGGTGGCAGACCATGTTCTTCTCGGGGATGCCGCGCAGCAGCATGATGGCCTCGGCGATCACCAGCTCGGCTACGCTTCGGGTGTTGGAGTAGGGGGCGTTGAACACCGCGATACCCAGCTCGGTAGCGGCCTGCAGGTCTACCTGGTTGGTGCCGATACAGAAACAGCCCACGGCGATCAGCTTGTTGGCGCTCTCCAGTACCTTGCGGGTAAGCTGGGTGCGGGAGCGAATCCCGACAAAGTGCGCGTCGGCAATCTTCTCGATCAGTTGCTCTTCCGGCAGCGCGGTCTTGATATATTCAACGTTGGTGTAGCCGCGGGAAGACAGCAGATCCACCGCGGACTGGTGAACGCCTTCCAGTAGCAGAATGCGGATTTTGTCTTTCTTGAGGGAAATCTGTGGAGCCATAACGGATCTCTTGGCCGTGCGCGGTGGAGAAGTCACCGCGGCAGATTAGCGGAAATAGAACAATCAATTGAAGACCGCCGGGGTCCCGGCGAGGGCGGCATCATACCACAAGGGCTTTCCAAAGCTTTATACGCAATATCTATCCTAGGTATCGAATTTGGTTATGTATCGACATCAATTCACCTGCAATTCTCCTGTAGACCTGCCTCTGCGCAAGATTGTGTGCGTCGGGCGCAACTACGCTGCCCACGCGGAGGAGCTGAATAACCCGGTTCCGGAGGAGCCGTTGCTGTTCATCAAGCCGGCAACCGCGGCGGTACCCATGGCGCGCCCGGTGCATTTGCCGCGGGGGCGGGGCAGTTGTCACTTCGAGGGTGAGCTGGCGCTGTTGATTGGCGAGCGGCTGACGGATGCCAATGCAGCGGACGTTCCCCCGGCCATTGCCGGACTCGGCCTGGCGCTGGACCTGACCCTGCGGGAACTGCAGTCGGACCTGAAAAAACAGGGCCAGCCGTGGGAGAAGGCCAAGGGCTTTGACGGCGCCTGTCCGCTGTCGCCGTTCGTGAAGCTGGACTGGCTGCCGGACTGGGACAACCTGACCTACACCCTGTGGCTGAACGACGAGGTCCGCCAGCGCGGCAAGTCCAACCATATGCTGACGCCGATCCTGGATCTGGTGGCGTATATCAGCAGCTATTTCACCCTGTTGCCGGGGGATGTGGTGCTGACCGGCACCCCTGCGGGAGTGGGGGAGCTGCTCGCCGGGGACCGGATTGCCATGGGGCTGGAGGAGGACTGGTTGCGGGTGGAGACTTCGGTGGTCTGATTGCAGCCCGTTATTTCTTTAGCTGGTGTGGTGGCGCAGGAGTACCGGCAAACTAAGATTGTCCCATTCCAAAACCCCCACTAAGATGCGCGCATTCATACTCATACTGCGGGAAAAACGATGACAGATCTCAACCAGAAGACCACCATCCGCATCCTCACCACCGGTGGCACTATCGAAAAGAGCTACTGTGAAGCCGAGGGCACGCTCAAGAACCGGGCCTCGATTATTCGCGATGGCCTGATTGCCAGCCTGCGTCTGCCATATACCCATCTCGAGCTGGAAAGCGTCCTCAACAAGGACTCGCTGGAAATGGACGACAGTGACCGCATGCAGATCTGCAGCGCCATCGCCCGTACCGCCGAAGAAGGGGATCCCATCGTGGTGCTGCATGGCACCGACACCATGTCCGTCACCGCCGAGTACTGCTACAAGCGGATGGGGACCCCCAAGGTGCCCGTGGTATTTACCGGCGCCATGAAGCCCATGGGCTTTATCGACTCCGACGCCCGCCAGAATGTCACCGAGGCACTGCTGGCCGCACGGCTGATGGAACCCGGCTTCTATATCGCCTTCCACAACCGCGTTTTTGCCATTCCCGGTGCGCGCAAGAACCTCGAGACCGGCACTTTCGAAGCCATCTGAGCCGTCGAGTCGCAACGACCGGTTTGCACCCCCGGGTCGCTCCGGTCACCGCCTGCGGGACTTCTCCCGCAGGACTGGCTGGCGCACCGGTCCTCCCGATCCCGCTGAAAAACCTACACAGTCGCAGACTACACTGATACCCTCTGCTTCTCTTTGATTTGTGATCACATTTTAGGTATAAATTGAATAATCATTCAGTTTTAACCTGTTAACCGAGAATTGAGGTGTGCCATGGCAGAACAACAAATCCCGCAAACCCTGCAGGAATGGCAGGCGCTGGCCGCCGACCTGGAGATCGAGGGCCGCGCGTTCATCAACGGTGAATACGTCGATGCCCTGTCCGGCAATACCCGCGCCACCACCAGCCCTGCCGACGGCCGCGAGCTGGCACAGGTCGCCAGCTGTGGCCCGGAAGATGCCGAGCGCGCGGTGAAGGTGGCCCGCGATACCTTCGAATCCGGCGTCTGGTCCCACATGCCGCCCATGGAGCGCAAAAAGATCCTGGTGCGCTTTGCCGAGTTGATCGAACAGAACAAGGTGGAGATTGCACTGCTGGAAAGCCTCGATGCGGGCAAGCCGATCAGCGACACTATGAATGTGGACGTGCCCGGTGCGGTGACCACCATCCGCTGGAATGCCGAGGCCATCGACAAGATCTACGACGAGATCGCCCCCACCGGTCCCACAGAAATTGGCCTGATCACCCGCATGCCCCTGGGGGTGGTGGCGGCCATCGTGCCGTGGAACTTCCCGCTCTCCACCACCGCGTGGAAGCTGGGCCCGGCACTGGCCACCGGTAACAGCGTGATCGTCAAGCCCGCTTCGAATACCCCGCTGACCGCGCTCAAGCTGGCGGGGCTGGCGAAACAGGCCGGACTGCCGGATGGCGTGCTGAACGTACTGCCGGGGCCGGGCAGCAGCCTGGGCAAGGCCCTGGGCCTGCACATGGATATCGACTGCCTGACCTTTACCGGCTCCACCGAGGTGGGCAAGACCCTGACCGAGTACTCCGGCCAGTCCAACCTTAAGCGCACCTTCCTCGAGCTGGGTGGCAAGAGCCCCAACATCGTGTTCGCGGATGCGGACCTGGACAAGGCCGCCGAGGCTGCGGCGCTGGCGGTGTTCTACAACCAGGGCGAGACCTGTACCGCCGGCACCCGCCTGCTGGTTGAAAAAGGCATTGCCGACACCTTTATCGAAAAAGTGAAAAAGGCCTCCGAGCGCTTCAAGCCGGGCCACCCGCAGGACCCCAACACGGTCATGGGTGCGTTGATCGACCAGAGTCAGTTCGACACGGTGGAATTCTACGTGGCCAAGGGCCTGGAGCAGGGCGCGCAACTGGTTTGCGGTGGCAAGCCCGCAGCGGCCGTGGAGGGTGGCCACTACTACGAGCCGACCATTTTCAAGGGTGTGAACGGCGACATGAAAATTGCCCGCGAGGAAATTTTCGGCCCGGTGCTGTCGGTGATCGAGTTCGAGACCGAAGAGCAGGCCCTGGCGATCGCCAACGACTCCATCTACGGTCTTGCCTCCGGGGTGTGGACCAAAGACATCGGTCGCGCGCACCGCCTGGCGCGGGACATTCGCGCCGGTTCCGTGTGGGTCAACAACTACTTCGGTGGCGATATCACCGTGCCCTTCGGCGGCTTCAAGCAGTCCGGTAACGGCCGCGACAAGTCCCTGCACGCGCTGGACAAGTACTGTGAGCTGAAATCCACCTGGATCGATATCAGCTGATTCCCGATCCCTGTAAAGAGCTGAATTTGACTCCTTTGGGCCGCAATCGCGGCCCTTTTTTGTGATTTGATTTGGGAAGTGGACAGCTGCGATTCAGGCTGGGTACAGCCTGGTGCAGGCAGTATTCGCAGATACAGCATAGGGGCCTCGATCGCAAAGCCATGAACGACCTCGCAGATCTGGACCTGGTCGGCGTTGTATTCTCGCAGCGTCACTATCAGCCATATAGAGATGAATATGAAAAAGCACCCAGTGATGTCCCTAGTATTGATGGCAACCCTGGTTTCCGGAAGCGGACTGGCAGTTGCCAAACCGGACAAGTCCGGTGATCTCCCTCCGGGGTTGCAGAAAAAGGTCAATCGCGGCGGTGAGCTGCCTCCGGGCTGGAAGAAAAAACTGCGTCGCGGCTATGTCCTCGAGGACGCCATCTACAACCACGCGGTAATCGTACATCCGGTAGACAGCCGTGGCCTGGTGACCGTGCGTATCGAGGGTGAACTGGTGCGCCTGGTGCACGCAACCCACGAGATTGTCGACATCCTCTCCCACTGAGAGTGGCCGCGCGCGAGCCTGCAGGCTATACCTACAAGTCAGTAGGCCTTTCCGCAGGAGACTGATTCATGTCTGAGTTTCACCACGGCTTTTCGGTCAGCATCGAGCGCATTGGCGACGAGCGCGTGCTGCTTACCATGCACGTGCGCGGCAAGCTGGAGCACCAGGATTATGCAACCCTGGTGCCCATGCTGGAGTCCGCCATCGCCGGTATGGAACATCCTAAAATCGACGTGTTGATGGATATGCGCGAGCTGGAAGGCTGGGAGATGCGTGCGGCCTGGGACGACCTCAAGCTGGGAGTGAAGCACGGGCGTCAATTCAACCGGATTGCGATGGTCGGCAGTGAAAAATGGCAGGAAGTGGCCGCAAAAATGGGCAGCTGGTTTATCGGCGGTGAGGCAAAGCTGTTCGACAACCGGGAAGCCGCTGAAGCCTGGCTGCAGGGGGACAGCTGACGGAGGCCTCGCCCCTACCTCCGCCCCCGGCGCTGTATAGCTACCTTTTTTCGATTGCGGCCCCTGTCGTCAGGCAGGGGCCGTTCGTATAATGGCCGCCAGAAAATATATCTCTGAACATCTGCATACACAGGGGGAATACACGGATGTTTGAATGGATTGCGAGCCCGGAGGCCTGGGTCGCACTGGCGACACTGGCGGCGCTGGAAATTGTACTTGGCATCGACAATATCATCTTCATTTCCATCCTGGTCGGCCGCCTGCCGGACAAGCAGCGGGAGCCCGCGCGACTTATTGGGCTGATGCTGGCGATGGTTACCCGCCTTGCACTGCTGTTTTCCATTGCCTGGATCATGGGACTCACCGCGCCCTGGTTTACCGTGCTGGGTGAGGAAATTTCCGGCCGCGATGTGATCCTGATTGGCGGTGGCCTGTTCCTGCTGGCCAAGGCCACCCATGAAATCCACAGCAGCCTCGAGGGCGCGGAAGGCAGTGCGGGCGGCGCGGCCAGCGCTACTTTCGGCATGGTGCTCTTGCAGATCGCGATTCTGGATATCGTGTTTTCCCTGGACTCGGTGATTACCGCGGTGGGGCTGGTGGACCACGTATCTATCATGGCCATCGCGATTATCCTGGCGGTGGCCGTCATGCTGCTGGCGGCGAAGCCGATCGGCGACTTTGTCGACCGTCACCCCACGATCAAGATGCTGGCCTTGTCATTCCTGATCCTGGTGGGGGTGACCCTGATCATCGAGGGGTTCGATGTGCACGTGCCGAAGGGCTATATCTATTTCGCCATGGCGTTTTCTGTGGCGGTGGAAATGCTCAATATCCGTTTGCGCAAAAGACAGGCCGAGGCCGTCAAATTGCACAAGCCCATTGTCGAAGAGCACCATTGATTGCCGAAGATTTTACATGGCTTGCAAAAACGGCGAACATTCTGGTTCGCCGTTTTTCGTTTGGCCAGGTGTAAAAGCGACGCCAGAGGGATTTTGAATAATTAGAAGATTGGTTGGATGAATTATGCTCAATTGTGTTAAGGCACCCGTTTTTCTCATCGCCGTGCTGCTAATGAACGCACTGCTTGTAAATGGCGCTCATGCTTCGGAACTCGGGACGCTGTTCGCCGCCTATCAGTCAGCGGTAGAGGAGGGCGATACCGAGAAAGTGCGGGAGTCCGCCGCTGGGGTCTACGAATACACTCGGAAAACGTACCCGGAAGACAACAAAAACCGCGCGGCGGCGACCTTGAATTATACCAAGGCCCTGTTTGCCGACCGCGAATACGAACTGGCAGAAGAGATCGCCCGGGAAGCATTGGCGCGATACGAGTCGGTGTATGGAGAAGAGTCCCTCGATCTGGTGGATCCCCAGCTGGAACTTGCGCGTGCAATTGCCGGCAACAGAAGGTCCTCTGCGGAACACAGGAGAACGTTTAGTCGCTATCTCAATAAGGCCCTGAAGCTTGTCGAGGACAACCGCGGCGAGGCGTCGGCACTGTACGCAGTGGTCGCATTGGATGCCGGGAGGATCTCTCTGGACCAGGCCGGATCCCCAAGAGCGAGAAAGTACCTTGAAATTGCCCAGGAGGCATTCGACGGCCCCTATCAGGAGCACACGTTGAAACGGTTTCTCGCGAGCTTTTATCTGGGCAAGTTCTACATGGCGAAGGAGCAGTACCGCACCGCGAGGCCGTACCTGGAATCGGCCCTGGAGATCGCCGATACCGACGGGGCGCCTGACGGTGCACTGGAATTAACGGCACGCGCCTTTCTGGTGGATATCTACGAGCAGGTGGGCGAGGAAGAGATGTCCATTGCCCAGTGCCGGGCCATCGGTAAGATGGTGCCATTCAATATGGATCAGGAGCCCAGGTCACTTTATCAGCGCATGCCGGAATATCCTGCGAGCGCGCTGCGAAATAACCGGGAAGGGTATGCGGTTGTCAAATTCACGATTTCCGATACCGGTATTCCGGCAGATGTCACTGCCATTGATACCGAGGGGTCAACCAGTTTTGGCGGCGCAGCAGAAGAGTATGTCAAAGGTCTGCGTTATGCCCCGCGTTTTGTAGATGGCAAGGCGGTGGATACGCCGGACAGGAAAGTGAAAATCAGTTTCAATCTGGCAAAATAAATTGATTCTTGACTGGAAAGCTGCGAAGGATCGGCCTTTACAGCTGAAAAAAGGGGCGAATACATTCGCCCCTTTTTTATAGATTGTGTTCAGGTGCGGTCAGTTACTGGCACAGGCTGCGGATACCGTGCGCTTCCTCCGCCGCATCCATCCACAGAAATTCGTCGTCGTCACTGAAGTAGTAGTACACGCTATTGTTCGGCAGAATCAGCACCGTGATACCGCCGTAGCCCGACATGAAAGGTATCCATAGTGGATTACTGCAGCCGCTCATGTTGCTGCTGACCTCGTGTGCCCAGAAGCCATTGTTGTATTTGTGATCGGTCAATGGACCCAGCCCGCGGTCAGCGCTATTTTTCTGCAGTGCCGCGTCCAGTTGCACCTGGTCGAGTACCGGCTGGCTGCCGGCCGCATAAAAACTGCCGATCTTCGCCACG